>Ga0209211_10005032_pt1 | contig 20035 bp, 14 predicted proteins | sample RifGroA2_FD_183992 | JGI IMG/M metagenome (GOLD analysis project Ga0209211, IMG submission 183992) | Groundwater microbial communities from Rifle, Colorado, USA - Groundwater A2 (SPAdes) (version 2) | ecosystem: Environmental > Aquatic > Deep subsurface > Groundwater | place: Rifle, Colorado...
TGTCTAACTCTTCAGGGTCGCCTTTCGAGGAATTGATCAAGACCTCATTCTTGATTACCGATAAACCCGCCTTCAATACATCAAATTTCTGGCTATCAATGGCAATCGGTGTCTTTACGGTATCCTGAATCACTTCAATCAGCCATTTCATTGCCCCCGCAGGATCGGCAGTGGCTGTTCCCACGTTCACATCCAGGAAGCTCGCCCCGGCTTCCGTCTGTTTTATGGCAAGTTCTCTGATAGCCTTCGGATCCTTATTCTTTATGGCCTCTCGCACGTCTTTAAACATACCGTTTATGCGTTCTGCTATTGATAACATCGTATGTTTTCCTTTCTTTTTAATATAAACGATCAATACACTTTTTTACCGCTGCAACAGCCTTTGGATGCTGCATGCGGATAATGTCAACACCTGACTGCAAAAGGCTAATGGCTGTGATGGTCTCCCACATTGGTCCTCTTTCCTCCCTGGATCCCCATTGTGGCACTTCACTATCGCCTGATTTAGCCTCCTTGGCACGCCATGCCTCACGCCCAACATCGCAGATTACCGGCATGGACATCATCTTATCGCCGGTAAGCGCGGCAAGCCGCTCGCGTTCCTGGATAGAATAGGTATATTCCATGCCGTAACCCAGCGCCCCGGTTGACTGGAACATTACGATCCTGTTCAGAGGAAAATCCATTTCGGATACGAGAATGTTGACCTGTTTTGCAATGTTAATATCCACAGGCGACAGGGTAATGATGCAGTGTCCATCTGCCAGACAGGTGGCTGTGAGTGTCTTATAGTTATCCTGAGAGACAACCCCCATCAAGCAATTTTCTCCCTTAGCGGCCTGGCTTACCTTAGGCATGACCTCGTTATCTTTTTCATCGTGCTCACATCCCCAAATTATTAAAGGAACACCCACAGCGGCAAGGATGGACTTTACCGTTTTTGCCGCATCTTCAGCGCTCTTATTGCCTTTGTCAGGATGAATTCCCTCAAGCTTAAGGCATATCAAATCCGCCCCATACTGCTCTACACATTTCTTAGCCCATTTAGCCGGATCATTAAGGACGTCAGCAAAAGGCTTGCTCAGGGTTTCAGGCCAGTCATCAGGCGGCACGTCACAAACGTCCATCGCAACAACCGGTTTGTGACCCGGATTGCCCTCGAAATCCATAAAAGGGACGCATTTTGAACCACCGATGGTAATCGTCTTTGTTCGAGTACCGCCCTTGTCCTTCGTAGCGCCAAGGGTGATTTCATTGACACCACTTGACCACTTGTCAGCTACATTTGGTATTTCCATAATAACTCAATCTCCCAACACATTTTATTTCTAAAACTAATCACAGAAATCAATGATGGGTTCGCCCCTCGCCCATTCGACAAGCTCATGACAAGCTTAACCCATCCTACGCCTGTGTAGGGGCAGGTTTGAAACCTGCCCCTACTATAGATACAATCCACAAATGGCTTTTTTCAAAAAAAACTGAATTAATACAAAAAATTGAATTCCTTTAAACACGACTCACCGTACTCTTTGCAAGCATACTTGCCGGTAAGTACTTTTGCAAAAATCCACCCAGTTTACGATACAACTCATTCTCACGAGAAATCTCAAATATGGAAGCCCCGCATGCGGCTGTATCGTATATTTCCTGATCGAACGGAAATATGGCAGATATTCCGACGCCCAGACTATCCAGCTTCTGCTGGAGATTTTCGTGAATGCCGTCCTTAGGCACACGGTTTAAAATACATAACTTTTGTCTAATGGTAATCGGAAGTGAATCGGCTAATTTAAGAATCCGCTGCATCGTCAATGCTCCGACAATCGTTGGTTCACTTACGATCAGTAATAAATCCACGTTATTCGTTGTCCTGCGGGAGAGGTGTTCCATCCCCGCCTCATTGTCTGTCACAATGAAAGGATAGGTTGTCCCTACTTTATCCAGATATTTACGAAGAAGGTTATTCACATAACAATAACATTTCGGCCCTTCAGGCCTGCCCATCGTGAGAAGATCGTATTTGTCCTTCTCAATGATAGACTCCTCAATAGAATACTCAATATATCTGTCCTTGGACATGCCGGAAAAATCCACCTTCTTTTCGACGATGTCCTCCCGTATATCTGCAATGGTGTTTTTCACGTGCAACCCAAGCAATGCACCTAAAGAGGCATTGGGATCTGCATCCACGGCAGATACCGGTTTATCAAGCTCTTCGGTAATATATCGAATAATGAGTGCGGAAAGTGTCGATTTTCCCGTTCCACCCTTTCCAGCTACTGCAATATTAAATGCCATATTAAATCCTCATAATTATTCATCTCCGCGCTCTCTGCGACCTCTGCGGTGAATATTTGTATTAAACCAACAATTCCTCTGCTACTGACGGAAATTTTTCAATATTCGTATGGGGTAAAAAGTTCGCCGAAATGTATTCTTCCATATACTTATTGTTACACATCAGATCGAAGTAGGTCATCTTGGATGCAATTGTCCTGGCAACTTCATAAGCATCCCTGGAGAAGAGGGACATTTTTGCCCCAATTACAGAGGTGTTCCCTACAAATTGAACTTTTGAGACAGAGATATCAGGAAGCATTCCAATTGTTATGGCGCTTCGTATATCCAAATAATTACCAAAACCGCCTGCAAGGTATACCTGCTCGATGTCCGTCACGCTCATATTCATAGATTCAAGCAGTGTGGAAATTGCCGAATAAATAGCCGCCTTTGAACGGATAAGGTTTTGAATATCAGCCTGCGTAATTACAATATCCTTTTCCGTGGCTGTTTCACCCCTCCGGACAAGAATAAACTCATATCCATTGTCCGTCTTTCTCAAACGGTCTGTCTCTATTCCTTTCTGAAAATTTCCCGTTCTGTCAATAACTCCGCTCCTGACCAAATTTGCAAGGCAATCCAGCAACCCTGAACCGCATATTCCACTCGGAGGGGCGTTGCCAATTGTTTTACAAATGACATCATAATTCTTCTTAATATCAACCTTCTCTATAGCGCCCTTTGCCGCACGCATACCACAGGAAATGCCGCTCCCTTCGAAAGAAGGACCCGCGGACGCAGAACAGCAAACCATCCAGTCCTTATTCCCCAGTACGATCTCTCCATTCGTGCCAATATCAATAAGAAGTGATAACGCTTCTGACATGTCCAAGCGGACGGCCAAAACGCCGGAAGAAATGTCTCCGCCCACATACGCCCCAACACACGGCAGTGTGTAAAGCAAACCATACTTATTAATTTTTATACCAACCACATCGGCTCTCAGAGGCGGTACAAAGCTTGCGGTTGGAAGATACGGCTCTTTTCGTATATTTATCGGGTTTAAACCCATCAGGAAATGTGTCATCACAGTATTCCCTGCACAAACGACTGAGTTGATATCGTGGATACTTAATTTATTTCTTTTAACAAGAGTGGATATCAGATAATTAATATCTTCTGTTAACACCTCCTGCATAATTTCCATTGCATCATGCTGCTCGGCGTAGATAATCCTTTGAATATAGTCATCACCGTACTTAATCTGGGAGTTATAAGTGGCTTCAATATCAATAGTTTTTGCGCTAGACAGGTTAAGGAGATGCGCTACAACGGTGGTAGTGCCCACATCCACTGCAACGCCATAATTATTCGCGCTAACGTCTCCTGGTTGTACTTCCAGGATTTCTACAGCAGAACCTCGATAGCCAATGGTCACAGTAACCTTCCACTTACTATCTCTTAAGATAGTAGGTAAATGTTTTAAAGCTGTAAAATTTGTTGTTAATTTTTCCAACGGAATACCGGTCTTAACCATTATACTCTGGCAGAGTCTTTCATAATCCGCCATGCTATCATCCAGGCTGGGTGGCGATAACTCCAGATATATCCTGGAAACCAGCGGATCTTGTTTAAACTGCTCTGCGCCTAAACTTACCGCTGCCTGTGAACCCGGGAATTGTAGAAAATCGCCTACAAGGATTTGACTTTTATCAAGTTTTGATTCTTCAGGTATCAAGACCTCCAGGTCGCCCATTACTTTTGTTCTGCATGCAAGGACATATCTCTTCCTGGCTTCAGCTTCAGTAATATGAGTAGTGGGCAGGCTTTCTACCTTGCCGCTGCTAAGGATTACCTTGCATTTACCACAGGTGCCGTCGCCGCCACACAGGGCATTGATAAATAAGTCACCCTTGTACGCTGAGTCCAGGATAGTTTTACCTTTTTCGATTTCTACGGTGACGTCGTCTGGAAGAAAATGAATTTTATAACGTGAATTTTCCATTATTATCAATATCGGATTTGACTACTTTCGATCCTAAAAACTGACAACTGAAAACTTATTATTAAGCTCGCCATACCGTCTTTAAATAAGAAGGAAGACCAGACGCTTCTCTGGGTCCAACCAGTATCTCCCAGCCAAGTGTCTCTTGTAACTTACCGGACATTACGGCCACAAGCCCTGGAATTATTAGTTTCCTATGCTTTACTTTTGTTTCTACCTGGGCATCTGCCATTGCCTTGGCAACAACTTTATCGTTCAGTTTATCACCAGAATACGCCGTCAATACCGAAGTCCCACCGGTATCCACGGACAATATATATGCGGGAATCCGGCTCCCTTCAACCTCACCTTCAACGGTATAATAGGTAAGTGAAAAATTTGTAGTAAATAAAACAGGTGAATCTTCTTTGGCGTCGCCCACAGCATACAATCTGGGTTCTACCTGGATTGGTTTTTGTGGATCGGTAAACAGATTTGTCCTTGCAGTGAGTAGTGGCATGATCCCCCAGGGTTCACAGGTATTAACTGCTACAATGCCCGCATATTTTGCCAGATACGTAGATGCCAGAGAAATTTCCTGGAATGGGTCGTCATCGCAAACAAAGGTAATCATGGGAAACCCAAGCGTTCTAAAGTTTTTCTTTAGTGCGGCACGTCTTATCTTTGTCAGTTTCTGCAGCACCTCTTTAGGATTGTTACCGCTTACATCCAGCATAATTTCTTCTACGCCTGCCTTCTTTGCACATTCAGCCAAGTCGGCAAGTTCCTCAAGCGTTGGGGCTGTTACGGTCATCGGGCAGTTCTTTTCCTTTGCCAGAGCAGCCATAGCCGCACAGTTCTGCGAATTTGCACCATGAACCAAAGGCCTCTTTTCAGCACAGGTTGCCAGGGCAGCCTTCATGCTTTCAACAGAAGGACTGCTCAAAATGATGCTCAGATGAGAACCACTGCTGACCTTTTTTGCCGCTTCAGCAAATTTATTCGCGTCATTACTTTTATTAATGATTGCTACCAGATCAATCTCTATCTCAGTACCAACCCTGGAAAGTTTCAGGCTGTTAATCTTTTTTAAACGATCGTTAAAGTCGGCGTCGCTTAAATCATCACTGATTGTGACTGCCACACCTGTTGGATGATAAAATTTTTCTTCATGTCTGAATAATACATTTTCCTCACCAACCTCTACTTTTTTTGCCCCCGTACCTACCGTTACCAGCTTGATCGGAGGCGCAGAGGCAGCGCCCAAAACTTTCTTCGCCTCTTCACTCACATCAGGGCAATCGGACAGATTTGCCTTTTTCTGGGCTAATTGCATGGCAAACGCCAGGCATGTAGGCCGTCCGCACTTTTTACAATTTGTCTTGGGAAGTAGTTTATAAATGTCTAGTCCAGTTAGTGCCATTCGTTACGATCCTTTCGCATAAAATAAATTTGCACAGCATCAAATGAAAAGCCACCCATTTATTCTCCTTTACAAAAAGGGGGGAAAGGGGTGGCCATAAAACATAGAACATTCCAGTTGATGTTGGGCAATTACCATAAAATTATACTTTTAAATCATCACTGGTCTGTATAATTTTACTGACCAATCCATACTTAAACGCCTCTTCGGCAGACATCCAGAAATTTCTTTTCGTATCTGATTCTACTTTCTCCATGGTCTGTCCCGTTTCCACTGAAATCAACCGATTAATCTTTTCACGGCATTTGAGTATTTCGCTGGCCTCGATTTGAATATCGGCGGCAGTGCCGTGGATACCGGTTGAAGGTTGATGGATGAGAACGCGGGCATTGGGCAGGCTAAACCGATTTTCCTTCCTTGCACCAAGGAGAATAATTACAGCGGCGCTGGCCGCAACTCCCGCGCATATAGCCTTTATCTTCGGCTTGACAAATCGAATCATATCAAAGATTGCAAAACCAGCATCGGCATCCCCGCCCGGAGAGTTGATATACATCTTGATATCATCGTCATTTTCTGCTTCGAGGAGCAAAAGTTGTGTTATGACCTGTTGTGCCATTTTTTTCGTCACTTCATCCGTCACCATAATAGTGCGGGTCTTTAATAACTTCGCAAGAAAACCTCCATCTTGTTGCTTTTCCTTCTCTTCCCCAGCACATTCGCCATTATTTAATATTGTCACATCAAAGGTCATGAATAGACTCCGGAAATTAAAATGATAAATTAGGCTGCCTTCGGCAGCAACATATTACCCACGAAACACCCGAAAAGGCTTGTCCCCGTGTAAACGGGGACCCAAAAAATAAATTTCGCTATTTTCGCGTCTTGTCGTGGGCAACATTGAAATTCCTAAATATTAAATTAGTATCTTTTTTGTTGGGTGCGCTCCGCTTCACCCAACCTACATTCCCATAATCCATTTTTTACATTGCGAATTTATACCACTAAAACCTTAGAACATCGGCGCTAAAGCCAATGCGGGGTGGTTAACCTTCTGCATATATGTCAGAACTTCTTCTTCGGTCTGTGCTACAGTTTCATCGGCTATCTTGTTGAGAAAATCTTCCAGCCCCAGACTTTCTGCGGTTTTAACGAGCATTTCTCCCAACTCTTCCTTCAATGCCTTAGGCATCCACACAACACGCGCAAGACCGCCATCTGCAGAGATAAATTTTCTGCTGCTCAGATAGAATTTGCTGTGTCCCATAAACCCCGGAGTTTGCAATCCACCTCCAACCGTTCCGGCCAAGGTAGAAAATTTCATACCACACGGAGTCATTTCGGTAAAGTCGCGGTCTACCACCATGATCCCGTTGGTCATGGGCAACATGGCTGAAATGCACTCAAAACATCCGCAACTTGTCATCGGGTCTGTCATGATGCTATATAAACTCACCTTCTCAAGCGACCTGTTCGAACCATTGAATATAAATGAATTTGTGCCTTCCCACTGCCCCAGATTATCATTAACAACCTTTCCTCTTTCGATTGGCTGGTTTGGTCCGGTAGGATTAATCTCATAGCCTGCCTTTCCGTCAAGCCAGCTAACTGAACCGCACAAACCAGAACGCTCGGGGGTAACGACACAAATGTGGGTGGGAGCAAAACTCTGACAAAGCGTACAGCTATAAAATAAATTTACCGAATCGTCTGTCATACCTTTTAATCGTGCATCACGCTCTGTATAGGCGGCACGCACGTCTTTCAAGTGCTTTTCCACATCTTCCTTTTTCGTGTACAGGGTCACTTGAACCTTGTCTAAAATAGCGCCAAATTCACCATGGAATTTGGCATGAATAATACTTCCTATGTGTTTGATCTTGAAACCTGCTTTAAAGGCTTCCTTACTGATACGATGGCGAATCATGTCCCTCTGGCCCATATGAAATAATCCCTGAGCCTCACCTAAAAATCTATGCATCTGCCGTTCAAAAATGGGTTCAAAATCAGGCTGCATCTTTCGACCATATACTTCTACCATTATGCCTAAAGACACACCGGGACCTGGCTTGATTTCGTCCAAATCAGGCCCTATAACCTGTATTTTACCATCTTCAACCTCATGGCCTTCTTTTGTGCAAACATACTCAAAGGCTGGCACACCAGGACCGCCGATTTCAATTTGCATGTCTTCTCTTCGGATACGTTCACCCTCAAAGGCAGGACCATAAGCTACTGGTATATCCAACTTGTGAATCGAAATCTTTAAGCCGCGTACCTCGACACACTTGTCAACAATCTTGTCAACCGGTACCCTCGAAACCACGTGTTCGTATGTACAAACCCCCGTAGGTAATATTTCGGGAATATCAATATTGGTAATCGTTGGAAAGCCATAATTAATTGCGCCAGCGGCATTCGCATATTGTTCATCAGTAACCCGCGTACCTAATGCCAGAACAAAGGCAAAGATACGGTTCTTATTATAGAGGAGATTCCTCCTGAAATCACCAGGCGGCACGTTTCCAAAGGAAAGGGCTGCCCTATTGGCAAAACCCAGGGAATACACGGCGGCAGAGGTTTCCTTTCCAAAAGGCACAAGCCGGGTATCCCAACCCATCTGTACCCCTTTTTCCGCTAACTGCTCGGCAAACGATACACCCAGGTTATCGGATTGAATAAACACATAAAGGTTCTTTTGCTGGAGTTCTCTGGCAATCTTAACGGCTGTGTCTGCATCAGGCGCACACCCTACAATGGCTGCAAATCCAGGCGCTGTACCGTCAACGAATTCAATGCCGCGTTCACGCATAATAACGTCATCTGCAGCGCCTAACCATATTCCGTCGACGGGATGAGGTCCAATAAGATATTTACAGACTTCATAAATCTCTTCCGCAAAAAGCGTTGCCATGCCCGCATCTAATGTATGCCCCAGGTATGGAACCCAGTGGTGTTCGGCAGGCAGCGGAGGCAACATGCTTCTTGCCAGACCTAACACATGGACACAATCCTCCAAAGTTTTTACCGGTATGCCGGTCATTGAGTAAATGATCGGCAAATAATAGGCTGTATTGGGGAATTCTACCTTACAATCTCGCCCTTTCTGCGCAATTGTTTCTGAGAGCTTTTTATCAGCCTTATCTATAATTTGATAAGCGCCGCGAATGGCGGCGGAACAGATAATCTTCGACATAAAAAATTACCCCTTTAGATCTTTTTGTTAATGATGTCCTTCTGGAACAGGTTTACATTCTCTTTCCAGCGCCCTTCTTTCAGCCATGTCGTAAAGCTTCCTCTCCTTTGCGACGTTTATGCCAAGCGCATCCCTTTTCTTTTCTATGTGATCCATTAACATCCTGCCGACCTTTTTGAGATCACGTTCGAAATCCCACCTGGCGCCGACCAGGTCTTCCATCTCTTTAGTCAGCAACCTTTGCATATCAGGCGCACCTGCAACGGGTGAATTCATGCCAAAGACGATATAAATACCGGAAGCGACAAAGTATTGTCCAATAGCAATTGCCTTTTCACTCATCCATTCCAGGCATGCCCCGGCAACCGGCAAATCGCTGATATCGTTACCCAAACCACCTTCTTTTGCCATCTCAGACACGGCAATAAGAATACGACTATTATCAACACAAGCGCCGGAATGCAAAATAGGAGGTATACCCACTGCCTCGCAAACTTCCTTGAGGCCAGCACCGCAAGCGTCTTTCATCTCAGGAATCATCAATCCGCCAGATGCACATTGCCCGGCAGCACAACCTGTTGCTACTACCAATACATTGTTGGCTATGAGTTCCTTTACCAGACTCACGTAGTTCTGATCACATGCACCTGCCCTGGGACTTGTACAACCGGCAATTCCAACAACACCCCGAATCCTTCCGTTTATGATATTGTCATTTAAAGGCCGGTAGCTCGCACGATACCTGCCACCCAGCATATATTTAATCGTTTCATGGCTAAAACCAGCGATAAGATTAGGCTCCGCAGCACTGGGGATAAACACCTTATTTTTATCGCGGTTTTTATAGTTTTCTATGGCCATCATGATAATCTTCTTTGCCGCATCAAGGGCATGTTCATCTTCGAACTCCACATGCTCTGCACCAGTGATTTTAGCCTTTGATAAGGTCGTAACCAGTTTTGTATGGAAGTGTTTTACCGTCTCTGCCAACGCCTGCATCACACACTGAATATCAACAACCATTAATTCAACAGCGCCTGTTGAAACTGCCCCCTCTTGCATGGTCATATGCCCGGCCATTGGAATACCATGCCTGACAAGGAGTTCATTTGCAGTGCAACAAAGACCGGCAATTACGACACCTTTTGCCCCTACCGCAGTGGCGGCCTTTGCAACGTCAGGATCACCGGAGGCAAGGACGATAGCCTCGGCAAGCTGAGGTTCGTGTCCGTGCACAACAATATTTACATGATCCTTTTTCAAGACACCCAAATTTGATCTTCCCTGTACAGGCTTTGGGGTACCGAACATAATGTCTTGCAATTCGGTTGCTATCATACAACCACCCCAACCGTCTGCCAATGACACCCGCATGGCTTGTTTAGTGAGATTTCGATAGTCCTGGTCGCCGCCCATTCCCGTTCGGTGCATACTCTCTGTAACTTCGCGATCTATAGCCCTGGGGGCAATACCTAATTTTTCCCATATCTTCTGACGTGCCTCCGGCGCCCTCTTGAGAAACAACAAAGTGCCGTAAGGCTTCCCAAATTCCATCAGCGCCATCTCACCGACTTCTTCAGCAATCTCATTTATCTTGCGATCCTTCGTCTTTACCCCGAAACACTCAGCAACCATCATAAGCTTATCTACGTCCTTGATCCTGTATCCCGGAGCTTCACCCCGTGCTGTAGCTACCAATAGATGAGCAGCAGCACGCGCATGGTCGGAGTGACACGCAGTGCCTGCGCCAGACATACGAAGGAAGTGTCTCGCGGCAAAGGTATTCGCATCAGCGCCGCAAACGCCTTTTTTCGGTCCTTTGCCGAAAGGGTCAATATTACACGGGCCATAATTACAATGGCGGCAGCACAGCGCAAGACTGCCATATCCACATTGTGGAAGCTGCGCCTCGTATCTATCATACATAGTTTCTACTTTGATTTCTTTCATCCGATCAAGCATTACCTGATCTACTGTTTTTTGTTTTTCTTCCATAATATTCTCCTAAACTTTTCTGATACCAGCCGACTGATGGAATTAACAACAGTCGCACTAAATATCCATCCCCATTTGAGTGGAGTTAGAATTTTTTATTATAAATTTTAATAGATTGAAATCAAGGGAAAACACAAACTTTTACTTGATTTTTATACAATCTTCCAACCGAGTTTTTATTTGCCTGACTTCTGACAATAACTGGCTATTTTCAGTGAAGGCAGCCCGTCCTACAATATCCGACTCAAGGATTTTATCGTTATATGAAATAAACCCTAAAACCGGGATGCCATTCAATCCTTTTTCTATCAATGACCGATGGCTGTCGGAGTCCACTTTGTTACCCACGGCAAAAATCGATTTGAGCCCAATATCATCGGCCAGCTTTTTAACCAGAAAGGCAGTTTGGATACTTTTGGAACCTGGTTCCACAATTACAATTAACGCATTCACTGACCTTACCGTGGCACGGCCGAGATGCTCTACCCCTGCCTCCATATCCACAATAACAACCTCGTCCCTTTGCACGATAAGGTGACTCAACAGCGCCCTTAAAAAAGCGCTTTCAGGACACGCACACCCACCGCCCCCGCGTTTTATAGCGCCCAATACCATAAGCTTCATTCCTTCATGTTCCAGTGAAAGTTTTTCAGGCAAATCAGAAACTGTGGGATTAAGCGAAAAAAATTTCCCGTATTCGTCTGAAGCGCCCGTACGTTCCTTTATTAAATCCTTCATCTGGCTGATTGGCACTATCTCCGATACATTTTTGATACCCATCGTCACTGCCAGATTAGACACAGGGTCTGCGTCTATCGCAATAACCTTTTTCCCATTCTCCGCAAAAACCTTTGCAAGTGCAGCCACAAAGGTCGTCTTTCCAACACCGCCCTTACCAGAAACTGCAATTTTCATAAATTTTACCTTTTAAATTCGAACAATATTAGTGCAATCATTACTATTTACTAATAAATACTACATAAAAGTTTATCAAAGTTCCAGAAGACAAACCATGAAAATTTTAAAAAAACTTTTATTAAGAGATACATCTTTGACTGAGCTATGAAAATTATTTTAATTCAAACTCTACGGTAACTGATACATTCGCCTTTACTTCCACCTGCCTGTTTTCTGCCTTGTATCGCTCATTCCACAACTTTACGATATATTTTCCTTCCGGCAGATTCGTGATTGAAAAATTCCCATCGTTATTGACTCTTGCAAAGTATGGATTTTGAAGGACCAGGACGTAAGCAAGCATATCAACGTGCACATTGCACAGCATGGATGCAATCCCTAATTTGTTGAATGTGAACGACCTTACTTCACCCTTGAGCCACGTTCCCAGGTTCACGTTGTCTGCTACTGCATCTGGCGAATAGACGTTGTGTTGTACCATGTCGCTGTTCAGGAAATCTACCGTTGTCCCTTTTATCAAGGGAAGCACGTGTGGTATAAAGGTCATATTTTTTTGATCCATGACGGCATGTTCCTTCGGTGGATCGAAGGTATTTGTAACATTCTCTATATAGACAAGGGTGTTTCTTAGATATTTGGCCTTTTTGGCCTTGACAGTGCCCTGAATCGTCCCCAGTCCTTTTTCTTCAGCAAAGGTATGATGAGCAGTACGTGCCGTTACTAAGAATATTGCAAAAAATAAGATACTGAACGTTTTTCTATAAACCCGCATATTATTGCTGAACATAGCTGTAAAAATCTCCTTTTCTTAAATTATGAGCAATGTCAAATTGCACAAAGTCGAGGTTAATTTCCGCAATGCAAATATAGAAATTATCCTTTGTTTTTTCACAGATTGTATTACATAATTTGGATAACCAGCAGGCGATATGGTCCTTTAAAAATCTCTCTTCGATATCACAAAGAGACCTTGCCAGCTTGGCATTTTTTTCTTTCCATGCCTTATGTTCCTCCTTACAAAGGGTAGCCATAAATGCCAACTCTATTCCGATATGGTCTGAAAGCTCGTAGTATTCATGGGGAATTTGAAACCCAAGCCTATGGTAAATTTTTTTTACATCTATAGCTGATTGCCCATTTAAATGCCCATCGCGGTATACTGATTCATAAGGCGCAACATATTTTGATAAAGGAACTTTAAAAAGATCATGATACTCCTGGACAAGGTTTTCAAACCATACGTTGTTTATACATTCCATCCTCGAGAGGGAATCTACGGTTTGGTTAGATATAAAGTTTGAAAATTCATAAGAACTTATCAACTCCATTACAATTTTAATAGTACTTATTGTTGGGGGTTTTAAAAATACAGAGGAAAGAAAGAAGTAAAAATTGCTTCGATCAAAAGCCAATTCCACATAGCTGTCAATTTTATTTTCTAACAAGTCTGGTAATCCCATTGTTATTTATCCATTCAGTAGAGACGCATTGCAATGCGTCTCTACCGTGTATTCATTTACCACGGTTCCATCCATCCCCAATCAAAAGTAACGGAAGGGTTGGTATAATTCCTTGGAGCAAACTCTGATGGGGTAGTGCCTGTATTGCCAACATCTTCGCCAAAATCAAGGGCTTTCCCAATGCACGTATTTACACACGCTGGCTTTAAACCAGTAAGGGCGCTTCTATCGTCATTCAGTACTCTATGAACACAAAAGGTGCATTTCTCCATCTTTTTTGTGTTCTCATTAAATACTGGGGCCCCGTAAGGACAGACCTTAGCACAATACTTACAGCCAATACATTTATCCCGGTTAATGAGCACAATGCCAAAATTTTCATCCTTGGTTATGGCATTCACAGGACAGGATTTCAAACACGCTGGGTCTTTACAATGAAAACATGACATGGTGACAAAAAGACGCTTTGGTTTTGTTTCGGTCCCGCCTTGTTTTTCAACGACAGTTCTATACCGTGTCCCTTTAACAGTGTTTAACTCGGCATTGCAAGCCACAGCGCATGCCCTGCATCCAACACATTTAGCAAGATTTATTGAGAAACCCAATTGACTCATCTTCTCAAAGCCTCCTTTCTTTAACCACAGAGTTCACAGGGAGAAAGCTTGTAGAATTCTTTTCTCACGTTTTTTCTACCTTTACTTTAGTTATATGAAAACATGCCTGGCCGGAAATGGAATCTGTAAGGCATATATCTGAAAAATCAGGGTCGCCCCTCTGTATCAAATTTGCGTTTGGACCAACACCAATATTGGGGTCATACGCAGAATTTTCACCATCGATGCTATATGCCTTTGAACCAAACCATTCCCTTCCGAAATGGAAGTCAATGACAACAGATTTTTGTCTGAGACCTTTAATTACCCTGACTTTGCCTTCCGTGCTTTGCCCATTAGGTGACGACACCTTGACTGTATCGCCGGTCAGTACACTAAGACTTGAGGCATCCGATGAGTTGAGATATATAAACCCTTCCGGCTGGAGTTCAAGCAGCCATTCATTGCTTGTCGACCTTGATTGAACGTGCCATGCCCTCTTGTAAGTATTCATAGTATATTTATATTCGGTGTCTTCGGGTTTATTTCCTTTTAGTCCTATATTTGGATCTTCCCAGGCAGGAATACCTGAATATTTTTCACCCGTAAGGACATTTTTGCTATGCGCAACCTTTTCTGAGAAAATGCTGATCAGATCACCATACCTGTTCTTTGCCCACCCCGATGCGTTTGGATCTTCAACCTGAGACGGATTTTCCCATCGACCACCCATTGTCATATATGATTCTGTGCTATCTCCGGGAGACCCAGATGCACCCTCATCGCCAAGTCCATTGGAAAAATCACCAAGTGCTAATGTCTCATCCCAGAATTGGTAAGCTGTGTCGAGGTGTTTACCCGTGCCCATTCCATCTGCGCCAAAATTTGGGAGAGCGAGTTTCTTTGCCATCTGAATCAACTGTTCATCATAGGGCATCGGCCCGCTCCAGGCTTCCAGCAGTTTGTCTGCGCTGCCAAAGGATGAACCATCCAAAGAACTTCCATCTGGTATATATATCCTCGCTGATCTTCCTTCTATTGAAATATCCTTATATGAGCCAATTACAGGTCTCCGTATAGTAGCAGCTTTTGTTTTGAGTGTTGGATAACTGGTAAATGGCAATGAAAAACGCTCAAAATACGTACTGTCAGGGAGGATGTAGTCTGAAAGCGCTGCCGTTTCGTCCATGAAGATAGAACAAGAAACAACAAGAGGAATTGCATAGCTATTGCCATTTTTCTTCGTCAGGGCATCCTTTACTCCCTGAGTATTTGGCTGTGTGTATGCGGGATTATGGATATAAAACATCAATGCCTGGCATTTATAAGGATAACCAACTGCCATGCTGGGAATTGCTTCCTGAGTAACAACGCTTGCAACGGGATACCATTGTCTTGTGGGTGTTTTAAGTGTTCCTTCATATTTTGCTCCTGCCCTGTCAATCCTCACACCGCTCGTCAAGCCGCTTGATACTGGTTTGGATGGTTCCTTTCCACCAAAGCGTTTTGATGTACAGTATCCGCCAACCCGATCCACCCTTCCGATAAGGGTATTCAAAATATTTACAGCCCGTGATGTCTGGTAACCATTTGTGTGACCCCAGGATCCCCTGTATGCCTCAACGCATACTTTTTTATTACCACCTGACAATTCATCAGCCAGAGTCTGGATAGTGTCTGTTTTAACTTCGCAGAGTGATGCCCATTCTTCTAAAGTCTTATTTGTTACCCAATCCTTTAAAAGTTTAAAGGATGTGGAACACTCATGGCCATTTACCATCCCTGACCAATCATGGGTAGCAGAAGCAGCATCGGAGTAAAGCGCAATACTTCCATCGGCCTTTCGTACCACAAAAGGCATTACCACTGGTGTTTCCGCATTGGCAGATGCAGCCTTTGTATTAAAGTTTCCCCTGGTGCAACCGTTTGTAGATGTCCCAAGAGTATTCGTTGTATCGTCCTTTTCTGGGTAATAGAGCGCCTCATCTCCAATCTTTACAAAACCCTTTGATGGAAATGTGCTTGTATTTTGAACGTTTATAACCTTATCTGATGAACTGATATCTGATGCAAGAGTTGTTACCCCTTCAAATAGGCCCGCCTCAGATGCAGTGAGAAACTCCTCTCCCTTCCCTTCAGCAGTTTTAACGAGAAAAGTAGCATCTGTATAGTTTTTGTAACCGGCTGAGCTTGCAGCATTCTCATTTGGTATCGAAAGATAATTACTTTGGTGGCGATTATTATCGAGTATCCATCGCATTATTCCCATGAGCAGTGCCAGGTCTGTTCCTGGTTTAATTGGTATCCATGTGTCTGCCTTTGAGGCTGTATGAGTAAAGAATGGATCGACAACAATCAGCTTCCCGCCGTTAGACTTAAAAGCCATGAGCTTTCTAGCCCAATAGGGAGTGCCTACATTAGCTTCCAGGGGATTCGTCCCCAGGAGGATAAGGTATTCCACATTATCAAGATCAACCCGCATATATGAGTATTTTGCAGTTTTTGGTCCTGTAAAGGTGGTCTTAGCAGGTATTGAATAGTTGGCATTACAAAGGGATGAATGTTCAATATGGTTCACCGTTCCATAAGAATCGTTAAATCTCTTCGTAATCTGTGAAATTTGATCCCGGCCTCTGATCCAGACATAGCGATTCGCCTTGAAACCGAAGTTTGCCGGGTCTCCGCTTTTGGCTTCAGATGCATAATTTGTATCGTCGGTTGTAAGTTTTTCAGAAGCCCTTTTAGAAGAATCCGGTTTTCCTCGTATAGCTTTTAGACCTTCAAAAGCGCCTTCGGGAAGTGTTCCTCCATTTATGATCTCATCAAAAGCCAGTTTCCATGAGATAGCCTGCCATTTTCCTTCGCCCCTTGCACCGGTTCTCTTTAAAGGTTGTTTTATGCGATACGGGTCATAAAGGGTTTTCAACCCGCCGTTGCCACGGGCACAGGGAGCGCCCGGGTATTTATCTGGCTCTGAAATGTCAGATAGGACAGCCTCTGTTCCTGCAGTAGAGTAATCATTGGTATGAGGACAAAATGGATTACCCTCGATCATCAGGGCTGCTCCATCTTTCACTTTAATCTGCAAGCCGCAACCGGCATTACACATCATACAGGCAGTACGGATAACCTGTACCCCAGCGTCTCCCACATTTGGATCTGGATTTATATCATCATCAATGGTATAAAGATTTTTCAACTCAAAACCGCAGCCACAGATGGCTGCTGCAGTTATTGCACCCCCAATCTTAATAAACGTCCTGCGAGTGACCTTGAATTTATTTATAGAATTCATTACCGAGACTGCCTTTCGTATGACAATTATAACATATCGAAACGTCCACATTTTTTCTTAAACTTCCAGCGGAATATTCTAGAAGGTCTGTATTTTTATGGCAATATAAGCACTTTTTATCGTTTGTCTTACCAAAGAATCTTGAAAATTGAGGATCCAGGACTTTAAGTACATGAAAAGTCATAATTGAAGAATCCAGACTTGTCTCTTTTAGCTTGTTCCTGTGACATGCTGCATTTGTACAATCAGTCCTATACTGACTTGAATTTTTGTCATGGATCGGAATAGGGTTGCCCTCAAACGGCCCAAAATCTTCACAATTTTCCGTACACTTCTTGACCAGTAAACCCCTTTTCTTTTGTCCTTTTCCACCATCCGGATTTGTAATCACTACGTCTCTCTTACCAATAGGAGCATCAAGGTCAGCAGTGATCTGTGCCTTTATTTTCTTATCTGCTATATTTGCTGAAAGTACCGTAATCCCTTCCCCCAGATCGAGCCCGGCTCCTTTTTGAAATCCTGACCCTTTAATGGAAATTATCTTAATATCGTTCTGTCGCACAATTTTAGGCGTAATTTGTGATAGTTTAATTTTAGCTGCTGCAAAGGCGCCGAAAGGTATTACAACCAACCCAGTCACCAGACATACAACAGTAAAGAACAGATATTTTCTCATACGTTATCTCTTATAAAATACCTCTAAAAAGAATAGAGAAAAATAACCGACCAATAAAATAAACCAACCAAAGGTAATGATAAATTCCAGGGTGGTGGAAAAGGACATGGAAAAATTCTCAGAGATCATGCTGTAAATATCTTCCAGGGCATCGAGTGTCTTGTTAATGTTTGCCTTCCATGTCTCTAAATGAAGCTTTTTGGTGATCAAATCGAACAATCGCGCTGAATACCAATCGCCAATGAGTTTAATATTGCGTTCCGTTGCCTCGGATTCGAGGATGGATTCCGTACGTATCTGTGTGATTTCACGCAAGGAATGTCTGATCTCACGGGATTTGAGCCATGGTATCTTCCTCCTGGTAGTTCTTTGTAAAAGCCGTGCGGCCTTCTCCAATCGTTCTTCTACCTCATGTTCCAATACCCTCAATTTCAACAATTGAAGATTGGCAATCTCGAAAAGCTCGATATTGCTGGCAAAATCACCGCGCGGATCAAATACGAATGCCCCATCCCAGTCCACAATGGTAATATCGTCCTTTAAGTATTTAATATTAAATTTGAGCGTTGTATTAATTTCCTCCTCGTCAAGAGGCATCCGTTCTGTCTTCAGAAGTCCTGCAATACTATCCTTACGTTCTGAGATTACGTTTTCCGGGTCTCCCTTGTAATCGGACACACAGTACACACTGTACTCCTCGTCAAAATAAGGGTTGCAGTGGTATTCCCACAAGACAGCCCTGCATTCAACGATAAGGCTTCGTTTGATATCAAAGACATGATCACCCAGGATATTCTCCAAATCGATTGATGCCTCCACGATGACAACCCCAGGCGGACAGAATTTTACGAGAAAATCAACCACCCTGTCATCGACCTTCCTCTTTTCAACCTTGACCACCATCTGTTTTGGAATTACGTCAGGGTATGACGGCGAACTCTTAATCTTTTTGATATCGACGATTTCTGAGGTATCGGGACTGAGTTCTGTAATCCCCACCAGAAAGGTGACCAGAGCTCCTTTGACTGTAGAATTGACATCCATAGGCTAATCCTCAACTGACAATAACTTGATTTTAGATTGTGGAATGCGGTTTTTCAGCTTGTATAAAATCCCCCTTAAAAAAGGGGGTAAGGAGGTTGTAAACTTGTCCTCGTGAAAACGGGGATAGCCCAGAAAAACACAACCCCCTGACTCCCCCTTTGCTAAGGGGGACAACATAGGAATAACTTTTTAGCTGGTTCAATCTTGCAGATTGAACCAAAATGTTTTGATTCAGGCTACAAGCCTGCCGGGAAAGTTATTCCTTTGAAATTTAACCTCATAATTCACAACTTTCAACTACTAAGCCGATGTCTCATCAAAACAATGAATAACGTTTTTCTAAAATGCCCGTCCACAATTGGGGCATCTGACTGAGATGCTTTTTTATAATGCCCATGCATTTTTCTTCCATTGCTTTTTTTGCAAGACTCGAATGGATTTTCACATGCACCGTTTGAGGTTCCGTGATGGGCTTTCCTATCTGACTTACCAGATAACAGTCAGCCCCGGAAATATCAGGGACATTGGTTATTTCTCTGGATATTTCGTTGGCAACAAGGTTGTATAATTTACCGGTATGGGTAATGGGATTTTTTCCTGCAGTGGCCTCAAGGGTCATAGGCCGATAGGGAGTAATCAGCCCATTTGCCCTGTTTCCCCTGCCCACCTGACCGTCGTCACCGCACTCAGCGCTGGTACCCGTTACCGTTAAATAACAGATGTCTTTCTCATAGTTGTCTGCCGCATTGATGGTAATGGCAACTTCGAGGGCCGTCAATTTTTTCACAAAGGCCCGGATATATTCAAGCAGATTCGCTTTCATTTTAAAATATTCCTCTTTTGACGAAATAAATTTTGAAATGAACGCTATGGCAATCGTAAGATTGATATGGTCATACATTCTTATGCCCATGATTTTGATATCCTCGCCAACCATCGGATATGCCTGTTTTACTTCTGGTGAATTCAGGAACTGTTCGGTGCGGTAAACGAGCGACTCCGTTTCTGTCAAGGGAGAAAAGCCGACGCCAATCGAGGTATCGTTTGCCAGTGGAATTGAGCTGTCGAAGGTCGCCCGCAGGTCAACGCTGCCTGTTCTAATCTTTGTTTCGACAACGACATTTTTTTCCGGTTCCAGGCATCGCATCCGTTCGTTCAGCCATTTATG
>Ga0209211_10005033_pt1 | contig 20034 bp, 20 predicted proteins | sample RifGroA2_FD_183992 | JGI IMG/M metagenome (GOLD analysis project Ga0209211, IMG submission 183992) | Groundwater microbial communities from Rifle, Colorado, USA - Groundwater A2 (SPAdes) (version 2) | ecosystem: Environmental > Aquatic > Deep subsurface > Groundwater | place: Rifle, Colorado...
TATTTGAAAGAACTATTACCCCCTACGGCAATGGCGCAAAAATAGATTCTCAAAAAAAATACATTGGAAAAAAAGCAATCGTGGTTATTCTTAAAGATTAAAACTTTGTTATTTCTGTCCCACACCCGATAGCGATAAACAATTTAATAGAAGGGAATATGAAAAAAGAAAAGAACCTGAATATTTGAAAGATTCTAATAGTAATAAGTATAGAGAGCTTTGAATAACCCTGTTTTTATTTGGTTTTCAAAGCGGCTCTATTAAGGGTTTTGACTATTTTTATAGGTTATTCAAAACCCTCTATATTAATTTACGTACTACTAATGATATAACGATTTTGAGAAGAGTAACTAATGATTTACACAAATCTTCCGAAGAGGGAATAGAGCATGTAATTGCATCGTGGATTAGTCCTCCGTTTGGGATTGTTATAGGATACGGAATTTATACCAAAAACGAGGCAGAACAATTATCAAAGAAATCGCAAGAAGAAAGATGGGGTTTTCCTGATTTTGGTTTAGTTTATGATAAAGAATTGCTTGAAAGAAAGATTGAAAAATTAGAAAGAAAGTATACTATGAAAGGGCTTTCTTAAACTCTACACATTCTCGCTAACATTAGGAATAATCTTTGCCTCTGCCCTTCTCAAGTGCTCACGATATGTCGACAAAGAAATCTTCATAATCTTCGCAAGCTGCCTTAACTCAATATTTCTGGGATAATTAAAATATCCCTCATGGCTTGCAAGCTCCAATGCTTTTCGCTGGTTTATGGAAAGCTCAGGCAAAATTTGAGGGAAGTAAATATCGCTGAGTTTTGATTTTTCAATCTTCAATACTTTGAAGTCTATCATGTCTTTTATTTTGCTTTTTGTTTCTTTGATAAAATCCATTAAATTTTCCTTGCTCCATGATGCAATCTCCCATGATTCATAACCTTTCTCGTCAACAATTACTGGTTTTAGGAAAAATATTCTTTTGGAGTAATGGGCAGTTGGAATATCTTCTTTTGACACTTTATACGCAAAGAAAAAAGTATTGCCTTCTATTTCCAAATGCTTTAATCTCCTGTCTTTCTTAAAATCTGAAAAGAACTGCTTAATCTTGGTTTCATCGCCATAAATCTTCTCAAAATGCAGATAATATTGCTGGGTTACTTTTTTCTTTTTGCCTTTTATGTTTATACCTTTTCCTTTTATAGTTACAACTGCACTTTCTTCATAGAAATCTATAGGATAACCTATTACTTTGACTTTAAACTTTTCGCATCTTTTTCCGATGATGCAATCATGCTTCCATTTAAGCTTACAAATCCACATGATAAAATGGTTTGATGGTACGAAGGTAAGAGAGTTTGAAGGTGGTATTTCCTTATAGAACTTATGACCATCTCAAACAATTTTACCATAATCATTTATTACTATTTATACTAAAAGTGCAAAATAATCGAACATTATTTTGCACTTTTAGTATATCTCGGGAATCAGAGATTCCTGAGAAGTTAGAAAGCTTTGCTTTCCAACTTACAAACCTGATTAATTTGTTCGAAAATTAATCACTTTTAGTATACATCAAACACATTGATACCATAACTGTGCGGGTTTAAATATTTTTTGTTAATAAATGGAAAAATGTTGCTGGTAAGTTGTTCTTGCCGCTACAACATAGGTATATAAACAATTATGCCATTATTTAATATATGGTTGATAATAATGAATCAGAAGATGATAACACAGGTAAAGGAGAGTGACTACTAAGATGACTGACAATAATCTATAAAAACATCTTTCCAATTCCACTTTTTTGAAGTTATTCCTTCGATCATGCATGGTGTTTTCTTTTTTACATACGGTTCAATAAAATTAGTGTACACTTGAAAAATCATAAGATGCAGATAAAATGGTGTCTTCTTTTTTGAGAAAGTTTTTGATTTTCTGCAATATCTTGAAACTCTTTCTCGAAGCCTTGCGCAAAAACCATCAATATGCCTAATTCCTATTTCTTCTTTCGGCATATTTCCTAAAATACACTTGTTAATCATACCAATAACAATATCTCCATTTCTTATTTTTTTAACTTTAGAATAATTTACAGTTCCGTTTTGAAAAGCAATTTGCAAAGCAGAGAGATTCTGCTTGTTCCCGTCGGTACAAGTATTGAATTTATATTTTGCAGTAGCAGGAATAAATCGTTTACTTACTTCTTTCCAGAATTCCAGACAGCTAATTTCATTCAATTTACCGACGAAAGGTTTGAGCATTAACCGTGATTTTCTTTTAAGAGCTATGTATGTGTAGTTCGTGCCCGTCTCGCAGTTTTTGAAGCCATAGTGATTGCAATTTTTCTCCTTTTTTTTATGAAGCTGAACATCTCGTCAGCTTCAACCATATCCAAATCCAGATTAACTAAATAGTTTTCATCTATTTTTTCACAATGTTTTCCAACTTTATTTGCTACTCGATAAACTGCATTAAGAGAATGCTTCGTTGTTCTTGATATCCCCCTAAAACTATTTTTTTCAGAGAAATGATTACAAATATTTTCTACTTCTTTTTTTGGAAGTTTTGAATAATATAATGGTGTGCCTTTTGTTCTGACAAAAGAAACATTACAAGTAGCGCACTTGTAATTTTGAGTTCCATTTTTCTTTTTTCCGTTGCGAACAATATTTTTTAGACCTTTTTTATTGAAATCCCTACATTTAGAGTTTTGACAGAATACATCTAATTTTCTTCTTTTCTTTGGCATAAAAACACCTATTTCATGACGTAAAAACTGTATATTCTTAGAATTAAGTTATATTTATATCTTTCGTTTCAGTAGTCACTCTCAAGAAGTGGCGAAATTAGGTTTATAACTAAATAGTAGTTACAAAATAGAAACATTTAAATAGTAGCAATATTTACTACTTCTTACGATGAAGATAAAGGTATCAATATCAATGGAAGACCTCACATTAAAGGATGTTGAGAAGATTGTGAAAAATGAAATTTATAGAAATAAAAGTCATTTTATTGAGTTGGCAACACAGAAATATTTGGAAGAGGTAAAAGATGTCTAAAACAACCTATGATATTGAAACCTCATTAACAACAGATTATAGAAAATCTGCATGGGGTATAGAGAGAATTGTTTTGGATAGCGTTTCTAATCATCTTCCTGCTGATAGTAAAGGAACGGTGACTACGGTAAGAATTAAACAAGATGGTCAATGGGCAGATTTGAAAAAAGCTGACCCAACACAACCCGCAGAAGAAGTTATATTTGAGGATAACGGCTTCGGATACGACGCAGGTTTGCTATCAGTTCTCTTTTCTCCAAAAGCAGCTGATGATTTAAGCGTTGGTCAGTTTGGAGAGGGTTTAAAACTCGTCGCTACAGCAGCCATCCGTCATGGTTTAAAGGTAGAATACCGTTCCAGGAATTGGATGGCTTCTCCTTATACAAAACCAGAAAACATAGGGGGGCATAATATAAGCAGACTTTGCTTCCGAGTAACAGAAAACGGCGATAATCTAGCAGGCTCAAGAACAGTCTTTACAAATCCATCTCAAGAATTAATGGATGAGGTGTTTCAACTTCCTAACAAAGTGTTAGCTCTTAATGACACTTATCGGGAGCTATATAGTGAAAAAGACAGCATAGACTATTTTCAAGTTGATTTTAAAGGATTAATCAATCCATATATCATAGACTGTTCTCAAGTTGATTTTAAAGGATTAATCAATTCAGATATACAACCAGTAGGGAATTTGTTTACTCCCTCTTTAGGTATCGAAGGAAAAGCACCAACAAAATCATGGGGATACAATTCAAGAATCATTGATTTGGGAACGGAGGAAACTGCTCTCTTCATAAAAGGAGTAATAATTCAAGAAACGAATTCCATTTTTAGTTATGATTTGGGAATAGAAAACATCTCACCTGACAGAATATTTGCAGATAGAAATAGCGTTCTTGATGAGATTGAAAGTATACTAAAAAATTGTAGTAATACCCAAATAATTGAGAGAGTATTGGCTGTTGCATGTCAGACCTCAGAAAGATATTGTGATGAGTTTGAAGCATTTAGAGATAGAGGACTACCACAAAATAGGATGATGTTATTGACTATGAGAAGAGATTTATCCGAAAGAAAAGGAAAGACGGATTTAATCAAGAAATACATATTTAATAAATATCCACCAGAGAATTTGTGGGTCACTTCATTTAGAAAACTATACGGAGTCAATGCTGTAATTGCTTCACATGATGTGAATGCCAATAAGGATGCAAAACTGATGGGATATACGACAGTTAGATTGAATATTTCTATTGCAAATTATTTAGCAAGCCTCGGTATACAAAGTGCTGATAAAGTTACATGTGAACAAGAATACAAGTGGGTAAGCACTTCTGACCTTACAGAAGCAGAAACTCAAATGCTGGATAGAGTTAAAACCATAAATGAAGTTGTGTTGGGTCAAGTAGCACCAGTAGATGTCCGTGTTTATTCAGGTCTATTTTTGAAATCAGGTAGGGAAGTTGAATGTGCAAACGGAGTTCACATAACTGAGCAAGATGGGACTAAGTATATAGGGATAAAAAGAACAAGATTGGGTAAACTTGAGGATTTTGTTGAAACTTATGTTCACGAATTAGGGCATCAAGTTACTGGGGCAGATGATTATGATAGAAGGTTCACTGATTTCTTTGTAAGAGCATTATCAAAATTAGCTATTCATCACATGAATCGGGACAAATAGGCCTAAGTTTTCTCGCTATTCGTCGTTTTAGGAACTCCCCCTCGTTTTAGTTTATAGGAACTCAAATTTTATTGGATATAACATGATATTATATGTGAATTTGTTTAACACAATTATAAGAGGATAAGAAGAATTATATCTTTCACAACAAAAATCTTTATAAAAGCTCAGTTTTTTGAGAGTTTGATGGATGAAAAAAGGGTAAGTAATCAAAAAGCAAGTGAAAAAAATAAAAAAGAAAGGAATAACCACAGAGCAAGAGAGATAAAAAGCGACAAATTCAAAAGAGTACAGTCGCCTTCTTCCATTAATACTTACAATCAATGTCCAAGAAAATATTATTATAATTATATCGAAGAGCTTGAAACTTTTCCTTCAATTCATTTAATAAGAGGCAAGTTAACACATTCTGTTCTTGAAGATTTTTTTAAAGTAGATATAACTAAAGTAAGTGAAAGCAATTTCATGTTTGAATTAAGGATTGTGCTGATGGAACTGTTCAAGAAACACTGGAATGAAAACGCTGATGAAATAAACGATCTTGACTTAACGCAAAATGAGATTAATTTCTACCACGAGGAAACTAAAGAAATGGTTATTTCATGGTTCAAAAGATTTATACATAATATCGCAGACGACATGAACAAAGTGGGATTAATAAATGCCTTCAAAAAACACACGCCAAAGACAGAAGAGGAGTTTATTTCAGAGGAGCATGGTGTCAGAGGTTTTATTGACGCTATTTATGAATATGAAAAGGATGTTTCAAACCCTTCTGGCAAAAGTGACGCTAATATTTTAGGGAATATTCATAGCAGATGCGAGAAAGAAGTTTATCTTATCGACTACAAAACAAGCAAAAAGGCAGTAATTACGACTGAATACCGCCTGCAATTGGCAATATATGCGCTGTTATATCAAGAGAAGTATGGGTTTCTGCCGAAAAAAGCAGGTTTGGACTTTCTGAAATTTGACAGCGCACCATTGTATCTTGATGTAGACAAAGAATTGGTTGAGATGGCAAAGAGAGAAGTTGCAAAGATACACGAAAACACAAAAACCACTGACAAAAAACAGTATCGAAAGAATATTACTTCTTTATGCAAATGGCATTCGGGGCAGTGTGATTTCTATGATGTGTGCAAGGATGATGAGTGAGAATTAAGTATAAACAAGAGCTAAGTATTAATAAAATTTAAGTATAAATGAAAAATAAGTATTTATTGAAAGTTAAGTTTCTCAAATATCCCCATCCAATAACTCAGTAATCTCTTTGAATATTTCGTCAATCTGGGGTTTTCCGTCAATATCCACCAATAATTTTTCCTTTTTGTAGAATTCTATCAATGGCTCTGTCTGCCTTTTGTAAACATTAAGCCTTTCTTTTACTGCGCTTTCTTTCTGATCGTCTCTTTGGTAGAGTTCACCATTGCATTTGTCGCAGGTTCTTTTCTTTTTTGGCGGATTTGTAAATGTATGGAATATTGCGCCGCATTTCGTGCATGTCCATCTGCCGCCCAATCGCTGGACAACAGTTTCATCGTCGAGAATTATATTAAGAACTTTTGTTATTTTCAGTTTTTTCTGCTTCAATAATTCTTTCAAGCCTTCTGCTTGTGGTATTGTTCTTGGAAAACCGTCGAAAATAAATCCTTTTTTACAGTCTGACTCTTCAATTCTGTTTTTAATTATGCCTAAAATAATATCGTCGCTGACGAGTTTGCCGAAATCCATAACTGCTTTTGCTTTTCTGCCTAATTCAGTACCCTTAGCAACCTCTGCTCTTAGAATATCACCTGTTGAGATTTGAGGCAATTTATATTTCTCCACCAATCTTTTTGATTGTGTGCCTTTCCCAGATCCAGGCGGGCCAAGTAGGATTAATATCATGTTTTCACCAGTTTTATAATTCTTTCAGCTATTTTTAAATATAAATAGGTTAAAATATTTGCTTGTTTTTATTGTTTTTCGTTTTAAGTATGTATTAAGCCTACCGGTCAGCTTTGGCGAAAACCTGATTATAGTGGAGGAACTAAATAATTGTATCAATTTAGTTTATAATGCTGAACATAAAGACTTATCTTAATAGTTATGTTCAGCAGATATAGTAACTGACATTATTGATATAAAGTTTACGTCAGTTACTACAGTTCCTCGTATATAGGCACGGAATCTTATGCTCAATAATTAATGTCCGTGCCTATATTTAAGACACAGCAAAGGAACTTGAGTTTACAGATGGTTTTCGCTTTCCTGATAGTCTTACGAGATATGATAGCAAAACTGACAAAATTAGGGTAGGCTTAATACATACCATTTTAAAATAGGTTAAAACAACAAGATTTAAAAAATCTCAAATAAATAAACAAATTATGGCTTCAATAAAAATACTCGGCGCTGGTTTGTCCGGATTAACAGCAGCAATAAATCTGGCAAAAGCAGGGTATAAAATAGATGTTTACGAGAAAAACAAAGATTCTGGCATGCGCTTTAACGGCGATCTTCAGGGTTTGGAAAACTGGTCAATGGAGAAAGATATTCTTCAAGACCTAACTTCCATGAATATTAAGATTAATTTTAGCGCAAACCCGTATCATGTGCTTCATGTTAGAGACAGCAAATTGAAAGATAAGGTAATTAAATCAAAACGGCCGATGTTTTATATTGTCCAAAGGGGCGCATTAAAAGGAAGCATTGATTATGGGCTAAAAAAGCAGGCATTAGATTCAGGAGTCAAAATTCATTATGGAAAAACATTGAGTGAGAAAGACATAAAAAATGACAAGAGCAATATTTATATTATAGCATCAGGTCCTAAAGATGTTTTCGCGGTTGCAGTAGGAATTTCTTTCAGAACAAACAATAAAGATATTGCTATAGGTATTCTTGACGACAGTATCGCGCCGAAAGCATACGGATATATTTTAGTAAGCAAAGGGAAAGGGTGCATTGCTACTGTGCTTGCTAAAGATTTTGTTAATGCAAATAATTATTTTAAGAAGTTAATGCAGGCTGAGAAAAAGATTATTAATGTGAAAAAAACAAATATCAAAAAAATAAGCGGATTTGGAAATTTTCATATCATGGACAACTATTTTAAAGACGAGAAATATTGGGTTGGAGAAGCAGCGGGAATGCAGGATAAGCTTTGGGGATTTGGCATGAGATATGCAATTACATCAGGATATCTTGCTGCGAAAAGCATAATTGAAAGCAGGGATGTTAAAGGAAACAAGATAAAAGAAATTGAAGGAAATAATATTGGGGAGATTGAGAAAGTGAAAGGTTATCTGTATGATAAATTAATAAAAGAGCGCTTTGTTAACCAATTAAAAACAAGCGCAGTCAATAGATTTTTCTACGAAAAGCTTGGCAATGGAGGATACAGATTTTTTGTAGACAAAGCAAAAAACAATCCGTTTAAATTCCTGAATAAAGCGTATAACAGCAATTTTCTGAGAAAAGTATTATTTCATTTTGGTGTTGGACGAAGTTTTAGTATTGGCAAGAGATAATATCTTCTCATTAATATTTACAATTGCTTTGTCAAAATCATCATCTAATTTCTTTGTGTTTAGTTTATTCAAATTCTTTTTGTATTCATCAAGTTTTGAAAAGAAGGTTAATAGGCTTTCTTTACAGGAGGTCTCTGCAAACAGACCATAACCTAACTTTTGCAGATAGATTGCATTTAAGATTTGCTCAAACTGCTCCTTAACAGGTTCAGAATATACCGGCTTTTTTAAATAAATCGCCTCTGACATCAAAGAAAAACCGCCGTTGATTATAACTGCACTGCAGTTTGCCAGATCTTTATAAAACTCTTTTTCCTTAAATGATTTAAACAAAATATTGCCATCTGTTTTGTCAATATTAAATCCATAGACGATAAACTGTTTATCAAATGTTTTTAAAAGGGTTATAAGATGATTATTTGTTTTTGAGGTTTGATAAACAAAGATGTAGCCGTTATATTTTGGCTTAAGTACCCTGATCTCATCCCGAATAATTATTGGCAAATATTCTGTATTTTTCAAAAATCTTGGTTTTATAGCTGGCTTGAAAAAAGTAGTTATAAAATAATAATTAGAAGAAGGTATTACAAAAGTTATCACCAGCTTTGATTTAATAGATTCCCATAAATATTTTAAAGGAATACTAATCTGTGAATTTGATATCACATTATGGTTTCCTATTGATATAAGTGGTATGTTGTTAAAAAATGCAACATTAGAAGTCAAATGCTCGAAATCATTTATGATAACATCAGGCTTAAACTCTTTAATCAGCCTTTTTATTTTGATATAAGAAAATATTTGTTGCGGCAATGTAACCAAATTCACAAAAAACGTGCCGATACCGCTTACTTTATTATTAAAATATTTAATATGTAAGGATTGTATTTTTTCCACGTCGTTAAAGTGCTTTGAAAGATAAAAATACGCTTTCCCTCCGCAAACAATCTTGATTTTGTGAATTTGAGACGTTTTCTTAATTTGCGATAATCTTTTGATTATAATACTGCTTCGTGTAGCATGCCCGAATCCTTCGCCAGAAAGCGCGTATAATATTTTTGCCATTGTTAAGTTTGCTGAATTTTTATTTTGTTGAAGGTTTATTTTGTTGAATAATAATTTAATAAATGGTGGATTATTAAGATTATCGCACAGGCTTCCATTCCTTAATCAATGACTTTTTGAACAAAAAGCACCAGATTCCATTTATTGTCCACTGCCACCATAATTTAAAATAGCCCACTTGACGGTATCTTCGCGCAGATTCATGCGCAACCAAATCAGTATCTTTGATTTTCGCAGCTTTGGAAAGTCTTCTAAATAAATCTATGTCTTCGGCAACAAACATCTGCTCATTAAATCCTTTAACCTTGTCAAATATCTGCTTTTTCACAACCATGCAGCCGCCTCTGGAAATATGTATGCCAATTGCTGACAGTATTTTTAACCAGAAATTATTCACTGCAAAAAACAGATTATCGAATACAGTTGCTTCTTTTGGGTCTATCATAATATAAGTTACAAGAGCGCCAAAATAATCCTGAGCCTTGAAAATCTTGACTATATTTGAGAGGAAATGCTGGTCATAAAGAATCATATCTGCGTCGAGAAATACCAAGATATCACCAACAGCAACTCTTGCGCCGGTATTTCTCTGTTTTGATGCATTTTTTTCAGTTGTTCTTATAAAATCCAACCGTTTAAAGCGGTGCTTGAATTTGTTCACAACCATTTCAGTTGCGTCTGTTGAGCCACAGTCAACAATAATAACCTCAAAATTTGTGTAAAATTGGTTTTTTAAAGTATTAAGAAGCTTGTTTATGTACTTTTCCTCATTCAATGTCGGAATAATTATAGATAACATTTTATTTGAGATTGTATTTGTTAATTATTGTATTTGATTTCATTAATAAATTTGATTATTTCTTTGCTTAACTGAATTGGCGCTCTTAAAGTGACAAGATGGTCAACACCTGTTAAAATTACATCTCTTTTTACATTAAGATTGCGGGTTAGCTGCTCGTATGAATCATTCAGTTGTTCCATATCGTGCTCGCCATAAACCAATAAAACTGGTTTTTTAATTTTATTGAGATAGGGTATTAAGTTGATGTTCAGCATACTTTCAATTGTCCAGCCATACGCTACTTTTGGTGTTCCAATCATATCTAACAAAAACACTTTAATTCGTCCTGCTTTATGATGATTATAATAATGAATTAGAGGGTATTTTCTTCTGCTGAAAATCATGCCTAAAACACCAAAGAAATAAACAAAAAATAATTTTAAGATTGACCTAAACGGCTCTGCCCAAGGATGAATAAATATAGAAACCATTTTTCTTAACGGCGTGCCTATTAAGACTATTGCTTTTGAATCTGTCTTTCCAGCAATTTCATTATTCAAACATATCATAGCACCTAAACATTGTCCAACAAAAATGTAATCCTTAATATTTTCGTGCTTTAAAATCTGCCAGATATAATCCCCTTGACTTTCTATTGTGTAACATTTCCTGCCTATTGCTTTTTGTGAATTACCATGCCCAAGAAGGTCTATTATAATAAAAGGATAACCATGCTCGAACATATAATTCATATGACCGTTCCATACAGTATGGTTTCCTGTCAACCCATGCTGAAAAACTATAAATGGTTTTTTGTTGGTTTTAAATTTATTTGGAAGTTCAAGCTTATTTGTAAGTTTAGATTTATTTGTTGTCCCCCTAAATAATTTATAGAATAATTTATATCCCTGCGATGTTGTAAAATATTTCTCTTCAATTATGTTTATTTTTGTTTTCATTTTTAGTTTGTTGTGAGTTTATTTTATATTTTTATTAACTTGTTTGATTGAAAGGGATAACTCCAAATACTTGCTGCACCACAACATCGAATCATCGCATAAATAAAAAGGTGTTTTGTATACTGTGCCATCTGCATTGTATACTTCTAGGAAATTATTATAAGTCTTTATTAATTCTTTGTACTTATTAAGGCATTGATTAAGATATGTCTTAAATAGTTTTCTATCAGTCATTGCAATAACATCCAAATAACACAGGCCAAGATGCATCCAAATTGTGTTTTCCTCATAATTCCTTGCAAATAGAGAAGGCAAGAATAGAAATTTCCCATAATTTGTATTTGAAGAGTATTTTAAAGGAAATGGATGGTCTAGTTTGTTTTCCTGAATTGCTTTTATTGAACTTTTAATCATATTTTTATCATCAAATATGCCGCACCAATAAGGAAATACATTTGCGTCTCCTGTTGGAATATCATTATCAAGGTCGTCTTTAAAATATCCTTTTTCCTCATTCCAGAAATGGGTTTTTATTAATGCAGGATAATTAAACTTCTTAAATGGATTTTCCAGCTCTAAAACATCTGCTTCCCTGCTTATCATCGCCAGCATACAATTGTCATAACAGCTTGAATTCCTTACTGCATGATCTTTTATTGACGAGAAATATCCTTTTCTGGCAAGCCCTGTGTTTTTGTCGACAATGGTTTCGAAATATCTTCTGATTTCTTTCTCTAAAAAAGTTTTGTATTCAAGAACAAGTGCTTTTGTTTTTGCAATCTTTTTATCCCTTGCAATCTTTAATGAATAGAGCAAAAAAGCCAAACTGTCCGGAGCAATGTTGAAATAATCTGCGCATTTGCCGTCTTTTGTTATTGTTGTTGTAATCTTATCTTGTTCTGCATAAGTTTTTAGCGCAAATGAAAGTGTGGATTCTACTTCCTTTTTATATCCGAGTGCCAGCAGTGATTTAATGCAAATGCCGAAATCTCTGATATAAAAACATGCGAAATTACCTGCGCTGGCTTGAAAGAATTCACCATTAAAGCAGTTCTTTATAATTTGAGAACAGATTTCCTTTTCATTGCCTGAATAGGTTTTAACGGCTTTAATGCCTTTTATTCTGCGTTTGAACATGAAAAATGCTTCTTGTATCATTTCAGTTGTTTTATGCGGGATATCTATTTAAAGTTAACCTTTGGTAAATAACTTGTTCAAATTCTGTCGTAGCATTACAGACAGCAGAGATTAATATACTATTTAATGCATTTTATATATTACCTGTAAGCACAGAGTAATTTTTTAATAAATGTTAAGGAAGAATTATGTGCAATAAAATGACCTGCAAATATTGTAAATTCAAAGCAATAACAAAAGTAAGAGATTATGTTTATCAAGATAGATGTTACTGCCCTGTTTGTCTGAGAGAGCAAAAAGAATGAGACGGGTTAAGTTAGATGAGATCCTGTTTCTTAACCTCTTTTTTTCGTTCCCAACACGTATGTGGGACGCAGTCCCCCGTCCTATGAAAAGTTTAAGTTTTTTCGAAGAGTTTTCTCAGAAAATAAAATTCGTAAAAACAAACCAATAAATAAATTAATGAAACGGGTGGCTTCGCCTTGGAACGAAAAAACACAAAAAAACAAAAACGGACCAGGTGAAATTCGAAGAGCTTTTGGGCAAGCCAATCACAAAAACCTTCGGTTTTTGGGAAGTTACAAATCTTCGATTTGAAACTAACCTCGGAAAATACCTTCGGTGGTATTTCACTGCGTTCAATACCACTTTCATAACAATAGAAATAATAATGATAATAATAGTGTAAAAACGGACCAGGTGAGATTCGAACTCACGATCTACAACTTAGGAGGCTGTCGCCTTATCCAAGCTAGGCCACTGGTCCATATTTAATGTGAAAAACATTTAGTGATATATATAGATTTTCAAGAATTCTAATCCAAAAGTTATAAATATATGTTGTGAGATTAAGTATATCCATGGAATTAATGTCTTTCAGTGTAATCATAGACATTAATAATTGAATATCATAAAAACGTGAGGTGCGAACATGAAAAAATTATTAACTTTAATCTTTGTTGTAATAGTTACAATTTTCTTAATAGGATTAGCAGGCTGTGCAAAATCAAAAGTTAAGCCAGAAACTACACCAACAATAGAAACAATACCTGATGCCCAACTTGTGAAAGAACTGCCAGAAACACAGCAAACATCTGATGCAACAAAAGACATAAAAGAAATAGAACAGGATGTTAATAATAACGACTTGGATAATTTAGATAAAGATTTAAATGAATTGAGTTGGTAGAAAAAAGTGTAATCTATATTTTTTATTCTATGCTTGCAGTAGTTTGGGGTTCCTTTTTGTATATGGTCACTCCCACGATTTAGTTTTTTATGTTTGCACCAACCTCATAATAATTAAGAGGATGAGCAATCATATATTTAGTTTGTTCTGGTGTTAGGTTTGTTAATATGTTCTCCAACCTTCGTAAGACATGATTTCGGCCTGTTAAATCTAATTTTTCATCTGCCATTAAGTTAAGCCTTTCATGATCTAATTTTCTTATTGCGTCCACTAAACCATTATGTAAAGGATTAGTAGACTTACTTAAAGAAACAATTTCTGGCGAATAATCTGGAAAAATTATTTGTATGTGGCCAATATACATCCCCTTTCTCCATTCAATCATCACGTCAATTGGTGTAGGGTGAAGATAAGGATGCATAGAAGTTAATGATCTCAAAAAATGTTTTGCTACATTTTCCCAATTAGGCTGTATCATGTTATCACAGTTAAATTATATTAAAATTAAATAAAAAAAAGGAAAAACAAAAAACTTAAACAGTTCTCTTTCTGTTTTCTTTCTTTCTCCAGAATACTGCATGTTTGCTTGGTCTTAATTTCTCTGCGCCAATACCTTTATGGCGTAATCCTCTGCTCTTCTTTTCTGCAGATGTTAATCCTCTAAAGACTCTTGCCCTATTCTGCGGCTCACAAATCCAATTAATATGAGGATCGCTTTTAATTACAGGATGGTTCTTGTCAACCAGAATGATCTCATACCAATAGTATTCACCGTCTTGAGCAACCCAATAGCTGTTTAAGACTTCGCAGTTAACATAATGCTTTGCTGCTCTTTGCTCAGCAACAACCTGATAATTTATCTTGACGTCTTTTCTTCTTGTGTAAGTTTTAGGCCTTCTGCCACCTGCTGGCTTTGCCCTCATTCTTCCTCCTCTTGGTAAACGCTGCCTTACAATAATAAAACCTGGCTTTGCTTTATAACCAAGGGATCTTGCTCTGTCAAGCCTTGTAGGATATTCCAGTCTAATTGTAGCTGGTTCTCTTCTCCATAAGAAAATCCTACGTTTATAAACATCTCCTAAAGAAGATTCTGGCTTTTTCCAAATTTGCCTAATATATTTGTACATTGACATGTTTTCACTTCCGTTGTTTTAATTATTCTATTTGATTATAGATTCAGGCAAGTGACTACCCACATCTCTATAACTGGATTGAATAAAGGATGTATTTAAAAAGTTAACGAAAATTTGCGGCAATTTACATAAAAAGAAAATTATATATATAAGTAAACACATGGATTGTTCATATAATAATAAATTTGATATAATATGCAAAAAAGGATTATTCGCTGGTAATTAAAAATGATGTGTACGTCTTAAAGTGTGTGTATGAAAAATTTTGTCTATTAAAAAAGGGAGAGGTGTCGGTTATGAAAAGTAAGTTGTTTCTTTTTTTTCTGTTAATCACATGGCTGTTTATTGCTCCAGTTATTGTTTCTATAGTTAATGTCAGCGCCGTATATGGAGAAACAGGTGATTCAGGCACATTAACAGATACAGATACTTCAGCTGACACATTTAATGTTCAAATTGACACTGTTGTTAATGATATCTATCCCACCCAAACAGCAAAGTTTTTGATAACTATCAATAACACCTTAGCACAGGAAGATGAATTTAAATTTAATTTTGGGGCAATACCTAAATGGAGCTTTACTACTGATCCTGCGTCTTATCTTTCAGGGGTTAATGTTGGTGCCGGCAAAACAATAACTTTTCCTTTATCCATAACCCCAAGCAGCGATGCATTGGGATTTGGCCTTCAAAACTTCAAAGTTATGTTCAATTCGAAAAAAACAGGCATTTCTAAAGAAGCATCATTTATGATATTTTACAGAAATCCAACGCCACCTGTTACCAAATACCAGCCAACAGTTGCATTTAATTTTGATATTCCTGAAAAGATTGATCCAAGGCAGCCAGTTACATTAAAGGTTCTGCTGGATAATAAAAATCCTCTTGCTCTTTCAGATGTTTTAATAACAATAAGAAGCGATTTATACAATATAGACAGAATAGTGTCTCTTGCTTCGCTTGAGAAAAAAACAGAGTTGTTTACTGTTAATTACAATCCAACACAGCCACCAAAAGAAGATACAATCACAGTCAAGATAAAAGTTGGCGATGTTGAGTTTACACCAGCGACTAAACAAATTGAGATTATTGAATACACAGACATACCTGAGAAGAAGGATGAAACCAGCTCTTTCTTCAAATGGATATTAAGTTATACTTATACAAATAATGGGAATGTAAAAGAGACAAAAGAAGTCAAGGTTCCAACTTCCCTGTTTATGCTTCCTTTTATGAAAACATCGCCGAAAGCAGCGCTGGTTAAAGACGATAATGGAAGATCTTTCTCTTGGAACATTGAATTAGAGTCTCAAGAGTCAAAGACAGTTTTAGTAACAAAAAATTACAGGCCATTGATTTATATAATTCTCCTTATCATTATTGGAATAGTTTTATATTATATATTCAGAAGCCCTATTGTGATTAAAAAAGAAACAAAGATAATGAATGTTGATAATCAGGGCATATCTGATGTTAAAATATTGCTCCATCTGAAAAACAGAACTAATAAATCAGTTGAAGATGTAAAACTTGTTGACAGAATTCCCCAAATGGGCATGCTCGACACAGAGTTTTCAGTAGGCACACTGCATCCATCGAAAGTAATAAAGCACGAACACAAAGGCACTATTATCAGGTGGGACATACCTACATTAGAGCCATTCGAGGAAAGAATAATCTCTTATACAATCCAGTCAAAATTAAAGATTATTGGCGGGTTTTCACTGCCTCAGGCAGTTGTTAAATTCAAAGGCAAAGGAGAAAGTGTTAAAAGGACTTTGTCCAATAAGATTACGGCGAAGTGAGGGATTGTGGTTTGATTTTACTTTTTTACTGTTTATTTTATGATGTAAAAAAACCATATTTTTCTAGATTATACATAAATTACCACAAAATATAAAAACACTCCTCGAAAACAGACATTATACCCTCGCATAGCTCAATGGTAGAGCGTTCGGCTGTAGATGGTGCTTTGAATTGCAATTTACTTGCTTGAATGAAAAGTACCCAGCCAATACCGAAAGGTTGGCGGTTCGAGTCCGCCTGCGGGGACTCTTTTTTAATAATTTACAATTTAATAAGTTATTTAAAGAGAAAAAATGAATAAAGTATGAACAAAAAATAATATAAATAATAATTAAAGGTGATATCGATGAAAGTATCTGTTGATAAAAACGCTTGCATTGGATGCGGAGCCTGCGCTGCAATCTGCCCAGAATATTTTGAGATGGGCGACGATACAAAGGCAGATGTAAAGAAAGGAAAAGAAAAAGTTGGGAAGGCAGACGAGAAAAAAGTAAAAGAAGCTGTAGATGGCTGCCCTGTTAACGCAATAAAAGTGCAGTAAATTTTATGTTTTACATATTTAGGTTCAGTATAATCAAACGGAGAGTGAAATTATGGCTGGTAAACAAAAAAAAGAAGCTAAAACAGTAAAGATTAACGAGAATACTAAAACAATAGATATCAACAAGAATACCAAAACGATAAAGGTTAACAAGAATATGACTTTTGCTGATGTTCTGACTAAATATCCTGAATCATGGGAAGTTATGCAAAACTGCGGATTGCATTGTATTGGCTGCCACGGCGCTGCTTTTGAGACAATTGAACAGGGCAGCCTGATGCACGGCATGAGCGAAAAAGACGTCGATAAGATGGTTGATGATATTAACAAGAAGATTGGTGGATCTGGGAGTACAAACACAAAAAAGAAGGAAACAGTAAAAAGGAAGTGATTATATCAACCCAAAAATTTATTAATATCCTTATTCTTAATCTTTTTTATGAGTAAACATAAGATAAATAAACTTTTATTCGGCACAGCAGGCGTGCCTTTATCAACGCCAGAACGAAACATTTCTAATGGTATTGTTCACGTTAGAAAGCTAGGTTTAGATGCAATGGAGCTTGAGTTTGTCAGGCAGGTGAATATTTCTAAAGAAAAAGCTCCGCAAGTAAAAGAAATTGCTGCCAAAAATAATGTTGTTCTAACTTGCCACGGCCAATATTTTATAAATCTAAACAGTCTGGAAACTGAAAAAGTTAATGCGTCTGTCCAGCGCATTTTAAACGCTGCAAGGATCGCATGGCTCTGCGGAGGGTACAGCTTAACTTTTCATGCAGCTTATAATATGGAAATGCCGCCAGAAAAAGTTTATGAAAAAGTCAAGAAAGAAATGCAGGATATTATGAAAACTCTGAAAAACGAAGGCAATGAAATTTGGATAAGGCCAGAAACAACAGGAAAAGGAACACAATGGGGAACTTTTCAGGAGATTGTTAAATTGTCGCAGGAAATTGAGCAGGTTCTTCCGTGCATTGACTTTAGTCATGTGCATGCAAGAAATGCAGGACCTGAACTAAATGCCAGCAAATATAATAATTACAAAGAATTTTCTGAAATTTTGAGTTACGTCGAAAAACATTTAGGAAAAGAGGCATTAAATAATATGCATATTCATGTTTCTGGAATAGAATATGGGCAAAAGGGTGAGAAGAATCATTTAAATCTGCCTGACAGCGACATGAAATATAAAGAATTGGTTAGGGCATTTAAAGACTACAAAATAAAGGGTGTTGTTATTTCAGAAAGCCCGAATATCGAGGGAGATGCGCTGCTGATGCAGGAAGTGTATCAGAAGTTATAAATGAATTATACTAAAAGTGATTAATTTTCGAACAAATTAATCACTTTTGTAAGTTGGAAAGCAAAGCTTTCTAACTTCTCAGGAATCTCTGATTCCCGAGATATATACTAAATGGAATTAGTTTTCGAACAAACTAATTCCATTTATATATACAAAAGTCCTTGTTTTTTGTTCGGAAGCTAAGGACTTTTAGTATACAAAAGTGCAAAATAATGTTCGATTATTTTGCACTTTTAGTATATTTATGCAGAAAGAGTATGAAAAATGAAGCAGATTAATAAGATTAACATAAATCCAAACAAAGAATTATTCATCTGGGGGCCGATTGACGCTAGACCTGTTTATCCTGATATTTGGTACAGCGCTTTAACTCAATTTGGAAAACGTTTTGTGGCTTGGCCGTCTTTTCTTATGTGGGTTCATGAAGAAAAGATTACATTTATTTGTGATTACAAACAGCTTCGTGACATAGGCGAGGAGAATTTTAAGAAATTTATTTTAGCAGATAACGAATTTAGAAAAAATTATAATGAATGGCAGACAATTATTAAAGAATTTCTTAAGTATACTGTAGAAAAGAGTAAAACAAAAATAGAAAACATGAATAAAGCAGAATTAAGAGATGTTTTTAACTGCTTTTTTTCAATTTACCAAAAATTTTGGGTGATTGGATTATTGCCTGAGCTTAGCAACTGGGGCGGAGAGCAGATGCTAAGAAAAGAACTCAGCAAAAAAATAAAAAATGAAAAAGAGTTTTCTTTTGTCCTTGAAAGGTTATCTGCTCCTGAAGATTATTCATTTTATCAGGAAGAAGAATTGGATTTGCTTAAAATTAAGAGATTTGAAAACAACAAGAAAGAATTTGACAAAAAACTAGCAGAGCACCGGCAGAAATTTTTCTGGCTCCTGAACAGTTATCACCATACAAAAATATTGTCTGTGGAGCATTTTAAAAAAGAGCTTAGCGCTTTATCTGTGAAAGAAGCACCAGGCAAATTGATGAAAATAACTGCTTTAAAAGAAAATATATTAAAGGAAAAGAAAAAATTAATTGAAACCTACAGCCTTTCTAAAGATGTCGAGAAGATTATGCACAGATTAGCTTTCTGTATCTGGTGGCAGGACAACAGAAAAAAGCATATTTTTATTGCTAATCATTTTATAGATGAGTTATTAGAAAAGGTTTCTGAGATATACAATATTCCTTTTGACGACCTGCATTACTACAGGTTTGAAGATTTGACAGAATTGCTGAATAATCATAAATTAGTCCATTCATCAGAAATTAAGACAAGAAAAGATTATCATATGAGAAATTATTATAATGAGGAGAATATTAACAAATTCTTTTCTGGCGAAGAAGTCGAAGAAATCATTAAGCCTTTTGTAGATATTAAGATTGACAAGAATCTGAAGGAATTCAAAGGCATATCTGTAAGCATTGGGAACAAGAGTAGAATTAAAGGAACAGTTAAACTTGTTAAATCTGGTAAAGAAATCAGCAAAATAAACAAAGGGGATGTTCTTGTTACGCCTATGACAGCGCCGGATTATGTCGTCGGCATGAGAAAAGCAATTGCAATAATAACTGACGAAGGCGGTATGACATGCCATGCTGCAATTGTTTCTAGAGAATTAGGCATTCCTTGCATTGTAGGCACAAAAATTGCAACAAAAGTTCTTAAAGACAGCGATGTTGTCGAGGTTGATGGTGAGAATGGTGTGGTGAAGATATTAAAAAGAGGCAAATCTTAATGGGGTATGTATACTAAAAGTGCAAAATAATCGAACATTATTTTGCACTTTTGTATATCTCGGGAATCAGAGATTCCTGAGAAGTTAGAAAGCTTTGCTTTCCAAC
>Ga0209211_10005034_pt1 | contig 20033 bp, 19 predicted proteins | sample RifGroA2_FD_183992 | JGI IMG/M metagenome (GOLD analysis project Ga0209211, IMG submission 183992) | Groundwater microbial communities from Rifle, Colorado, USA - Groundwater A2 (SPAdes) (version 2) | ecosystem: Environmental > Aquatic > Deep subsurface > Groundwater | place: Rifle, Colorado...
ACAATAAAGGCAACGCCGAACACGAGAAGACCCATCACCAAGAGGGTTGTTGTTTTTTTGGTAAAGCCCTCTCGTTTCATCTCTCGAATAACAAGAACAACAGGAATCAAAAGTGCGATGAGGATGATGATGCCGAGGGTCATGCAACCGACTTAATCACTGCTCATTTTTAAAGATTGTCTGCTCTTAAGGGTTTTGCAGAGGTACCTGTAGTACCTGGATGATTAGTCACACACATAGCTTTGCGGAGGATCAAAATGAAACTGATAAAATCCTGGGTGGGCCGGTCGTTCTCGTTCTCCTTTTTGAATGGCTTCATGCACTGATTTTCGCATGACCATCGGTTCTACGATTTTGTCATGGCCATAGAGTTGTACTTCTGTCTGTGTACCAAGTTCTTCTAAAAATTCTTCACGCCGGGTATCCGCACTTTGTTGGCCATAAACGAGAATGATTCCATTTTCACCTGTAACAAGGTCGCCGCTGCTTTGTGCAAGGAAACCGGTTGGCGCCCCTTGTTCTGCATGCTTGTTTTCTATGAGCCAATACTCATGCAGTGCATTCTGGTCAAGTGCTTCTTGAAGAAACACCGTAGCAAGTACGAGTTCTGCATAGGGTACATACACAGTTTCCATGTCTGCTTCAAAGAGTTTGAGCGTGCTTCCTACATCCTCGATGAGTTGTTTTCTTTTATTTCCATAAAAATCATTCAAAACAATGCGTGTCCGATCCATAAACGCATCTTCTGGCATTTCAGTAGGATCAGATGTCGGGAAATAATCAAAGATACGTTCTGCAAGTGTGTGTGCTTCATTTCGAAATCGTGTTCGGATTTCTGCAGGAACAGCTTCTTCGAGATGTTTCCACAACGATTCATCAATATCAACCACGGCAAGCATCCCAAAATCTGCGGAGAACAAACGATAGACTGCAACAGGAGCAATAACATAATCAATCATGCGTCTCAAGTACATGCTGGGCGGGATCTCGTTAGGATGATCGTGTTGTGCGGCGCTAGGGGCATATCGATTTTCAATAATGCGCTGATACAGATCAAACCCCTTTCTCCTTTCTACCTCTGCAACAACTTGCAGTGTTTTGGGGCTTTCAGGTGGTGGTGTTGCAGATATCACAGCGCCACTCAGAGGATCAATATCAGCTTCGCCTCTCAAAAGTTTGAGTAAAAGTTCCTGGATTTGATCCTGGTCCATATCCATTCGTGCTCCTTGATCTTTTAAGAAATTTGAGAATACGCATCAATTCTTAATCCTTTCTACTCAACCAGCACCGCATTAATACTACCATGCTGTCCGGGCCGGGAAGTTACGCGCGCCTTTCCTTTGTCCGTATCAAGAATCGTTCCTTTGGTAATGATATTTCGTCTCACAAAGTGCCGATTTGCAGGGTTTCCGGTAACGAGTTTGATGGTTGCAGTAATCGTCTTTTTTGTTTTGGGATCAGAAAGATTAATCGTATTCCCGCTCGTCTGCCGCACTTTGATGATGCCAAACTTTCTTTTGCTGGCTGTGCGCTGATTTTCACCCAGTTTCGTGTGGGTGGGTTTGCTTCCCATCTGCAGAAGCCTATGCTTTCTTGCTTGTACATACCGTGAGCCACTGGGACTCTGTTTTCCTCGATCATGCATCGTAACCATAGTAACAGTGCTGAAAAACTCTCCCTTTAAAAGGTTTTCGAATCTTCTCCTCTTTGCTCTCTTCTGATCGTAACCTTTATATAAGGGTGCGAACTTAAGTTGTTTGATTTTATTGATTTTAAACCAGCGGGGTGTTAACATATGGTAGAGGTTTCACGTCCTTTAGACGCATTAAATGAAGCGCGCAATAAGCGTGTATTGGTTGATTTAAAGAACAACAAGCAGTACGTTGGAACGTTGCGTGCGTTTGACATCCACATCAACGTTGTCCTTCAAGATTCAGAAGAATTGCACGAGGGAAAGATGGTTCGTAAATTAGGGACAGTCTTTATCCGCGGCGATACGATTACAGTTATTTCACCTGCTTAAGCAGGTGGTTATGCCTTTTGATACTTACTTTGAGGTTTGCAGATGAAAGGAACTCCTTCCATGGGTCGACGTTCAGGAAAAAAGACCCATATCTACTGTCGACGTTGCGGTAAGCACACCTATCACAAGCGCAAAAAGAAATGTGCAAGCTGCGGCTATGGCAAGAGTGCAAAACAGCGCAGATACAGCTGGCAGAAGAAGTAAATCAACCCCTCATCGCCCTCAGGGCTTCTTTTTAAATTCATCACCCAAACCTTTAATAATCATGTATTGATGTTGGTTTTCTTATCGCCTCTTCTCGGGGGTTTTAAGGGTATGGGAACTTTATGGTAAAAAAACAGACGGTTTCAGTGTCCAAAAAGCAATCAAACCAATCAGAACCATCAAAACAACCCCGCTTGAGTCTTTGTATGATTGTCAAAGACGAAGAGCGATTTCTTCCTGCTTGTTTGGAATCCGTGCGCGGCCTCGTTGATGAATTGATTATTGTTGATACCGGATCTTCTGACAAGACAAAAGAAATTGCACAACGTTTCATCAATAAAGTGGGAGGAAAACTCCTTGATTTTGTTTGGATTAATGACTTTTCTGCAGCACGCAACGAAAGTTTGAAGCATGCAACCGGCGATTGGATTTTAGTTTTGGATGCAGACGAAGTGATTGCACACCGCGATCATGAAACAATTCAAAATGCAATCAGCCAAGCAGTCAAGGATAAAACCACAACTGCATTTTCTGTTCAGCATCGTGACTACGGAAAAACACCGCTTCGCAGTGCATTTGCAGGAGAAGAATGGCGGACCATTGCCAGGGATGACCCCTACAAAGAACAAGCAAAAGATTTTGCAGGGTACAAACCTGATGCACATATTCGTTTATTCAAAAATCACCAAGGCTATGCCTACGAATATTGTGTGCACGAAGATATCTATCTTTCCATCATGCGCAACAAAGGCGTGCTGAAAGATGTCCCAAAAGATGCTCCTTTTGTTATTCATCACTATGGCTTTGGTGAGCAACGCGGAGACAAGCAGGGCTTTCAAAAAACTGAAACGTACCTCAAGCTTCTCAAAAAACAAGTCCGCACAACACCGACCCACCCTCAGCCTGTTTTTACCTTAGCGAGCTACTATTTTGATCACGGTGTCGATGAGCTCCAAGGTTTTGACAAAGCAAGCCTTGAACAAAAGAAGAATGATCTCAAGGCTACGATTCTGCTTGAGCGCCTTGCAAAACTCTACCCTAAATTTGAAAAACTTTATCCTTATCTCGGGAAATTGTACATGCGCAACAACCGAGCCAAGGATGCTGAGCGTGTGTATCTCTATTCCATCAAAGTTGCTCCGCAGTTTAAAGACAGCTATCTGCATTTGGCTTCTCTCTATTTTAACCAGGGCCAAAAGGAGCTTGCTCTGAAAGTGATGCTGAAAGCAACTGAGAACAAGATTCTTGATGTCGAAGTCTATCTGACACTGGGATTTCTTCTGCTCAAAAATGATCGTCCTGCTGATGCAGTCAAGATCCTTGAACACAGCCTCAAACTCTTTGATGGAAAAGTGGCCGAGGATGTTATTCAGCAAATCACCATGAATCTCTCTGAAGCACGATCCATCGCACAATCGTTGGCATCGACAAAACGGTGATGTTATGGCCCTTATCAGTCTCTGTGTTGTTACAAAAAATCAAGAAGAACTGCTTGAAGCCTGCTTGAATGTCGGCAGAACCATTGCTGACGAAATCATTGTTGTTGACTTTGGAAGCACGGACAAAACTAAGGAGATTGCAAAAAAATTTACTGCAAACGTCTACGATGCCCCCTGGAACAAAGATTTTTCAGCAGTCCGCAATCTTGCTCTTGCCCATGCAACAGGAGACTGGATTCTCATGCTTGATGCCAATGAAACGCTTCCTCCTCGTTATCTTCCCATGCTTCGTGCTTTTGCGAGCGATCCTGATTTTGATGCAGTGAGCTTTGAACAAAAACGCTTTACGTTCAACACCCGTCGGCCGGGATTTATTGCTCAGCCTCATCTGACCTTTCCAGGATATGTGACTGAACACGTTGTCCGCTTTTTTCGCAATAAGCGCGATGCAAAAACACAGAAACTCCTCATTCATTATTCCTATCGCGTCGCTGAAACCGTGATCCCTTCTCTTCTCGAAGCAGGTGCCCGCATCAAAGCCAGCAGAATTCCACTTCATCATTATGAAATAGAAGGAAAATTACTGGCAACACCTCAACTGACCGGGGAACTGCTTGCTTTGCAAGTCCAAGATACTCCCCAAGATCCTAAAGTGCATTTTGATTATGCCAATCATCTCATCAGCGAAGGAAAAGCCAGCAAAGAAAAACTCACCCTTGCAATCCAAAGTCTGAAGCTTGCAGAACAGCATGATGCACAAAATATCTTAAACAAAGGCATGCTGTACTACCATCTCGGTCTTGCATCATTTTTTGATGGCAATACAACTCAGGCACTGTTCTATGCTCAAAAAAGTCTCGAACGTAAGTCAACAAATTTTGTAACGCTCCTCTTGTTGGGAAGATTGTTTGTGCTTCTGCGTGATTATGACCATGCGCTTGCTGTTGCTGCGCAGGCAAAAGATCGGCAGATTATGCATCCTGAGCTCCTCAACATTGCAGGATTTTCTCTGCTTCAAAAACAGCGCCATAAAGATGCACTTGCAACGTTGGCCTATGCACGCAAACTACTGGTTGATAAGAAAAAAGCAGGATTCTTTGACCCTACCCTCCTTGAACTCGTCAACAACAATATTCTTACTGCGCTCCTTGAGATTGGGAAAGATCAGGAAGCAGTTGCGTATATGGAAGAGGCTATCAAACAGTCTCCCGCAGTTCCTAGTTATTATCTGAATCTGATGCAGTTATACCTTCGCCGCGGAAATAAAGAAGACGCTTCAGGTCTTCTCAAAAAAGCAAAAAAGCACAAGCTCTTTGCTCCGGAGATCGAAGCACAATTCGTAAAGCGTTTGGAGACACTTTCATGAAACTTTCTTTATGTATGATTGTAAAAAATGAAGGAGCAGTGCTTGGTCAATGTCTTGAATCCGTGCGCGGTTTGGTTGACGAAGTCATTATTGTTGATACCGGATCTTCTGACAAAACCAGAGAGATTGCACAGCATTTTGTTGGCGAGGTTGGGGGAAGTGTTGTCGACTTTACCTGGGTTGATGACTTTTCTGCCGCGCGCAACGAAAGTTTGAAGCATGCAACGGGTGATTGGATTCTTGTTTTGGATGCAGACGAAGTAATCGCACAACAGGATCATGCAAAAATCAAGCAGGCAATCAAAAAAGCAAGCGAAAAAAGTGACAAAAGCGACAAAACAGGCGCAAAAGTTCAGGGTTTTTATCTGAAAACCCGAAACTACCTACCCCGCGAGCAAGGCTTTGATTTTACTTCTTCAAAAGGCGATCATTATGCTGAGACAAAAAACTATCCAGGATGGAAAGATCTGCCTGTTATTCGCCTGTTCAGAAATCAACATCGCTATGCAGGCATTATTCACGAATCCGTTGAACCCTCAATCTTCAAACTCAGAGAACTTCCGGAATACAAGCACACTTCAGTTTCTGATTTGATTGAACATCTTGATGTTCCTGTTCATCACTATGGATTTGTTCTGGGCGACGAGCATCAACAGCGCGAGAAAGCAGAGGCGTATTTCAGGATGGGCGAAAAAAAGATTCGCGAAACACCGTCAGCAAAAGCCTATCTTGAACAAGGACGACGCTATCTTGAGCTCCAAGAATATCGGCAGGCTCTGCACTGTTTTCAAACCGCGTTGGTGCATGATCCTCAGGCAACCTACGTGTTTCCTGACTTGATCTTTTGCTGTGGAAAACTCTTGATGTACGAAGATGCAGATCTGTATTTTGAACAAGCTATGACGTTCCGGAAAAATGATTTGAATGCCCTCATGGCATACGGTCTGGTCAATATTCAACGACGAACCTTTGACAGGGCGATCAACTGTTTCAGCAAACTGCTTCAGGCTGCTCCCAAGCGAACGCTTGCGTATTATGCACTCGCTGTCAGTTTTTACGAGCTTGGAAATTTGCTGGAATCATACAAGCAATTAACCAAATGTGTGCAGTTGAATCCCCATTTTGTTGATGCGCACGATTTGCTTGCAAAGCTGTTGATTGCTAATAAAAAATATGACAAGGCATATGTGGTGTTACGCAAAGTTATTGAGCTGGATGATGATCGGCCTGACGCATATTTCAACCTCGCTCTGGTGTGCAAGCGTCTTGGAAGGCAGGATCAATTTGAAGATTACCGCGCCCGTGCTCTGCAGTTGGGTGTGAATGATAAAATGAAAGCCGCACTGTTTAAATCGTAACTTTCTGATGATCCATGATGAACAAAACCATGACTCCTGAAACTCCTTTACGCATCAGTCTTTGTATGATTGTCAAGAATGAAGAGAAGTTTCTAGCCAATGCGCTCAACAGCGTCAAAGGACTTGTTGACGAAATGCTTATTGTTGATACCGGATCTTCTGATAAAACCAAGGAAATTGCACAGAGATTTATGGATGAGCTTGGTGAAGGATGCGGTAAGATTATTGATTTTGTTTGGGTGGATGACTTTAGTGCTGCACGCAATGCGAGTCTTTCGCATGCAACCGGCGATTGGATTCTTGTGCTTGATGCCGATGAAACCCTTTCGCATGCGGATCATGAACACATTCGTACAACGATTCGCGCAGCAGAAGCAAAAGATATTTTTGGGATTTCTCTTGTTCAAAGAAATTATCTGAATGATCCCCGCCAGCGTTTTTTTCAGTCTTCCCATGGCGACCGGTATGTTGAATCAGAACCGTTCTTGGGCTGGGATGCAAATCCGCTGACGCGGCTTTTCAAAAACCATCAAGGTTTTCAATTTGTGTATCCCGTGCACGAATTGATTGAACCTGCCATTATCAATACAGGAAGCAAGATTCTTCGGACAAAAATTCCCATCCATCATTACGGAAAAGTGAATCAGAAGGATGTTGTCCAGCGGAAAGCTCCGCAATACTTGGAAATAGGGGGAGATAAGATCAAAAAGTTCCCCACTGATGCCCGCGGGTATTCTGAGCTGGGTGTTCATTTCATTGTGCACGGCGATTTTGCGAAAGCAAAAGAAATGTTTGTGAAGACGCTTGAATTAAATCCCCGCGATCCGACTGCACCTTCCTATTTGATTGATGTGTGTGGTCGTCTGGGGCAGTTTGATGAGGTCGTGAAGTATTACAAAAAAGGTCTTGAGATTGCACCGGATGATAAAGATCTGTATCTGAATATGGGTCTCGTGTTTTTGAATGCAAAGAAGTTTGAAAGTGCCATGAAGTGCTACAGCAAGGCTGTTTCATTGGATCGTACGAACATTCTTGGATTTTTCGGTTTAGGCGTGTGTCATGCTGAGCTGGGGAATATTCCTGCTGCGAAAGCGTGTTTTGCGTATGTCCTGCGTTTAGATCCCCACAATGTGGGCGCGAAGGAGTGGATGAAGAAGATAAAGAGTTGAGACGTTGTAATTTTTTCTACCATAACTTCCCTGTCTTTCCGTAAACAATAAGAAGAACTAACAAGAAGGACATAACTCCTGCAAAGATCCAAGGTCCCATAAAAAATAATTCCATTTTTAATCGTTTTATTGTTGTTTCATTCATGAGACAGCTCCTTTGTTGTACAGACTTTTCTTAACCACATAATAAATATAAGTGTGCCTAGTATATAAAACATTTCTACAAAAAATATAAAAGGGAAGGAAAAATGTAATTCTAACATCAAACTACCTAGTGCACCACCAACACCAAGAATGGTGCTGAAAGCAATCGTCCCTGTTGATATTTCCATGAGTTTTTCCATATATCTAATTCCTAGATTTTACTTTTAATAAACCTTTGCAAGTAAAAACCGGAAAATCTTTGGTTCAAACCGGAAGAATCACGATTTCAGGGGTTGAAAATCGGAAAGATTACTAATGGCACCGGAAGATCTCCGGTTTTGATCTCAGAAATGCTCCTTTGTCAAACCTCAAGTTTTATAAAGCCGTTCTTTTTCCTCGTTCCCATGGTAACTGTTCAGTCTGTTGATCGACGCGGAATGCATGCTCGTCACGAATTTTTTTATCGTCCAACCGGTGTTAAAAAAGTATTCGGAAATCGTAATGTAATTACCACTGATATGGGTCTCGTGAGCGAGCCTGATGAGCAGGGCCATGTTGCGACTTCTGTCTCTGTTCTCGAAGCTCTTGCTCACTGTGCACAAGATCCTGAACATCGTGCTGTTCTGATTCAAGGTCCTATTCTTCCCGATGCATATGTTGTACCAAAGGAAGAGTGGGAAAAACCTTCTGAACCGTTGCGCCGCTATCTTAAATATGCACCCGATGTTTATCTTCGTGCTCCTCGATCTCTTCACGAAGCGGTGAGCCAGCATACTTCTCCTTTGAAATTGCGACGCGAACGATTCGTAACGCTTGATCCTGCAGAGACTTACGGTGCTTTAACTTGGCGCGGAATTCGAACACGAACCAAACGCAGAATGCATCTCACTGATGTTCTTGAAGGAACCAAACTCTTTGTTTTTTCAGAACTTGCTTCTCCTGATTCACATCACCATATTAAAGTCGACCCGTGTATCGATGTAAAAGCAGCTGCACGTCAAGGTGGGATTTATGTCGTCGAGGTTCCTTCACGTTCGAGACCCCTTGCATACCCTTTTCGTTTAGAATCAGTTCCTCTTGCCAATGCCGGTGATCAGCGTTACGCGATCTGGACGGATCTGCGCGAGGAAAAACATGACTGCGAAGAAAACCGATATAACTTTGGTTATCGGTATACTGCTGGTGAAGTCGTGTTTTGTGCACACTCCGTAGCTGCGTATCTCGCAGTTGCAAAACTCGAACGTTCTCGAGGGTTTATCAGTACTCCTGTTCCTTTAGTCAGCAGATTTTTTGTTGAAAATATTTATAATTTACTCAGATCACGTACGCTTGTTGAAGAAGAAACTACCGTCGATGGCAAAACGAGAAAAATCAAACGACCGCTCAACAAAGGAGAGATGGAATTGCTTCTTTGGAAGGCTGTTTCTTTCTATGGCCATGATAAAACCTGTTATGCACGTCCTCAACAGGATGGCAAGATACAGGACTATACCTGGCAGCTCCGTTAAGTTTCTGCGGTAGATTTTTATATCTTCTCTTTGTTTTCTTTCTCGTTAATAACGCGGACGTGCCGGTATCCCCGAAACTGCGGTTTCGTGTACCAGCCCGTCCGCAAAGAATCAACATTTAACATTGCGGACGTGCCGGTGAAGCCAAATCTTCGATTTGTCAACCGTCACGTCCGCAAAGAATGAACATCTAATATTGCGGACGTGCCGGAGTGGTCAAACGGGCTAGGTTCAGGGCCTAGTAGCTTAGTGCTTACGCAGGTTCGAGCCCTGCCGTCCGCATGAGCAAGCGAGATTTTCAATATGGCCAGCTGGCAATAACCTTTTTATAGTCTCTTCTTGTTTTCTTAGAACATTAGATAATAACGCGGACGTGCCGGTGAAGCCAAATCTTCGATTTGTCAACCGTCCCGTCCGCAAAGAATGAACATTTAACATTGCGGACGTGCCGGAGCGGTCAAACGGGACAGGTTTAGGAGTCTAAACCGTCGTGAGGTTCAAAGCGGTGAAGCTAAGAACCCTGTTGGCTTAGTGCCTACGCAGGTTCGAATCCTGCCGTCCGCATCTTCTTTTTTATATCCCCCGTGCACCATAAAAAACAATATTATACATCACGCGTGCAAAATAAACCACATCAGTGAGTATGGGGTGTTCTTGTTTACGTTCAAGATATCGTCGTTCGGCTTCCATTGCACGCTCCCAACCATATATTTTATTTCCATCTTCGGCATACGTTACCCCTATCAATCCTGGTTTGTACTTGACTATTTCTTCTCGCAGGTCTGGTGGTCGTCGTTCAAAGTGTTCTCTCATAAACGGCCGGATACCTATAAATCTCATTTCTCCCCGAAGAATGTTTACTATTTGAGGTGTTTCGTCAATCCAATAGCGTCGTAAGAATTTTCCAAGAAGTGTTACACGTGGGTCATCTTCTATTTTTCCCCATTTTCCCCTTCTTTGATTAAGTTCATCCGGTGATACACTCACAGTAGGATCCATGGTTCGAAGTTTATAGCACCCAAAAGGAACACCATCTTTTCCTATACGTTCTTGAACTAAAAGAAGATCACAAAGGCTCATAACTTGCCGAGAAAGAGACCTGATTATAAACCTATCGAGCGTATCAATCACTTTTTTCAAACTTATTAAAATAATCCCTCTTTGCTGCATCATTTTCAGCCACGCTTTTGCCGCCTTCGGCGTTCTGAACTCCACGCTTCGCGTGTACGCGTGGCACGGTAATACCATGATGCAGGACGTGGTAGTGTTATTATGATTATTCTTATAATCAAGATGAATAGCCACAAAATGCTTTAATGAACATTTATTACCACCTCAATATCAAAAAGGACCTCTATTTTTTCTTCTCATACCTTTTGGTCTATCAAATCAATCAACAAGGCATGATCACCCCACCCAAAGCTTTTATATGATCTCAGACAGAGAAAGGGTGAGAAGAGAGCACGTATCACCTCTCTTCCATTCAGAGGAACTCATCCATGGCTAACGATGAGTACTCGGAAGTAATAAAACGAAATCAAACAAAATCAATGTGACCTTGCGTTTCACAAAACGCAACAAACTTTATAAAACACTCACCGCATTGATACTCACGCTTTACCTCTCACGCTTTACCTAGATCATAAGAAACCGTGTTCAAACAGGTTCATGGAGAACCCTTTGAAACTATTGTCCTTCTTAGTTTAGGTAAAGTTGTCTGAGAATATACTCATTTAGGTAAAGCAGATAGCCAAGCAAAGCAAACAACCGAATAAGAAAGCCAAATCAGATAGCCAAAATTGAATCAGCTAAACACTGGAGGTGTTTGGATGAAAGTTAGGAAAGCAATTAAAAAAATTGCAGCACTAGGAGCAGGTCTCTCCATGGTAGGAGCTACTTTCTTAGGCGCAATGGCAGCTGACCTCAGCGGTTATCCGTCCATGTTCATCAAAAATGGACAGTTTAACGGAGTTATCGTTGTTGGTGACAAAGCTGCAGCAGAAGACGTTGTGGGTTCTATTGATATCGCAACCAGTCTTCAATACGCATTGGGTCAACCCGTTGCACAAGCTACACAGCCTGGCGGCCAAGGAGGCTACCTTTCTATAAGCGGTGACGCGGTTTCTGTATCAGAACCTAATGATCTCTTGGAAATCCAAGAACGACTCGGTGCAGTAAAAGAAACCTTGACTGAATTTGACCTTGCAGGTCTTCAAGGCGGAACCATCGTTACCGATGAAGGAAGCACCGATTACAACCAATACCTGCGATTTGAGGACACCCTCAACACCAGCAGTACACGATACATCCATTCAGGATCAGTCGTGTTTGAAGAAGACGAAGACGACATTGTAGGAGACTACTTGAAGTTTGTTGACGGCCACACCTTGTTCGAATACGAACTCGAATTCGAAGAAGGAGCTGAATCCGAAATCGACTTCAAAAAAGGAACCTCAGGTCCTCGAGAACTGGAAGACATTGAAGATGAGGAATTGAACATCCTCGGAAAAGTCTTCTCGGTTGTGGACAGTGAAATTGATATCACGTCCCAAAAAGTGGTTCTCGAAATGCTCGGCGGAGACGTTCTTGACACCCTTGAAGAAGGAGAAACAAGAACCTACACCATTGACGGCAAAGAGTACGAAGTAACGTTGATTATCGTTTCCGATGCTCTCGTGAGTGCTAAGTTCTCTGTCAACGGTGAAATTACCGATGAGCTTGAAGACGGTGAAACCGATGTTCTGCGCGACGGTACTGAAGTAGGTATCCGAGACATCTTGCCTAACGAAGCTGAAGAAGAAACTGGCGGTGATATCGTTGAGTTCTTCCTTGGTGCAAACAAGGTCAAGTTGTCGGATAGTAACTTTACCGACGATACCTTTGATGTCAGTGGAGTAGAAATCCACGAAGAAGACATTGAAGATGCTAAAGTTCAAATGACGGGTAAAGTTTCAACACGAAACGAAACCTTTGAACTGCAGACCCTCAAGTACCGATTGCAAGCTGATTCTCCACGAGGAGACATCTACATTGCTCCGGGACATGGTATTCGAGAATACCTCGATGAACCTGAAGGTATGTTGTCAGACGATTGGGACGTTCGATACGAAGGCCTCATGGACACGGGTGTTTCCATTATCCGTTTCGACGCTAATGGGGATGACAGCTACGATCTTCAATTCACAAACCGTGAAGGTTTGGAATACGACATACCCTTTATTGACAACAGTCAAGATGAGTATGGCTTCTTCAAGTATGGAGATGAAGACGATGACTTGATCTTTGTAGAAGGTCACGTCAACAGCACGACCATTGGGTTGTATTTGAACTTGACAACAGGTTCACATACAGCAGCAAGTAGCGGAGCAAACCACTCACTGGTGAACGCAGCGAGTTTAACGAACTCCCTTATTCCTGGTACCGACGACTGTAGTAACTTCTTCCCGATTGACGAAGATGACTTCTTTGTCTTGACGAATGAAGGATCCAGCAGCCGATCAGCAGGAGATGAGACCTCGTTTACTCACATCTTGAGCTACGAGGCAGCTGATGTCACGAATAGGGAAATCACCTTCCAGGACCAGGCAACTGGCCAGCGGGAGATTGTCTACTCGACAACCATTCCAAGTATTACAGCGGCACAAAACCCTTGTTTACGAGGATTCGCTAACACGCTTGTTGTAGGAGGTAACACCTTTAACGTGTACATTGCTGGTGGTCTGAACAGTTCAGGTTCCAACGGATTGGCGAAATACCCACTCGCAGTTGACCAGAACAGCGACGGAGACGTTGCATTTGACATCGTCGATGTTGTTGTAAATGGAGGAGGTATCCTACGACTTGGTGGTTTAACCCAAAACGCAACTTCAAGTTTCGTTGCAACAAACAACTTCCATACCCGAATGTATGGTGGTGTACAACAGTTCAACTCTAGTTTCGGTGCACGAGCAACTGCACAGTCCGCAACTATGTTGAATAACTTGCAGGACTATGCAGACCACTTCCGGGACATCAGTTCTGGACCCAACAATGGAGAAACATTGTTCCAAGCAGTCAACGGTTCCTCAGCGAACGTCAACTTCTCGACAACCCTGACCACACTCGCATCCGAGTTTGATGGCAACGGTATCTTGGATTCCGGATTAAATGAAGTGCTCTTTATTCACTTCTTCGGAAAAACCAACAACGAAGTTGATGTGGACGTACCAAACGTTCATCAAGTGAACGACACAGGCGGTTTGACTGTTGATAGAATCAACACAACCGTCTTAAAGATGGAGTCGCTTGACGAAGAGGATCTCGAACAAGGTCTTTCAACGTACGGTGTATTCTTCGAACAAACAGACGAAGACGATACTGATGACGCAGAAGACTTGACCATCGAGTACCCGCTTGCTCAGCGTGGAGCAGACGTATTCATCACCATTGGATCAACCGCTACAACGCGTGTTGGACCAGCAGCAGGTGGTGCAGTCGTCGTAAACCCCATTACCGTTGGATCAGCTAAGCTTGCAAGTGAAGTTGCAGGACAAGAAACCTCACAGAACATTGTTGCTGTAGGTGGACCATGTATCAACAGCGTTGCTGCTACATGGATGGGTTCCGCAACTCCATTATGTGGAGCTGAATCTGGCCTCTCAGAGGGTAAAGCAGTGATCAAACTGTACGAACATGCAAACGGAAACGTTGGCTTGCTTGTAGCAGGATGGTCTGCAGCTGACACTCGACGAGGTACCAAAGTATTGGCAGAATATGCTGACTATGCCGACAAACTTGTAGGTAAGGAAGTAGTTGTTACCGGAACAAGCTTGTCTGACATCACTGTCAGTGCTCCAACACCTTAAGGGTAAACAAATCTTTTTTCTTTCTTTTTTTCTTTTTCTTTGCTTTTCTCGACTACAGCGAGGGTTCTATAGAATTTTTACTAGAATATTTGTACTTAATAATAATCATAATAACAACTACTCCTCTGCATCACTATTTACGCGCCACGTCGTGGCGCGTCTAAGCCCCGACGCGCACGATGCGCGTCGGGACTAGTAATTACAGGGCCCGCGCTCTGAGCGCGGGGCGAGACCACACAAGGCGTGGCCAAGGATGATGCAGCAAAGTTGGTATTCTTAGTAAAAGTAGTAAGAACTTTCTTAATCATTCACTAGTCTTATTTTCGTCCGCGTTTATGAACAATCTCCCCAACAAAAATATTATGATTCGATTTCGTGATCATCACTGAAATGCGCTCTCCTTTTTTCAATGGATTATCCCCTTTCTGAACCACTTTCGGAAGCGTAATACAGCGTTGTTGTGCAACCGCAATATACTCTGTCTTGTAGCGTCCTTGCGTGCCAATCTCGGCTTGCACTACCTCTCCTCGTTTAAATGGCTTCGGGTATTCTTTTGTTTTTTCAAGCTTTAAGTCAAACAATAGCTTCATGCTGTGCTCTTGTTCAAGCTGGTGCAGGAATTCCTTAAATTTCTCCCAATCCAGTTCCTTGGCAGGATTTCTTCCCCGTCGATTCATCAAGAAATTCTGGATGCATACTTTTTTTACTCCAATCTGCTTGGCCCATACAATAATCTTGCCCATTTCCCGCTCATTGATACCAAACATGACCACCGGTGTGATAATGACTTCAATCTTCGTATGTTTCGTCAAATAGGTAATGATCTCCTTGACTTTTTCAATATTGTAAGCAGTAGAACCCATCACTTCTTTTGCTTTCTCAGCATCAAATCCGCTGACAGAAATATTCAAATGCGTAAGCCCTGCTTTGTCCAACTGGCTGCATAGTTCAGGTGTCAAGTATGTTCCATTCGTAATGATGTGGATCTCACTAATCCATTTATTTTTTTTCAAATCGGCAACAAGACCCACCATGTCCGCATACAAGAACGGTTCGCCGTGAGAATTAATATAAATAACCATCCCTTGGTGTTTTTTATAATCCAAAAGTTTGTTCACTTCCTGCACCAAATAGTCTTTCTCGACGACAAATTCATGGGTTTTGCGTGTTCCGATGCCTTCATCAACCGAACAAAAGATGCAGCCCATATTGCATCCGGTGATCGGTTTAATCTCAAGCAGTGTTGTTCCCTTGTCCGCAATCCCAAAAGAAAGACAGCCCATCAGCGGAATCCCGCTGTTTTTGTGGACATACGTTGCCGTATTTCTTCCCTTGATACTTTTCAGTTCATCAATATGTTTTCCAAGTATCTGGTAGAATTTCCGTTCAGCCTGCTCTTGCATGACGCCTTCAAACTCAATCGTGTGCGGATCAGGAATGTTATACGTTCCTATCCCCTCCTTCAGAAGTTCTTTTTCAATCTCAATATAAAAATGCTTCAATAACGCAATGCGGACATGGTCAGGCATCTCATAGAATGTGAGATCTTGGAATGTTAATTTCGCAGTCATTTTACAATCCTGGTGAGGAATTCGGTGATGCATGAGTGGGGAGCACGAGATGGGAGTATCATCTTTGCATCCTCTTCTTCAGCCTCAATAACTTTAAATAGGGGTTAAACCCTCTTTATTGCGGGGGTTAACAGTATTTAAACCTATAGGTTTTCTCCTCGCAACAAGGGTGGTAGATAACCATGGCAGAAACGCCAAGCAAACAAGAAAAAGAATGGCACATCAGCTATGAGCTTCTTTTTGAAATTTTAAGGAGAGAAAAGAATCGAGAAGACCTCCAGCAGCTTGAGCCTGATTTCTTTGGTTCAGTTTTTGATTATCTCAATACCCTCTATACAGAACTGCGTCAGATGCATGAAGAGCCCAACTCCGATGACGAGATTGAAAAAATCCAGTTAAAGATCCAAAATCTCAAAAAAATGGTGCGCGACCTGTACAGCAGAAGAGAAAAGAAACTGGTGGGGCTCGCAGTCATGCGTTCGAGAACCCAGCAAAGCATTGTCAACACTGGTCTTCTTTTAGAAAATGAAAAGCGTCTTTTTGATGCGCTGGTCGTCCTGTTGGAGACCCATAAAGGAGATCAGTTAGGTGTTCTTGCAGGGACTGTTGGGGGGAATGCAGGGAATGCAGGCAGTGTAGGGAATACGGGGAATGTAGAGAATAGTATCACGGCTACAAATAAGTTACCTTTAAATATGAGTGCTGGCGTTGAACCCTCTAGAAGTGTTCCGGTGGCTTTAGAGACGTTCAAAATCTCTGAACCAATACCTGAAGTAAAACCGACGGTTCCTTCGCTTGTTTCGGTTCGCTTTTTAAGCGTTGTACAAAAGTTTGTGGGGCCGAGTTTAGAAATTTATGGTCCGTATCAGGAAGGTGATACTGCAGCATTGCCTGCAGTGGTTGCATCCATCCTGATTGAAAAACAAAAAGCTGAGCGAAGAGAAATACAAGATCAAGATCATCCTGAACCTCATCATGAGGAAAATGAACAAGACGAACGTGTGACTGCATGAAAAAACCTAAAGTTATCAACCGCTATTGTCCTTTTTGTAAAAAACATTATGAACATAAGATTGTTCAGTCAAAGAAAAAAGCAGCATCTTCACTTACTTATGGTTCAAAACACCGAGCACGCAAGCGGGGCCGTGCACGAGGCACCGGAAATCTTGGCCGTTACTCAAAACCTGCAGTAACCAAATTTAAGATGACCGGAAAAAAAGCAACAAAGAAACTTGATCTTCGTTTTGAATGCAAGAACTGCAAAAAAAGCCATGTGCAGAAAGCAGGCATCAGAACCAAACGTTTAGAACTCATCTAAACACATTTCAAAGCAACGAGGTATTCCTATGGTCGCAATTGGTCGTGAAACAACATCAAGATTCATTAAAATCCGCTGTCCTAAATGCAAGAATGAACAGATCATGTTTGGAAAAGCGGCTTCTCCGGTTTTATGCTTAGTGTGTGCAAAAAGCCTTGCTGATCCCACGGGCGGAAAAGCGAGAGTCAAAGCACGCATTTTAGAAATTCTCGACTAAAACGCAGGAGGATTTTTCCATCATGTTATACTCAAAGTCAGGATTGCCTGAAGAATCCGAAATTGTGTTGTGTACAGTTACGAAAGTCTATTACAACGCTGTTTTTGCAACGCTTGATGAATACCAAAATAAAACTGGCGTCATCCACATTTCTGAAATTGCACCTGGTCGTATCCGCAACATTCGGGAATACGTTGCCGAGGGAAAAAAGATCATCTGCAAAGTTCTCCGTATTGAGGTGAGCCGAGGAAACATTGATCTTTCTCTGCGCCGTGTCAATGACAAACAGCGCCGTGAAAAAAATACCCAGCTCAAGCACGAACAGCTTGCTGAGAAAATTATCGAACTGCTTGCAAAAGAAATGAAGGTGCCTGTTCCTGAACTCTATAAAAAAATTACCACACCCGTTTTCGAGCATTATGATCTTTTGTATTCCTGTTTTGAAGAAGTGGTGAGCGGTCAGTTTCAGCTCGAGACACTCAAGCTCGACAAGCTCCTTTTAACAAAACTCAAAGAAGCAATTCTCCTGCGTATTAAACTGCCGGAGGTTACGTTAACCGGTGATCTTTCGCTTACGACATACGATCCAAGAGGCATTGATGTAATTCGCCATACTTTGGGATTAACCAAGAAAGAAGGCGTGCAGACGCGCTACCTCGGCGGCGGGAAATACCATCTTACAATCAAGGCAGAAGATTACAAAACTGCAGAAGGCATTCTTGAGCAGATCACCAGCGCTGTTTTTACCTTTATGAAATCCAAAAATGGAGAAGCTTCATTTATACGCAAGGAAGCGAAGGCTTCTTCATAAGGTCAGGGGCGTTACCATGGTCAAACATCTTCTGAAATGCCCCAGCTGTCATGGCTACACGATGAAAGTGCAATGCACCTGCGGTGCAAAGACCGAGAGCTGTCGCCCGCCTAAATATTCTCCTGAAGATAAGCTTGCGGTGTATCGCAGACAGGCGAAAGGATTAGGATAAAGGCTTAAATATCCCTTCTTATTTTCCTCATTTATGCGCACTGATTTGGAAGCTCTTGTACGTAAATTTAGAAGGAACTATGCTGTTGATGAAAGAAGGATCAACGGACACCAGGCTGTTGCATTCACGTTTGTTACGAACCGTGGTGCGTATCTTCGCAATGAATCTCTCTTTCTTGAATATTTTGGTGCACCCATCAAAAGAGAAGGCGCTCAGGTGCATGTTCCTGAAACGATTCCTGTTCATCTCATCCCTTTTATCAATGCACCATTGGGGCGCTTGATTGGTACTGTGGCTGCTATTAAACAGAGTATCCCTCCAAAAGAAATCTATGAGGCACTCGTTGCAACCTTTGGAGGCTGTAGAAAACCCCTTGTCGATCTGACAAATCCTCAGACCTTGTATGCAAAAGAAAAAAAGGGTTATAGTGCAACAGTTGAACTCGCCAAAGTTTGTCCACACCAATCTACCCCTATGCGGACAACTATCGTGCTCACAGGTTTTTATGCACTTCCGAACTGAAAACTCAATTTGGAAGCCCAGAGATCAGAAAACTTTTTAATATCATACCTCTCTTCTCTTTCCATGGCAAGCCTTTTCACCCACATGGTCTATCTTGTCCTTTCCTACTTTCTTGGATCCATGCTCTTTTGCCAGTGGTTAAGCAAATGGCTGGGCGCAACAAGCTTATTTGACCGAGGAAATCATCGTCCTGATGTTTACAATCTATGGAAAACCTACAGCTGGCAGGCAGGATTTTTTGGTTTGATCCTTGATGCGGGAAAAGGTTTTTGTGCGGTGTTCCTTGCCTATCTGTTCAGCTTTTCAGCTTCCATTGTTTATCTTGCAGGCGTCTATGTCATAGTCGGCCATCTTTTCTCGATCTATTACCGATTCCGCGGAGGAACAGGGTCCATCCCTGTATTAGGATTTCTTATTGCGCTGTTCACCATTGATACCTTAAAGCCAGGGTATCTTCCCTTCTTCACAACGGTCGCCGGCATCCTTATTGCCTATCTGATCGTTGCACCGATCGTCTTTAAGATCTTCTTGAATAAGAAATATCTTTAACATAAAAGATCTGCCATCATTAAATCAAAAGCGTCACAACCAAATTCTGAGCAAGAAGCGTGACGATAAATGCCAGCAGAAAACTCGGAACAAAGGGAATTCCTTCTTTAATAAGAACTGTATGAATCAGCTTTTTCTGTTTCAGTTTCAATAAGGTTTTGATCTGCTGTTCATCAATTCCCAGATCCTTGGGTCCGCAGATGCGCTTTCCTTTGACTATCACATCTTCTGCAATCCAATCTCCTGGTGTCAAACGTTCGGGTGCAATATGTTTGAGCATGGCAATCTTTTCAACAGCTTTAGTCAACAGCAAGACCCAATACAGAAGTATCATCATAACAAAAAGTGCGCTCACTGCCAGTCTCCATTCTCGTTGAGGAACTAAAAATGTCGTCGAAGATGCTGTTACGATGAAAATAAAAACAAAGATGAAGAAGCTATATTGCACGAGTTTTCGTAAGAAGCGGATTTTCCGTTCTTTGCTGATGTCTTTCAACTGCTGTACAAACGCTTTTCTGTTCTTGATGGCAAGAATAATTGCCCAACAGAGTCCATACACTGCTCCCACAATAAGCACATTCATCACAAAGGCAATGCTCATTTGCTGGAGATCCCCTGGTAGTCCTACATCGAGGCCAAATACAGCACCGAGGCCCATCAACAGTTTGCTGTCTCCCCCGCCCCACTGGCCGGAGTAAAACATCACCCAAGCCAGCACAAAAAAGAGGATAAATCCGAGTAGTCCTTCAAGAAGATACCAGCCACTCCCTGTGGAAATCGTGAAGATCAATCTCGTTCCTAAGCCGAGCACAATCAGC
>Ga0209211_10005037_pt1 | contig 20029 bp, 19 predicted proteins | sample RifGroA2_FD_183992 | JGI IMG/M metagenome (GOLD analysis project Ga0209211, IMG submission 183992) | Groundwater microbial communities from Rifle, Colorado, USA - Groundwater A2 (SPAdes) (version 2) | ecosystem: Environmental > Aquatic > Deep subsurface > Groundwater | place: Rifle, Colorado...
GGAGCCATACCATTGATAGCGGACGTTAGCGGCACCTATGTTGCTTAGAAGATCCCTCAAACAGTTCAAGGCTTGGATCGTCCAATCTTGTTTTTAGAATGAAGTTTTGTTACCATATCAACTAATTCTGGCGAGTTGCACCATTCTGCCTTGATTTGTCCTCATTGGATGAAAAGGATAGGGTATGCTGATATTAATGAAGCCCGATGTGCCCAGGGAGGATGTCGAGAAAGTAAAGGAAAAGATTCAATCCCTGGGGTTCCGGTCGCATGAGATTCCCGGTGCCCAGCGCATTGCCATCGGTATTACCGGGAACAAAGGTCGTGTCGATCCTGACCTCTTTAAAAGTATGTCGGGTGTGCTGGATGCCGTTCCTGTTTCCAAACCGTTCAAACTGGTCAGTCGGGAGGTAAAGCACGAGGACACTGTCGTTCGGGTAGGTGCTGACGATATCGGAGGACGCGTGCTCACGGTCATTGCCGGTCCCTGTTCTGTTGAAAGCCGGGGCCAGATTCTCGAGATTGCCTCGATGCTTCGGGAGATGGGAGTCAAATTTCTTCGCGGAGGAGCGTTCAAGCCCCGCAGTTCCCCGTACGCTTTTCAGGGTTTGAAGGCAGACGGCCTGGAATTCCTGCGGGAGGCTGCCGAGAAAACCGGAATGCACATCGTCACGGAGGTGAAGGATACCGAGACGCTTTCTTTGGTGGCGGAATACGCGGATGTCCTTCAACTGGGTGCACGGAACATGTACAATTTTTCGTTGCTGGAGAAAATTGGAGAGACGAACAAACCGGTTTTGCTCAAGAGAGGCTTCTCTGCCACGGTGGAGGAACTCTTGATGGCGGCGGAATACATCGTCGCACGGGGAAACTACAATGTGATTCTCTGCGAGAGGGGAATAAGGACGTTTGAAACCTATACCCGTAATACGCTTGATCTGAACGCGGTCCCTCTGGTGAAGAAACTTTCGCATCTTCCGATCCTTGTTGACCCGAGCCACGGGACCGGGGCTTGGGAATTGGTCCCGCCCATGGCGCAGGCTGCAGTGGCCGCGGGGGCGGACGGATTGATTATCGAGGTGCATCCGGATCCCGAGAGAGCACTTTCGGATGGCTTTCAGTCACTCCGCCCGGAAACCTTTCGGCGCTTAATGGACCGCTTACAGGAACTGGCTCCCATGATGGGAAAATCGCTTTCTCTGGATACTTCTGTCATCACTACGTGAAACGAAAATCTTCTTCATATGTGAAGCGGAGCCCTCCCGCACGAAAGAAAGCTACCGGCAAGAATGCCGTCCCTGCCGCTCTCTTTGAGCACGTCTTTAAGAGCATGGGAGGAGGACTCTTGATCCTCAACGGCAAAGGGGAATGTCTCCTGGCGAACGATGTTGCCTTGGTGTTGCTGGGGAAAAAACGGTCCAATCTTATCAATCAACCCCTCTCAAAATTTATTCCATCGACTCAGAATGTCTCCTTCCAGTCGATAAAACGTGGTAGGGTCCAGACTTTGAACGGCAGCCACGGACAAACAGTATTTCTCCACGCCACTCGCCTGGCAGGGGGGTACTACCTGGTGGCACTTGCCCATCAAGGTGGCCCCTCGACCAGTTCGAAACTGTGGAGTTTCGGCAAGAGCACCATGGCGCTACCGGAATTCTTCCCTCTCCCCGGGGTCGAGGAGGAGCCGAATTACCGGACCCTGTTCCAGCATTCTCCATACGGCACGGCCGTGGTGCAGGATGAACGGCTCGTTGTTGCAAACCCGATGTTCTGCAAGCTCCTGGGGTATCGGGCCAGTGATGACGTTTTAGGGAAGGAGATTCGCCGGTTTCTCGACGAGGGCTCGCGTATGTTCTTTACAGTGCTGGAGCAGCGGGCGTTTCGTGGCGAAACAATCCCCTCCCGTTTTGAAACGCGGATGCTGAGGGAAAACGGGACGTCCATCGACGTCGAGATGACCATCAGCATGACAGCCCACCATGATGTTCCTGCCCTGATTCTCTCAGTCAATGATATCACCGACCGAAAGGAATTGGAGCGGCGATTGACGGATTCCGAAGGGTTGTTAAGGAATGTCGTAAACTCCATGGTGGATGCGTTGGTGATTACGGACCTCCAGGGGAAGGTCCTCGATGTGAATGATGAGTTTGAGCGGTTCACGGGATATTCCAGGAGGGAGGCTTTTGGAACGGAAATTCCGTATCCTTGGGTTCCCGAGGAGGACCTCCGTTCCTATATCGGATGGCTGGACAAACTGCGCGAGAACAACCTTCTCCGTGATTTCGATATCACATGGCTACGCAAGAACGGTGACCGCATCGCCGTCAGCTTGAATACAACCCTCCTGCGGAACAGCGCCGGCGACCCGGTGCTGATGGTGAACATCGCAAGGGATATCACCGAGCGACAAATCTCCCGTACCGAATTGAGCCGGCAGTTGCAACGCTTGCAGGTGCTCTATGACCTGAGCCGCGCCCTGACGGAGACCTTTGACACGGAGGAAATCGCCCGGATCACCTACAAGCAAATTGAAAAGGTTATACCGCTCGATGCATTTTTCATCGACTTGTATGATGAGCGTAAGAATATCATCCACCCGATTTTTACTGTCGATGTCGTCAACGGCGAACGGCGGGAATTCGATGTGCGAAGTTCCATGATGGAGTTGGACGATACCATGGCAACCGCTTCCGTCATCAAGGGACGCAAACCCCTGCTGGAGCTTCGCCCGGAAATTCCATCCCAGATCCGCTACACTCCCTTTGGGAACGAGACCCAGGCAACAGCGTCGTTGATGTACGTCCCGATGTTCTCCAAGGACAGGACGATCGGGGTTCTGTCGGCGCAATCCTATACCGTCGACCAGTATTCGCAAGACCATCTGACCCTGTTGCAGAGTATTGCCAACGTGGTCGGAATAGCCATTGAAAAGGCCAATCTCTACCAGGAGACGATTCTGAAATCGCAGGAGATCGAGGCGCGGAACAAAGAACTCGATGATTTTACCTATGTTGTTTCCCACGACCTCAAGGAGCCGTTGATCAGTGTCGAAGGGTACGCCAAGATGCTCCGTCATGAATATCTTCAGTTGCTTGATGAGTCGGGGAGGGAGTACCTGCAGTCGGTGGTTGATTCATGCGCCCATATGAAGCGGCTCATTGATGAGCTGCTCCAGCTCTCCCGCGTCACAAAACTGGCGGAGAAGAAGGTGCCATTGCAACTCTCGACCGTCCTCCGGGATGTCCTGGAAGAATTACGGTTTTCCATCCGAGAACGTAAAATCTCGGTGGTCGTGCATCATCCCTTACCGGAGGTTCCCGCGGTTGATACGCATATAAAGATCGTTTTTCGAAACCTTCTTTCCAATGCGATCAAGTTTTCCCGCACGGCGAATCCGACCATTGAAGTGGGGGCGGAGGTGCAGGCGGAGGGGACGAGGGTTTTCATCCGGGACAACGGCATCGGGATCGAGCCGGAATATTTTGATAAAATTTTCATGATCTTTCAGCGCTTGCACAAACGGGACGAGTTTGAAGGGTCTGGAGCGGGTTTGACCATCGTCAAAAAAATTGTCGAAGCGCACGGAGGGCGTATCTGGGTCGATTCCAAGCCGGGCGAGGGCTCGACGTTCTATTTCATTATCCCGAACGCGTAGGAGAGCTGCGAATGGCTGAACACCGATCGGCATTGAGCATTGTTTTGATCGATGACAATCATGACCATGCACGCATTCTCCAATGGGCTTTCCAGCAGAATGGGAGCCGCAACCGTATTACGTATTTTGACGACGGGAAGTCGGCCCTCGATTTTCTCAATTCACCCGCATGTGATGAACAGGGAAGACCCGATTTGATTTTCCTCGACCTCAACTTGCCGCGTATCGACGGGAGGGAGGTTCTCCGGAGACTGAAAGGGGAAGAGAATACCGTCGGGATTCCGGTGATTATCATCAGCAGCTCCGATCGGGAAGAAGATGTGCGCAAAGCCTATGAGCTGGGGGCAAGCAGCTATGTTTCCAAATCAGCCATCCTCCAGGAGTTCGGGAGCGTTGTGAAGACGTTCCAGGAATACTGGTCCACCATTGCCAAACTACCGCCAAGAAAATGACCATGACACCCGGCCAGCATATCAATGTCCTCCTGATTGAGGACAACGCGGCCTTCGCGAAACTTGTCAAATTGTACCTTGACAAGTATGAAGAAGCAAAGATCGAAGTACTCTGGAAGGATAATGGGAGCGAAGGCATCGAAGAAGCGGAACGGAACAAAGAGATCGACGTCATTCTCATGGATTATTTTTTGCCGGGCATCAACGGCCTTGAGGTGACGAAAGTCCTGAAGGAGAAGAACATTGATCGCCCGGTCATCTTCCTGACCGTGAACAAGGACATGAACCTCGCCGTTGAGGTGATGAAGCTCGGCGTGGAGGATTATCTGGTAAAGGAGGAGATCAGCACGCCGGTGTTGCCGAAGACGATTATGAGCGTTGTGGAAAAAAGGAAGTTCCAGCTCGAGGTTGCCGAGCTGGAAATCCGGAAGAAACGGCTTGAGGCCATGCAGGAGCTTATTGTCGGAATCAGTGCGGAAGTGACCTCCCCTCTCAAAAGCATGAAGGAAGCAGTGGAACTCCTGCTTCGGAAGGAGCATTCGGAAAAAGGGGTGAAGTATCTGGGGATTATCAAGGACAATGTCGTCCGGATTGAAGCAAAAATGGAAAAGCTTCACAACTTGAAAGAAGACAAGACCGTGCAGTACATCAAAGATATCCGCATGATCGACCTTTCCTGAAACAATCGAATGAACGAATGCACGCCGGCCCTTCTGGCCATGACGCTGGTGAAACGGGACAGACAACAGAGACCATGAATGTCGACATTGCCATAGCACAGATCGATGCGAAACTTGGGGATTTGAAAGCCAACCGCGAGTCCCATCTTGCTTCCATCGACCGGGCGATCAAGCAGGGAGCCCGGCTGATCCTGTTCCCGGAATTGAGCCTGACGGGATATACGCTGCGCGATCTCGCCTGGGAGGTTGCTCTCAACCCCTCTGATCCTTTTTTCCGCCCATTCCTGCAACGAAGCAAGTCCATCACCATCGTCCTGGGCTTTGTGGAAAGCGCCCCCGACCATGGGATCTATAATGCCGCCCTGGTGATGGAAGACGGGGAGGTCAAGGATTGTACCAGGAAGATTTACCCGCCGACGTACGGCATGTTCGAGGAGGGACGCTACTTCAGTATGGGGCAACGGGTGGCAGCGTTTGATTCGAAGCATGGACGATTTGGTGTTCTCATCTGCGAGGATCTCTGGCACCCCTCGCTTCCGTACCTGCTTTCCCTCGACGGCGCGGAAGCGATTCTGACATTGACCGCAAGTCCTACGCGCATGGCAGACAATATGAAGGAACTCCAAACAGCGGCCGTCAATCACGAGCACCTCAAGGCTTATGCGAGACTCCTGAGTTCGTATATCCTCTTCTGCAACAGGGTAGGGTTCGAGGACGGCGTTAATTTTTGGGGAGGCTCGGCCGTGGCAGGTCCAGGCGGCGATCTTATTGCCCGTTCACCGTATTTCGAGGAAGATCTTTTGTTCACCCACCTCGATTCCCATGCAGTGCAGCGCGCCCGTCGATTCTCAAGACATTTTCTGGATGAAAACATCGACCTTGTTCAAAGAACCCTCCAACGGATTTCCGCCAAACGATCCTAACCCTCCTCTGTCGCAGTCTGGCAACTCTTTGTCGTTCTTTTGTGTTGTTCCGGCCTAACGCCGGGAAACGGAACGCCTTACGGCCGTTTGTTTGCTAACCCTTTTTTTTTTAACTTTGTTCGTCCAAATTTTAAATATCTCTGTCGTTTTAAGGAGTGTTGCGTCATGAATATGGTAAAAACGGTCGGTCTGATGGTTCTGATGATGGGGCTCTTGATGCTGATCGGCCAATGGTTTGGAGGAGAACAGGGGTTGTTCATCGCTTTTGCCTTTTCCCTGCTTATGAATTTCGGGATGTACTGGTTTTCGGACAAGATCATCCTCATGACTTACGGTGCAAAGGAGGTCACGGAGCAGGAGGCGCCAAAGCTCTATAGTACTGTCCGGAAGCTTGCCGTCCAGGCGGAGCTTCCCATGCCGAGGGTCTATATCATTCCAGGGGAAACACCGAATGCCTTTGCAACCGGCCGCGACCCGCAGCATGCCGCCGTCGCCGCCACGGAAGGGATTCTCCGGATGCTCAGTGACGATGAATTAGAAGGAGTGATGGCCCATGAACTTGCACACGTCAAGCACAGGGATATCCTGATTGGAACAATCGTCGCCGCGATGGCGGGGGCGATCACGTTTTTGACCCGTATGGCGATGTGGACATCGATGTTCGGCGGTGGGAACCGCGATCGCGAAAACTCGAACCCGGTCGGCGAAATTCTGCTGCTGATACTTGCCCCTGTCGCCGCGATGTTGATCCAGTTCGCGGTATCACGCTCGCGGGAATTTGCTGCGGATGCCGGCGGCGCCCGGATCTGCGGCAGGCCTTTGAGCCTTGCGAACGCGTTGCGGAAACTCCATGCAGGGGTCGAACGAATTCCCATGGAGAATGCCGGCACCGCCACGGCACATATGTTTATCGTGAATCCGCTCCGCGGCGGTGGCATGATGAAACTTTTCTCAACACACCCGCCGATGGAAGAGCGGGTTTCACGATTGGAGCAACTTGCGATGGGCGGACTCTCCTAATCCCTCGACCAACCAAAGGAAGGCATGAGCACACAGCAGCCGTTTGTCTACCGGGAGCCCGCACCGATTCTCGATAAGGAGAACCCGTTTGAATCCATGATGCAGCGTTTTGACGTCGCCGCTCACCTGTTGAATCTTGAGCCCGGCGTCTATGAGTACTTGAAAACTCCCGTTCGCCAGATCATCGTCTCCATCCCCATTGCCATGGATAATGGGGAGGTGAAAGTGTTCGAGGGATTCCGTGTCATCCACAACGATATTCTCGGCCCTTCCAAGGGAGGAATACGGTATGCTCCGGATGTGAACCTGGATGAGATGAAGGCCCTTGCTGCCTGGATGACATGGAAGTGCGCTATCATGAATATCCCGTTTGGAGGGGCCAAAGGGGGAGTCCGTTGTGATCCTTCCAGGCTGAGCCCGCTTCAGTTGGAAAAGATTACGCGCCGTTATACCTCGAACCTTATCGATACGTTTGGTCCTGATCGCGATGTCCCGGCTCCCGATATGAATACCAACGAACAGGTCATGGCATGGGTGATGGATACGTACAGCATGCACATGAGAAAAACGGAGCCCGCTGTCGTCACGGGCAAGCCGCTCCTGTTAGGGGGATCACTCGGAAGGAGAGAGGCGACCGGGCGCGGTTGCATGATCTCGGGTCTCTCCGCTATGGAGAAACTCGGGATGAAGCCGAAAGATACTACAGTGGTCGTTCAGGGATTCGGCAATGTCGGTTCCATCACGGCACAACTTTTGAGAGAACAGGGGTGTAGGATTATCGGTATTGGTGATGTCAGCGGCGCGTTTTACAACAAAAAGGGGATCGATATCGAGAAAGCCCTCGAGTGGGTCAGGACCAACCGGACCCTGGCAGGTTTCCCGGGGGCGGAGGGGATCGACCAGGATTCTTTGCTGGAACTGGAGTGCGATGTGCTCGTGCCCGCGGCTAAGGAAGATCAGATTACCCACCGGAATGCGGGGAAGATCAAAGCTAAAATCATCGTGGAAGGGGCGAACGGACCGACCACTGCGAAGGCCGATCCTATTCTCCAGGAGAAGGGGATCCTTGTCGTTCCCGATATTCTTGCCAATGCGGGCGGTGTTACGGTGTCGTATTTCGAGTGGGTGCAGGATCGTGTCGGGTATTTCTGGTCCCTTGACCGTGTCAACAGCCGCCTGGAACGGATGATGAAGGAAGCCTTCCATTCCGTCTTTGTTACTGCGGACAAATATAAGGTGTCGCTCAGGATTGGGGCCTATATCCTGGCCATTGACAAAGTAGCCAGGACACTCAAGCTGCGTGGAATATACGCCTGACCCATGGCTTGTTCTCTCGTTTGTTTCCGGTTATTCCTTATCGCATCGTTGAGCCTTGTCCTCGTCGGAAGAGTGCAAGCACAAGGATCGGACAGCGTGTTGTCCGTCGTTCGCACACAGCTGCGGAGCATGGGAAACGACATCGGGAGGGCGATCAAAGAGAAAGTCCCTGCACCAGCTACTCTGGAATTGCAGGTTGAAGCGAGTTCGGGAAAGACCATGCTGGAGAACGCCCTTATAGAAGCGATCAGCGAGGCAGGGTACGTTCTCCGTCTTCCAGGGAAGGAGCACACCACCCCGGCCTTGCACGTTCTGATGCTCAACCAGACAGTCGGTCATCGGGAACTCCAGGGGGCGGGATTTGAGAGATCGATTCGCAGTGAATTGGAAGCCCGTCTCGAAGGCAAGGACGGAAATGTCATGTACCTCGGCTCTTTTTCAGCGGTGACGCTGGACACTGTCATGCAAAGGGGACCGGTTGTTCTGCCGGTGATGGAGACCCGGACTGATTCGACGCCATCCTTGTTGGAAAAGATTGCCGGGCCGGTCTTCCTTATTACCGGTGCGTTCCTGATTATTTATTTGTTCTTTACGGTGAGAAGTTGAATCGCAGATTTCTCCTCTGGCAGGGAAGTCTTGTGATGTTCTGGGGTGCGATGGTGTACGGACAGACTGCTCTCAGTCCGAAGGAGGTAGGAGGACAAGGATCGGTTGAACCTCAGCGATTGAAACTGCTGGCCTTTGGTGATGTCAACCTCGGGCGGGTGGTGGGGCAGGAATTGTTGAAAGGGAATCTAGACTATCCCTTCGGACGGGTGAAAGAGACTTTGCTGGGGGCGGACGTTGTTTTTGTCAACCTGGAGAGTCAGCTTTCCGATCAAGGGGGAGAAACTCAGCACCCTGACGATAATTTGATTTTCTGCGGTCCTCCTGAAGGGGCAGAGGCCTTGCGCCGTGGGGGCGTGTCGGTGGTCTCAACGGGAAACAACCATGCATACGATTACGGGATGCGCGCACTTGAGGAGACCCTTGAGCATTTGCGCGGATCGGGAATAGCCGCAGCGGGGACATCCCGGGATTCTGCAGCTCTTTTTCCCGCCGCTCTCGTTGAGAAACATGGGATCCGGATTGCGTTCCTGGCGTATACGCAGTTTGTTAATATCCCCGGCCCCTGGCGGGCGAGGATTTCCCTGTTTGAGGAACGGAGAGCGCGCCGCGAAATACGGGAGGCAAAGAAGAAGTCGGACCTCGTCATCGTGAGCCTTCATGGCGGTTTGGAGTATGCGGATCGTCCCCCGCCGGGCACTCTTTCGCAGTTCCGGTTTCTGATCGACGCGGGGGCGGATCTTGTGTTAGGCCATCATCCTCATGTTCCGCAGGGGATTGAACGCTATCGGTCCAAATATATTTTTTATTCCCTGGGGAATTTCGTTTTTTCCCAACCGCAGCATGAATGGACTCAGAAGTCGTTTGGTGTGGAGGTCTCGATCCGCAAAGACTCCCTGAACACCAGGGTGGAAAGGATGCGGTTGCTGCCGTTGCGCGCTGCAATGCAGCCGCTGTTTTTGAGTGAGGTTATCCAGCAACAGGAAATTATAGGCAGGGTTCAAATGTTGTCCAATGTCGTTCTTCGGGAAGAAAGGGGTGGGTATTTTGTCCAACTTCAAAATGAGTAACCGTGCGCTTGGATTTGGCTGGATTGCGATCATTGTGCTCGCTCTTGCCGGATGCGCTGCAAGCGACGAACTGCAACAATTGAGCGCCGAGGAACGGTTTAAGATCGCCATGGAAAAGTTCAACAATGAGGACTATTTCGAGGCGATTGAGGACTTTAAGATTGTGTCGCTCCAATTCCAGGGAGGCGGGTTTGCGGACGATGCCCAGTTCTACATTGCCGAGTGCTATTTCAAGAGGGAACAGTACCTCCTGGCAGCGTATGAATATGAAGCACTCACGCGGACCATGCCGACGAGCGAATTTGTCTCGCAATCCCGCTACCGGAAGGCATTGTGTTATTTTTACAGTTCTCCCGCCCCCTACCTTGACCAGGAAAACACGCGGAAGGCGATCGACGAGTTTCAGACATTCATCGAATATCACCCTACCGACACGTTGGTGCCGGATGCCGAAGCGAAAATCGGGGAGTTGAATGCCAAGCTTGCCCGGAAGGAATTCGAAAACGGGGTGATCTATATGAGGATGGAATATTACCGGGCGGCGATCAATTCCTTCGACCATGTGCTGGAAAAGTACTACGACTCTCCGTATGCCGAGCAATCTCAATTAAAAAAAGCCGAGTCCATGCTGTACCGGAACAGACTCGAGGAGGCGCGGGTAGAGATTGAAAAGTTCTTCGTGAAGTATCCGGCGAGTTCCTTCAAGGGGGAGGCGGAACAGCTTCGAAACTCGATTCTCCAAAAACAACGGAGCGCGGCCCCCAACGCGGCAACGGAACAGTCGAACAATCAGCAATCCCAATTGCTTCGGACACAATAGCCATGGTGCGCACAACGATACGGACCGTCCATGAATCCCAGGTTGAGATGACCGAGATGGTGTTGCCGAACGACACCAATCGGCTGGGGAATTTGCTGGGGGGACGATTAATGCATATGATCGATATCGCAGCCGCGATTGCCGCATCGCGTCACAGCAACCGGGTGTGCGTCACCGCATCGGTGGATGAACTGAACTTTCTCCATTCCATCAAGCAGGGGGAGGTTCTCACGCTCCAGGCCTCGGTGAACCGCGTGTTTCACACGTCACTGGAGGTCGGCGTTCGTGTCACAAAAGAAAATGTCCTCACGGGGGAAAAGAAACACGCCAACAGCGCGTACCTGACCTTTGTTGCCATCGATGAACAGGGGAAGCCCGTCGCCGTGGAACCGATTAAACCCGTGACCAAGGAGCAAAAACGCCGTTACGCCGACGCAGCGCGACGCCGCCATCTTCGCTTGAAGCACCGGAAACCCCGGTGACAGTACCGTTTGAAGTTCTCGAGCGCGAACTCCGGCAACCAATGTTGAATATTCGTGCGAACCCCTCCTGACGTAGTGCAACGCTCATCGCAGTTTCTCGCTGCCGCTTTGTTTTCCTGGTGGATCGTTACCTCACAATCCTCGAGCCAAACACACGATGCACCCTTTGGGTTATACCATGCGTTTTCCGTCCCCGGCAATTTTGACCATGGGGCCCTGTTGACCCAACCCCCGGCCGCAACCATCGTCCTCTGGAACAAGGAATCGACCTCAATCACGATCGGGAAGTTTGACTCCTCGGCAACCACCGTGTCGTACCGCGAGCATACCGCACCACTCCGATTTGATTCCGTCCTGCTTGAGGATGTCAATGGAGACGGTGTGAAGGATATCCTCTTCATCGATCGATCTGAGCACAAGGTTGCCATCGTGGTCGACACTGCACCCGACAGCCTCTCCGCCTGGACCGTGTTGACGCCCCCGATCACACCCTTTGGCGTGCTTGTAGGGGATATTAATAACGATCGCCGGCCCGATATTCTGATGTACGATCGGGAGAATCCCGGAATCGTCCCCTTTCTCGGTCGTGCACCGGGATCTTTCCGGATGGGGAGGACCATCTATCCGGAAACCTCAGTCGGCGCGGCTGTGCTTGCCCATCTCAATAACGATGCGATCCTCGATCTCATTGCCTATGATTGGGTGAAAAGCGAAATCCATTTTCTCTATGGCGTCGGCCTCGGCGCCTTTCTCGATCAGGCCGTTCTCCAGATCGATGGGAATGTTGAAACGATATTCGCCCTCCCTTTGACGTTTCAGGGACACCTGGACCTCGTCCTCTGGATGCAGAATCCCTCGCGCATGGAGGTGTGGGGCGGCAATGGATTGGGTGATTTTCATCTGGAGACACGTCTCCCTGTTGAAAAGCAAACTGTACATCCTGTATTGGCCGACGTCACCAATGACGGTTTCCCAGACCTCGTCCGTATCATCCGGCCCCCTTCCCTCGGAGTGCATTTCAACACGGGACTGGAGATCACCACGGAACGGGAGATGTTTTCCGCGGGTATGGATCCCGTTCATGTTGTTGTTGCCGATTTCACCCTTGACGGCCGTGCAGACGCGCTTGTGCTTGATCGGGAGGGAGAGCAGCTCCTGCTCCTTGAATCGGGCATGCGACCGGCGGCTTTGCGGGACTCCCTGGAGTTTGTTGCGGGTGTCCGGCCCCGAGGGATCGTTCTGGAAGACTTCAATATGGATGGGCGGACGGATATTGCGTTGGTGAATGCCGGGACAAACTCCCTCTCTCTGTTTGTGAACCAGAGTGAAGGGGGATTCATGGGCCCGTCGTCCTTCACGCTCGCAGAAAACCCCCGGTATCTTGGGTTTCATTCACTGGTCGATTCTGTCGCTCGCTTTCTCGTTTCCTATCCCCAAAGTGACCAGCTTTCTTTTTTTACGTTGGACCTTCGGGACCGTTCGACCGTAAATTATGTCATCCCGACAACGGGTGAGGCAGAGCTCCTGTATTGGGATCAGAATGAGGAAGGGCTCATCAGCTTCTTTTCCTACAATTCTTCGACCTCGAGCAGCCTGCCGGCGCTTACCTTGTTCCAGCAACTGGGACCCCAGCGGTTTATCGAGAGAAACTTCCGCCTCACCATCCCGAATGCGCTCCTGGGTGCCTCCGTTTCCGACGTGAACAAGGATGGATTGGTCGATATCTCGTATCTCTTTCGCAATTCACAAGCGAAGTACGAATTTGCAGTGTCGTTGGGCGACTCGGTCCTCTCGTTCCGACAAAAAGTTTTTTCCTACGAATTGACTGAACAACAGATCCAAAAATCGTATTTTTGGAACGCCGACTGCAACAAGGATGGAAACCCCGATATCCTGATCGCCTTCCCTCAACAGGTGAAAATGCTGAATCTCGTCAGGGGAAAGGGGGACGGGACATTTCATTTGCCGGACACCGTGGCGGTCAATATCCAGATCAGCGACCGGTCGCAGTTGCAATTTGTGGATCTCGACCGGGACGGGGCCGTTGATATCGTCCTGCATGAAATGACGCGCAATGCCATCGGGTGGCTACGTGGAAACGGGGATGGAACGTTCGATGCATTCCGTGTGCTTTTGAGCGTTCCTTCAGCCAGCCACTTTGCCGTGGGAGATCTGACCGGGGACGGGGTCCTTGATTTTGCTGTGAGCGACACACAGAAAGGTACGCTCAGGCTCTATAACGGCACACTCCTTTTGAGCAGGGGGAACGAGTGACGATCCTTGTGACGGTTCTGCTTGGAATCCTGCTGATGCCTCCGGGAATGGCCCAAACCTCGTCGAACGCAAGGCAAGCCTCGTTGCGCAGCGGCCTGGCGGGGCTCCTTGGAGATGTCCCGATGTCCTCGTTCAGCGATGCAAAATGCGGTACTTCACTTCTTGCCATGACTCATACCCAAGGAAGTAAATTACCGGCCCTCAGTAAAACTGATCTGGCAAGAATTCTTCAGCGACCTTTGCGGCAAACGAGCAGGGTGAGCCCTTCCGGCAGATTCCGCATCCATTATGACACAACCGGCTTTCAAGCTCCGGCGATGATTACCACGGGAGGGTCTCCGGGGAGAATTCCCGGGACCTTTGGGCAGTTCGTTGATTCCGTTGTCGCAGCCTTTGACCATTGCTGGGAAGTCCAGGTGACGGTCCTTGGCTATCTGCCCCCACCCACAGACAACGGGCAGGGAGGGGGGGGTGAATATGACGTGTATATCGGGGACCTTGGAACGGGGGAATTTGGAAGTACCTCCTGGCTCGCGAGTGACCTTATCCCCGGGGGCCCCAGCGAGCGGTATTCCACGTTTATCGAGATCGATAATGATTACCTTGGGCACCGGACCTCCGGCCTGAACGGGCTCAAAGTGACCGCAGCGCACGAGTTTCATCATGCCGTGCAGATCGGTGCGTATGGGATCTGGAGCAGTTCTGAGAATTATGATTTTTATTTTTACGAACTGAGTGCCGTTTGGATGGAGGACGTTCTTTTTCCCAACGTGAACGATTACCTTTTTGATGTTCCGTCTTACTTTCAACGTTTTCGTGAATCTCAGACGCAGCGGTCGCTACGGTTTACCATGTACAGCTTTCCCACGTTTTTCGGATATGAACGGTCGATTTTTGCCCATTTCCTTGCCAAGCGGTTCGGGATGGATGTGATGCGGGGGGTATGGTCCGGAATACGGAATGCACCGGTGTTGCAGAGCATAGACGGTGTTCTCGAACAACATGGCTCAGGCCTTGCATCCGAATTTGCGCTCTTCAGTTACTGGAATTACTTTACCGCCGATCGTGCGGACACCATCAGGTTTTATCCCGAGGGGCATCGGTACCCGCGCTATGTTCCCAATGTCTCAGCTGCGTATAACGGTTCGACCTCCACGATTTCCGCGTCTGCGTACCCGCTCTCATCGCAATTTTATCAGTTCGTTCTGCCCGGAGATACTATTACTGCTCTCGCCACGAACGTGGAGATATTCGAGGCCGGCAGCGTTGATCCCAATCCACGGATGTTTGACGTTACTCTCTCATCAGGAAAAACCACGCTTCCATCGCAGACTCTCTCCAAAGGGGTCACGGGTGGTTTTTCCGGCGACCCGAAAGCGTGGCGATTGTTGTACCTCGAATCCTCCAGTCGGAAGAATGCCAATGCAGCTCCCGAGATCTCCCCTAATCCTCTCAGGCTCCGGGAGGCCCGAGTGCTGACAATACCATTGACCGGATCGACGGCCGCCGATGCGGAGGTCTTCCTCCTTTCAGCATCCTTCGATCTTGTGTACTCGCAGCGCTATCCCGTGGTGGATGCGTTTGGGAACAAGCTCGTCTATGTTCCTACCGGCGACTTGCGGGAACGGGTTGCTTCGGGCGTTTATTTTGTCTTTGCCCGTTGCGGGAGCAATGAATACCGATGGAAGGTGGCAATCCTTCAATGAACGACATCACTCTTACGATCAACGGCATCGGTCAGGAGTTTAACCGGCGTACGATTTTCCGCGATCTTACGTTCACCATTTCCTCGGGGGGATCGCTCGCCCTGACAGGAAAGAACGGTTCCGGCAAGTCCACGCTGATTAAAATACTCTCCGGGCTTCTGACTCCGACGAAAGGGACGGTTGCCTATACCGTGAAGGGAACAAAGGTTCTCCCGGATGACATCAAATCGGCCATAGGACTTGTGTCGCCCTATCTCCAATTGTATGATGAGTTCACGGGATTGGAGAATCTCATGATTCTCTCCAGTATCCGATCGAACGGTTCACTCACCACGGGGAGAGCGGAGGCACTGCTCGATCGCTTCGGGCTTGCTGCAAGACGGCATGATTTTGTCCGTGGTTATTCCTCGGGTATGAAGCAACGCCTCAAATATGCCTTCGCGCTCCTGCACGCCCCTGGTGTTCTGCTTCTCGATGAGCCGACCTCGAACCTTGACGCTGAGGGGATAGAAATTGTGCAGCAAGTGGTGGTGGAGCAAGGGAAGGCCGGGATTCTGATCCTGGCCACCAACGATGAAGGGGAGGCGAAGTGGTGCAGTCGACGGTTCCAGGTGGCGTAATGTCCCGTCTACGACCTTGAAGTTACAGCAAGTATTCCTTATGTTGGAGCCGTCATGAGTGCAGTTTCCAGTACGGTAGCCCTGTTTTCGAAGGATGTTCGCTCGGAGTTGAGGACACGCTATGCCCTCAACGCCCTTTTGATGTTTGTCGTCACGGCTGTCGCAACGATCCTTTTTGCGCTTCGGGCGGATCAGCCGAGCCCAACAGTCCTTTCAGGCATGTACTGGGTCGTCGTCTTCTTCACAGCCATGTCGAGCCTCTCGCGCATTTTTGTCAGTGAAGAGGAACGGGGGACGACGCTGACGTTGCAATTGGTCGCATCACCGTCGACGGTCTATTTTGGGAAACTGCTATTCAACACTGCCCTGACGGTATCCCTGACGCTTGCCGTCACGGTGCTCTACACCCTGGTGTTTTCGGAATTTTTCATCATTCAGACGCCCTCCATTTTTTTTGTGACGGTCTTTCTCGGAAGTCTGGGATTTGCCTCCGCGGCGACGATCATAGCGGCCATCGTGGCAAAGGCAAACACGAGAGGAACCTTGTATCCCGTTCTTTCGTTTCCCATTCTGATCGTTCTCCTGATGACCGTGATGAACGCCACGGCCCGTGCCCTGGAAGGAGAGGACTTCTCCGAGGCGATGGGAGACTTTCAGATCCTTGTCGGATACATCCTCGTGATGACCGGCGGCTCGTTCCTGCTCTTCGACTATGTCTGGAAGGATTAACATGAGGTTTGTCAAATATGGCTCACTCGGAATTATCTCGTTTATCGTGATCGCAGGCCTGGGGATACCGCTTTCCCCATCGCCACAGAGCTGGCTGGAGTTCCCTGTTATTCCCGGTCTGGAGGACAAGGCCCGCAATCTTTTTTTTCATGTTCCGATGGCCTGGACCTCCGTGCTGGGTTTCCTTGTTTCGACCTATTTCGGTTTCCGCTATCTTCGGACAAAGGAAATCGACTATGATTTCAAGTCCGTCTCAGCGGCGGGTCTCGGTCTCCTGTTCTGCATCCTTGCGACGGTGACGGGGGCGTTGTGGGCGCGTTTCAACTGGGGATCGTTCTGGAGCTGGGATCCCCGGCAGACTTCAATTTTCATCCTCCTCCTGATCTATGGGGCCTACTTTGCGTTACGCTCCGCCATCGAGTCGGATGAAAAACGTGCCTCCCTTTCGGCCGTGTATTCCATCATTGGCGGACTGACGGCTCCGTTCTTTATCTTTGTCATGCCGCGGATGATGTCCGGCCTGCATCCCGGAGCAAAGGAGGACGCGGGCGGCAAGGGGCCTCTCTTCGAATCGAAAATGCTTGCCCCCAACATGCGCGTGTTATTCTATTTATCATTGATCGGGTTTACGCTGTTATTTGTCTGGATGCTGCAGATGAGAATCCGGACCGCACGCCTGGAGTATGAATCCTCACGCGAACTATCAGAGAGGTGATCATGGAAGAGTTTTTGAGTACGAATCAAATGTATATCGTTCTTGGCATCGTGCTGCTGATCTGGAGCGGTCTCGCATGGTATTTGGTGCGACTGGATAAGAAGTTGCAGGAGCTGGAGAAACGGATCAAGAAAGGGGAAACCTCATGAAGGTGAAAGTCGTTGTCGGTCTTGCCGTGGTTGTCGTCGGGATCATCCTGGGAGCGGTGAACTTTATCGAGTCCAATGTCGAGTATATGGACTTTGCCGCCGCGGAACGTACCAGCAAAAAAGCGCAGGTCAAGGGAGAGTGGGTGAGGGAGCAGGAGATCGCGTTCGATGCGGAACACGTGAAGTTCTCGTTCTACATGAAGGACGACAACAACCGCATCGTTAAAGTGGTGCTGGATGGGGCGAAGCCAAATAACTTTGAGCTTGCCGAGAGCGTTGTTGCCAAGGGAAGATTTGTCGGAGAAGAGTTCCACGCCACAGATGTCCTCACCAAGTGCCCCTCGAAGTATGAGGGTGACGCCGAAGCGGTAAAGAAAACCCTCTAACCGGAGACTCTATGCTTTTAGGTCAGATCGGCGGGATCATCGTCAAACTTGCATTTCTTTCCGCCCTTGCTGCCGCTTTTTTTTATTATCGGGGTCATAAGGAGAACTCCAGCAGGTGGGTCTCCTTCGCAAGGGGGGGATATCACCTCGCCACCCTCTCCTTGATGACCTCCTCGGCGATCCTCTTGTACCTGATCCTCACCCATCAGTTTCAATACACCTATATCTGGAATTACAGTTCCACCGATTTGCCGATTTCCCTTCTCCTCTCGACGTTCTATGCCGGACAGGAGGGGAGTTTCACCTTGTGGGCTCTCTATACCTCCATCATTGGGGTCTTTTTGATGCAGTACGCATCGAAGAATGACTATGAGCCCGAAGTCATGTCGGTCTACTCGCTGATCCTCGGTTTCCTCCTCTTGATGCTGGTTGTCAAAAACCCGTTCGCCTTCATCTGGGATTCCTTTCCGAACGACCTGATCCAGACCGGTCCGGTTCCCGCCGGGATCTCGAACTTTGTAATCCTCGATGCCGCGAAGAACCTTTGGGCGCGCTACCCGGTGGAAGGAAAGGGATTGAACCCCCTTCTCCAGAACTACTGGATGGTGATTCATCCGCAGATCCTTTTCATCGGTTTCTCCTCGATGGCGGTGCCGTATGCCCATGCGGTTGCCGGTCTGATGAAACGGGACTATAACTCCTGGATTCGAGTGGCGACTCCCTGGTCGGTTTTCGGGTCGATGGTGCTCGGAACGGGGATCATCCTTGGTGGGTATTGGGCCTACGAGACTCTGGGTTGGGGCGGTTTCTGGGGGTGGGACCCCGTGGAAAATTCCTCCCTTGTCCCATGGCTTTTCTGCGTTGCCTCCATTCACACGACATTGACCCAGCGGAAGAGCGGGGCGTTCGTGAAGACTAATTTTGTCCTCAGTCTTCTGACGTTCATCACGGTTCTCTACAGCACGTTCCTGACGAGGAGCGGAGTCCTGGGTGACACGTCTGTTCACTCATTCGTCGATCCGGGAAATTGGGTTTACTGGCTGCTGCTGGGATGTATCGCCCTGTTCAGTGCGATAGGATTCGGCCTTCTGTTCAGCCGGATGAAGGAGATGCCAAAGGTTCCCGTGGAGCATTCTTTCATCTCGCGCGAGTTTGCCCTCTTTCTCGGCGCTTTTGCATTAAGCTTCATGGCTCTCTTCGTTGCGGTTGGGACCTCTTCTCCGATCATCACCTCCCTTCTCAAAGGAAAAGCATCCGCCGTTGAGATCATGTACTATGTCCAGACGAACCTCCCTCTCGGAATCGGCATCACCTTTCTTTCGGGACTTGGTCAGCTTCTCTGGTGGAGGCATTCGAAGACCGGCTCACTGCTGAAGAGCATGCTTTGGCCTGTCCTTCTGGGGCTCGGGACAACGGCACTCATCCTGCTGATGGGATGGGAGGAGATTGAAATTCTCCTCTTTGCGTTCTGTTCCGCGTTCTCCCTCTTTGCCAACCTCCAGGTTGGGTATGGCATTTATCGGGGAAACCCGAAGTTCGTCGGCGGTTCGATTGCCCACATCGGTATTGCGATCATGTGCCTCGGATTTATCACGTCGGAGCGCTATGATGACAAGGCGACGATTTCCCTCGAGCGCAATAAGCCGGTGGAAGCCCTGGGCTATACCATCATGTATACCGGGTATCGTGCGTTGGATCGTGACCGGTTTGCCTTTGACATCGAGGTGGTGAAGGAAGGGATCAGGCGTACCGTGGCTCCCTCCATGCACTTTAGCGAACAATCGACCTTGCGACACCCGGACCTGATCAACTTTATCAACAAAGATTTTTACGTCTCACCTGTCTCCGTGGAGCAGGCGGGTGGACCCAGGGAAGAGTCGATGACCATGCTGAAGGATGCCGAAGCGCAGGTAGCCGGGTTCAATGTCAGGTTCGTCGATTTTGATTTCAACGCCTTTGAACGCGGGGCCATGCTGGAGGGAAAAAACTTCGTCATCAACGCGCACCTCCAGATCCTTGAAGGGAAGAAGAAACAACCCTTGACCCTGAAAATGATGAATACCGAGTCAGGGCCGGAGTTTACAGCCGCGACCTATGTTGCGGCCGATCAGCGATCGTACGAATTCACCCTTGTGCGCATTATCCCCGATCGTGAGGATAAGTCGCAATCGAAAGTGGAGTTTTCTGTGAAGTATCCCGAAGATCCTGCGGCAGTCAAGAAAAGCGAAACCCTCGTGGTGGAGGCAAGCATCAAACCGATGATCAACCTGGTCTGGGTCGGCACGGTGACCCTCATCGTCGGATTTGCCCTTACCATTATACGGCGCGCCGAAGAGGCAAAACTGCAGGCGGAGAAGTGGCGCAAGGAATAAGGAAACTCAGTGAGGCAACGAAAAAGTCCCGCAGATTGCTCTGCGGGACTTTTT
>Ga0209211_10005038_pt1 | contig 20016 bp, 16 predicted proteins | sample RifGroA2_FD_183992 | JGI IMG/M metagenome (GOLD analysis project Ga0209211, IMG submission 183992) | Groundwater microbial communities from Rifle, Colorado, USA - Groundwater A2 (SPAdes) (version 2) | ecosystem: Environmental > Aquatic > Deep subsurface > Groundwater | place: Rifle, Colorado...
AAGTGGAAGTGTCAGGAAAAATGGTTCAAAAAAAGGGTAATGAACTAAATCTGCATCTTCTGGAATTTTCCTAACTAAATTTATGTCAATCTCATCGCTGTATTTACGAAAAGAGTTCAATAGATTTTTCGCGTAAAATCCTGTTCCTCTGACTCTATGTTTTAAATCTGAAGGTTCGACAAGAGCTATTTTCATCTCTTAATTATAGTATAGTTACCCTTTATAGATATAAACGCCAGAAATATAATCGATAAAGCAGTAAGAAAAGCACCTATATTTTGTATGTTTGTGTTTTTGAGCTTAAGATAAAATACATTTTCACCCTTAGGCAATTCGAACTCTATTTGTCCATTTTTGCTTGGTCGAATTTTCATTGTTTCTTCCTCCGACTTAAGACTCCATCCCGGAAAATGCATTAAATTAGTCAGTACGATAAGCTTATCCTCGGATTTTGATTTTATTTCGTAGTTTGTAGAAGAATTCTTATATACATTAAGTGCCCCCTCTCCTTCTACGATCCGAAAATCATTGATTTTTTCAATTTCTTTTGCCCAGACAGTATTGAATAAATTTCCTGGACTATTAGTACCTGATATAAAATTAGGTCTATTTATATAATAGGAATCATCCCTTTGGTGATAGTATGCGGGTTTTGAATAATCAAGCGTTAGAAAAGCTGGCAGAAAGAGTAAGACTAAGAGGACGAAAGTTTTAATCCTTCCTTTAATTTTTGCTTCCGAAACTGTTCTCCAAACAAATCCCGCTAAAACTGCTGTTATAAATATTTCCAAAGATAAAAGTCTCCACGGAAATTGAAAATAGTTAAATAAAGGAATATTTTCCCAGATAAAAAGAGACGTTTTGGTCATAAGAAAAAATACAATGAAAAAGGACGTCAAAAAGAATATTATTTCCCTTCGCATTTTTCTTAGTTTAAAAAAAATTAGTAGAGAAATGAAAATTATCAAGAGATTTGCCAATCCTATCTGAAATGACATTTGACCAGCTAAGTTTCCGCCTGAAAATCCACTTCCCCACGAAGGAATTAGAAGTTGAAAGATCTCGGGAAAATTCCCTTTTAAGTCGAATACATCAAGGCCACGGACATATTTTTTTTCTAATAGTGCCGGTATCCAAAAAATTCCGGAGAGACCAAGTCCTAGGGCATAGGATAAAAGGATGCTGGGAAGTCTGGGTTTTGGGTTTTTTGATTTGAAAATTAAAACGAAAAGATAAAAAAGCGAGAATAGAAAAAACATTAAAGCTAGAATATTGTGGGAAAAAATAACAAGAGCAAGGAATACAGCCGATAAACCGACGTATACCGATTTTCCTTCTTGAAACAGTTTTGTGATGGCCCACATAAATGCTGGAAAAAAACTTAACGCCCAAACTTCACCCACAGACCCCCGAATGTAGATATCCAAAAACCTGTAGGGAGCAAATATATAGAAAATTGAGGATAAGACTCCGCCTATCTCTTTGAAATAAAGTCTTGAGAAAAAATACATTGACACTCCTCCTACTATTGTCGCTCCGATAAAATTAAGCTTAAAAGCGTCGATAAATGATGCGCCCAAAAGATGGGCTAGCGCTGAAAAATAATTGGGCAATGGATAAACATAATTAAAAAGAGGGGCTCCCATGCCAAGATTAAGATCAGATGCCCATCGAGGATAGATTGCTCCTTCATCTAAGGCTTTATAAAATTCGTAAAATCTAATAACGTGATATTCTCCATCATGTGTGGGAGGAAGACCAGAGTGAAAAAGCGCCCTGACAGAAAAAATAGAAGCTATTAAAATAACCATAATATATTTAAAGGGAGTATTTCCTCTCATTCTTAATTAAGCTGAATTTTTTCCTTTATGTATCTAAAGGAAATTACATAGAAAAAAACCGGTATAAACGTAATAGCAATCTTAATAAAAGGAGTAGGGCCAAAGTGAGTTCCTAGATACATATAGGGAACATATCTTAAAAGTAGGAAAAATGATAAAACAAAAGAAATACCATGCAAGAATTTATTTTTGGATAGAAACGCAAAAGTCAAAAACCAAATAGCATACCAAGGATAAATCTCTTCTCGAAACGTTGAGAGAAAAAAAACAGCAAGCATTGAATAAGAGGAAAGCGAAAATATTTGGTCTTGATCCAATTCCTTCTTTTTCATTTTTTTTATAAACGAATATAAATAAACCGGGGCGAGGGCAAGAGTGGCGTATTTTATGAAAACAGAAAAGATAAGCGAGAAAACGGAATGTATTTTCTTATTGTTAAGGAGAAAATAAAACGAAAGAACTGCAAAAAAAGTAAGAACAATATCGTTATGAAGGCTCAGAAGCGTTTCGATAAGAACTAAGGGATTTAAACCAAACAAAATGACAGGATATAAATTCTTTGAGACTTTGTAAATTAAGCTTAGTGTTGCAAAGAAAAATAGTATATTAAAGATTTTAAAGCCAATGATTGAGAGGATAATATTTTTAAAACCCAGAAGGTACGGGAGCCCTGTCATAGCAATCCATGAGGGTCCGTACAATGCATACTTATTTGCTGCATGAGTGAATAAAAGATTTGGGTCCGATACAAATTCTATCGGCATAATAAGGTATGGATTTTCAAAATAATGAAAAAGGACCTTGGCTGTGGTTAAATAATTAAATATATCGTAGGAAAGCATCGCCGGATAAGAGAAAAGCAAAATTACTGAGGAAATAGAAAAAAGGCCTATGATTTGAGCTTTATTTACTCTTTTTTTCAAATACATCCTTACTATTGCGAGATATCCCAGATACAGAAAGGACATAACTACGATATAGAAAAGAGATGCCCATCCTCTATTTTCGAAAGCAAAACCAGAATAAATTCTGGACAGAGGGAAAAAGTTGGGATCAATAAAAGCATAAGACAGAAGAGTAAGAAGAAAAAGAAAAGCGAAGAAAAACCAGAAAATTCTCATAAAACACTTTGTCTAAGTTTTATAGAAATATCAATTAGTTTATGGATGGCAAGGTTGGATTGGGACCCTTTTTCAGGTCTCCAGACAAAACTCTCTGGAGTTTCTATTTTAAGTGACTTAAGTATTTCCACATGCTTTCTTGAAGCTTCATAAAAAATGTTTTCTTTTTCAATTATATTCTTGCCGGATCCTTGGGCTTTTTTAAGATCACTAGGGAGCTTTAAAAAATAATTGTTTGATTTCTCAAGTGCTTTGTATGCCAAAAGATACTGCTTATACTCAAAAAGAGTTTTTGCCTCCACTAAATACTTGTCTGCATATCTTAGGTCATACTTAAACTGTCCAAAGTCTCCGAAATACCAATACTTTGAGATCTTTTCATAAAGTATGTGAACTTTATAGAGACTGCTCCCCGGCATTGAAGAAGGGTATGGCAAGACATAACTTGACTCAGCAAATACAGTGCTTGTGAATAAGAAAAAGAACAAAACAAAGATTAGGATCAAGTATAATCGTCTCATATCAGTTTGAAATTATAAATTTTAAGTTTGACTTTTTTTTGAGTGCCATTTCCAGACAGTTCTCACAATAGTATCAAGATCCGAGTATTTAGGAGAAAATCCGAGGTCACTTTTAATCTTTTGGGGATCTGCCACTAATCTATCCGCGTCCCCAGCTCTTCTCGCACCTTCAATTACTCTAAGTTTTCTCCTCGCGACTTTTTCTATTATCTTTAAGACTTCCCTGTTTGAATGACCAACGCCGGTTCCGACATTGTAGACATAGCCGCCCGGTTCTTTTGAAATTTTCGAAAGTGCCAAAAGATGAGCCTCGCAAAGATCCAGCACGTGAATATAGTCCCTGATGCAAGTTCCGTCCGGAGTATTATAGTCTGTGCCATAGAGATTAAGCTCTGAATTGTCAAGAACAGACTGTATTGCCAAGGGTATCAGATGTGTTTCTGGGTTATGATTTTCCCCCATTGTTCCGTCCAAGGCTGCACCTGCTGCGTTAAAGTATCGAAGAGAAACAAAGTTTACGTGAGAATCTTTACTTCTTAAATTTCTTAGAGCTTCTTCCATTTCTAATTTATTCTTTCCATATTCGCTGGTTGGATTTGTCGGATGATCCTCGGGAATTGGAATAACTTCGGGATTGCCGTAAACCGCTGCGGACGAGGAAAAAATAAAATTTCTTACCCCAAAATCATATGCAGATTGAAAGAGATTTTCTGAGCCGACAACGTTGTTGTTGTAATATCCAGACGGATCCCTCTCCGATTCCTCTACCGATATGTAAGATGCGAAATGCATAACCGCATCTAGTCTTCTTATGGCAAAAATATTTTGAACATCGCTTAACTTTCTCAAATCACCTTGAACGAATTCCGAACGGGAATCAACTGCCTCCCTATAGCCTCTTTCTAGATTATCAAAGACTAATACCTCGTAGCCTTTATCTAAAAGCATCTTCGTCATAAAAGAGCCGATATATCCGGCCCCTCCTGTAACCAAAATCTTCATCCTGCTAAGTATTTCATATACGAAATTGGGAATCTAAGGCTTGAGAAAAAGGAAAAAACAAACCCCTGCCAAGAATCTTTAAATCCTTTGTGCCGAAAGTAAGTTAATAAAAACCAATGCAAAGGTTTAATAAGAATATATTCAAGGGCTTTAATTGGATTCCGTCCAAGCTTTTCTTCTTTGTATTGAGAAGCAATGAAAGATGTGTATCTGTTATTTCGAGAAATATATTTACTAAATGTTGGAGAGTCCCAATGGAAAAGATCATTTCGTAGCCAGCCTACCCTACCTTCTACAACATATTGCTCATGAACATCAATGCATGGAAGATAGGCCTTGCCTTTCTTAAATAGTCTTATAACTCCATCCGGATAAACAACCGTATCTTAAAAATCTTCCCATAAAGTAATTTGCTCTTGGAACAAAAAATGCGACATACGGCCCGTCTTCTTCTCCTATCAAACTGTCTCTTTTTTCCAAGACTTTCTGATGTTTTTTGAAAAGATCGGGAATACTTTCCTGATATTTTGAGATTTCTTCACCACTCATATCGATAACCTTTTCAATTTCATCTCTCAAATCGTCGCTTAAAAACTCGTCAGCATCCATTTGAAGAATCCATTCCCCCGTTGCCTCATCAATTGCTTTTTGCTTATTTATATGAAACATGACTGGATTTTCTCTTATGATTACTTTAGCCCCATATCTTCTTGCAATCTCTACGGTTTTATCCTGAGACTTTCCGTCGACGATTATAATCTCTGAGACAATAGATTTCACAGAATTAAGACATCTTTCCAAATTGTCTTCTTCATTGTGGGTAGCAAGTGCTACGGAAAGTTTTGTCATTTTATTTTCCTTCTGCTACTAAAATCCTAACCTCCCCGTTAAGATTTGAGAATCTCGTAAGAATTTTATCTTTTGGGTTGAAGTCTGAGGCATTTCCGACATACAAAACGCCTTTCTCTTTTTTAACAGATTGTATGGGCCTAAATTCATATTTTCCAAAGCGATGGGTTTCTGCAAAACCGCCTGATATTGTTCCCCCTTGTTTTTGATAAAGCAATGGATCGTATTTGGAATGAAATAAGAATACCATATAAGACTGGTAAAGATTGTCCTTGTTTGAGAAAACTATTTTTTCATAGTCTTCTTGGTGTTTAAGCACATATGAGACTGCATTGCTCATTGCATAATGAAAGGAATCGGACTGCTCTCTGGGAAAAACATAAAAGTAATTTTTATAAAATAGACTAACGTTTACTAAAGACAGAATAGCAAAAATTGAAGCCAAAATAAGCTTATGCTTAACTGGTCTTAGGAATAAATACCAAATCCCAAAAGCTGAGAATATTTGCCATGTGGGTAGAAAATTATATGAGCGCATCGCATGAGGGGCTTGAGTTGCCAAGGCAGCTGGAATTGGAGCTAAGAAAAACCATAGCACTAAAAGCTTTTTAAGCCTTTTGTCAATATCCTGATTTTTAAGAAAAACGAGTGCTCCCAACAGTATAAAAGGTAACTCCAGAAGGTATAATACTCCTAAGTTTGGGACTTTATGGGGCTCCTTTCCCGAATTAAAAAATAACCATTTTGGATTGAAATGGGAAATGTATGCTTCAACTCCCTGACGAGCCATTAAAACTCTTCTGTTGTAGACTAAAACTCCAAGATAATCTCTGTTTTCAATCGCCTCCGCTCTTTTGATGGCATATTCTATGCTTCTTCTAGGGTCGGATGTAAAAACACTTGTTCCTTCAAATCTAATTAGTGATTTTGGGGAAAATATATTTAAAAAAATTGGAATCAAAAATATTCCAAGAAGAATGAAAGGCAGGAGGGCTTTCAGGTTTTGGGAAATCATATACATTAGATTTTTTCTGAAGATAAAAAACAAAGCTAGGACAAACAAAGGGATCAGAGCCTGACCCGAATAGTAACTGATCATTGACAGCGTGAAAAAAATCATAGAGAGAAAGATAAGTATCCAGCTTTTTCTTTTCTCTCCTAGCAAAAAACTCAAGACGCCGAATATAAAAAACGATAAGCAAGTATTGGCTTCATGCCCCAGTCTTGAGATATAAATATGCCAAGGACTGATTGCGAGCAAAAAAGAAGCTAGTAAAGCTAGGATATTTGCCTGAGGCAAACGCTTGGTAAACAACAATAATACGATATGATAAGTCGCAAAAACTGTAAGAATCGATAAAACTGCCGCAGGAAGTCTAATCGAAAAGGCATTCAGCCCAAATATTCCAACGGACGGAGATACTAGGAATAGATATGTTGACCGTCTGTAGTCATCGTATCCTCTTTGGGAAATTAGAGGAAACTGTCCGAATTCATCAAGTCCTGTTTTTAAAACAGAGTATGCATTATAACCGATTGATGCCTCGTCCATCGAAGCGCTGGGAGGAACACTCCCGAGATTCCAGAATCTTAAGAAGATGGCGATAAAGAGAACAAGAATAAGAAAGTATTTTGTTTTTAAAAAAACCCTTTTCATCAGGAAATCATTTTTAATAGCTTGAAAACTCCCATTTTCGGAAGGCTTCTGTTCGATGAAACGTTTTCGGATCCTAATGTCTTAAAGCTATTTTTATTTTCAATATACCATTTGTAATTGTCGATAAATGTGTCTAAATTGGTTTTTCTAGGCTTCCAGTGCAATTTGGTCTTTATCTTGGCAGTATCCATATATAAAGACCTTCCGATCATAGAATATTGATAAACTCCCAAAGGAGAGATATTGAGTTTTTCCAAAATTGCTAAAGTAATTAGAGCCGGTTTATTCGGAAGAGAAATTATTTTTGAATTGCTTCCTGCATACTCTATAATCTTTTGATAAATTTGACGAAGGCTTAATATCTCATCGGCTCCAATATTGTAAACATCAAATCCTTTCTTTGTACTTGCAAGCTTCAAAGCATCGCACGCATCGTCTGCGTCAACGAATTGATATTTATTAGATCCGTCTCCTAACACGTATACGTTTTTATTCTCTGATATAAATTCAAAAAGAATGGACTGAAGTCCAAGTCTCCCTACGCCTGAGATTACCGGACAGCGAATTATCTGAGTGTTAATCTTACCTCTGAAACCTTCAAGTTCTTTTTCAGCCTTTGCTTTGCTTTTTCCATAGATCTCTAACGAATTCAGGGGATCTTCTTCCCTAACAGGCAGCTTTTTAGGAATTCCGTATGCAACATTGCTTGAAGTAAAGATAAAGGATTCGGTTTTGTTCTTAACAGCCTCTTTGACAACATTTATCGTTCCTCTCACATTTGTCTCCCAAAGCAGCATGTCCGAAGCCGACTTGTCTGGCATCTCTGCAGCCAGATGATAAACCGTTTCAAAAGGACCATATTTTTTAAAAACATCTCTTACCTCTTGAGTAGACAGAATATTCCCTTGAGCATAAAAAACATCTTCGGGTTCGTCTCCGAGCCTTGAGAGCTTATCCAGAACTACGATCTCGCAGTCTTCTCTTAATAAGTTCACGAGATGAGAGCCTAAAAATCCTAATCCACCTGTAATCAAAATTTTTTTTCTCATTTTCCAACGAATCGTCTGGACGCCCGATATATAGATTCCCAGACTTTTCATTTTCCCAAGAGATATCTCTAAACTCGTATTTTCCAAACTTATGATCTTCCCTAAAGCCTCCCGAGATAGTCCCTCCCTCTGATAAATATACGCTCGGATCGTATTTTAGATAAAAAAGAAAAAACATATAAGATTGATCCAAAGGCCTATCGTTTGAAACTATGATTTTTTCGTATTTACTTTCGATAGGTCTTATATATTCAACTGCTTCTTTGTAACCATATTGCCAACTTTGCGAATAAAAATAATTTTGCTGGACAAAATATTGATTTAGAAAGTAAATCATGTTAAATGAAAAGATTGCCAAGCCAAAAACAATAAGCGGCCATTTTACAATTCTTTTTTTGCTTTCATAAACATAGAGAAAGGAGTGGATTAGCCCAATTCCCGTAAGTATCTGAACAACCGGGAGAAAATTCATGTTTCTTATTGCGTGAGGGACGCCTGTTGTTATTGACGCAGGTATAGGAGATATAAGGAGCATGGCAAAAAGAGTCAGTCTAGTTTTTAATGGGTACGGGTAGAAAAACAGAATATATATTCCAATCAAAAGAAAGGGCAACTCCCAAAAATACATAAGTCCCATTCCCGGAGCATGATGACGTTCTATGTCTCCTGTGACGAAAAGCCAATTCAGACTGAAATGAGAAACGTATCCGGAAGTCACCGCCTTTACGTAGTCAACCCTTCTATTATCTACTATCAAGCCTAGGTAGTCTCCTCTTAACCTATCGTCGGAGATTTTAAGAGCGCTTCTTTTTAAAAACTGAGTTGAATCTGAAAATACGCTTACGCCTTTTGCTCGAAGAAGTGCATTCTTATCTGAGAATAGTCCATAAATCATAGGAGCTACCAAGACAAGACCCAGGATTACTGTACCGATAACCCATCTTCGGGGGAGTTTTAAAATATCTTTTAAATAGATTGATGCAAGCACAGCAAATAATATCGGGAGGTATACTTTTTCACTTTGGTAAACATAAATACTTAGAACTGCAAAAATAACCGAGGGCAGAAGAAAAAATTTATTCTTAAGTCCTTTAAGAAAGAAAAGGACCGCCAGTATATTCATAGATAACCCTATCTGAGCCTCGAAAGCAATTCTCGAGAATTGTATATGCCAAGGAGATATAGCTAAAAGAAAGGAGGACAAAAGAGCAAGGCGTTCTCTATATTTAAATTTTTCAAATAACTCTTTTACAAGATAGAAAGTTCCGATAACAGCTATAACTCCGAAAATTGCCGAGGGAAGTCTCACTGCCAGTAGATTTAAGTCAAAGATTTTAATAAATGGGACTACGAGATATACATAAAGTGCGGGCTTGTAGTCGTCAAAGGAACGAAGGATTACGGGAAAACTTTTTCCATACTCATCCTTCCCCATCTCAATAATTGAATACGAAGTCCAACCCAGCGCTGCCTCATCCCAATCCGGGGAGTGAGGAACATTTCCTAACTGCCAAAATCTTAAAATAACCGAAGTTAGGATTATGAATAAAAGTATAGCCTTATTTAGATTCCTCATCTGAAGTAATCCTTTCATAGGCTACTAAAGCCACGGAACCATCAAGCCTTCTAAAGTCCTTGAGTATTTTTATTTTCGGAGGAAGGTTTCTTGGGATATCAACAAACAAATTTCTTTCTGAGATATCCACTTTTTCACTTAGGTTATCTTCAAACATATATTTCCCTATACTTGAAACGTGAGTAAATCCCGCTGCGTCTTCATACACCGCTGAATCTTCTCGAAATTTCTCCGGGGGATATTTGGTATAAAAAAGAAAATAAATATAGGGTCTTCCCAAAGCATTAGTAATATGAACCTTATCATAGCTGCTACTGTTCTCAGCAATAAACTTTATAGTTTCTCTATAGCCATACTGCCACTCGCTTGAAAATTCTTTTGGATAATGAACTAAATAGTTATGTATGAAATAGAAGAAGTTAAAAATTGCAAGAAATAATATAAGTAAAACAAAGGCAGGCGCAGTATGAATTTTAAAAAGCTTCCTGTTAAAGAAACCGTAGACGTGATAAAGCCCGTAAGCTGTTAGAATCTGAAACGTTGGCAGCACTGTTTCGACTCTTAAAGCGTGTGGGGTTTCCCTGGCCACGCCAGCCGGAATAATTCCTAATAAAATCCAGAAAGGAATAATCATTGAATATCCTTCTCTTTTTCGAAAAATAAAAAGTATCCCTAGCACGAGAAAAGGAATTTCCCAGATATACAATTGACCTACATCCTGAATAGAAAATTTGGGATTTCCGTCCCCCCTTATAAAAAGGAACTGTGGATCGAAATTGTCCAGGTAGTGTTTCGCATATGAGAGAGCGTAACCTACTCTCCTGTTGTGGACTAATCTCGACCATAAAGCATTTTCGTTATTCTCCATTTGCTGGTTTGCTCTAATAACGATGCTTTGATCTGAAAATATGTTTACTTCTTTATAGCGAAGGCGCGCTTCTGGCGTCACGAGAAAAAGAAAAAGGGGAAGAAAAAGTAAAAAACCAAAAACTAGGGAGAGCGCAAGCGCTCTTTTATCCCGTAAAAGCTCCTTTAGGTACCTGAACAATAGAAAAATTCCGAGAAGCGGAACAAAAACCCTGGAAGTATTGAATGTGTACATCGAAAGCATAAAAGAGAGAACGAATAAGGGGAGAGTCCATTTTTTTTCAAACGATACAAAAAATAGGTAAACTCCTAAAACTATAAAAAATGTAGCTATATTTGCCTCAAATGCTGCACGGGATAACATAATGTGCCAGGGAGAAATAGCTAGAACTAATGATGCAAGTAGAGCCACCACCTCTTTCTTTTTTTCAGAAGCTGAATTAAATATCTTTTTTGTTAGAAGATACGTAAGTAAAATTGTAGCTGCCCCTAAAAGCGCGGACGGGAGTCTTACCGAAAATTCGTTTAGTCCCAGTATCTTCACGAATGGGACCGTAAGATATGCATATACCGGTGGCTTGTAGTCTCCGAATGACTGAAGATAAGTAATTGGTACCCTTCCAAATTCGTCCCGGCCATCAATTGATAAGGAGTATGCGTTATATCCCCAAGATGCCTCATCCCATGTTAACGACGGAGGGAGAGAAGAAAGCATGTAGAGTCGGAGAATTGCGCCTAAAATTATGATAAAAAGAAGTACGATTCTTTTCACTTCTTTTGAGTATAATGCTATTATACATTAAGTAACCTACTAAAATGCTTCTTCTCAGAAAGAATTTTTTATTAATTTTGGTTCTTCTCTTGGCATCTATATTCAGGCTAACAAATCTTGATCTCATTGAATTTAAAGCAGATGAGGGGATTAACTTATTTTTGGCCTCAAGACCGATTTTCGGGCACCCGTTTCCCCCAGGCGGAACAGTATCAAGCATCGGAATCACCAATTTCCCAATAGCAAATTACCTATTATTCCCTATGGTTTTAATATCTGTCGATCCCAAAGCTATTTCCTTTCTGATTGCTCTTTTTAATGTTGTCGCAATTGGACTGTTCTTTTAAGAAAGTATTACAGTGAAACACTTGCTTTTATCGCATCCTCGCTTTTAGCAACTTCCCCATGGGCAATCCTTTTGTCAAGAAAGATTTGGGCCCAGGATTTATTATTTCCTATGATGATTCCTCTAATTTATAGCTTTCATAAAATTGTTGTTGACCGTGACAGCCGATTTTTTGTTTTATTTATAGCTGTTTCTCTTTTTTTGATTCAAATTCATCAATCTGCACTTTTTTTTATTCTCCCTTTGACTATTTTTATGTTTCTTAAAAAAACGGGATTAAATATGAGGTATGTTGCCATAGGCGCAGTAATTGGAATCATCCCTGCGATTCCTTTCGTTTTCTATCAAATACAAACGGGGTGTTTTGATTGCAAAATGTTTTTTTCAGTGAGCGAAAGAATATCTGATATTATAAATCCGATTCTTTTTCAAAGACCATTCCAAATAATAAGTCAGGGAGATTTCCTTAAGATCCTAGGGCCAGACGTTGTCTATTTTGCTAAAAATTTTCCTGCGGCATATCTTTTTAAAACAATTTATTACACCGAGTATTTGCTCCTTCCGGCTGGACTTTTTATTTTTTACAAATTTTTCAAAAAAACCGGATTTCTGGTCTTTCCTGTTTTTGTTTTGCCGTTTATTTACGCTTTCTTTAAGCTTGAGCCGCAAATTCATTATTTTATAATCGGGGCTCCGTTTTTATACATTTTCCTTGCATCATCTTTTTATTATTTTTTTACAAACAAAAATAAGGCTTTGAGAAATTTCGCAAGAGGCTTGTTTGTAGTCATAATTTTATTTTCGCTTTATTATAATTTTGCTTTTTACAAAACGATTTCGGATTTAAAAAATGTAAAAGGTGACTACGGATCAGTTTACTCAGAAACTGAAAAAAACGTAAAGAAACAATATCAAAGATATGAGACGGATCCGCATTATCAAGAAATGATTATTGCAAGCTATATCCCTTTTAACCTAACGCACGGAAATATCGGAATTGCAAGATTACTTTATGACCCGAATAAAACCCAAAGAAATATGGGGCCTCTTGAAGAAAGACTAAAAATTGTTCCTGTAGACAGAAGGGTACAAAATGAACTAATCGCATACTATACAAGGGAGGTGCCTTCGGAGGAAACCCTAGAAAGTCTCAAAAAGAAATCAGAGGAAATCGAGGGATTTGGGCCAATCTATAGAGAGGTTTTAAATTTTTATAACGAACAGTAGATAAGTTTATAACTTTTATTCAACTTTATAGATGCGGTATACGCCTGAACCACCCGATCTATAAACTTCGGAAATCAAAATTGCACCTTCGATTTCTTTATTACAAAGAGAACTGTTCACATAGAGAATATTTTTCCTCCCTGTCAATTTTTTAGATTTAGCATCTATTCTTAGGGGACATTCTTCGTCTGTAAGCTCGTATTTGTAAAAGGAGATATGATCCGATTCTTTGGTGTTTAAATCTTTTGTTTCCTCCTGAAAATTTTTAGGATCGTATTTTAAATAAAACAGGAATAATATAGTTGAGCCTGTTTCCCTACTCGTTATGACGGCCTTATCATAGCTAGGCAAAAGTTCATTTATCTCCCTAACTAACTGTTTGTAGCCATCTTGTCTGTACCAAGTCCTATAAACCTTTCCTTGGACAAAATACTGAATTAGGAAATGGAAAAATGAAAACAAGATGATGAGAGAAAATAACCCAATCGTCACTAGTTTGTACTTTTTTTGTCTTGCCCAGCTTAAGACCTCCAACGCTCCTACTCCTGATAAAATTGCTAATGCTGGTGCTGCAGTAAGCGTTCTCTGTTGATTCGGAATATCATCAAATGTAAGAGCCGATCCAAAAATAGAAATGCCTATCCACCCGAAAAGAAACAAACTAATCCTAGGATTTTTATTGGTTAGCATAAAAAATGCAATAATCAATAAAGGCAACTGGTAAATATATAAAAGGCCCATATTGGGAATTCTAAATCTGTCGGGAAAGCCTTTGTCTGAGAAAAGAAAATCATATGAAAGATGAGAAAAATAGTTGTTAAGAAATAACAAGGAATATCCTGAGACTTTATTGTGAAACGTCCTTGCTATAACTTGGGGAACACCCTGAACCGTATCGTTAACCAGCTGTTCTCGAATTAAAATTTTAGTTTCAGGGTGTTGAAAAATGTTTAGATTTTGTATTCTTGTTGAAAGATTAGGAGACAGGAGAATAAAAATTACTGGCATAATGATTAAAAGGAGATAAAGAGTTATTTGGACTTTATCGACAGCAAACTTTCTTAAACTTGAAAGAGTTATCGCAAGGAAAGGAATAAACAACGGTAGAAATGCCCTCGGAGCCTGATATATAAATAGATTTATTCCAAACGATACAAAGCTAAACAGAACAAGCATAATTTTGTTTCCTCGTAAATACCTAAGGTACGAAAATACACCTAGGCTTATGAAAAAAACTACCAGCGTGCCTTCTGCGGCGACTCTTGAAAGGCTTATATGCCAGGGCATTGTGGCAAGAAAAAAAGCGCTGAAAAGGGATATAGCATTTTTATTACTCCTATTCCTAAATAGCTCTAGCGAAATCATGTAGATAACGACTACTGTCAAGCTTCCAAATAGAGCCGCGGCAAGCCTAGCAGAGAATTCGCTTAGCCCAAATAATGCGATTGGGGGAATCGAAAAATATGAGTACCCCCCGGGACTGAAAAGAAAAGACTCAAGATGTATTGGTAGCAAATTTCCGGATATGTCCTTCCCAGTTTGTAATATGGAATAGGCGTTATAAGTTAGAAAAGCCTCGTCCCGATGCATTGAGACAGGAACTTCTCCCAATGAGTAGGTTCTCAGAAAAAAACCAAGAGCAAAAATTAAAAAGATTAATAAACTTTGATTTTTAAAAATTTTCCTAACCATTCTTTAAATAATATAATAGCAATCAACAGGAAGAACCCTAACAAGCTAATGATATCAGAAAGGAGTCTTATCGGAGATTCTCCGAAGGCAACTTTTACTATATGTCTGCCTTTCGGAACATCGAAAGTAATAAGTCCTCTATGATTGGGGTCTTGAAACTGTATGGGCACCTTTGCTCCGTCAACCTCGACTCTCCATCCGGGGAAGTATGTAGTATTGTCTAGGATTTGCAAACTCGATTTCCCATTTGCTTCAAATGTATGAATATTTGATTTTTTGTTGAGATTTTTTATCTCTCCATTACCTCCAATAATTTCTATTCTTTTTTTAGGAAATTTGTAAAAATCTCCAGCCACCCAAACTGTTGTTGCCTCATTGTGAAATGCTCCTGAACCGTAATAATTAAAATAAAGATTCTCGCTAAAGCTTTCGCTTCTGCCGATTCTCGCCATAGGGATGGAAAGCGCTAAAAGAAGAATTATTATAAAAATTTGTAATTTTTTTGTCCTGAAATAGGAAACGACATAGCCAGAAAGAATAGCTGAACCGAAGGCTGCAAGAGACATAAATCTCCAAGGAAATTGGATTCTTTGTAAGGTGTGAAACTTTTCCCAGAACACATTTGATAAACTTGTAGAAAAAAATATAGATAATAGAAAGAGGGTAAACCAGAAAAGAATAATTTTCCTATTAATTTTTTTTATAACTAGAAGTAGCGAAAGTAACGCTACAGAAAAATGTATCGGACCTATTTGTGGAGATATTCCTCCCGGTTCGTTTATATTACTTCCAAATCCCCATGACGAATAAATGGTATTTTGCAAAGATATAAAATGGCCTTTATAAAAATTTCCCAAAAAGAGAAGACTGTTAATGTGTCTGGATTCTATAAAGGAGGGGAACCAAAAATATGCGGATAAAATAAGACCTAAAATCAAAGGAGAAAAATTCAAAGATAGATTCTTTATGTTTAGTGGAGATTTTAAAAATATGTAAAGGATAAAAACTGCGGAAAATATCAGACCGATAATTCCATGCGACAGAATAAGTAAAGCATAAACTACGCCACCCAATATAACGTTTGTAAGAGAAAACCTTTTAAAATTTTTTTCTAGGTAAAATAGGACCAAAGGAATGAGAGCTAATGCTAGACTTTCCCCTATATGTGTTCTGACGTAAATGTCAAGAAAAAGATAAGGAGACATCGCATAAAAAATCGAGGAAACAAAAGCTATATTTTTTTCAAATAATTGTTTTGCAAAGAGGTAAAAAAACACAGGGGCAAAGATGAAAGAAAAAGTTAAAATTATCTCATACGATCTTTCAAGACCTAACCCTAAAAAGTGCATTATGCTTATAAGATATCCCCCTAGGGGGTAATAGATAATGAAGATCGGACTCCCATATCCAAAATTTAAGTCTCCGGCCCAACGTGGCGGAAATTGTCCGTCTCTCAGAGACTCTATCAACGCTGCTGCATTTGCAAGAAGAACAAAGCTATCGTGTCCCTGAATAAAACCGGGAGAGAGAAGCGGCAAGGAGAAAATACTGGAGATTAAAATTATTAATAAAATCGCTGGCAGCTCTTTTTTCTTTTTAAGAAGATCTAGCTTAAACATTTACTTATCAGGCCAGAAGTAAACAGTAGTAAAAACAATACTGAGATAAATAAGATGACTGTTGTTAAGGTATCTTGAAAAATACCAAAAAACAAATAAAAAGATTCCGTAAGTAAGAATTAGATTTTTAATACTTGGATTCTTCTTTAAAAATCTTAACAGATAGAAAAAGAGAGGAAGTCCCACAATAATCTGAGGAATTATGAAAGGAAAGGGTTCTTTTAGACTTTTTATAAAGCCAAATTGGTTAAGTAGCATTCCGAATCCGTACCCTGAAATAGGGTAACTGTTTGGCGCGTTGCCTGAAAGATAAAAAATAGTGCTTTCTAAAAATGCCTTAGGATCCCACAGAAGGAAGGGCAAAACAATTGATAGAAAAACTATGGAAAACAAAGCAAGTGTTTTATAAAAATTTATCTTTCGTGTTTTCTTAAACCATAAATAAGCTATATAAAAGGGAAATAACGGCCATACAGACTGTTTTACTGTAAAAGCTAAAGCAATAACAACGGCAGAAAGTAATAGTTTTTGTTTGTGAAGAAGATAAAGTCCGGAAATTAAAAATCCAAACATAAAAAAATCCGATCTTCCCTCAAGCGCATAAAGTAGCATAAGAGGATTAAAGCCTAGTAAAAGAATAAAAGATCTTCTTTTCTCACCGTTTTTAAGAAGTTTAAAGCCAACGATAAGCGAGAGGATCACGAGGAAAGCGAGAGGTATTCGTCCATCAAAATATCCCAAAATGCTTCCTGAAAGAGCAGAAAACGGCAATGCAAAAATGAGATAGAACGGTTGCATAACAAAGTGATAAAGAGCCGGGTTAACTTCTGTATCTGAATAATGCCAGTCTTCAAGAGGAGTTCCGAAATAATTTTCCGAATATGGGTTTTTTCCGTCTAGTAAGAAACGAGTAGCAGCTTCTTGCTGAACTAGTATGTCATGAACATTATATGTAGGACTAGATTGGTGCCGGACGATTATCTCCGACCCAAAACTTGAGAGGAGCACTGTAAGAATGAGTAGCCAAACATTCAAATTCTTCAATACTTCGTAAGTTTTTTCCTTAAGCTTTAATACATCTAATAAGATAAAAGATAAAAGTCCCAAGAATATAAGTCCAAATAGCCAATATGGTGTTTGGCCAGGACTAATTCTGACAGTCATTATAAAAGGGATGATCAAGACAAATGCCAATATACTGTCAAGCTTGATATTCATAAATCTAGTCAATAAATCTGTACTTGAAAAGAGTCCAAAGAGCAATCGAACCGTCTCTTATTGTATGCAGTTTTTTCCCCTCGTCGTAACCCCTCGGCTTTGTAGCGATATTTACCTCTTTTATTCTGTATCCTTTCTTCAAAAGCTTACTTGTTATTTCAGGTTCAAAGTTAAACGAGCGAGATCGAAGACTTATTCCCTCAAGAGCCTTTTTGGGAAATAGTTTGTAACAGGTTTCCATGTCGGTAATCCATGAAAAATACAAAAGACTTGTTAACAAGCTTAACATTCTATTGCCAAAAAAATGTGCTATGAATAGAAGACTTTGCTCCTCCCCTTGAAGGTGGGGCATTCTGTTGAGTCTGGTTCCATAAACAACTTTTGCTTCTCCATTAAGCACCGGAGTTGTAAGCGATGGAATATATTTTGGATCGTACTCTAAATCTGCATCCTGAATTAAAATATAATCACCTGTTGCGTTCTCGATACCCGTTTTAACGGCCGCTCCCTTACCTCTATTTTCGGGATGGTGCAATACTTTTATACTCGGACTTTTCTTCCCTATCTCATCCAAGATTTGAGAGGTTCTGTCAGAAGACCCGTCGTCCACTAATATAATTTCTTTATCAAAACCCGGAATTTTTTGCTTTTTTACCTTTTTAACTGTTTCCTCAACTGTTTTTTCCTCGTTAAAAGCAGGGATTATAATTGATAATTTCATTTAGAAAGATCCTTAACTACCTCTGAGTCTTTTTTGATAAAAGTCTTTTTTGATCTAGCTCTTGATTCTATCACCCCAGGGATTTTTAGCAAAGCGCTAAGAAAACCTTGGAAAAATTCTATGTTTAACGTGAGCATTCCTTTGAGGAAATGATAAGGAAGAAAGGTTAGGTGCCAAAATAAAGTGTTTGGGTCTGTATTTTTCCACACGAAGATGAACTGGTTTCTAAATGCTATCGTTTTCACTTTCCTTTCAGAATATGTTTTTCTTATTGATCCTTCAAAATGACGATGAGTTACTATACTTTTCGGCTCAAAAATAATTTTATAACCCGATTTTAGCGCTCTGAAAGATAGGTCTATGTCTTCCCAGTAAAATGGGTTGTAGATTTCATCCAGACCCGATAATACTTCCCAAATAGATTTTCTAAATATACTTGATCCGCCGGCTGCCCATAATGTATTAGTTTTATCAACTTCTCCTCTTTGGTGTACTAAGAATCCTCTTTTGAAACTTCCAACACCCCTCCCTCTCTCAACTATCCTGCCATTTTCTTCGCTTCTGTCTAGACAGCCCACGGCAAATACCTTATCATCTTCAAAATGCGGGATTAAGTAAGAAATGAAATCGTGGTTTGGTTCGACATCAGAGTTTAATAAAATTACAAGCTCACCCTGTGCGTTTTTTACTCCGCTGTTTACGCTTGAAGAAAAGCCTAAATTCCTCTCGTTTATTAGGATCTTGATAGAAAAACTGTTATTATTCTCCGCTCTGAATTTCTTTAAGAACTCTACAGAACCATCTGATGAGCCATCATCCACGATGATAAGTTCACTATCGGACTTTATTTCAGAAAGCGCATCTAAAACTTTTGGAAGATTTTTTTTCAAAATTTCCTCACCGTTGTAACTTGGTATAACGATGCTTATTTTCATTTAAAAAAATACGGCATAAAACTCAACTTCATGCTCACCTTTGGGAATAAAAACGCCTCTAAAAGTGTGATCCGTCGGATATATTCGGTCTTCTTGATTGTCGATTTTAACCTTCCACCCTGAATAAAAATTATCTGTTAAAACTAGAAAACCATTTCCCAAATTATGCGTTCGCAAACGAATTCTATTTTCAGAATATTGCAAAACCTCAACTTCCCCCATCATCACATTTTGTTCTCCCGCTCCTTCTAAAACTGCTTCTTGTCTCGGATTAAAATTTTCATCCATTACTAATTCTATTGCCTCATTGTTATTTTTTGCAAAGGTGACTTTTTCAACGAAAAATGCTCTAGGCATTACTTGCGTATTTTCGTAAACTTTTGTCTGCCCTTCTTCAAATACTTTTTTAAGCTTGGGTAAACTTAATTCGTCTAATGACAAAACGTACTTAACTCCCATAAGGTCAATCAACCTATCCTTAGGGTCCGAAGGAAGAATAATTCTGTTAAAGTTAAAAGGTCCTTCTATATCAGGCTTATCTCTTTTCATTGCAATTGAGAATTCTGCATATTTTCTCAGATACAAAGGGTCATAGCCTTCAATGCTTTGTAACTTGTAAAAAGCTGGGAAGTTAGGAGGCAGAATTCTTGGATCCGCAGACATCATTCTAAAATTTCCTATATTTTCCTTTAAAAACTTTGTCGTTTGTGTTTCCGGAAACAAATATTCTTTTGGGGTAAACGGAGTAAATTTCCAGCCAAATCTAAAAAGATCTACAATCGTTAAGCCAACAAATGCGAGGATAATTAATGCTTGCAGTTTCTTACTAGCAAACAGGTAGGTAATGTAAAGGATAAGTCCACCGAAAAAAATCGCCAGAGGAAAAGTTAGATTCCTTTTAGCGACTAGAATATTTTGGGGATCAATCCTAAGAAAACCAGAATTCATTATGGCAAACAACAGAAGCAGCAAAGACCCGATCAGAACTAAAGGCACGATGTTT
>Ga0209211_10005039_pt1 | contig 20016 bp, 7 predicted proteins | sample RifGroA2_FD_183992 | JGI IMG/M metagenome (GOLD analysis project Ga0209211, IMG submission 183992) | Groundwater microbial communities from Rifle, Colorado, USA - Groundwater A2 (SPAdes) (version 2) | ecosystem: Environmental > Aquatic > Deep subsurface > Groundwater | place: Rifle, Colorado...
CGGGATGTCAAAAGGGGACATAGAAAAGACCAGACAAGTTTCTGAATGGATAGCTCCAACTGTCACTGCACCAACTACACAGCAATCTGCCCAGCCTGTGGAACCTGGGCCCGACACGAGCGCCCTGCGGGACGGCTCTTATGGCATTCTGTTCGGAGAATGGAAATATTATGCTTCATATAAAAACCCTAAACCCGAACCTGCAAGTGAGGAGGAAATTGCGCAGCTGGAAGCCTTGCCTAAGAGCGCACAGGGTAACATTTACATCTCTGGCGGAAAGCCGGTCACTTTTTTGGAATTTTCGAGGATTAACAATATTCCATATTCCAGCGAACCTTCAGCGATGACAGCGGCACCCCCAAGCAAAACAGGAAATCCGCCGGCAGGAACATACCAGTATGATGAAGACAAAAGAACATGGGTTATTAAAGTCCCGGGCGCCATGGACCAGCCAGTGCCTTCAGGCAGTGACCTGGAAGGCAAACTTGATAACATACGCAATGAATGGGGCTGGAGGGAATTCACTGTGTCCCCCGATGATGGGCCAATAGAGCCCATAGTGCCTAAAACCGATATCCCGTATGCAATTGAAGATGGCCACTATAAATTTGAAAATGGCGCATGGAACCGGGTTATGTCCAATGGGGCTTTGGCACCGATAGAAAATTCAGGGGATCTTGGAAAAGAGAGATATACAATATTGGATAAAATAAACGCCCGCAGGGCTGCTGAAGGGAACAATCCCGGCGAGTTCATCGTGACAAATGGCATTGATTCGGACGCTCCCGCAAAGGCAGGCGCGCAGATACCGGCAACGGACGCTTTGCCAACTGGGATGAACGCAGGGGTATATGAATTTGACTCAGGCTCAGGAGCGTGGATGAACCTAGGCAGGCCGGTCACAAATCCGGCAGGAGCTGCATATCTTGAAACAAAGCGTGAGGAAAGGAAAGCCAATGGGTTAGTGGGGGAGCGCTTTTATCTTATTGATGACGGGACAACCCGCGATGCACCTGCGGCACCGCAATCAGCAGTACCTAAAAGGGATACCAATATAATTCCGCCGGCAACACAAGCCATCCTCCCAAGCGCGATCCCGCCAGTTCAGGGCCTTCTGGGCATTACAGGATATGCGGGCGCATCAGGCTCTCCGGCCACAGGAATCCTGGGCACGGTCTTTGGCGGGGACAAGGGGCTTATTGGCAAGCTTGCCGGTGGCGGCGGAGGGATAGTCAGGGCAATATTTGGCACCAATCCTTTTGTTGCAGGGCTTGCAGGCGGGCTTATTGGCGGCACTGTTTCATACATGACGCAAAAGGACGAAATGCAGTTTTCCTCAATGCAGCCTGACACGGAAATTAAGGACATAAAGCTTGTGGAGGGCGCTGCAAACAAGGAGAAGGAATATGCAAATGTCAATCTTACTGTTGAGGGCTTTGGAAAGAAGAGCGAGAGGGCGCCTACTGTCCCGCAGCCGCTTGTGAATAACCCCGACCTCATATCGCAAGGGATAGAGTCATTCAGGCTGATCTTTGAGAACAGGGATAGTTTCACCACAAGCGAGGACAGGCCTGAGTATGCGCACCTCAAAGTCACGGGAGTGAGGCACAAGTACAAGGATAAGGTCTATGACCGCAAGGATTTCATTGATGATAAGGGCGGGTTTATCGGGTTCTTTGACAAGCCCACGGTCAATTCCTCTAAGTCAAGGCTTGAGGAGGACCCTGCGCAGACAATGGAACAAAGGTTCAGGCTGGAGTTCAATTCCATCCCGCCATCGGCCGAAAAGGTTGAAGACATAGGATTGCTCAACTGCCAGGATGGCACAAGGGTCGGAAAGACCGGCGCTGACGCATTGCCAAAAGTCAAGTTCAGGTGGAACTGGAACGATATAAAGGGCGATACATGCAATGAGGACAACCTGAATGGCGTTTATTGTGATGCAACGCAGTTCAGCATTGCGCTCTTAAAGAGGGTCAATGCACTCAACGAGTACCTTGGCCAGAACGGGCCGGACTTCACCTGCCCATCCTCGCTCACAAACCAGCCTGCACGAAATGAGATAGGCACTTTCGATACGGGGATAGAAGCCCTTGCAACAGTGAGGAATGGCAATGATATTGATGTGGTTGCAACGATACGCAACACCAATCCCGGGGAAGTTCCCGTGAAGGCCACGATCAAGCTCATAAAGCCGGGCAATAGCGGCGAGATTGCATGCAGCAAGGGGATGCAGAGTGTTTCAGTTGCAGCAGGCGGGAAAGAGGATGCATCATGCACTTTTAGCAGCCTGCCGGCAGGGGTATACACTGCAAGGGCCGAGATAACCCCCACAATATCTTGCACAAACTGCGGGGATATTGCAGTGACGAATTCGCTCTCAAAGCAGTTCTCTTCTGGAGTGAGCGGCCTTGAGCAGTGCGAGCCATTCAGCACGGCAAGGCTCTCTGAATTTTTGGAGGCAAGCGGGGAGAAGAACCCCGGCCTTGTTGCAACGGCAAAGTTCAATGCGCTTTTGATGGTGGACGGGTATAGCAGCGACTTCCAGCATGATTTCGACCTTGCTCAGTCAGAGGCATTCTTCAATGCGCCGGACTTCTATACAGACAGCAGGGCGGGACTTGGCAATTATTTCAAGGATACAAGCCTGTTCTCATTTGATGCCTACAGCCAGCCCAATTTCACCCTGCCAGGGCCCGGAACTTACAATATTGTAATTGACATAACTTACAAGGACAGGACATGGAAGCTTTTTGATACAAGGGGCAACCCGACTGCAACTATTACCATCAGGATGGAAAAGCTCAAGGCGGCAGAGCCGGACAGCCCGTTCTATTATGTGCCATTCGACGGGCTATTGGGGGAGAAGGACGGGAGGATAGGTTACGGCATTAACTTTGCAGGGGATCCTGTGCAGGTCGACAATTCAAGGGCACCGCGCAGGACAGTCGATATAACAGGGTCGGCAACAATACCTGACGGCATCCTGACAGTGAGCAAGGGCAAAAATTTCAAATCCATGCAGGTTGATGAGCGCGGAGTGGTCGCAAAGCTCTCGAGGGCAAACGGCAGCCCGACATTGCTCTTCCAGCCATCGAACGCAACGCCGGTGATATTAAAGATTGATAAGAACACCGAAGAGGATGCTTATGCCATCTACGAGCCTGCAATAGACGGGGATGCTGTTGATGTCGGCCAGCAGCTCACTTTGTGGAACGGGATCGGCGCTGCATGCCGCGGCTTTAATGATGAAGTGATGTCGCAGCAGCAGTTCGTGCCGGATACCCACGGGATCAGCACGCGCTGCGCGCTTGTAGGCCCCAACCAGAGGAGCAAGTACGCCCTTGAGTTCTGCGGAAAAGTAGTCAACTACGGCAGCGCGTACTATGAAACAGTGTTCTATACCCCGCAGGATTCAGACAGCTACCTCAAGCTTGTTGATGTTTCATCCGACAGCGCCCAGTTCATCAGCGAGGGGGCTGCAGGGAACCAGGTGCCGCTCAACGGCAACGGCCTCACCCCCAAGATCAATTCGCTTGAGGACATATTCAGCCTTGTGACTGCTCAATCAATGTGCATTACAGGGACAAGCCTCAATGCAGAGTTCTTCTGGAACCCCAAGCAGATATTCACTACGATACAGGATAGCGAGGAGGATGCGATCAGCTCGTGCATCGCGCCGGTCAAAAGGAACAAGTAAACATAATTATTACAAACCCTGAAATTTTCATAGTTTGCTATTTTTGCAGGCGACAAAAGCCTTTTGGCACTAGTTTGTAGCATGCAATAATTTTTGGGTTTAAATTATTTTATCATTCGATTTTTCTGCCCCTTAATGGCCTGCAGCAACAATAATAAACATGAACCCCTTATTCAGTACAAACCTGATTTCGGGATGTAAATGGGCGTTGATGAGGTAAGGGAACGGCTGGCGGGCGCTTTTGGCGCTGTAAGTGAGCGTGTGCCCAGTTTCCCTGTTGTCGCCCTTTTAATTGCAGTAATCATTGCCGGCGGCCTGTTTTTTATCCTCATAAGCCAGCCCCAGCTTGTTGAAGTGAAAATTATTGTGGAAAATGCTGCGGGCGCGAATGTGCGTGGCGCGCAGGTGAGCGTGCTTGGCCTTGAAAAGGAAATCAGCCTCGCCACAGATAAGGACGGGAAGGCGCTTTTGCAGCTTCCGAAAGGAAAAGATGTCGAAATCGGGGTTTCGAAGGCAAATTATGAAGGTGAGAAAATGCGGTTCCGCGCCGATTCCCCGCAGGACCTCAAATTTGTGCTAAAGCAGCAGCAGGCCCCCCTTGCAAAGGACCTTACTTTCACTTTTGTGGGCCCTGACGGAAAGAAGCTTGAGGGGAAGGAAATCAGTGTTATCCTCTCATGCGCTGGGAGTGAAGGGAAGTTTGAGCAGCCACAGCGTTCTGTAAGTACAGGCGAGCTTCGGGTTGTGGCCCCGGAAAAGTGCGGGCGCATCAATATAACTGCAAGCGCACCCGGATTTTCGAGCGCGAGCATGAGCGCGATCGGCACAGAGCAGATAATCAGCTTTCAGGCAATTGAAAAGCCAAAAGGGAACCTTGAGGTGAAAGTGAGGGACTTTGATTCGCGCAGCTACCTTGACAGCAAGAGCGTGAGGCTGCTTGACAGCACGGGGCAGGACAACGGCTTTAGCGCAACTACCTCTTTTGGCGAGGTGCTGTTCACAGGGATTGGGATTGGCACATATACCCTCGTTGTCGATGACCCCTTGCGCGAATATGGCACTGGCAGCAGCACCGTATCGGTTTCCCCAAACTCAACTGAAAAAAAGGAAGTGCTGCTCTCAAAGGATGTGAAACTGCGGCCTAAGATAAAGGTCGTTGACTCAAACGGCGCGCTGGCCCTTGCTGATGTTTCCATTGGATTCCCCGATGGAAGGGTAGCAGGAAGGGCGCAGAGCGGGGAGGACGGATTTGCAGTTTTTGCGCTTAGCGATAACGGGATTTATTTTTATAGCGCCTACAAGGAAGGTTATCTCCCTTCAGACCGGAACTCTTTTTCAACTTCGGCATATGGGCGGGGGAGCACACAGGAGTTTATTTTGCGCCTTGAAAAATGCACCCCGCAAAAATGCGGCCTTGTAAAAGTCAGCGTCATTGACGAGAACGGATTTGCAGTGGAGAACGCAAAAGTCTCGATCCTCAATTCCGACGGTTTTATCGAGGCAGCATATGGCACGAGGACAACGGATTATAACGGAAATATTTCACCGTTCAATGGCGTTGCAAAGGGCAATTTCAGGATACTTGCCCAGAAATTCCCTGCCGAGGCGCGCTCTGATATTGTATCCATAGACCCGTCAAAAACAAATGAATTTACAATCAAAATGGCGATTGGGACAGGGACCGTGAAAATAAATGCTTTTGATTCCGACGCAAATCCGGTGCCATTCGCGCAGGCGGATATTTTCACTGATTACGGGCAAAGGATCGGCACAGTTTCACTCGATGGCAAAGGAGAGGGCTCTTTGAGCCTGAAGGCCGACAAGAAGGTTTATGCAATCATTATGAAGGATGGCTTTGCCCGCTATGTCACGGCGCCAAGGCAGGTTTTTCCGGGAAGGGCAGTGCAGCTAACAGGAAGGCTCGGGGCAGATGCCGAAGTGGAAAAGCCTTCAATTGAGTTCATAGGGATGTATTCGCCCTCCGGCCAGAAGGTCGAGGGGCTTAGCGCAGGAGGGGCATATACTGCAAGATTCCTGCTGCGGATCCCTTCATCGGCAGTGCTGCAGAAGGCAGGCGTGCTGATACGCACAGGAGACAAAAGCGATGTCGACAAGGACAGTATGTGGATTACATCAGTCGCGGCGCCACTCTCTGCAGTGCAGAAAGGCTGGACTTATGACCCTGCAGGAACAGATGAGCCAAATGGGGATATGAGGGCTGATGCAAAATGGGCTGATATTGTTTGGAATGACCCGCAGGCGGGGATGTATGAGATAGAGGCTGGCATGAAGGTCCGCAACGGGACGACAAAGGGCACGGAGCTGCCGGTCTTTTACAGGGCATGGGGGGTTAGCAATGGGCGCTATCTGCGCGATCCCGTTGACAGTGAGATTGGGGAGGGCGAAGATGGCGCATCAAAAAAAGCGCTTTACGCGCAAAGCTATGAGCGCATATTCATAGAAGGGCAGGCTGAGAGCTGCGACAGCGCGTTCTGCTTTTCAGGCAGGCTACTGGGCATTGATGACGGGGTATATACAGGCGAGCCGTACATGCTGAAGACATTTGCCCCCTACCGCCTCGAATTCGGCATTACAAATAATTCGGATATATTGCATGATAATGCCGCAATAACAATACGCAGCACCACAAACGGCACAAGTGCATCCAAAGACCTGAGCATTGATGCCTACTCTTTGCGCAATGCAGATTCGCAGCAATTCAGCTCTGCCGCCCCGGCAAGGCAAATCGAGCCGCTTGCGATGGGGATGCTGCGCAGGAACAAGTCATTTTCAGGGACGCTTGACCTTTCAGCAAAATCGGCTTCCGGATCGGGAATCCAGTTCATAATTGTTTCAAACAGGCAGGAGGCAGCCGCAAAAGCTCATTGCATTCGTCCCGCTTGACATCAACATAAGCGCAAGCTACGCTTCGGGGGAAAAGAGCGGTTTTCCCATTGAAGGGGCGAATGTTATAGTGAAAAAGATCGCCCCGGACCTTAGCGAGAGCGTATTTGCCGCCAAAACGAATTCCCGCGGCTTTGCGGCCATAAGGGTCCCCGCATCATCGCCTGGCAGCAAGGTCATTGTGAAAGTTGAAAAGCCGGGGATCGGGTCAGAAATTATTGAAAAACTGGTCAGCGCGGATGTTATTTCAATCGAGCCTGAAAGCATAAAGGCAGGCCTTAACAGGGACACTTTGGAGGAAATACGGATCCCGCTCACCATCAGGAGCAACCTAGCGGGCAAGGTGGCGTTAAGGAAGATGCGGGTGAGCGCAAACTCGCGCGGCTTCATTGACCTTGAAAAAATGAACACTTACCTTGTGCAGTACAATGGGCTGCAGATACCTTCAGGGGAGGAGCGAACGATAGATTTCCTGAGCGCAGCCGGAAGCGAGGCACGCTTCCTTGAGCGGCCTGCCACGATCAAAGGCACCCTTATAATCGAGACCGCGCTTGCAAATGACTCCAACACCGCATGGATTTCAAGGATGCCGTTTGAAATCACAGTAAACCTTGCGCAGATGCCTTCCAATGCGCCATGCATCGTGATATCAAAATCTGAATGGAAGGACGCCACTTTGGGCGGGAATGCCTCTGCAGAATTCGAGATAGAGAATAACTGCGCGGGGGATAGCGGCAAACCCATTGACCTTGCAAACCTGCAATCACAAGTCGTCTGGCAGGGGAAGGAGGGGATAATCGGGCAGGTTGAGCTTTCAATCACTGATCCTGAGAGCGGGGAAGTGTCAAGCGAGGTCTTGCAGCAGGGCCTCTGGAGCAGGCTGCGCGAAAAGTTTGTTTCCGGCACACTGTACCCTGCAAGGCTCACATTCATTCCGAAAGCAAACACTCTTGGCAGGAAAGCTGAATTTGAAGTGAAGATAGACGCGCAGCTTGAGACCAACGAGGGATCGCAATATGTCGGGGCCAACAATAGCATAAAATCCGAGATCATGGTTGCAAACCTCGACCAGTGCATTGAGATAATGCCCCATCCGGAGCAGGGAATTTTGATCAGGAGGGATGAAACTGAAAGCTCCTTTACAGTTGAGACCAAAAAGTGCGGGCCAATTGAGCTTGACATAAGGTTTTGCAGCGCTGGATCGGACTTTTGCCGCGGCGGGTCTGATGAGGGGGGGATAACGCTTCGCCCGTGGACTTACACTAAAATAAAGGAGGATGCGCGCGAAGTGAAGGTTGAGCGGCAGGAGATCGCAGGGCTTTACGGGATTAAAGTTGATGCAAGGCCTCAGGGCGGATCCTGGAAGCAGGTTGCAGAGATTAAAGCCCTGATCGAGCCGGAAGCAGGCGACTATTTCACGCTGGATAAATATGCATTCACGCTCATCGGCAAGGACTCGAGGGATTCAGCAGAGCTCACCAACTTCATGCTGCAGGAAAATATTGCGGTGAGGGCTAACCTTTGTGACTGGGGGGATGCCGAACCGGGGCTTTCTGATGCGGAGAAGGCGGCAATAGGGTTGGCGGGCGCTGGCGCGGGGGTAGGAGCCGGATTTGCAGCCATGGCAATACTTCCAACACTTTCCCCATTGGCCGCTTCAGGAATAGGGGCTGTTGTTCTATTAATCGTCATAATTATCGTGATGATGATGGATGACCCTTGCGAGGAATTCAAGACAGAAACTTTGCAGGATTATGCCATCAATCTTGCAGGCACCTCGGACCCTTCAAGCCCATACTATCTGCCGCCCGATGCGCTCAACATCCTGCTAAGTGACTCGCGCATCAAGGGCAGCTGGAATGTTGACATTACAGACGCGGTACAGAAAAAAAATGCAAAGTACCCGAACGGAAAGCAGATTGCAGGCATCGTATTTGAAAACCCGGGCGGGGCAGAGCAGGATGAGCCTGCATATGCAATTGCGACCCTGCGTGCAAACGAGCATATCCACGGGGATTCCACGCACCAGAATGCAGCAGTGGACTGCAAAGGGGCCGACTTCGGGCTGTTTTGGATAGGGGCACCCACATGCTCTTCACAGGGGCGGGTGTATGATGACATTTACCAGCAAAAGCTCCACCTTAGGTTCAATTTGGCTGAGCAGACGGCAAGCATTCCGAAAGTTTCATTTGACACTTATGCGTGCCAGAGCGGAGTTGAAATCGGAAGGACAGGCGAAGGTGCACTGCCACGCATAAAGCTCAACTGGAGCTGGAATGAGGATACGGATGGAATAACTTACAACCAGTGTGATGCGGGCAATCCCGATTACATTTACTGCGATGCGACACAGTTCACAATTGAGCTGAATAAAAAGCTCAGCATGCTCAATGAGTTCCTGCAGGCAAACGATTACAACCTTGGCTGCCCGGCAACAGTGGACATGAAGGCAGAGGCAATGGCTGAAATGCATAAAAGGGCAGCCCGGACTGTTGATCAGGGCAAGGTCGGCCTGAGCAAGGCTATTGCAAATGAAGCTGACAAGATTGTGACAATAGTTGCAACAGTTGATAACAGTTCAGATACCTCGCAGAGTGCAGTTGTCAAGGTGACGGTAGGCGGCACAGGCAGTACCAAGCAGGAATGCGTGATGAGCATTGAGAGCATCCCCGCACACGGGCAAAAGAGCGGCTCGTGCCCGGTAACCGTCATAGATGACGGGGATTACGGGGTCTTGGCAGGCATGGAAAGCACATCAAGCCCTGCACTTTTGGATAAGGGCCAGATCATTACAGGGGTAATTGTAGGAAGCCGCAGGCCTTCAGGGGAGGATGCATGCAGGCTGAAGACCACTGAAACATTTGAAGGTGTGCCGCACATACTCAAGTTCATAGACAACAAGCCTGATGTGAAATGGACTGCAAGGGTCCCTGACAGGCAAGCACTGACAAGGCTGCTTATTTTCGACGCATACCTCATGAAGGACAATTATTCAAAGGAGTTCTTCAGTGATTTCAGCAGCTATTACACCAAATCGGCTTTCGAGGATACAGACTCTTATTTCCATAGCATGGGGCAGGATAGCGCGGGCAGGAAATACGGGCTGAATTTATTCATGGATTCAAACAAGTTCGTCCTCACGAACAAATATATAGCCAGCTCCGAGCTTTCCGGCCCAGGGCTTTACAGGGTGGAATTTGCCCTCTATTTCAACGAGAAGGACTGGAAGCTCTTTGATGCGAATGGCGACCTTCGCGGATATGTTGCAATGGTTGTGCACAGGATGGATGACCCCTATCCCGCATCGCCGTTCTACTCGATGCCGCTTGATGGCATGGTAGGCCTTGAAGGGGACAGGTACAGGCGGGAAAATTACGGGACTGCATATTCGAGTGAAAATAATGATTTTATTTACATAAACGGGGGGAACCAGCCGGTCAAAAGCTATGCGGATAATGGCAGCGCGCCGGTCTCAAAAGTGAATGTAAAAGTGAAGCATGACCTCTACAGCCTCAATACATCGCCTGCCTCAAGGGGGATGATAATGCAGGTTTCAGGCACCGGGACGCGCTCGTCAAACATTATTTTCCAGCCGTCGCATGCAACGCCTGTGATGATGAAAGTTGCAAAGGATAAGCTTTCGGATGAAAAGTTCAGCACTTACTTTGGCGTGATCAGCGGCACGGCGCCGCAGGACACGGGGCAAACCCTTGCGTTCTGGGACGGGGCCGGAAACTGCATTGATTATTCGAACGTCCCTGTGGCTGAGGCATTTTACCAAAAGCCCGACAGGAAAGCGGCAGAATCTGACAGGCTCAGTGAATGGAAAGGGGCATACGCCCTCGACTGGGCAAAGGCCCTGAGCAAGGGCGATGTGTATTTGCGCACGATACTCTACACGAACCCGGGCGATGATGTGAAGCTCAAGGCATTCAGGGGCGGGACGCCTGCGACATTTTACACAGGGGATGAAACCGGGGAAGTAGTGGGGCTCAACGGAATCTCAAACATGCCGCACAACAATTATTCTGGCGGCTCACTTGGCACGATCAGCACGATGGCGGATATCTTGCAGATGGTGGGCGATGGCATGGTGTGCGTGACAAATACCGGCAACTCGACAAAGTTCTGGTGGAACCCGCAGGCAATTTATGATGAAAAAGGGACGCAGAGGAACATTTCAGCACAGACTAAAAACCTTGAGGCGGGGAAGAGCTGCATCGGGTGAATAATCCAAAATCCCCAACTCGGTTTTTTTAAAAAAATTAAACGAATTGAAAGCGTATTATTGCCCCTTTAATTTCTCTTTGCTCCATACGAATCCCAATGTAAATATGTAAAGTTTAAATTTACAATACGATGCGACAGGCTTGCTCCGTCAGACGACTATGCGGCAAAGCCATCCGCAACTGCCAGTAAAACGACCCACGGCTCCAGCGACAGGCGTTCTTGGATACATATTGAAAGCACAGTACACAACGCCGCTATCGCGGGTGATCTATCACCAGCCTAAAAGCAAGTTCGTTCTTACCAGCGGGGTTGTAAAGGTTTTTTAACACCAAAAGACTTAAGTATTGCGAAATCTTTATGGAAGAGGGGCAGAGCGGCGGGGCCGCAGGCGCAATTGCAGGCATATTCGACCTTACTGCCGGCGAGGGCAAGCGCAACCTGGCCATTGCAATGGCTGCCCTGCTCATAGTAATCGGGGCATTTTTCTATCTTTCAATAGGCACTTCGGGGCCCGGAAATGCAGAGCTGACGGTCCTTGTAAAGGATGCTGACGGAAAGCCGGTATACAAGGCAACGGTGTCAATTGCAGGCAAGGAAGGCTTTTTTGCAACCACCAACAAGGACGGCCGGGTGACTTTTAGCCCCCTTTCCCAAGGGCAGGAAATTCGGGTGGAAGCATCAAAAAACGGGTTCAAAAAGGGGGCCAAATCGCTAAAAATCGGCTCCAATAGCGAGGAAATCTCAATTGATCTTGACCCTGAACTTGAAAATACCTCTATGAGTAGGGCAATTACCTTTGTAGGGCCTAACGGGGTAAGGCTTGAGGGAAAGCCCCTGAGCATTGAACTGAGCTGCTCTTCAGGGGTTAGCGTTGACAGCCCTTCAAGGCAGGTCACGCAGGGGCGCATTGAGGTCGAGCAGCCATCGGGATGCGGCACACTGCTTGCAAAGGTGAGCGGCAGCGGATTTGAGGATGCAAGCTATAACCTTGCCCAAAGCCAGATTGTAAAGCTTGCAGAGCTTGCTGCAAAGCTTGGCAAGGCCACAATCACTGTCAGGGATGAAACGGGAAGGTTTGTTGACAGGGCGCAGGTCACGATAATTGATTCCCGCGCAATCCCTACAGGGAACACGGATTCTACAAGGCTTGGCGAGGTATCATTTAACCTGGAGCCGGGAGCATACACTGCAAAAGTAGTTGATAATACCGGCATGTACGCACAGGCAGAAGCCCAATTCACATTGGATGGCGGAGGCGGGGCAAAAGTGAATGTTGTGCTCACGGGAAAGCCGGTTGCCGTGGTTAGCGTGAAAGTTGTTGACAGGCAGGGCGGGCAGATCCTTAATGGCGCAAGGCTTTCAATTGAAGGGCCTCAAGGAAGCAGGGAGAGCCGTGATATAAGCGGCACTGAAATCACAGTGGCATTTCCGGCACAGGGCATCTACACGCTGATCGCTTCCGCAGATTCAGATTATGCGCTGGGAGAACCTGTAACTGTCGATACTTCAAAAGATGACGGGAAGAAAATCACGATCGGGCTGAGCAAGTGCGCATCCGCATCATGCAGGGCTTTGCGCGTAAAAGTGGTTGATGAGGATCTGCTGCCGGTGATAAATGCGCGTGTCGGCCTTGTGGGCGCAGCTGACAATTTCTTTGCAGACATTTACGGCATGAGGGCCACGGACTTTGAAGGCATTGCAACATTCCCGAATGTAAAGAGCGGGGCTTACCGCGCTATCGCGCAAAAGTTCCCCTCGGAAGGGGAATCGGGTGATTTTGAAGTGACACAGGGGGCAGGCAGCGATGTCACGGTAAAGCTCATTATCGGCAAAGGCACAATCGAGGTCGGGGCGCTTGACAATGAAAACAGGCCTATTCCGTTCGGCTATGCAAATTTCAAAAATGAGGGCACAGAGCAGCTTGGCAAAGTCGCGCTCAATGCGCAGGGGAAGGCAAGCGTTGAGCTCAAGGCAGACAAGCGCGTCTTTGTGACGCTTGAGGCCGATGGCTATGCCCCGTACAATTCGCCCTCAGTGCAGGTGCTGCCCGGAAAAACCACAAAAATCAGCGCGAAAATGCAAAAGCAGATCAGCGGGACAATGCCAAGAATAGAATTTGAAGGGATATTTGATTCAGCCGGGCAATTGCAGAAGAACCTGGCCGCAGGCACGTCCGACACTGCGCGCTTTAAAATCATTGTCCCAAAAGAGCTTGACGGAAAGATTGGCAAGCTGGGCTTTTTCGTGCGCGTGGGAAGCAAGGACTCAAGTGAGAAAGACAGCATCTATATCAGCGCTGTGAATGCACCCCGCTCATCGGTGCTAAAAGGGGCCACATTCAGCGCGCCAAAAAGCAGCGCAGATGATATGGCAAATGTGACGAATGATGAGGCAAAGTGGGCGCTCGTGTCATGGGAGGGCGGCCAGATGGCGCAAGGGGTGTATGGGGCTGAAATCGAGGTCACAATAAGGGATTCGGCCACTGCCGGGGCGTTTTTGCCGCTCTATTACAGGGCGTTTGCAGAAAAGCTGGCAGGGGGGGTTTTACGCGATCCTGCCGACACGCAGCTCAATGAGTCTGAAGATGCGGCGGGCAAGCAGGGTCTTTATGCGCAAAGCTATGTGAAGGAATTTTATGAAGGGGCGCAGGAGGAATGCGACAGCCAGTTCTGCTATAGCGATCGCATAACCGATAAAAGGGAAGGGCTCTTCCTCACAAAGCCATATGCCCTGAGGATATTCGGGGATTACACAATGCAGTTTTCGCTTACGAATAATTCGCCGGGCATCCACGACAATGCAAACATTTTATTTAAAAATTCCGTAAACGGCGTCATTGCTGACAATAAGGTTGCATTGAAATCCTACAACATCAAAAATGCCGACTCGCAAAGCTTCACGTCACAGGAAAGCAGGTTTGAATCCGATGCCATTGCACTTGGGGATTTCCGCCAAAACAAGAGCGTGGCAGGAACCATCCAGCTGCAGCCCGAAATCCTTGGCGAAACAGCTATCGATATGCGCGTCATCTCAAACCAGCAGCAGGTGTTTGGCAGGCTCACTGCGCTAAGCGTTGTCAACGAAAAGGACCTCAACATAAGCATATTGCCAAAGACACTTCCCGCGCTCACTGAATTCGACCTCAATGTCGAAGTGAGGCTTACAGGCCCACTGGGGGGATTTGATGAAGTTGACGGGGCTATCGTGCGCATTGAAAGGATTACATCGGACCGCAGGAAGACTGTATTGAGCGCCACAACAGGCATGCACGGAAAAGTAAGCGTGAAAATCCCCGCTTCAGAGCCGGGGACAAGGATTGCAGTGAGGGTTGAAAAGGATGGTTACGCCTCGGCCACCACTACCTTAAAGGTTAGCAGCAATCTCCTCTCGGTCACTCCGCAGGCAATAAGGTCATCGCTCAACCTCACTTCAAAGCATGAGGATAAGGTTTTTGTTGAAGTGAAAAACCTTGTGCCAATTGACCTTGAGATAAAGAGCCTGCGTTTGGGCGGAAACTTTTATGGGCTGATAGATACAAAGAAGGTGAACAACTGGCTTGCGCAGTACACCGGCAAATCCGCATTGCGCTATGGCGAATCCCGCCAGCTGACTTTGCTTAGCGCAATCAGCGAGGATGCAAAGCTGCTCGATGAGCCTAAAAAGCTGCAGGGCTCGCTCTATATAGAAGTCAGCAATGCAAACGGGACGCTCAACTGGCCAATCGAGGTGCCTGTCGAGGTTGCCATAAGCCTCTCCGAGCCGCCAAAAGAGCCCAACTGCCTTGAAGTCTCGCTCAAGGAGTGGAAGGATGCAACGCTTGGGGGGAACGCGCAAACAGAGTTTCATATCCGCAACAACTGCCTAAGCGAGGGGGGAAAGCCGCTTGATTTGGCAAACCTCAAGGCAAAAATAAAATGGAACAGCAACCGCCTTGGCAATGTTGAACTGCATGTTACAGATTCCGCCACAGGAAGCGAGGCGAGCGGGGCCTTGAGCGAAGGTGCATTTAGCAACCTGCTCGAATTCATCCCTGCAGGAAAGGAATATGTTGCCCTCTTAGAGTTCACCCCCAAAGGCGATACGCGCGGGCAGAAGGCGCAGTTCAATGTCATCATTGATGCAGCGCAGATCACAAATGAAGGGGAGCAGCTTGTGGGGGCGACAAATGAAATCGCGTCCGAAATTGATATCATCGACCTGAGCGAGTGCATCAAGTATGAGCCCGACGCGCAGTCAGGATTGATATTGCAGCCTGAGGATGATGAAGGGAGAATCGAAATAGATTCGGCAGCCTGCGGGAATGTTGATATTGATTTCTGGCTCTGCAGGAACAACAAGGACTGCGCGGGCGGGGTTGAGGGCGCGATACAGGCCAGCCCTGACAAATTCACCCTCACCCCAAAAAGTTCCAAAAAAATAATTGTGGTGGGCAGGCAGGCAATACCGGGACTTTACGGCCTCAATGTCGATGTGCGCACCCCGGGGAGCAACTATAGGCAGATTGCACTCATCGATGTGCTTGCAAAGCCCACCGCCCAGGACGCATTTGACCTCTACAAATATGATTTTACGGTCAAGGGAAAGGGGGCAAAGGACTCGACGCAGCTTACTAACAGGTTCCTTTTGGACAAGGTGGATGTTGATGCAAGCATTTGCGACTGGGGCGAGGCAACGGAGAAAGGATGGTGGAACTGGAAAATGGCAGGAGTAGGGGCCGTGGTGGGCGCGGTCGCATCCATCAAGCCCGCGATGGACGCGGCGAAGATGGCGGCGCAAAACACTGCAACCAAGACAAGCACAAAGCTCGCGGCCTCGAAGAGTTCGCAGGCAGTTTCATCCGCATCAACCAAGGCATCCTCAAACACGCTTGAAGGAGTGTGCAGGAATATTGATGCGGGCAAGGCCTCGGCGATAAGCGCGAGAACAGCATGCTCTCTAACCCCTGCAAAGGCGCAGGTTGAGGCAGCGGCAGGGCAACTTGAAGCCGCAGCACAGCAATGCAATTCAATCCGGCAGAAGGCCCAGCAATACGATAATATTGATGACAGTGCATTCGGCCAGCTTGACAGCGGTATAACCCCATATGGCGATGCAGAAGCTCTTTCAAGGGCGCAGGGCTTTGTGGAACAAAAGCAGGCCCTCAATAGCCAGATTTTAGGTGAGTTGCAGGCAGTTTCAGGCCAGCTGCAGGCGGCTTCAGCGCAATATGCAGCAGCGGCCCCTGTAGCCGAAACATCATGCAAAACCACCCCCGCAACATGCAATGGATGCCCTGCAACACTTTCGGGGGCAGTTGCCAAAACCCAGCAAAGCGCAACCTCACTGCAATCTTATATCGCAAAAGATTATGGCGAGGCAGCGGCAAAGACAGGGATTGTCGGAACCAATATCGCCGCAACACGAGCAGCCAGTGCTGCTTCCCAAAGCGCCCTCTCCCCGGCACTTAGCGCCGCAGCAACGAGCGCCCCGTTCTTCAGCCCTACCGCGATCATGGGGATTTTCACGGTCGGCGGCTTTTTCGTAGGGGGCGTCATCGGCAACCTGTTCGGGCAGGACCCGTGCGACCAGCGCCACAGCAACGAGCTTCCAGATTACATGATCAACCTCGTGGAGGATGCAGGCCCCATAGAATCCGAGGACTCGAACTTCTCTTTTGACTATGACATGGAATCAGCGCAGGTCATTGGCAAGTATGAAAAGCAGCGCGTGGGGATTATTGTCACGAACAATGGCATTGAGGATCCCAAGCCAGTATTTAGCACAGTGACATTCAATGCAAAAGAGCATTTGCATTCAGACCCCACAAGGATCAGCAGAGGCAACAGCAGTTTCGGCCCGTTCAATGTGCCCGACCATGCTAACCCCGATGTTGCGGCAAAAATACACCTGAAGTTCAGGACGCAGGACGTGCCTGAAAAGCTGCCTGACCTGAGCTTTGACACCATTTCCTGCGTTTCGGGAAACAGGATGGGGATTACGGGAAAGGGCGCATTGCCTAAAATAAAACTCAACTGGAGCTTTGGGGAAAATGGCATCGGCAATGACAGCTGCCTGCAGCAAAACCCCGAAGGGGTCTATTGTGACGCAGTGCAGTTCTCGATAATGCTAAGCAGGCGACTCAATGCATTGAGGGAATTCTTTGACCTCAACCCCGATCTTTCATGCCCGGCAAACCCGCTCGCGCAGGATGCCGCCGCAATAGGGCGCGACCTCAATATCAATGCGCAGGCAGGAACAAGCTGCTACATAAATAGCTGGGCAGGGTACCTTGAGGGCGAACCTGCAATAAAGGGCTTGCTGCTCGCAAATGAAGGCACGATTTCATGGACAGGCGAAATACCCAACACGCAGGCTTTTTTGGATACGATCCATTTCAACGCATTGCTCATGGAGGATGGCTATACACCCGACTTTGGCAGGGACTTTGCAAGGCACTATTCGCAGGAAAGGTTCTTTGATACCCCTGATTGGTTCTTTGGGCTTGCAAAGGACAGTTCAGGAAAGGATTACGGGGTGGGAAAGCTCTTTGCCGATAATGCAATCACTTTCAAAAACCGCTATTTCGATTCCCAAAAGCTCCCTGCTGCCGGCACTTATGAAGTATTAATTGGCATCGAGCCTTCAAATGGAAGCTTCAGGCTCTTTAGGCCCGATGGCACGCCGAACGCGGCAGTGGATGTCGAATTTTACATGGTGAACGGCCCGGCCCCAAGCTCTGCATTCTATTCAACACCAATTGACGGCCTTGTCGGCCTTGAAGGGGATTCCTTCAACAGGCAGGGCTATGGAGTGAGCTTTGAGAACAGGAGCGCTGCCCCCGTGAATTTCAATAACGAGGCGCAGCCTGCAAAGAGCAATCCGGATTCGGGAAGCAACGCCATAGCAAATGTTGCAACTGCAATGGATAAGGGGTTTTACACGCTGAATGCATCCCCTTCGCAGCGGGGCAGCATCTTTGAGCTCGAGAAGGTTTCGGCAAGTGAAGCGAAAATGCGCTTCAGCCCATCAAAGGCAACTCCGGTGATGCTGAAAGTGAATGCGGACACCATTTCAACCGACAACCTCGCGGCATTCTACACGATTACCGCAAACGAAACCCCGATAGATGTCGGCATGGCATCGACATACTGGGACGGCGCCGGGGCCTGCCTTGACCCTTCGGGCGCAGTAATAACCGAGTCGTTTGATTTCAGGTCGGACCGCGCCGCAACTTCAAAAGACCCCGTCATTGACTGGCAGAGCGTGTACGGCATTGACTTTGGCGCGGTAAATTATACTGGCCGGGCGTATTTGCGCACGATCCTCTACACCGACCCGCAGCAGGAAGTAGTGCTGCGGCTTGAAAGCCCGCGCGATAATGCACAGTTCCTCACTCCTGATGAGGGCGGGCAGAAAGTGCGGCTTGCAGGAGTGGGCGGGATTTCGTTCAATAACCCCGGCGGCGGTTCATTAGGGAGCGTAAACAGCTTAAGTGATGTCTTTGGCCTTGTGGTTGACAGGAAAGTGTGCGTTGTGGATTCGGGAAGGAAAGCGGGCTTTTTCTGGAACCCCAAGGCGGTTTATGAGATGGCTGGAAAGGAGAGGAACATTTCCGAGCTGACAAATTCCCTTGTGGCAGGCGAGAGCTGCATTGGCTTTGGGTGAACCGCCATGGAGATTGCATCGCTTTTCATCTGGGAGTTCATTTCCGATGTGAGCTTCATGCTCAAGGTTTTCGTGATGATGACGCTTGCGAACTGGGTGAGGAACCATCTTGGCGACAGCCCGGTCTCCTGGATACTTATTGTGGGCATCGGCTATTTTGTGCTCTTTGACGGCTGGGCGGTTTTTGGCCCCATTTATCTCTTATACCTGTTATTGGGCTTTGGGGTGAGCTCGATCATAATCGACTTCTTCTTTGTGGGTGCCGGCGGCCCGCCTGAGCAGGAAGGGATTGAGTCCCCGGTGAGCAGCGGCGTTGACATCATGAAAAGGATGGGCGAGAAGGCTGCACACATGAATGTCATGAGGAGGCGCTAAAAAATGGCATTTATAGGCCAGAAGGGCCATATAATTTTCCTGATAATAGGCGCATTCATAATACTTGCAATACTCCCCGTTATTTTGACCACCTTTTTCTGGCCTGCAAAAATAATCATGCAGGTCGTAATGATCTTCACCCTCTACACTACGGTGCGCGGGCTGATGGGCTCTGGCAACCTCACGATCATGATTTCGGCAATCCTCATCTATTTCATGGTATTCAAGTATTTTGAGATTTTCCTCTCGCTCTATGTACTCCAGCTGCTCTTGGGATTGCAGTTCCTTTCGGTCATAATATGGGGAGTTGGCACTACGATGAGGAAGTAGGGTTTTTATTGTTTGGAATGGTTATATTGTGGGAAAGGTGGAAAAATGAAGCTAGTGCTCCTTGAAGGGCTCCTTGACAGCTTGTGGATAGTGCTCACCCTGTTCCTTTTCGTCTGGATTTACGGGTGGGCAAAGGAGAATTTGGGCTCTGCAAAGCTCGCGATACTTTTCGCCCTCATTGTCGTGTACCTGACATTTTACTCCTATCCTTTCCTTGTGTGGCTGCTCGTGATATTTTTCCTCATACAGACTTTCGGCAAGGAATTTATTTCCCAGATCAACCCTTATGGCGGGGACCAGCTGAGGTGAATGCGTGGATACGTTTAATTTCATAATTTCAGCGCTCCTCATGTTCATGGCAGTGCAGCTCGGGCCGGAGGGCTACTGGATCGCGCTTGGGATAGTTGCAATATCCATACTGACATCAAAGGACCTCTCGACCGTGATAATGTTTGGCGGCGCGAGCATAGCGATGTTTTTGCTTGTGGGCAGCCATGATGACAGCCTCTGGCTCATTGCCCTCTTTGGCCTTATCATACTCTCGGTAGTGTTTGGCTCAAAGCCGGCAACACCCCAGCAGCCTGACATGGGGATGGGGGGCTATGGGGACATGTTTGGCGGCATGGGCGGCGGAATGGGTTATTGATGCAGGCGCTTTTTATCGTAATTTTAGTGGCACTTGCGGCAATATTTATCAGCATCAACCAGGCAGGCCTTGCACTCCTGACAGGCATTGTACTGCTCGCTGACCTTGCAGGCGGCCTGCTTTCAGGGGTTATCGGAGCTCTTTTCGGCACCTTCGGCGCCCTTAAGGAAACAGCGCAGGGGGAGGC
>Ga0209211_10005042_pt1 | contig 20009 bp, 24 predicted proteins | sample RifGroA2_FD_183992 | JGI IMG/M metagenome (GOLD analysis project Ga0209211, IMG submission 183992) | Groundwater microbial communities from Rifle, Colorado, USA - Groundwater A2 (SPAdes) (version 2) | ecosystem: Environmental > Aquatic > Deep subsurface > Groundwater | place: Rifle, Colorado...
ATGATAAAATAAGTTGCATAAGGCTCCGTCGTCTAGCGGTTAGGACACAGGGTTCTCAACTCTGTAACACGGGTCCGAGTCCCGTCGGAGCTACAGCATTTCAGTCACATCCAGGACGATCCCGATAAAATCGGGGTAAATCACCGGTTCGAATCCGGTTGGCGGTACCCGAGTCAAACTCGGTTGAGTTTGAAGAGGATTAGGCCAGTCTGACTGGCCCTTTCACTAATAAATATAAAATGAGAAGTATGACTTCTCACCCACTAGAGAGATATTTTGTTTATGTACTAATAAGCCTTAAAGATGAAAGGTTTTACGTGGGATTTACCGCTGACTTGGTTAAACGATTCCAAGAACACAAAACTGGAACAGTATCCTCTACAAAATACCGACGCCCTCTAAAACTCATTCACTATGAATATTTTATTAATAAAGTTGATGCAAAATCTCGTGAAGTATTTCTGAAAAGCGGCTTCGGAAGAGATCAGCTAAGACAATCTTTGAAAAGAACATTGAAAGAAATTGAGCAGGTGATTGCGGAAGCATCGCACAAAAATCTCACACAAAAGGAATTCTCACGTTCTTACAGGAAGTAATGCATGAGAAAAATGTAGATACTCTTTTCAGGGACTTAAAAACCAAACCTCTAACAATAGTAATTCCCGAATATCACCGAAACCCCACGGAAAATCCTGATAGAAATATAAAGGAGTTTGTATCCGCTATAAAAGATTCCGATGGATTTGTTCTAATCCCTTTTTTTGAAACTCATAAAATTCAGTTTCATTCAATTTAAATAATCGGTAACGAAAAATAAAAGGTAGAACCTCTTCCCTCCTCGCTTTCCAACCAAATTCTCCCACCATGTAATTTTACGATCCCCTCAGATATATATAATCCCAAACCCAACCCCCCATATTTATTCCTGTCCAACCCTTCTACCTGGAAATACCGGTCAAAGATTTTGCTCTGCAATTTCTTGGGTATTCCTATTCCAAAGTCACGAACACTTATAACTGCTTCTTGATCTTTTATTTCAGAAGTAATAACGATCTCTTTCACGGGTAAAGAATATTTAATGGCATTACTTACCAAATTGGATATTACCTGTCCGATCTTCCCCCTGTCTGCAGTCACTTTAATTTCAGATATATGTGTAATTACTTTATATTCAGAATTAGTCTCCTCTGTATTTTCCTTTATTTCAGTGATCAACTCACCCAGGTCGAACTTCTCCTTACGAAGCACCAGTTTCCCGGACTGGATTTTGTTCACATTCAGAAGATCATCAACATAATCCCCCAGGATATTTATCTGTTGATTCATTCTTTTCAAATATTTATTTAATAGTAGGTCATCGTATTTTTTAAAACGGTCCCGGATAATTTCTCCGTAAGCCTTTATACTGGTAAGAGGTGTTTTAAGCTCGTGTGAGGCAACTGATATAAATTCATCTTTTTTCTGGTCAAGCATTTTTTTCGCAGTAATATCATTTCTGATGGCCAGGAAGCCTTTTATCTTTCCCTTTTCATTAAACAGCGGAGTAATAGTAGTATCAGCCCAGAAAAATTTCCCGTCCCGGCTCTTGTTTCTCACTTCCCCGTGCCAAACCTTTCCGGATAAAATAGTATTCCATAACTTCTGAAAAAATTCTTTCGGATGGAAACCTGAGTTTATAAGACTGTGAGTTTGACCTATAAGCTCCTTCCGGCTGTATTTGGATTCCTCCACAAATTTATCATTTACGTCGGTAATGATTCCGTTTACATCCGTAAATACCACAATTGAAGACTGATCCAGAGCATACTTGATATCTTTAAGTTCCTGCGAAAAATCGTGGAAAATATTATTTTTCATTAGTTTTTACCTACGGGGTTTAAGACAAGAAAAAGGATAACATATTCTTTGTAAGAATTTGTTAAGAAAATCAAAAGCGGTCAAGAAATAGTCACGCCTACAAAATCGATTTTGGGGAAATCTTTTCTGGCTAAATCCCAGAATTTATCAGCCAAAGTAGCTGAATATTTACCATACTGGCCTTTCTCGCTTTGCCTGCACAATTTTCTTTCCCAATCCCGGATCACAGAAACCGCTTCTTTTCCCACTTCATTAAATTTTACCTGCCAGACATCCGGATTTAATACATATTTATCATGTATATCCTGAAACTCTCCGAATATTTTCAGATTTTCGTTCACCATTTCCTGATAATACTGTTCAAATTTGGTTATGGCATAAATTATAGGAAATATACGGAAAAAACTCCATACTTACTTAAGTAATAATAATATTTTCTTACCTATTCTCCGTACCGGTACCGGTAAATGTAATCCATCTCCGAAGTCAGCAATTATTTTGAGCAATAATGTGTACCGGTTTTTCAACCTTTCAGTGAAGTTATTTTCCGATACTTTTTGTCCGAATGTAATAGATTGGACGAATTTTACGTTTCTGAATTTATCGCTTTTATAAACATGCTCTACAACCGCTTTTTCTACCCCCGGCCACCTGCCCCAGCCGGCACTGTCATGAAAAGCAATAATTCCACCGTCTATAACTTTGGGAAACCAGGCCTTCAGATCTGATTTAACGGCTTCATATTCATGTGCCCCGTCTATAAATAAAAGTTCTACCGGCTCTTCAAATTCACTTACCGCTTCAAGGGAATTTTTTACGATAGGAATAACCATTTTTTCAACTCCTGCTTTTTTAATATTAGCCCGGAATTCATCATAAGTCCAAACTTTTTTTCCATGTTCGGGAGAACCGGTATGAGGATCTATTGCATAAATTTTGGATTTGGCACCTTTCTCCGAACCCTTAGCCAGCCAAATTGTAGACTTTCCTTTCCAGGATCCGATTTCCACAATCACTCCTCTTCCTTTACAGTTTTGGGCAAGTTCATACAACAATTCACCTTCCCGATCAGATAACCAACCATCGGTGTCACGGGTAATTTCTTTGATTTTGGCAATATCCATAAAATATATTATATCTATATTGGGAGAAGGAATGGAATCGGAGAATGAAAGAATGGTTAATTTTTCCTTTTCAGTTTCTCGCGGCGGCGTCTCAGGGACATTTCCTGGATATTTTTGAGGTGTTCCCGTTTTTCGTTTAAGTCCTTATCTATCAATGCCTGACACTTGGGATCTGGGCAACTGCTCTCACTGAAAGTTATAGTGCCTTCCACCCATGTTTTGGTAGTTATGCGGATCTTGCCGCACCGGAAACAGACGTTGGTGATACCTTTATTATTACTCAAGATTGTTAATTATACCACTTTTCTTAACAGATGTCATGTGGTACAATGTAAGAACTTTTCGAAAAATAGTATTTAGCTTGAAGAACAATTAAACCTTTTATCCTTCAAAGACTGCAGATACTTTTTCCAGAAAGATTTATATATTTTAGCCCGATATAAGGGTAAAAGGAGTGTTAAATGGCAAAGAATTTATTCGTAGGAAGTCTTCCCTATACGACTACTGAAGACGTATTAAGTCAACTTTTCTCCCAATATGGGACTATCCAGTCCTTAAATATCATTAAGGACAAATATACAGGCCAAAGCCGCGGATTTGCTTTTGTTGAAATGGCTACAGATGAAGATGCAGCCAAAGCAATTGCAGGACTAAACGGCTATAACCTGGACGGACGTAATCTGGTAGTCAAAGAAGCTCTTCCCAAACCCACTTACGGTTCAGGACGTTCCAGTGGTCCCAGACAAGGCGGCCGCGGTGGATATGGCGGTGGCGGTGGCGGCGGAAGATACGGCAGATAAATTTTGCATAAAAAAACTTTCAAATCCCGATAGTTTCTACGGATACCGTTAAACTGTCGGGATTTTTGGTGGTTGGGGGAAATAATTTTAAATTTCCTGCTTACTCTTATTTATCATGAATTTTATGATTGAAATCTACAGGAATCCGGAATATTAGGGATATTTCTGAAGTAGTTTTGTGACAAACCAAACGACTGCCAGCATTGATATTGGCACACCTTTAAGAAGAAATAGATATAATTCCATATCCCCGCATAATATACCAGCAACTTAAGAGACAAAATGTCGGAGTGTAAGAAAGCAGTGAGGAAGAATTTATTCCTCTGCGGTTAATGTTTTTATCTCCGGAAGAGTGGATCCCATGAGGCCTCTGAAATCCCCATGCATACCTATAGTATGATCCAATGCTGAACGGACTTGTTTTTCCTGTCTGGCCCATTTGGCTGAAAACCACCTTTTTTCTTTTTCTATCTCTTCCTGCATACCTGAAAATGTTTCTATGATTACATCCATCCGCGTTTTAAATTCAGTACCTGATATATAGTTAAATACAGCTTCCATTTTTTCATTTTTTCCCGTGACCGAACGTTTGATATGATAAGCCTGAATGACGTTGGCACGAAGTGCCATGGCAATGCCTACGGCAAATAATCTTTGTGCCACCCAAATACCGTTTACATATCCGGCTACTGTGATTTGATCCGGCATATTCTCTGAAATCAGCACTGCAATATCGGCCTTTACGTTTCTCTGATCATCTTTGAGTTTATCTATCCATTCCTTATTCCATTTCGCGTTTTTCGTCTCCCAAAGTATTATTCCGCACCTGACTCCATTTCTATCCCAGATTTCCTGAACTACATCAGCTCCTCTTACTCCTTTGGCAACAGGAGTAATGTTATCGTTCGGAAATTCATTATGAAGAATTTTTTCCAGTTCCAGCTCCAAAACTTCCCCTTGGGATTGCTGCGAGCCCTGTTCCAGTTTCCTTTTGAGTTCGTCATTTACTTTCATGGCATCCTGAAGTTTTTTTTCTATCTCGAGCATTTTGAGCTGTTCCCTTTCATCCGCTTTTTTCATGGCATCCTGTCTGATTTTTTCCTCTTCTTCAGCCAGTTTCTTTTCCATATTCAAATCCCTTTCAGCGTCTTTCTGCTTAAGTTCCCTCATCATTTTATTCATTTCAGTCAGTTGCCCGATAAGTTCTTCATTTCTTTTTTTTGCTTCTTCCAAATCTTCACGCATTGCTCTGGATTGTCCCTCAAATTGGTTTTTAAGTTTTTCCAAAACTTTTTCTTCCGCCATAGTTGTGGCTTCCATCAGTTCTTTTTTGTGTTTTTCTCTTTCGGAAGCCACAGCCTGCTCTTCCAAATCATGTTTGATAGCGTCAGACAGTTCAAATTCTTTGAAACAATACGGGCATTTTATTCCGGTGATCATAACTCGTATGTTAACCTGACGGAAGTAAAAAAACAACCCTCCGAGATATGTACTCTAGAGGGTTGCCTTATTATTACGGATGGGTTTGTGCTTTAAATTTTTTTTAAGATTATTTTTAAGGCGGGACTCCTGATATACTAAAAAAACTGCGGTTTGTTTCAGTATCCACCCCTCTAACCCACTTTGACAACCCTTCGGGTTGCAAAGTGGAATAAGATGGGTATATATTTTTCATTTTTGATTTAAAACCAGTCTAAATCCGCTTTATAAATAAACATCAGGAATAATATGAGAAAAATGTAAGACCCGAAAAATAGTACTTGATTTAATCTTATTTTCTGTTTTATAGTAGATAAACTATGGATACATTAAATGATAAAAGTCCGGTGGAAAACGAAACTATTGAACTGACCACGGAACCTGTTCCGGGACAAGCAGGAGTACTTCTGAATATTGAGAATCTCGTCAAAAGCCACATCACAAATATCGATACGTTAAAAGTAGAGATCAAAAAACAGAAAGAAATGATGGACGATATTTTTGCCAATGATGAAACTTTTAAAATTCACTCGGAAAAAGCCAAAGAAGCGACTAAAATCAAAACCCAAACTAAATCCCAGATCATGAAAAGGACGGATGTCGCTGCTATAAATGAAAAGATCAAGGGAATGAGGATGGATCTGAAAGAACTTGAAGGAGCATTATCCGATTATCTGCGGGAATACCAGAAAATGTCGGGCGCCAATGAGATAGAAGGCGAAGATGGTGAAGTACGGGAAATTATTTTAACTGGTAAAGTCATAAAAAAGTCATCCCAATACAAAAGGTAAATATTATTCAGATTCACCTACCAAAACTCCTTTTGTTATCCCCGTAATTTTTACATCTAAAATACACCCTGTTAAATCTTTTTCTGTTTTGATATAAGCAGGTGTCTGATTTTCGAGTAACACGGATTGCACACTTTCCCTTCTATCTTTCAAAAACAGGGCTTTATAAACTCTACCTATATGTTTTTCTAAATGTAAGGCATATTTCTTCTTTCCCAATGAAATAAGTGCCCGGGATCTTTTTTGCTGCATGGATGCACCAACGCATGACAATCTTTTAGCCATATGATAAGCAGCAGTTTTTTCTCTTATCGAAAATCGGAAAACATGTAATTTGTCTATCGGTGATTTTTCCAGAAAATTATAGGTATCCTCAAAATCCTGATCATCTTCTTCCAGAAATCCGGTAATAATATCCGTTCCGATAAAGGCCGTAGAATTTATCTTTTTGATTTCAAACAGTTTTACCAGTATTTCATCCCTTTTGTATCCCCTTTTCATCAGGTTTAATATTTTGTCCGATCCGGACTGTAAGGGGATATGAAAATAATTTACAAGTCTGCCTGAAGAATTTATTTTTTTATAATATTCCAGGAAATCAGAAGTGATACTCCACGGATGGATAGAACCGAGTGATACTCTCTGGACAGAAGTTGATTTAATTAATTGATCAATCAAAGTAATGAAATTTTCTCCTGTATCGTACCCGAATGCTTCAGTATTAATTGCGGTCAATATTAATTCTTTAATAGTTTTTTCATTGGTTTTAATTATTCTTATAAGTTCACTGATTTTTCTGGATTTGGGAATCCCGCGAAGATATGGCACTATGCAGTATGAACAAAATCTTTGGCAACCATCCTGGATTTTGAGTATGTATCTTCCCGAATCAATAAATTTGTCTTTCACGGCATACTTTTCGGATACCGTTTTATTCGTATTAAATTTGTTTAACAAGAGTTCGGCAACATATTCCTTATTGGTATTATCAATAAATTCATCTGCTCCAAAAACTTTAACTTTATCCTTAATCCATTTCGTCGCAGCACAACCCGTCACAATAATTTTACTTAAGGGAAATTTCTTCCTGGCTTGATAAATATGTTGCCTGGCCTCCCTCTCTGCTTTCTCAGTCACGGCACAGGTATTTATAATGTATAAAAATGGATTATTTAAGTCGTAAACGAAACCCGAAGATAATAATTTTCTGTCCAGTTCTTCCCTTTCTGCCTGGTTTACCCGACACCCGAAACTGAAACTGGCAAAAGTTTTAATTTTCATCTTTGAAGAAAATTTTCTATTAGTAGCTTCCGCTCCCCGGGTGGCATAAAGGATTTAAAATTTCTGTTCTTCCTCTGCCGGACAATTTCATAAAGGAAAATTGCTCCCGTTACTGAAAGATTTAAACTTTGCACCATCCCGGACATGGGCAGAATCAAATGTTTGTCTGCCATCTCTATAGCTTTTGCAGATAAACCGCGATGTTCATTACCCAAAACCAAAGCGACTTTTTCCGGAAACTTATAATTAAAAAGGTTTTCCGCTTTTTCGGAAAGTACGGTAGCAATTATCCGGTAATCATTCTTCTTGAGGTGATTTAAACATTCTTCTGTAGAATTATACGTGATGAAATCCAGCCATTTATGTGCCGAAGAAGACGAAGATTGTCCTATTCTGCGGGGTGCAAATTCCTTTTCCTGATCGAAAATAAGGTAAACAGTTTGAATACCCAATCCGTCACAAGTACGAAATACCGCCTCGGCATTATGCGGGTCATGTATGTCTTCCAACACCAATACCAAATCTTTCTGTCTTTGGGAAACTACTTTTTCTATTTTTGACAACCTTTTTTCTGTTACCATAATTATCTGGAAGGATTATAATATATACCCATCTTACTCCGGTTTGCAACCCGAAGGGGTTTATCCTAAAAAATCTCGCAAGATTTTTAAGGGCAGCAAAGCGGATTAGATGGGTGGTTTATCCTGATAAATCTCGCAAGATTTTCAGGGATACTGAAACAAACCGCAGTTTTTTTAGTATAGTTCGGAATTTAAAGAAATATGATGAAAGATACGGATAAATATCTAATCAAAGCCGTTCAGGAAGGAAACATTCTCTCTTATGAAATATTGGTAAAAAAATACCAGGGGAAACTAATTTCATTTGTAAAAAAATATGTATGGAATGAAAAGGACGCTGAAGAGATAGTCCAGGATACATTCTTTTCCATATATCGAAACATAGAAAAAGTGGATATTGAAAGAAAATTTTCCTCTTATCTTTTTACCGCAGCCAAAAACACCTCTGTTTCCTTTTTACGCACAAACAAGCTGGAAACCAGACTAAATGAACAGTCTGTTTCGCAAAAACATGACATTGTAGATGGAATGGAAAAAGAAGAAACAAAGAAAGAAATCAAAATGGCTTTGTCTTCCATAAACCCAAAATATAGTAAACCCTTAAGTCTCTATTTTTTTTATGAGTTGTCATATCAGGAAATTAGCATTAAACTGAAAATACCGTTAAATACGGTCCGAACGTATATCAGAAGGGGGAAAATGGAAATGAAACAAAAATTAGACAAGGCTACCTTCGATAATAACTTGAATATATAAGTAATTACTATGAAAAGATCATATATTACCGAAAAAATAATGAACAAGGTCATAATTTATGAAGAAAATAAATCCCGAAATTGGCTAAGAAAATTTATAGCCATACTTCTTATTCCTGTCATTTCCGTCTTACTGTTTATGATATTGTTTGTAAATGAAATGAACAACAACAAAACGTTCGACATGCTTACTCTTTTTACAGAGGACAAGGAGATAATAGATCAATTTTGGCAGGATACTCTCTCAGTCTTCCTCATGGAAATTCCGCAAAATTATGCGCTTTTAGGACTGATTGGTTTGATTTCACTTATAGTGCTAGTTATTATTGGTAGGAAAAAATTAAAATTAGTCAAAAAAAAGCTTGGACAGGTAGAGAAGTATTTACAAAAAGCTTCACAAAGGAGGTATTTATGAAAAAAATATTCCCTCTTCTTTTCATAGCAGCTCTGTTTATGATCGGCATGATCCTTTTTGGTCTGAAAAAAAGCGGAGAGATTTCTTACAAACCTGATCCCTCCGAACAAAACTCAGTCAATGTTCCCGATGTGCAAAATCAGAATCCGACCATAAGCAGTGATAATGTAGTCAATACTTTATCTCTAGAAATAACAAGTCCAAATGATAGGTCTACTGTCAATTCATCGAAAATTACTATCGAAGGAAAAACTTCCCCAAATGCTGATATATCAGTCAATGAAGTCGATACTAAAGCCGACTCAAATGGGCTTTTTAAGGCCACGATAAATCTGGATGAAGGAGAAAATGCAGTAGTGGTATACGCTACTGATGAACAAGGAAATTTTGCCGAAAAAGAGATCATAATTTTATATAACTGGCAATAAAAAACTGCTTTTTTTCAGATTTTGAAACTTTTGATTTAGAAACTTCGTATACATACTGCAAACTCAAGTTAATAGTTATAAACGGAGGAAAATTTATGAAAAAAATATCTTTTATGGCTATTGTAACCCTTGCCGCACTTTTATATAGTTCACCCGTTTTGGCCAAAAATCCTATTCAGGAAGTCAGACAGGAAGTAAAACAAGAGATAAAAGAGGCCAAACAGGAGGTAAAAGAAATCCGAAGAGAAGCCAAAAAAGAAATTAAGGAAGCCAAAAAAGAACTTCGCGAAGATATCCGGGAGAAACAAAGTTCAGGACCGGCCGGACTTCTCAGGAAATTATTCGGAGAAAGGGCAGAAATAGGCAATGCAACTCTTTCTGCAAAAAATGGAACGAGTCTGACGGTAACAAAAGATGGTAAAACGTACACAGTACTGACTGAAAGTAAAACACAGTTTCGTAGACGTTTCTGGGGCAAATCTTCACTGGATGAGATGCAGACAGGAGACACTGTCAATGTGATCGGTAAATGGACCAAAGAAGCTAATACCACTATTCAAGCAATACTTGTTCGCGACCTTTCAATACAAAAGAAATTTGCAGTATTTGTAGGTACAGTACAATCTCTTACCGGAACAGGATGGGTAATGCAAGCAGTATCACGCGGCACCCAGACAGTCACTGTTTCAGGAACAACAAAACTGGTAAACAGGAAAGAACAGGCCATCTCTCAAACGGATATAGCTCTCGGCCACAGAGTCAGAGTCAAAGGACTTTGGGATAAAACCAGTAATACCGTGACTGAAGTGACACATGTAAAAGACTATACGCTTCCTGTAGTAACCAAAACTACACCGGTTCCAAGTGCAGCACCCACATCCGCACCTGTAATTTAAATAAGTAATAAATCTAGGCAAAAAAAATAAAACCCCCTCCGCGTGAGGGGGTTTTAATATTCATCATATTTCCTTGTCTTGACATTTTTTCCTTGCGGATGTATAATTTCCTTACAATGACAACTACCTCTACCATTACCAGTAAAAGACAACTCACTATCCCTTCCTCTTTCTTCTCGGCTTTGGGTTGGGAAGAAGGACAGAAGGTTGTAGTGACCATGAAAGACAATAATTCACTTGTGATCTCGCCCGCTACCAAACTGGTAGACCAACTGGCCGGATCAGTCAAAATGCCCAAAAGGTTTGAGGGCCTAAAGCCCGATGATATTATCAAAAAAGCAAAAAAAGAATATTTTCAAGGTAAATGATCTTCGTCGACACCAATTACTTTCTTCGTTTTCTTCTGGCGGATAATGATAAACAACATTTAATTGCCAAAAAGATTTTTACTGAAGCAGCTAATGGCAAAAATCAACTCACAACCTCCATCATCGTCCTTTTTGAAATCTACTGGGTCCTTTCTTCTTTTTACGGGAAAGAAAAAACTGAAATAGCCAAAGTCCTGAAAAATCTGCTGGAAATGAAGTTTATAGAAATACCAGACAGATCAATATTTAGTGATGCTGTAGAAATATACTCCACTAATCGTCTGGACCTCGAAGATAGCTTTAACCTGATCTTCGCCAAGTCCCAAAAAACCACCTCTTTCAAAACTTTCGACAGGAATCTGGAAAATGAGTTTAAAAAAAGAAAAATATAGTCATTGATTTCCCTTTTTTCACTTGTTATCCTATTCTCATGCTTTCAAAATCAGACAAAAACTGGCTTCAGGAAAACTTTGCCACTAAAGATGACTTAAAACCATTTGCTACAAAAGAGGATATTAAACCAATTGTAACTGAATTACTCAAACCTATCACAAAAGAATTAAAAGAAATAAGAAAAGACACCAGGAAAATTAGAAAAGATCTGGAAATGGTTACCGGAGAATTTGACCAAGAACAAAAAAATCTTGAAAAACGCACAGTCAGAATTGAAAAACACCTTGGCCTCCCCGCCTGTTAGTTAATCTTCCTTTCGTGGCTTTAAAGAAAACCAAAACCTGTCGCATGACTTTTATTTTCCCTCCTGGGATATACCCTCGACTATTCTCAGGGTACACCCTTTCAGGGTGAATAAAAAGTTTTTGTGATAGGTGTTTTGAGCGGATTTAGTTGAAACCGGCTTTATAAAAATTTATTCTACCTGATACGGAAACCTGAATCTTTCTGTACTTGCCTGCCCACCTTGGAAATATCCAGGCAAAAGAAACATGATGAAGTTTAAGTATCAGGTCAGAGGTTATAGAAATATCCCGATTTGTCTTCATCAAATTATTGATATGTTCCAATCCCTTTTTCGTTCCCCTTATTTCAAGAGCCAGCAGTTTTGGACGGGAAATTATGCCAAAAGCAGTTTCTTTGTAAGAAGTTGCTCCAATAGGTTTAGTACCTGATTTCATTTCAGGACGGAAGAAACAAATTTACGCGTGACAGGTTCTCCTTCGAGTTTAGTAGTACGGAAGATAATCTCAGGAATAATCTTACGGAAAAAAGTAAGTATTTTATGCTTTTTTTTTAAAGCCCGATATGAAAAGTATAATTTGGTTAATTTTCTTGCGTTTTTTTGGCTCATAATGAAAGTATATTACTTTGACCCCAACATATCAACGAACGAATTTAATATGCAGAATTATTTTACGACCTAGACCACGATCGTGTCTGAAGTCGCTCGTCCAAATGCGGGCATAAAAGCCCAACGGCCGTTCCCGGGTTAGAGTTTATGAATCGATCTCTATTATTTTATTTTTCGATTTAAGACCTGAAATTATTTCTATCTTTGATTTGGGAACACTATACGATTTTGAAAGCAGTTCCAGAATAGCTTTGTTGGCTCTTCCCTTCTCCGGCTTTTTCTTTATCCATATCTTGAGGCTTCCATCGATCAAAGTCTCTATCTTTTCCCGTGAAGAATTAGGTTTAACAGTAATATTTAATTTCATTAAATCTCTTCCGGTTTTCTCTCTCCTGGAAGGTGTGGGTCAGGGTGAGGTCATTTCTCCGTCAATATTTTATCAATGATTTTTTTAAATTCTTCAAGGCTCTTTGCACCTTCTACTTTTTCTCCGTTAATAATGAAAGTAGGAGTGACATTTATTCCGATATGATCCCCATCCGATAATCCGTCTGTAATCGTCTTATTATACTTTTCACTGGTTAAATCTTTTTTGAATTTGACAGTATCCAGATTTAATTCTTTGGCAAAACCAACAAATGCTTCTGAAGGATCAGATAAATCACTCCACTGACTCTGGGTACTATAAAGTTTATCAGACATCTCCCAATACTTCCCCTGTTCACCGGCGGCTTCAAAAGCCTCTGCTCCCTTCTTGGCGTTTTTGTGCTGAGACAAAGGGAAATGACGGTAGACTACATATATTTTATCTTTATAATCTCTGACCAGCTGATCAATTACAGGAGCCACATAACCGCACGCGGGACACTCGAAATCTGCAAACTCTACAATTTTTACCTTGGCATTTTTATCTCCCCTTCCCGGACTTTCCGGCCTTATTAAATTCTGTGTATTTACCATCACTGAACCGCTTCCACCGGCAAAAAAGAAAACTGTTCCTGCGATAATTCCTATTGTTACAATAATTGAACCTACGATCAGCTTTAATTCACCTGTCAGTTTCATAACTCATAAATAATAACAGAAAAATATATATGCTACAATATGATTTATGCGTGATTATTCCATAAACATTCATCCCGAAAGCCTTAAACCCAAACCCAAGAAAATCCAACTCCAGAATCCGAAAAATAAAAAATTGATATATCTTCTGCCATTGGTTTTTCTGGTTTTCATATCCATTTTTTTCCTTTCGAAAATCAACCTCAGATTTGTTGCAGGCAAAGTAATATCTCCGAACGCAATTTTTGAAAGGGGAAATGATGATCTGTTGACGGGAATAAAAAAACTGACAGATAACAAACAGGGAACCTTTTCCGTCTATATTTATGATTTAAATAAAGCAAACGGAATAGGAATTGATGAAACTACAGTATTTACTGCCGCGTCAGTAAATAAAATAGCGATATTGGCAGCATTATATGATTTGGCATCAAATGGAAAAGTGGATCTGGAAAAAATCGTCATTCTCCAACAGGAGGATATACAGGATTATGGCAGCGGCTCGATAAGGTATGATCCTCCCGGCACTCCTTATTCAATAAAAACGTTGGCAAGGCTTATGATGGAAAAATCAGATAATACCGCAGCTCACATACTGGCAAATATTATTATTACTCCCCAAGTAATACAGGAAAAAATCAACTCATGGGGACTTACTCAAACCGATATAGAGAATAATAAAACTTCCGCCAAAGACATGCAGATATTGGTGACCAAAATGTTTGACGGGGAAGTAGCAAATAAAACACTTACTCCTGAGATGCTGGGATTTATGGACAAAAGCGACTTCGATGACAGGATTCCCAGATATTTACCAAAAGACATAAAAGTCTACCACAAAACAGGAGATGAAGTCGGCAAAATCCATGACGTAGGAATCGTAGCGCTACCTAGCCATCCTTACTATCTGGGAATATTTACTTCTGATATGACCGATGAAGCGGGAACCAAAGAAACCCTCGCCAAAATCTCCAAAATAGTTTTTGACTACTATAAATAAGAAAGTATTAAGAATGAAGAGTAGCCCGGAAGGGTTCAGGGACTTGCGTTTCGCGGACGGATTTTTCTTCTTTTTTTAGAAAAGGTAGTCCGTTAACCAAGGCTACTTTCAAGGCCTCATCAACTTCCTCGACAAAAACGAATTTGAGATCTTTCAGTACGTTTTGCGGAATATCTTCCAGATCTTTTTTGTTGTCCTTAGGCATAATGATGGTCTTAATCTTAGCCTGATGGGCGGCGATTACTTTCTCCTTTACTCCGCCTATTTCCAAAACCCTGCCACGGAGAGTAATTTCACCAGTCATAGCTACATCACGTTTCACAGGAATTTTGGTGAGTGCCGAAACCAGTGCGGTAGTGATTGCCACACCGGCAGAAGGACCATCCTTGGGTACAGCCCCTTCCGGTATATGCACATGAACGTCTATTTTCTGATAAAACTTATCGGATAATCCGAAGTGTTTGTATTTCCCTCTGACAAATGAAAGTGCTGCTTTACATGATTCCTGCATTACCTCACCCAGTTGTCCTGTCAAAATCAGTCCACCCTTTCCCGGCATAAGCCCGATTTCGATAAACAGGATTCCTCCGCCTGCCTCAGTCCAGAACAGTCCTGTCGACATACCGACTTCATCCTTTTTCTCGGCCAGATAGGCGTTATATTTGGTTGGGCCGAGATATTTTTGCAGAAGTGAAGGAATTACGGAAACTTCTTTGGCTTTCCCTTCCACTATTTCCCTGGCCAGTTTTCGGAATATCGTTGCCACTTCCCTTTCAAGATTACGCACTCCTGCTTCCCTGGTATATTTTCTGATAATCTCTTTTAATGCAGCATCGGTAATAACAATTTTCTCGCCTGTCAACCCGTGTACTTCCATCTGTTTTTTCGTCAGGAAATCGGAAACTATGTGGAATTTTTCTTCTTCCGTATAACCGGGGAAATGGATAATCTCCAGTCTGTCACGAAGAGCCGGAGGAATAGTATCAAGTACGTTGCAGGTCGTGATAAACATTACTTCGGATAAATCGAAAGATACTTCCAGATAATGGTCGGAGAACGCATAATTTTGTTCGGGATCCAAAGCCTCGAGAAGAGCTGCAGACGGATCTCCCCTGAAATCATTTCCTACTTTGTCTATCTCATCAAGCATAAACACGGGATTTTTACTTCCTGCCTGTTTGATACCCTGTATAATTCTTCCGGGAAGCGCTCCGACATAAGTTCTTCTGTGTCCTCTGATTTCCGCCTCGTCGCGTATACCGCCCAAAGAAACTTTGACAAATTTCCTGTCCAGAGCTTTGGCTATAGATTTTCCAATGGATGTCTTACCGACGCCCGGAGGACCGACAAAACAAAGTATGGTTGGAGAAGAAGCCTTTTTGGCTTCTTTGGACACAACCGCTTTATCTGTCTTTTCCAGTTTTTCTTGTGCCTCTACTTCTTTTATTTTCTTCATCTTCAGCTGCATCACCGCAAGATATTCCAGAATTCTCTCTTTCACTTTTTTCAATCCATAATGCTCCGTATTCAGTATTTTTTCCGCTTCTTGGGTATTGATACTGTTGGCTGAAGCGATCGACCACGGAAGATCTACCAACCACTCCAGATAAGTTCTGATATAAGAAGCTTCGGGATTATAAGAAGACATTTGAGCCAGCTTTTTCAATTCCTTTTTGGCTTTGTCTTCAACAGATGCCGGCATTTTGGCCGCTTTTATCTTCTCCATGAGCTCTCTGGTCTCTTTACTGTCTTCTTCTTCACCTAATTCCTTTTCTATGGTTTTCAGTCTTTCACGAAGCACGGTTTCCCTGACATTTTTATCAAATTTTTCCTGGGTTTTACTTGATATCTTCTGTTCCAGTTCCAGAATTTTGACTTCATGGGTAAGATAATCATTTATCCTGTCCAACCTGTCTCTCACATTTCTCATTTCAAGAAGCAACTGTTTTTCCTGAGGTTTGATATCCAGTATCGCCGAAACGTGATTTGCCAAATCTATAGGGGAAATCCCGGACATGATATTCATAAATGAGAGAAAATCCACCGATTTGCCCAAGTTTACCGCTTTTTTCAGAAGCTGTACGATATGATTAGTAAGGGCGGTTACTTCATCAGCAGGAGTAAACTCATCTGTAATTTCTACAACTTTACCCTGGTAATACGGATCAAGCGATTTGTATGAAACTATTTCTACTTTATTGATGCCTTTTACCAATGCGTTAATCTCATTTTCCGTACGAAGCACTCTTTCTATCTGAGCAAGAGTCCCAATGGTATAAAGGTCGCCCGGTGTCGGCTCGTGGATCTGTGGGCTTTTTTGCATAACCAAAGCTATGAATTTTTCAGAAGCATGCGACGCTTCTATAGCGGCCAATGACCGTGGTCTCCCGAATGTCAGAACTATTTCTGTACCCGGGAAAACAACACCGTCTCTTATGGGAACTATTGGGAGAATTTTTTCTTCTTCTGATTTAGGTAAATTTATCATAAAAAGATATTAGCAGCTTATCATACCGAGTGCTAAAAGTCAAGAGTATTTTTAACCGAAAATCATTGACTTATACATACTCATCCAGTATTTTTTCCAGATTTAGACCACAACTGCGCCTGAGTAACGTAGATTCGCTAAGTTGAGTGAGACTGTCTGTATAAGTAAGTCTATCTTCTTCATAAAAAATACCTGTCGGAATTTTGTCCGCAACAAAAAAACTTTTCTCCAATGCTTTCATTTTATCCCTTTTGTCATACTCTTCTCCCAATTTATAAACTCTTTCCCTATACCAGGGATACGTGTTTACTTTATTGAAGGAAATACATGGCTGAAGAATATTAACCAGGGAAAAACCCTTATGTCTCACCCCTTCTTCGATAATCCCTGCCGTATGAACTATATCTCCTGCAAATGCCTGAGCGACAAATGTAGCCCCTGACGTAATTGCATAGGCCAAAGGATTCACAGGCACTTCAATTACACCGTCAGGAGTGGATTTGGATTTGTAACCCTTGGGGGAAGTCGGTGAAGTTTGACCGGTAGTCAGACCATAAACCCTGTTGTCATGAATCACCACTGTGATGTCATGATTTCCACGCGCCGCATGCATGAGATGATTTCCTCCTTCTCCATAACAATCTCCGTCTCCTGCTACAACTAATACCGGAAGCTTATGATTGGCTATTTTGATACCCACTGCCGTCGGGATAGCGCGACCGTGTAAAGCATGAAAAGCATAACATTTGAGAAAATCGTTCATATTACCTGAACAGCCTATACCAAATACAATTGCAAAATCGGAGGGAGTCCATCCTATTTTCGTAAACGCCGATTTAAGCGCCCCCCATATCCCGAAATCCCCGCAACCTGGACACCAGGTGGGGAAATATGATGTGTTGTAATCAGTTATCTGCATAAGTTAAAAATCAAAAGTTAAAAGGCAAAAGTACAAATAAAAAATTAAAAGTTATGAATTTTTGACTTTTGAATTGCACTTTTGCTTTTTGAATTTTAACTTTTGACTTACAAGTAACTCTTAATTCCTTCTATTACTTCTTCCGGGTAAAACGGCCGGCCGTCATATTTTAACAGTTTATTCTCTATCCTGATACCCGTTTCCTGGGCAATAAGTTCACCCAGTTGTCCCGTGGCATTATTTTCAAGCAGTAATAATTTTTTAGCTTTTCTCAGTATACTTTCAGCTTGAGGAGAAAAAGGATAAATATAGGTGAAGTGCAATAGATTAAATTCCGGTAAATCCTGCATCGCCTGAAGAACCGGACCTTTCATCGAACCCCACGAAACTATTGTTAACGGCGCCTCGGGATTTCCGTATAATACCGGCGGAGGAAGATGACTTTTCTTATATGTTTCTGTCTTCTTTAATAATTTATCGACTTGTTTTTTCCTTGATTCCGCTTCTTCAGTCGTATGACCATCGGCAATATGTGAGTAAGAATTAGCCTGAAAGTAAGCCCCCTTTGTACCGGGAACCAGTCTCGGAGAAATACCATCCTCCGTAACTATGTATCTCTGAAACTCCACAAGTTCTCCTTCTTTATATTGTAAATTATCAATCACTTTCCCTCTGTTAATTTGTGTCTTTGAATTTTGGATTTTGGATTTTTCCACAGACTTGAAGCCTTCTGCCAGATACTTGTCCGACAATATGAAAACCGGACACTGGTAAATATCAGCCAGATTAAAAGCTTCCTGAGTGAGTCTGTATGCTTCCAGTACGTCACCCGGAGCCAACACTATTTTCGGAAACTCCCCGTGCCCGCTTCTTATTACAAAATGCAGATCCCCCTGCTCGGTCCAGGTAGGGAGTCCCGTAGCCGGCCCGGGTCGCTGCACTTCGGCAATCACGAGCGGGGTTTCTGTAATTCCCAATAAACTGACTGTTTCTACCATTAAAGCAAATCCTCCTCCTGAAGAGCCCACCATAGATCTGACTCCTGCAAAGGAAGCACCCGTAGCCATGTTTATCACGGAAATTTCATCTTCTGCGTGTTTCACTACCATACCTGTCTCGTGAGCTTTCTCAGCCAGGCCTGTTAATATCGTAGTGGAAGGAGTCATGGGATAAGCTGCATAAAATTTACATTCTGCAGCAATTGCTCCCAGAACTACAGCATCGTTTCCTGTCATTACCAGTTTATCTTTTCCTTCTATTTTGGGAAATTTCAAATTGTATCCTTCCGGATAATTGGAGAGAATGTAATCGTAACCCGTTTGAGCGGCTTTTTTATTTTTGTCTATTACTTCCTGACCTTTTTTGGCAAAAATTTCTTCTATCTGGGAAAAAAGTGCGGGTAGATGTGCTCCTAAATATCCCAATGACGCTCCTATTGCAATATTATTTTCCATCAACTTTTCTATACCCGCCTCAGAAGCAAGTTTGGAAAAAGGAATTTTGACCAGATTAATATTTTTTCCGGTAAATTCTTCTCCAGAAAAAGTAATTTTTTCATTATCATAAATGATTGCCCCGCCCGGCTTTAGTTCCCGTGCATGCAAATCTATGGTTTGCCTGTTTAGGGCAACGAGTAAATCTACACCTTTTTCCTGAGAAAAAACTTCCGTATCTCCGACTCTCACTTCATATACATTATGTCCGCCGCGGATAAGCGAAGGATATTCCAGATTGGTGAAGATGTAGTAACCGCTTCGTGTGGCTGATTTGGCAAAAAGAAGTCCGGAAGTCGCTATCCCAAATCCCGCTTCCCCCCCGATTTTCCAAGTAATAGATTTTGTCATAATTTAAATATCTGGAAATTTTGCGGTACGAAAAATTGTTCTCTAATATACCCTTCGACAGGCTCAGGGTATAAAGATCGCGCCTGCCCTGAGTGAGCAAAGCGAATCGAAGGGAGCGATTCGCAGAATCTCAAATTTTTATACGCTACAAATTTAAAATTCTTCTTTTCAGGGATAAATCTGCTTTCCGTTCTCATCATTTATAATGATAGCAGCGACCGGACATGCTTTGGCTGCATCCATGATTGTCTCAGGAGAGTCCTCAACAGCAGTATCCAGTATAATTGCTTTTGCTTCATTATCCAGTTCAAATGTTTTCGGTGCTACAGCTATACATGTAGCCGCCCCGATACAGAGATTGCGATCAACTGTCACGGTAAGTTTGCCTACTTTGGTCGGTCCTGATGGATTGGAATTGTTTGTATCCATATTAAAAAGTTAACAAATACAGCTTCATTTTACAAGAGCCAAAGTATTTTGAAATACTTCCAATGGGAGAAGCGCGCATTTGAGTCGAGTTGGGGTGAGTTCTATTCCCAGAAATTCCAGTATTTTTTCTTTCCCTATCTTTTTGGCTTCTTCTGTGGTTTTCCCTTTTACAAATTCCGTAAACAT
>Ga0209211_10005043_pt1 | contig 20009 bp, 23 predicted proteins | sample RifGroA2_FD_183992 | JGI IMG/M metagenome (GOLD analysis project Ga0209211, IMG submission 183992) | Groundwater microbial communities from Rifle, Colorado, USA - Groundwater A2 (SPAdes) (version 2) | ecosystem: Environmental > Aquatic > Deep subsurface > Groundwater | place: Rifle, Colorado...
GATGCAACAAGCCGTCGCCACCTCAACGATCACCTACGGCGACATCAAGAGCAAAAAAACAAGGAAAACCGCTTAGTGGAGCTAAGTGGATACCCCATCTATCCATACAGTACAGCAAAACGCAGTTCCAGTAAAGGGCTGGAACACTCCGCGGCAAAACGGTAACCATGACGACGGCGATGGCCTATGATGCAAAATCTGCTCTCTCGATTTCCTTCGGCGCTGACAGTGAATCCCGGCATGAAAGCCCTCCTCAATCCCGCTGCGTTAATGCATCGCCTGCGCTTCACGAAGAAGTTTGCCGCGCTTGCCTTCGTGGTCTTCATCACGGTGCTGCTGCTGCTCTACAGCCTGCTTGGCACGTTCAATAACCGGATTGAGAGAACGCGCAAGGAATTGCATGGAGCCAGGGCCACGCTTGCCATCATGCAGTTGATTCAGGCGGCACAGCAACATCGCGGCCTGTCTTCCATGGTGATTGTCGGCGAGTCCCGGCTTGAAGAAATGCGCGCCGCCAAACAAACCGAAGTCGATGCCCTGTTCAAGCAGGTGGATACCGCCCTGCCGGCAACAAACCGCGACAGCGTGTCCTGGAAGAAGATCATCGCCGACTGGAGGGATGTTCAGGATACCGGGCTCGAATGGATCGGAGCGCAGAGCTTCAACGCGCATACGGCGCTGATCAACGACCTGCTGGATCTTCAGATCAGTGTCGCCGACGATTCCGGACTGGTGCTCGATCCCGACGCGGGCAGCCACTACCTGATCGAAACCGGCATCATCAACCTGCCGCTTCTGCTTGAGCGTCTCGGTCGTCTGCGCGACAAAGGCGCAACGGCCCTGATCCAACGCAAGACACCGCCACAAACCCGCATCGATTTCAGCGTTCTCGACATCGAGGTCAATACCCTGCTGCGCGACACGGAATCCGCAATAAAGAAGGTGGTGCGCCATGCGCCCACTCTCGACATCCCCCTCGGCCTCGCCATCAAGACCATGCGCGAGGTTTCTGCCCAGGTACTGCATACCGTTTCGGCCGACATCCTTTATGAACAGTTCAAGATGCCACCGGCCGACTACTTCAGGCTGACCACGAGTGCCATCGATGACGGCTACCAGCGGCTCTATGACAGCATCTACCCGAGCCTGAACGAACTGCTGGAAGCCCGCATCGAGACCGCGCAAACCGGCCGCCAATTCAGCATTGCAGGCTGCCTGGTGGTTTTCGCGGTGCTCCTGTATTTGATGATCGCGGATGTCGCGGCACGCAAACGCGCTGAGGACTCCTTGCGGGAATTCAACGCAACGCTCGAACAGAAAATCATCGAGCGCACCGAAGCCCTGCGCAAAACGCTGGCCGACCTTGGCGCCACCCAGGGTCGCATGGCTCAAATCATCGAAGGCAGCCCGGTGGGGACGTTTGTGCTCGACCACAATCACCATGTCACCCACTGGAACCGCGCCTGCGAGGTTCTGTCCGGAGTCAGTGCGACAGCGGTGCTGGGTACCCGCGAGGCGTGGCGACATTTCTACGAAAGCGAACGGCCGACGATGGCCGACCTGATTGTTTCGGAAGAAACCATCGGCGAAGTCGAGCGGCTTTATGCAGACAAATGGCGCCGCTCCGACCTCATCCACGGCGCCTTCGAAGCCGAGAGTTTCTTTCCGAATATCGGAGAGACCGGGCGCTGGATCTACTTCACCGCGGCGCCGCTGCGCGACGGGACGGGACAAGTCGTCGGCGCGATCGAAACCCTGCGCGACGTCACCCAGCAAAAAGAGGCTGAACTGGCGCTGCTGCGCCAGGCAACCAGGGACGGCTTGACCGAGATCGCCAATCGCCGCTGCTTCGACGAAGCGCTGGTCAGCGAATGGAGCCGTGCGCAGCGCGATCAAACTTCACTGGCGCTGCTGATGATCGACGTCGATCACTTCAAACGCTACAACGATACCTACGGCCACCAGAAGGGTGATGATTGCCTGAAAAGCGTGGCGCGGGCGATGGATCAGAAAATCTTCCGTCCGGCGGACCTGGTGGCGCGCTATGGTGGCGAGGAATTCGTGATCCTCATGCCCAACACCGATTTGGCCGGCGCCCGCATGGTCGCCGAGCGGATAGTGCAGCACGTTTATGAACTGGCCATCCCGCATGAAACCTCGGACCTTGGCGGGCTGGTATCGATCAGCGCCGGCGTCGCCGCAATTGTTCCGACCCCCGATGCTTGTGCGGCTCAGTTGCTCGCTGCGGCAGACAGCGCACTGTATGCGGCCAAGCACGCAGGCAGAAACCGGATTCATGGCTGAGACAACCCTCGCGATCGCTCGATTTGTAGGATAATTCACTCTGGTTGTCGGGAGAGAGTGACACATTTCCCACCGTCACCGCCGAAGGCGCAACCCCCAGGAACCGCTCAGGCAAAAGGACCGACGACGCAGCACAAATCTGGAGAGCGGCAACTCGTTGCAGCACCATGAATTGCCCGCCGACGGAGTAAATCTCTCAGGCACCAAGGACAGATAGGGGATGTGACGGAGCCCCGTCGCGCCCGTTATCGTTTCCGTCCGAGGACTGCCATGCCGCTACGTACTCCGCTTTACGACTCCCACCTTGCCGCCGGCGCCAAAATGGTCGATTTCTCCGGTTGGGAGATGCCCATTCATTACGGCTCGCAGATCGAGGAACACCATGCCGTGAGGCGCGACGCCGGCATGTTCGACGTCTCCCACATGTGCGCACTGGATCTCGCCGGACCGGATTCCCGTGCCTACCTGCGGCACCTGCTGGCCAACGACGTGGCGAAACTGACCACGCCGGGCAAGGCGCTCTACTCCTGCCTCCTGAAAGCGTCGGGCGGCGTGATCGACGACCTGATCGTCTACTTCTTCACCGCCGAGCGCTACCGCATCGTGGTGAACGCCGGCACGGCAGTCAAGGACGTGCCCTGGATGCGCGCGCAGCTGGACGGATTCGATGCCGAGCTCATCGTGCATCGGACAGACAACGACGATCCGGTGGCGATCATCGCCACTCAGGGCCCCAATGCGCGCGAACGTCGCACAACAGCCAACGATTCCGTGGCGATGATCGCCGTGCAGGGCCCCCAGGCCCGCGAACGTTTCTGGACGGCTTTTCCCGCCAGCCGCGCCGCGACGGAGACGCTGGTCGTGTTTCAGGCCGCCGAAGTGGGCGACTGGCTGATCGCCCGCACCGGCTACACCGGCGAGGACGGTTTCGAAATCACCGTACCCAGCGCCGACGCGGCACCGGTCTGGCAGAAGCTGCTCGCTGCCGGCGTCAAGCCCTGCGGCCTCGGCGCGCGCGATACGCTGCGGCTCGAAGCCGGCATGAACCTCTACGGCCAGGACATGGACGAGGGCATCTCGCCCTATGAAGCCGGACTCAAATGGACCGTCGACCTGAAGGACGCCACGCGCGACTTCATCGGCAAAGCGGCGCTGGAGGGAAAAAACGCACGGCCGGTGCGCAACCAGTTCGCCGGCCTGCTGCTGCTCGATCGCGGCGTGCTGCGCGCCCACCAGAAAGTCATCACGCCGCAGGGTGATGGCGAAATCACCAGCGGCACCTACTCGCCGACCCTGAATCAATCCATCGCAATGGCCCGCCTGCCGATCGCTGTCGCCATCGGCAGCGAAGTCGAAGTCGAAATCCGCGACAAGCGCTTCAAGGCGCGCGTCGTCAAACCCAGTTTTGTCCGCAACGGCAAAATTCTTGTTTAGCCACAGAGGACACAGAGGGCACAGAGGAAAAAACTTCTGGGTCTTCTCTGTGTTCTCTGTGATCTCTGTGGCCCATGTTTTTTTGGAGACTGGAAATGAACACCCCCGCCGATCTGAAATACGCCGCCTCCCATGAGTGGGCGAGGCTGGAAGCCGATGGCAGCGTCACCATCGGCATCACCGATCATGCCCAGGAAGCGCTGGGCGACATCGTCTTCCTCGAACTGCCGGCCCTCGGCCGCGTCGTCAAGGCCGGCGAGGAATGCGCCGTGGTCGAATCGGTAAAGGCCGCCTCCGACATCTACTCACCGGTGTCCGGCGAAGTGGTGGACATCAACCAGGCCGCCGCCGACGCACCGGAGTCGGTCAATGCGGATGCCTATGCCGCATGGCTGTTTCGCGTCAAGCCGGCCGATGCCGCCCAATGCGCGGCGGAACTCGACGGCCTGCTCGATGCCGCCGCCTACGGCGCCACGCTTTAAGTTGTCGCCATGCACGCTGACAACCTGTCGACACCGCTGACCACCCTCGAACACCGCGACGAATTCATCGGCCGCCACATCGGCCCCAACGAGCATGTCATTGCCGGCATGCTCGCCGCCATCGGCACCGCTTCGCTCAGCACGCTGATCAGCGAGACGGTGCCGGCAGCCATTCGCCTGCAGCGCCCGCTGGCCCTGCCGGGACCGGTGCCGGAACATGCGGCGCTGGCCGCACTGAAAGCCATCGCGGCGAAGAACGTGGTCAAGAAATCGCTGATCGGCCAGGGCTACTACGGCACCCATACGCCGCCCGTGATCCTGCGCAACCTGTTCGAGAACCCCGGCTGGTACACCGCCTACACGCCCTACCAGGCCGAGATCGCCCAGGGCCGGCTGGAGGCGCTGCTCAACTACCAGCAGATGGTGTGTGATCTCACCGGCATGGAGATTGCCAACGCTTCGTTGCTCGACGAAGCCACCGCCGCCGCCGAGGCCATGACCATGGCGCGGCGCATCTCGAAAGCCAAAGGCAATGTTTTCTTCGTCGATGAGGCCACCTTTCCGCAGACCATCGACGTGATCAGGACCCGTGCCGCCTACTTCGGTTTCGAACTGGTTTTCGGCCGGCCGGAAGATGCACATCGGCACGAGCTGTTCGGCGCACTGCTGCAGTACCCGAATGCGCGCGGCGAAATTTCCGATCTCACCACGGCGATTGCCACGATCAAGAATCGCGGCGGCGTGGTGGCCGTGGCGTCCGACCTGATGGCGCTGGTGCTGCTCAAACCGCCCGGCGAAATGGGTGCCGACATCGCCCTCGGCTCGTCGCAGCGCTTCGGTGTGCCGCCCGGTTTCGGCGGCCCGCACGCGGCCTTCTTCGCCACGCGCGAAGCGCATGTGCGTTCGATGCCGGGACGCATCATCGGTGTCTCGAAGGATGCGCGCGGCAAGACCGCCTATCGCATGGCCCTGCAAACCCGCGAGCAGCACATCCGGCGCGAAAAGGCCAACTCCAACATCTGCACCTCGCAGGTGCTGCTCGCCAACATGGCCGGCATGTACGCGGTGTGGCACGGCCCCGAGGGCCTGCGCACCATCGCCTCGCGCATCCACCGCCTGACCGCCCTGCTGGCCGGCGGCCTCGGCGTTACCGGGCGCGATTTCTTCGACAGCTTCGAACTGAAAGTCGGCGCTGGCGAGACGGCGAAATACCTGAAGGCAGCGGTTGATGCCGGCTACAACCTGCGTCGCGTCGATGACCAGACCATCGGCATCAGCCTCGACGAAACCACCACGCGCGAAGATGTCGCCGCACTGCTGAAGATATTTGGCAAGAGCACGCCCGTCGAAGCCCTCGACGCCGCCCGACCCTGCGCGATTCCCGCCTCGCTGCAACGCCGCGAACCCATCCTCAGCCATCCGGTATTCAACACGCATCACACCGAACACGGCATGCTGCGCTATCTCAAGCGCCTGCAGAATCGCGATCTGGCGCTCGATCACGCGATGATCCCGCTCGGCTCCTGCACCATGAAACTCAACGCCGCCGCCGAGATGATTCCGGTGTCCTGGCCCGAGTTCGCGCAGATGCACCCCTTCGCGCCGCTCGATCAGGCGCAGGGCTACCTGGAACTGATCACGGGGCTGGAGAACCAGCTCAAGGCCATCACCGGCTTCGATGCCGTCTGCATGCAGCCGAACTCCGGCGCGCAAGGCGAATACACCGGGCTGGTGGCCATCCGCCGCTATCAGGCGGCGAATGGCGAGGGTCATCGCAAGGTCTGCCTGATTCCCAAATCGGCGCACGGCACCAATCCGGCGACGGCGCAGATGTGCGGCCTCGAAGTGATTGTGGTCGCCTGCGACGACAGCGGCAACGTCGACCTCGCCGACCTCCAGGCCAAGGCCGCGCAGCATGCGGCCAATCTGTCCTGCCTGATGATCACCTACCCGTCGACGCATGGCGTCTTCGAGGAGGCGATAAAGGACATCTGCACCATCATCCACGCCCACGGCGGCCAGGTGTACATGGACGGCGCCAATCTCAACGCCCAGGTCGGCCTCTGCCGGCCGGCCGACATTGGCGCCGATGTTTCGCACATCAACCTGCACAAGACCTTCGCCATCCCGCACGGCGGCGGCGGACCCGGCATGGGACCGATCGGGCTCAAGGCGCATCTCGCACCCTTCATGGCCAACCACGCAGTACAAACCATTGCCGGCCCGCATGACGGACAGGGCGCGGTATCGGCGGCACCCTGGGGCTCGGCCTCGATCCTGCCGATCTCGTGGATGTACATCACCATAATGGGCGGCAGCGGCCTGACCCGCGCCACCGAGATCGCAATACTCAACGCCAACTATGTCGCGGCGCACCTCAAGGACCACTACCCGGTGGTCTATACCGGCAGCCAGGGCCGCGTCGCCCACGAGTGCATCCTCGACATCCGTGCCATCAAGGCGCAGACCGGCATCGCCGAAACCGACATTGCCAAGCGCCTGATGGACTACGGCTTCCACGCCCCGACGGTGAGCTTCCCGGTTGGCGGCACGCTGATGGTGGAGCCGACCGAATCGGAAGACAAGGCCGAACTCGACCGCTTCTGCGCCGCAATGATTGCCATTCGCGACGAAATCCGCCGCATCGAAAACGGCGAATGGACGCTGGACGCCAGCCCGCTCAAGCAGGCGCCGCACACCGAAGCCGACCTGGTCGGCGACTGGACGCGGGCATATTCGCGCGAACAGGCCGTATTCCCGCTGCCCTGGGTGGCCGAGAACAAGTTCTGGCCCTATGTCAATCGCATCGACGATGTGTGGGGCGACCGCCACCTGTTCTGCGGCTGCGTGCCGATGTCCGAGTTGGAGCAACTTGGCGGAATCGCCAACGGCGCAAACACCGAGGGTTATCGGGACAGACAGGATCGCTTCTGAGGTAAATCATGACCAAACATCTCGTACTCACCGTCATCGGCGACGACCGCCCCGGCCTGGTCGGCGAACTCTCGGCCGCGATCAGCGCCCAGCAGGGCAACTGGCTGGAAGCCTCGATGGCACAACTCGCCGGCAAGTTCGCCGGCATTGTCGAAGTCGCCGTCGACGACGGGCATGACGCCGCGCTGAAGGAAGCGCTCGGCCAACTCAAGGGACTGAAAGTAACGGTCGAGTCGGCGGCAGCCCAAAAGTCGGCGCTGACGGGACGGCGCCTGAAGCTGGCGCTGGTCGGCCACGATCGCATCGGCATCGTGCGCGAGGTATCGCAGGTATTGGCGCACCACGCGGTCAATGTCGAAAGCCTGGAAACCCACACTTCCAGCGCGCCGATGTCGGCCGCCGTGCTGTTCCATGCCGTGGCCGAACTCACCGCCGCGCCGGATCTCGATGTTTCGGCGCTGACCGGGGAACTCGAACGCATCTCGAACGATCTGATGGTCGATATCACTCTCGACGAAACGATCAAGGCCTGAGACTCATGTACGTCCTGCACATCGCCAACAAGAACTACTCGTCGTGGTCGTTGCGGCCCTGGGTGCTGATGCGCGCGCTGGACATTCCCTTCAGCGAGCGCCCGCACCGCCTCGGCGCCGAAGCATTCACCGATTTTTCCCCGTCAGGCAAGGTGCCCTGCCTGGTGGACAACGCCACCGTCGTCTGGGATTCGCTGGCCATCATCGAATACCTGGCCGAAGACCATTCCGGAGTCTGGCCGGCCGATGTCAATGCCCGCGCCTGGGCGCGCAGCGCTGCCGCCGAGATGCACTCGGGCTTCACCCATCTGCGCAACCAGCACGGCATGAACGTCGGTGTGCGGGTTGCGGCGGCACAACGTTCGGCCGGGTTGCTGGCCGACATCGCACGCATCGAGCACGTCTGGAACGAAGGTCTGGCACGCTTCGGCGGGCCGTTTCTGGCGGGCAGCGAATTCAGTGCCGTCGACGCCTTCTTCGCGCCCGTGGCGTACCGCTTCCGCAGCTACGGCGTCGCGGTCAAGGGCGCCGCCGCCGGCTATCTCGACACCATGCTCGCCCACCCGGCAATGAAAGAGTGGGAAGTCGCCGCTCTGGCCGAGGATTTCCGCGAGACGGAGCACGAAGCCGAACTGGCAGTGGCCGGCACGGTGACTGCCGACCTGCGCGCCGTACTACCAGCGCCGACTCTTTGATGAAAACTCCCGAACTGCTGGCGCCGGCGGGCTCGCTGGCGATGGCGCGCACTGCGCTGGATTTCGGCGCGACGGCGATCTACGCCGGACAGCCGCGCTACAGCCTGCGCGTGCGCAACAACGATTTCGGCACGCTGGAGAACCTCGCCGCGGGCATCGCGCTGACCCATGCGCGCGGCGGGCATTTCTATCTGGTCAGCAACATCCTGCCGCACAACGCCAAGTTGCGGACTTATCTGGATGACATGGCGCCGGTGATGGCGCTGCATCCCGACGCGCTGATCATGGCCGATCCGGGACTGATGATGATGATCCGCGAGCGCTGGCCGCAGATGCCTATCCACCTCTCGGTGCAGGCCAACACCGTCAACCATGCGGCAGTGAAGTTCTGGCGCAGCGTCGGCGTCTCGCGCGTGATCCTGTCGCGCGAACTCTCGCTCGACGAAGTGGCCGAGATCCGCCAGCAATGCCCGGACACGGAACTCGAAGTCTTCGTCCATGGCGCGCTGTGCATCGCCTATTCCGGCCGCTGCCTGCTCTCCGGCTACTTCAACCACCGCGACCCGAACCAGGGCAGCTGCACCAATTCATGCCGCTGGGATTACAAGGTGCATGAGGGCAGCGAAGACGGCAGCGGCGACGTCGGCCTCGCCGCGCCGCGCCCGCTCGCCGTGGCGCCGGCGCCGACTCCGCCCGCCGGCAAACAGAACACCCTGCGCCGCCCCGGCGCCACCTGGCTTCTCGAAGAGAAGGAGCGCCCCGGCGAATACATGCCGATCGAGGAGGACGAGCACGGCAGCTACATCCTCAACTCGAAAGACCTGCGCGCCATCGAATACGTCGCCAAGCTTACGGAAATCGGCATCGACTCGCTGAAAATCGAAGGCCGCACCAAGTCGCCCTACTACGTCGCGCGCACCTGCCAGAGCTACCGCCAGGCCATCGATGATGCCGTCGCCGGACGGCCCTTCGACGCGAAGCTGATCGGCCAGCTCGACGGCCTCGCCAATCGCGGCTACACCACCGGCTTCTTCGATCGCCACCCGGACCGCGACTACCAGAACTACCTTTCCGGCAGTTCCGAATCCAGCCGCAGCCTGTATGTCGGCGACGTGCTCGGCTACGACGCCGGAGGGTTCGCCGAAATCGAGGTGAAGAACCATTTCGAGGTCGGCGATCGCATCGAAATCATCCGCCCGCAGGGCAACCTCGAACTCGTCATCGAGGCCATGCAGAACCGCGAGGGCGTTTCGGTCACGGTCGCCCCCGGCAGCGGCCACCTGATGCGCATCGCCCTGCCGCCGGGGTGCGAGGGCGCTTTCGTGGCGAAGTACCTCGCGGCCGGGCAAACTGCCGACGCATGAGCAAGCTCGTCGAGGTCCGCATCCCGATCTATCCTGACTGCTGGGAAACCTGCGGCAGCTGCGCCCAGGGCGATGTGGTGATCGAGGAAGTTCTGGTGAAGCCCGGCGACCTGGTCCGGTTCGACGACGCCGTGATCATCCTGGAAACCGGCAAGGTCGCACTCGACATCCAGTCGCCTCATGCCGGCCGCGTTGTCGAGGTGTTCGTCGAGGCCGGTCAAGAAGTCGCCGAGGGCGCGCTGATCCTGACCCTGGAGCAGGTCTAGAAAAGCGCACCGGGCCGCTCAGGGCTCCGTCTCGGGCTCCGGTTGTGGCGATTCCTCATTGAACAGCGCCAGATCGCGAATGTTCTTCTGGACCGCAACGGCGGCAAACAGGCTCAGCAGGAAAGACATAGCAAAAAAGCCCTTCTCGCTCGACCCGATATCCGCATTCCAGAGACCCACGGTGAGCAGCAGAATTGCCATGCCGACGGCGACCCAGGAAAGTCCGAAATAGATTCCCGTAACGGGTATGCCTTCCATTCGGTCACGGACGGCTTTTTGCAGGGACACCGAGGCGTAAAGTCCGAACATCAGGACCGTGAAGTAGAAGCCCTTTTCGTAATTCGGCATGGCGCCATTCCACAGCCCTGACAGAAAAGTGATGGAGCCGACGAGCAACGCAGTCCAGGACGCGCCGACAAATGCGCCTGTAGGTTTCGGAAGCTGTGCCTTCATGGTAATGGAGTCCCCCTGGTCAATTAGTGTTGTCGCGATTTTCGCGTTTCGCAGAATACCGCTTTTCGGGAATGGATGATGCGCAGTTGCCATATCCGCTGTATCAATGCGAAATCGAATTGACGCGCATCGATGATGCGCGTAAGCTATGCGCATCCCGTATGCGGAGCAATGTCATGAGCCCTGTTGCCAAGAAGGCCGCCAATCTGACGGTACGTGCCGACCTGCTGGAAGAGGCCCGCGCGCGCAAGATCAACCTCTCGCATACGCTCGAAGTCGCACTTGCCGCCGAACTGAAGCGGCAGCGCGAAGCCGAGTGGCTGGAGCAGAACAAGGCGGCGATCGAGGCCTACAACCGGCACGTCGAAAAGCACGGCCTGTTTTCCGACCGTTTCCGCAACTTCATGCGCGAAGATTGATGGCCCACCTCGACGTTTATCGCAATCCGGACCGCAAGACTGCTGCGATCATCCCGTTCGTGCTCGACGTGCAGAGCAATCTTCTCGACGGTCTGCCATCGAGTGTGGTGATTCCCCTGGCCCGTCCGGAAACCATCGAAACCCTGCCAATTCTGCGACTCAATCCAAGAGTCAGTATCAATGGAACCAAACTCGTCGCACTGACGCAGGACATTGCAACCGTCCCGCGCCGCCTGCTCAAGAAACCCGTCACCAACCTTTCCCCCCAGCGCGATGAATTAGTCGCCGCGCTGGATCTTCTTTTCATCGGACTGTAAAGAAAGCTTCCCGCAAATGGCCCAGTACGTTTTCACCATGAACCGCGTCGGCAAGATCGTGCCGCCGAAGCGCCAGATCCTCAAGGACATCTCCCTCAGCTTTTTCCCCGGCGCCAAGATCGGCCTGCTGGGCCTCAACGGCTCAGGCAAATCTACCGTCCTGAAGATCATGGCCGGCATCGACAAGGACATCATCGGCGAAGCGACGCCGATGCCCAACCTGTCGATCGGCTACCTGCCGCAGGAGCCGCAGCTCGACCCGGCCAAGACCGTGCGCCAGGAAGTCGAATCCGGCATGGGCGAAGTCATGGAAGCCCAGGCCAAGCTCGAAGCCGTGTATGCGGCCTACGCCGAAGAAAACGCCGATTTCGACAAGCTGGCCGAGGAACAGGCGCGGCTCGAAGCCATCCTCGCCGCCTCGGGCGCCGATACCGAACATCAGCTCGACCTCGCCGCCGACGCCCTGCGCCTGCCAGCCTGGGACGCGTCGATCAAGACGCTTTCCGGCGGCGAAAAAAGGCGCGTCGCGCTGTGCAAGCTGCTGCTGTCGCGCCCCGACATGCTGCTGCTCGACGAGCCGACCAACCACCTCGACGCCGAATCCGTCGAATGGCTGGAGCAGTTCCTCACCCGCTTCCCCGGCACCGTGGTCGCCGTGACCCACGACCGCTACTTCCTCGACAACGCCGCCGAGTGGATCCTCGAACTCGACCGCGGCCACGGCATTCCGTGGAAGGGCAATTATTCCAACTGGCTGGAACAGAAGGAAGCGCGGCTGGAGACCGAAGCCAAGCAGGAAGACGCGCACATGAAGGCCATGAAGCAGGAGCTGGCCTGGGTGCGCAGCAACCCCAAGGCGCGTCAGGCCAAGAGCAAGGCGCGCCTCGCGCGCTTCAACGAAATGTCGGAAACCGATTACCAGAAGCGCAACGAAACGCACGAACTCTTCATCCCCGTCGCCGAGCGCCTCGGCGACAAGGTCGTCGAGTTCCATGACGTCAGCAAGGGCTTCGGCGATCGCCTGCTGATCGACAAGCTTTCCTTCACCGTGCCGCCCGGCGCGATAGTGGGCATCATCGGCCCCAACGGCGCCGGCAAATCGACGCTGTTCAAGATGCTCACCGGACAGGACAAGCCCGACTCAGGCGAAGTCGTGGTCGGCCCGACGGTGAAGATTTCCTACGTCGACCAGAGCCGCGACTGCCTTGATGGCAGCAAGACCGTATTCGAGGAACTCGCCGACGGCGCCGACATCATCACCATCGGCAAGCTCGAAATCGGCAGCCGCGCCTATATCGGCCGCTTCAATTTCAAGGGCGGCGACCAGCAGAAAAACGTCGGTAACCTTTCCGGCGGCGAGCGCGGACGCCTGCACCTGGCGAAGACCCTGATGACCGGCGGCAACCTGCTGCTGCTCGACGAACCGTCCAACGACCTCGACGTCGAAACGCTGCGCGCGCTGGAAGACGCCCTGCTCGAATTCGCCGGCTGCGCCATGATCATCAGCCACGACCGCTGGTTCCTCGACCGCATCTGCACCCACATCCTGGCCTGCGAGGGCGACTCGCAGTGGAGCTTCTTCGCCGGCAACTACCACGAGTACGAAGAGGACAAGAAGAAACGCCTCGGCGAAGAAGGCGCCAAGCCGAAGCGGATTCGCTACAAGCCGATCACGCGGTAACGGGGTACACTTTCCGCATGGACTACACCGTAAGTCCCTCCGGCGAAGAGACCTTTGTGATCCTCAAGGTCACAGGAAACATCACCCGGCAAACCATCATGCCGGGGGTCGTGGCGGCGCATGCGCTCGGAGGAAAGCTCGCCCTCGATTGCTACCTGGTCGATGCGACCGACGCCACCAACATAGAGACCATTACCGACAACTACACATTCGCCTACTCGGATATGCGGAACACGGAAGGCATCGACAAATATGCCCGCATCGCCGTGCTGGTCAGCCCTGACGATCACTCGCACGACTTCGTCGAGACCGTCGCCAGAAACGCCGGGCTGAATTTCAGACTGTTCCGCGACCGGGATCAGGCGGAAGGTTTTCTGCGCTAGCAGGAGCCTGATTCGGCAGGGATCGTGCCGGCTCGGACAGTCCCCGCTCGACCATGTCCAGCAGGTTTTGCAGGACCAGCTTGCGCTGATTGCCGCCAAGTCCGCGTAGCGGCCCGTCGATGATCAACATCGACAGGCCATGGACCGCGGACCATGCCAGATAGTCGGCACCCAGTCTCCTCTGCCGCGGCAGCAGCCCTGCGTCGACAAAGCAATCCAACGCCGCACCCAGCAACTGGAAGGGATTGAGGCCCGTCTTGCCCGCTTTTTCCGGCACGGCGGCGCCCTTTAACTGGTCCGGCACCGAAAAAGCCGTGCGGAACAGGCCGGGTTCAGCACAGGCGAATTCCACGTAGCCGGTGCCCACGGCGCGCAGGCTGGCGCGAGCAAGGGCGGCCGGGTCGTGCGTCGCCGGCAACCGGGCCAACTGGCCTTCGATGGCCACCGCCAGCGCCGCCAGGGCGGCCGAGCGCACCGCCTGCAACAGGGCATTGCGGCTGGCGTAGTGCCGGTAGGCGGCATTCGGCACCACGCCGGCGCGGCGGGTGGCCTCGCGCATGGTGACGGCTTCCGGACCGCCGGCACGCGCCAGATCGATAGCGGCATCAAGCAGGGCGCGCGCCAGATCGCCGTGGCGATAGGTGCTGCGCTTCGCTGTCGTGGCGCTCTTCTGGCTCATCTTCGATCAATGCATCGCTCAATGTGGACACTGTCCATTATATCTGCTATCGTACTTGTGGATGGCGTACACATATCACCGGGCGCTGTCCGATGGAAGTATCTCTTGATCAACGACGCGATCTCCAGAAATCGCATCCCACCCAGCAAAGGAAACATCATGCAAATCCAGCCCTACCTGATCTTCGAAGGCCGCTGCGAAGAAGCGCTCGACTTCTACCGCAGCGTGCTCGGTGCCGAAATCACCCTGCTGATGCGCTACAAGGAAAGTCCGGAACCGCCGCTGCCCGGCTGTCTGGCGCCCGGCAGCGAGGAGAAGATCATGCACGCCAGCATCCGCATCGGCGAGACGACGATCATGGCATCCGACGGCATGTGCCAGGGAAAGCCCAACTTCCAGGGCTTTACGCTGGCGCTCAACCTTGCCAGCGAAGCCGAGGTGGACCGCATTTTCAACGCCCTGGCCGAAGCCGGCGAAGTGCGCATACCGCCCGCCAGGACCTTCTGGTCGCCGCGCTTCGGCATGGTCGCCGACCGCTTCGGCGTGGGCTGGATGGTCAGCGTCGCGCCCTGAGCGCAGCAATCTGCAAGAAGTCCCCACGGCTGCCAGACCCGAAGTTATCCGCCGGCGGCAAAACAGACGCAACATCAAAAGGAGAAATGATCATGTCCAAAGGCACTATCCAGCTTCATCGCGTGCTCCGTGCGCCCCCGGAACGCGTCTATCGGGCGTTCCTGAATGCCGAGGCAATGGCGAAGTGGCTTCCACCGCACGGCTTTACCTGCACGGTTCATCACCTCGAAGCCAAGATTGGTGGAAGCTACAAAATGTCGTTCACAAACTTCACCACGGGTCATGACCACTCCTTTGGTGGCGAGTACCTTGAGCTTGTGCCATCCGAAAGGATTCGCTACACGGACAAGTTCGACGACCCGAACCTGCCGGGGGAAATGCAAACGACGGTGACCCTGAAGCAAGTGTTGTGTGGCACCGAGGTCAACATAGTGCAAGCAGGCTTGCCCGAGGCCATTCCGCTCGAGATGTGCTATCTCGGCTGGCAAGATTCGCTGGCACAGCTTGCGACTCTCGTCGAGCCCGAGATTCCGGACTAGCAGGGCGCCAAGTTCGCATTGACAAGGTTCTTGATGGTCCCGCTGCCACACACTTGCGCTATGTGCGTCAGTGAGGGCGGCCTGACAAAATGGGCCTGAGTCCAGCGGACCAACTCGATAGTGAGACCAGATATGACAATCAAACTGTATGGCCATCCATTCGCCGCGTTCGCATGGAAGGCTCTGATCGCTGCGTATGAGAGAGACGTCGCATTTGAATTTTGCATGGTAGATCCCGATCATGCCGAAAACTCTGCTCGCATTGCCGAACTGTCGCCGACTGGACAGTTTCCAGCGCTCACTGATGGCGCTCGCGTGGTTACGCAGTCCAACTCGGTGATTGAGTATCTGGATCGATTTGGCCATTCTCCCAAGATGATTTCAGATGATCCGGATGTCGCACTTACGTCGCGCATGCTGGCTTACGTCTTTGACTCATACGTTGCAGAGCCCATGCAGCAAACTGTGGCGGAGGCGCTTCGCCCGAAGGATCAGCAAGATCCACGCCGCGTGACAGAAGCCAAGGAAAAATTGGATAAATCCTATGCCTGGCTGTCCAGTCGCATCGGCACTGGCTGGGCAAACGGGGACAGCTTCAGCATCGCAGACTGCGCGGCAGCCCCAGCCTTGTTCTACTCCGATTGGGTGCACCCGATTCCAGCGGGTGCACTTAAAACATATCGAACCAGATTGCTTGAACATCCGTCAGTGGCGCGAGTCGTAGACGAGGCGCGCCCCTACCGTCGCTTCTTTCCGCTCGGCGCACCGGATCGTGACTGAGACGGCTAATTCAGGCGTTACAGAAAAAGTCATGACCCAGTATCTGGTTGCCATCCACCACCCCGACGACTACGACCAATCCGTCGCGGAAGACGAAGCGATGTCGGGCGCCGGTAGAGGTGCGCCCGTTCAACTGATGGAGATGTGACATGGATAGGCAAGCAACAATTTGCCTTTGGTACGACCGCGACGCCGAGGATGCGGCGCGCTTTTACGCCAGGACCTTTCCCGATTCATCCGTTGGCGCGGTGCACCTCGCGCCGGGAGACTTTCCGTCGGGGAAGAAGGAGGATGTGTTGACGGTCGAGTTTACGGTGATGGGAATTCCCTGCCTCGGGCTCAACGGCGGACCCGGGGTCAAGCACAACTGGGCATTCTCGTTTCAGGTCGCGACCGCCGACCAGGCCGAAACCGATCGTTACTGGAATGCGATCGTCGGCAACGGCGGCGAAGAGAGCGCCTGCGGCTGGTGCAAGGACAAATGGGGCCTGTCCTGGCAGATAACGCCGATCGCCCTGACCAAAGCGGTAACCGATCCCGATCCCGCCGCAGCCAAGCGCGCATTCGAGGCGATGATGGAGATGAAAAAGATCGACATCGCCGCAATCGAGGCAGCGCGCCGCGGTTGAACCGGCGTGGCAAGAGATGTCATTTGACTGGAGTGAGCACATGAACTACAAAGGCAGCTGCCACTGCGGCAGGGTTGCGTTCGAAGTCGACGGCGAGATCACGGGAGCGATGGCGTGCAATTGCTCGATCTGCCAGCGCAAGGGTTCGCTGCTCTGGTTCGTTCCGCGCGAGAAGCTTCGTCTCCTCACGCCCGACGAAGCGGCGAACACCTATACGTTCAACAAGCACGTCATCAAGCACAGGTTTTGCCCCGTCTGCGGCATCCATCCATACGGCGAAGGCACGGACCCGAAGGGCCCTGCAATGGCGGCCGTCAACATTCGTTGCCTCGAAGGCATCGACCTTTCAGCCATCCCGGTTCAAAACTACGATGGCCGCTCGGTCTGAACCGGTGAGCGGTCGGGAAGCTGCGCAGAACCATCGGCGCCACCGCACCGGGCGCGGATCGCGGAAAACGGCTCCTGATCCTCTAAACTCCCGACCGTCGCGCACCGGCACCGTCCCGGCACGCCGCGTACCGGGAGGAAGGACAATTCGTGAAGTGCCTCGTCGTCATCGCGCATCCGCTGCGCGAAAGCCTTTGTCACGCGATGGCGGCCAAGGCCGTCGCCATCCTCGAAGCCGCCGGGCACGAGGTGCAGGTCGAGGACTTGTACCGCAAGGAGTTCTCCGCCGCCCTGACCGGCGCGGAACGTGCCAGCTACTACGGCCAACGCTACGAATCGAGCGCCGTTCAGGGCGAAATCGACCGCTTGCTGTGGGCTGAAGGCCTGGTGCTTTGCTTTCCGACCTGGTGGTTCGGCTTTCCCGCCATCCTCAAGGGCTGGTTCGACCGCAGCTGGGCGCCGGGCGTGGCGTATGACCACGCCAATGATCTGGGTCCGATCAAACCGCGCCTGCACGGCCTGCGTCATGCACTGGTCATCACCTCGCTGGGTGCGCCGTGGTGGGTGGACCGGATCGTGATGCACCAGCCGGTAAAGCGCATATTGAAGACGGCGATTCTCGGCACCTGCGCTCCGACCTGCCGCCTCGCCATGCTTTCGATCTACAAAAGCGAGCGCCTCGACGGAGCGCAGGTCGGGCGCTTTTCGGCAAAAATCGAGAATGCGCTCGGCCAATGGCGCTAGCGCAGCGACAAGAGTCGCCGTGCCGCCAGAGCCGACTTTTGCGCCCGGCGCCCAAACTCCGCCGCCGCCATTGACATGGCATCGCAATGCGTTTGTAATGCCGAGAAAACGTCTGTCATGAACGTTGCGCAGGGGGAGAAAACCGCATGCTCCGCAAGATTCAAGGCTACGGCTGGGTGCCGGACCTGCCTGACCAGCGCGACCTGCGCTACGCCGCGCCGCGCCGGGTGCTGGCGGCGCTGCCGAAAAGCTGCGACCTGCGGCGCCACTGCCCGCCGGTGCTCGACCAGGGCGAACTCGGCAGCTGCACCGCCAATGCCATCGCCAACGCCCACCGCTATGACCAGATGAAACAGGGCAGCGCCGGGCATTTTTTGCCGTCGCGCCTGTTCATCTACTACAACGAACGCGCCATCGAATGCACGGTGAAGGAAGACGCCGGCGCCCAGATCCGCGACGGCATCAAGACCCTGGCCAAGCAGGGCGCCTGCCCGGAAACCCTGTGGCCCTATGACGTCGCCAGATTCGCCAAACGCCCGCCGGCCCCCGCCTACCGCGAGGCCGAGAAGCACCAGGCCATCGTCTACCGACGCCTTACTCCCACGCTGACGCAACTCAGGGGTTGCCTGGCCGAAGGCTATCCCTTCGTCTTCGGTTTCTCGGTCTACGAAAGCTTCGAATCCGCCGCAGTCGCGCGCACCGGAAAGGCGTCGCTACCCGGCAAGGACGAACACAACATCGGCGGTCACGCCGTGCTCGCCACCGGCTACGACGACCGCCGGCAGCGCTTCACGATCATGAATTCGTGGTCCGCCCAATGGGGCAACAAAGGCTACTTCACCCTGCCCTACGCCTATCTCACCAATCCCGGCCTGGCCGACGATTTCTGGACGGTGCGGGTGGTGGAAACATGAGTGCGACGGCAGAATCGCCTTGCTCTGCACTACCTTCGGGTCGTTGCCAGAGCCGGCTTCTTGGAAGCGGCCCATCCCGCGCGAATAGATTCGGAGCCGATCCCTCATGGCTTATTCGCCAGATCGATTCCAACAGTGATAATGCTCATAGACTTCCACTTTCGTGGTTTTGATGCGATGTCGAAGTCCTATCATGGCGCTCATTGTTATTTGCGGATTCCGCCGCAGCCTCGGAACAGGGAAGTTTCTCTTATTCGTTGGGCACCCCAGAAAGGAGTCACCTTGAACAAGTACGGATTTACACCAAAAGAGTGGGCCGCCGCCAAGCAGGAAACAAAAGATATTCTTACCGCTCGCGCAAAGGTGCGTGGAATGATTCCGTATTCCGACCTTTCAGCAAAGATTACGTCCGTCCGACTTGAGGTCCACGACAAGAGACTCTTCCACCTGCTTGGCGAACTCTCTGAGGTAGAAGATGCTGCCGGCCGAGGCATGTTGAGTGTCATCGTCGTTCACAAGTCCGGCGACATGCTGCCCGGCCCTGGATTCTTCGAGCTTGCCAAACAATTGGGGCGCGACACGTCGGACATTTTGAAGTGTTGGATTGAGGAGCTAAAGAAGGTCCATGCGTACTGGTCGGCGTAGTCATCGCCTAGTGGTCGACCCATCATTCCACGCGATGCTGCGCGATGAAGCCGCGCAGCGTCGGTGAATTCACCGAAAGCAGGACAGAACATCTATATCAAACGTCTAGCTCTCCATCACCAAGGACGCTCTATGCCAATTCCACTTAGAACTATCAGTGCCGAGCAAATGAATGCACTGCTGCAAGTCGAAGAATCGCACTTCATCGATTTGAAGAGTATCGACATTGCGCCGAGCGGACTAACCAAGACAGCTGCTGCTTTCTGCAATACAAGCGGTGGAGAGCTATTCATCGGTATTGAAGAAATCGAGGGCGAACAAGGGAAGCAGCGAAATTGGACCGGCTTCACCGATCAAGAGGCCGCCAACGCGCATGTCCAAGTCCTCGAGAACATGAGCCCTCTCGGCAATCATTACGATGCCGAGTTTCTCGGTTCCACCGATGCCCCCGGACTCGTCCTACATCTAACCATGTACAAGACGAAGGAGATCGTCGCCGCGTCGAACGGAAAGATATATGTTCGCCGCAGCGCGCAGAATCTTCCAGTCGACGGTGAGGTCGCGATAGAGCGGCTCAAATACGACAAAGGCATCAAGTCATTCGAGGACGAGCTTACCAATACCAAGCTGGAGGACATTGCGAACTCCATAACAATTCTTGAATTCCTGCTTGATGTCGTTCCGTCTGCGGAACCGGACCAATGGCTTGCTAAGCAGCAGGTATTAGTAGATGGCCGCCCCACAGTCGCCGGCGTGTAAGTGTCCTGCCGATCCACATTGCTGACCGAGGGATGGCGCGGATAGTGTCCACGCATTTTGAGGTGGACACATGGACACAAAGGTGGCGAAGGCGG
>Ga0209211_10005044_pt1 | contig 20006 bp, 19 predicted proteins | sample RifGroA2_FD_183992 | JGI IMG/M metagenome (GOLD analysis project Ga0209211, IMG submission 183992) | Groundwater microbial communities from Rifle, Colorado, USA - Groundwater A2 (SPAdes) (version 2) | ecosystem: Environmental > Aquatic > Deep subsurface > Groundwater | place: Rifle, Colorado...
ATTAAAATAAATGAAGATGAAGTTTCCGAAGGGGACGAAACGGTAAAAATAAAACTTTCCAACCCTTCGGGAGGAGCGAAGCTCTCCACTCCTCATTCGGCCGTCCTTACGATAAAAGACAATGAGAAGTCCTCATCTTCGTCCTCCGCGAACGGCTCGATCGAATTCAGCGCTCTGGCTTATGATGTCGCGGAAAGCGCTTCCGGGGCAGAAATAACAGTTGTCAGAAACGGCTCTTCATCCTCGAAGGCGACAGTGACTTATTCGATGAACAGCGGCACCGCAACAAGCGAAAATTACACTCCGTCAAGCGGCACGATTTCTTTTGCAGCGGGTGAAACCGCAAAATCATTCAAGGTGAAGATAACGGACAACAAGGCCATCAACGGCAACAAGACCGTCAATTTAAGCCTTTCTTCGCCTTCGGGGGCGGAGCTTGGAAGCGTGAAATCCGCGGTGATGACGATAGTGGATGACGAAGTGATGCAGTTCGGGTCCGGCTCGCTCAAGTTTTCCCGCATGACTTTTGAGGCGCTTGAATCGGACGGGTTTGCCCAGGCGGAAGTCTTGCGCATAGGCGGAGCGGACGGTTCGGTTTCAGTCGAATATTCCACGGACGGCGGCACTGCGGTCGCGGTTCAGGATTACGAGGTCACTACTGGAACAATCACGTTCGGCCCTAACGAGTCCAAAAAAACTTTCACAGTGAAACTGCTTGCCGATGACCAAAACGATTCGGGCGAGAAAATCAATTTGAAGCTCAAAAATCCGATCGGCGGCGCAAAACTCGGCAATCCTTCGGATGCGACTGTTGAAGTGTATTGAACTTTATAAATTATCAGAGACTATCGCCTCCGAGCATCTTTCTTTGCGCGTGTCCAGCCTTTAATTTCCTGACTTCCGCATTGGGACACCTTAGGTTTTGATAACCGGATGTTACCCCGGCAATTTATTCAATGCATGATTTAAAGCGTTACCCCGGCAATTTATTGCCGGGTATGGCATATAAAAAATGGAGCAATTTATTGCGCCTCACTGCGGCATTGCATTACCTTCAGCCCTTTTCATTATGATCAAAGAAAAAACGCAATATTCTGGCGTAATTCCATGGGATGATTCCACGGAAACAAGGACAATCCACATGATATTTACGCCGTATGCCGGCTTTAATGCATTTGCCAAACCGGATAAGGCAAAGCTCATTATTCACAATCTTGAAGAAGCAGCCAAACGGCATAGCATTATCCTGCACGAAGTATGCGCAATGCCGGATCATGTGCATGTGCTTGTGAGCTTTGACAGAAGCCGGCACATGGAAAAAGATATTTCAAAAAAACTTAAAGGCGCCAGCGCACATGCGTTTCTTAAGGATCTTTCTGCCACGCAGGCGCATTTATGGGGCAAGAGGATGAAATTCGTTCCAGTAGAATCGGAGAATCAATTCCGTACGGTAGTTAAATATATTCAGAATAATCCGATTAAAGGAAATATTCCGCCATGCGGAAGGGTGCTATCTGTGGAACGTCTTGAATTTATTCAAAGCAATAATAAAAGTGATGAGGAATAAATTCCTCTTTTAATTTCATGTTTTACCCGGCAATAAATTGCCGGGGTAACGCACCATTAAATAAACGGGGGAACGTACTATTTCAAAAAAATCGAAGGGTTTACCATGAGCGAGTCCGCCGCAGGCGGACGAATCGAATGGTTGTGCCGCGTGGGCGCGCCGTAGGAGGGACGTAAAGCCGCTACGCGGCCACGTCCCACGTAAAGTCGCTGGCGCGCCTTTACGTGGTGCCGCTGGCCGGATTCGAACCAGCACGGCCTTGCGGCCAAGGGATTTTAAGTCCCTAGTGTCTACCATTCCACCACAGCGGCGGCATGCAAATAATATCACAAAACAATATTTAATTTATTCCCCCAATACTTCTTCCGAGAGAGTACTTTTTACTTTCATCCAGTCCGAACGATTCGCATTTCCTATTCGCTTTAAAATGAACCTGTTATCAAGCGTAAAAAGCTTCATTCGAATGGTGGACTTCGGATGCAGTTTTTGTTTTTCGCAATCTGATATCGGGACATCGCTTTTCCAAGCAGTTCCGCCGCCGGTAGTAATCATTGCGAGCAGAGTGTGCATGTGTTCTTTGTTGAAAGATGGTTTGGACAGGACAAGAGCAGGACGGCGTTTGGTTTGCGGAGCATCCACAAATGGAAAAGGAACTATGACGATGTTTCCTGAATCACAAATCATCGTAAGCGGCGGAATCTTCTCTAGATAACCATTCTCCGGCTAGGGAACTTTCCAGAGACATTAAATATTCATTTTCCGTTTCATTTGTCTTTTTTATTACGACTGAGTCGTCTTTAATTGAAAAAGAAATTAAATCGCCCGAGCCTATGTCTAAAAATGCGCGGATGTCAGCCGGTATGGTGGCTTGCCCCTTTTTTGTAAGTCTTGATCTAGGCATTTGTAATGGGGTAATACGTAATACGGTATTACTTTATCATTTGCTTATTGCAAATGCAAATTCTAAACACGGCGTCGTTTGATATTGAACATGTTTTGGCTTCTGCAAGCCAATGATTAAGGAATGATGTTCGCCGACAAACGACGCCGTGTTTAAATCGGCAGTAATTCAGGCCTTGAAATAGGTATTTGATCACTCGGGCGCTCGCCGATTCCAAGCGGAATGCCGGTTTCCGGGTCAACTTCTTCGGCGACTATTATGAGCCTTCTTAAGGTGGTTCCAACGGGGACGCAAGTCATAAGGGTGGAAATCCGCCTGTCAAGCGGCTGGTCGAGCACTGTTACGTCGGAAGGCTTAACTTCTTTTTTGCTTCTGATGACGTATCTGAATTTATCACCTCCGTAATAAACCCAATATTCATCTCCTATTTCCAGTTCCTGAAGCCTTGCGAATACGGTTTTATATTTTCCCGGCGCCCAAGGGTAATAGGAACTGTGGCCGGTCACGAAAAAATTCCCCGTTTGCCCGGGCTTGGCGGTTCCCGGGTAATGCACCACTCCCATCTGCAGGGCGTCTTGAATGTCTTTTTCCACTTGCGCCCAGTCTTCGCGCAGAAGCGCGTCGTATGAAGGCGTGACGAGCGGAACATTGAGCCCCAATTTCGGGATTATGAGCCTGTTTTCCGGAGGTCCCACGTTTGGGAGGAAGGCGAGCAAACTGCCTTCTTTTCCGCCGGCGGCCGCAAGCGAAGGAATCTTGGACAATTTATCTTTGAGAGCGGAATCCACCGTGGCAGTAAGGGCTTGCACGTTGCGCACGTACGCTACGGGATTTATCCGCGTTTTTGCGATAGACCAGAAGCTTTGGTAGTTGAGTGCTATGAAAAGCGCCGTGAATATCGCCGCGAACGTACTGCCGAATCTCGCGCTGTCCAATAGGAAGAGAGTAATTCGGCTGTATTTTTTCACTTTCTTATTTCTTCCCGGTATAAAGACCGGCTGGAGCAGGAATATGCCAAAAGCCCTTGCGGTTTTTTTTGAGAGTGATTTCGCGTTTCCAAGGGCCGTTCCGGCATCCTTCCAGCTTGACTTGAATTGCCTCATTCCTTCGGAGGCAAAATTACCCGCTGAGGATTTGATCGTATTTTTAAGTTCAGTCGGAGCCGCCTTCTCATGTCTCCGCTTTGGGATATCGTTGATTTGTTTCTCAGGTTTCTCTGCTTCCTTTTCCGTTTCAATTATTTCCCATGGTGACTCTTTTTTTTCCCACGACCATTCGCCCTTCTGCGCGCATTTGCCGCCGGAAGAACGATTCTCCGGATGAAGAATGATGTTTCCTTCGCTGTCGTATTCGGCCCGGGCAGAATCTTGGTTCATAGTATTCCGGACATTATAGCATAAAATGGTTGATTGATCACGCTTTAAGTTTCTCAACACCTGTTCGAACATTTTGGATAAGATGCCCAATATTTTCGCGGGCAGATGATCCTTCTGATGCGAAAGGCAGGGCACGTTCAAATTCTTGAATTACAGCATTGCCTACCGCAATGACATTAGAAGCACTTGTGTTTGTGAGTAATTGCCTGCTTTGTTCAAATATACCTCTGCAGCAATGATAAATCCCATAATCAAATTTTTCGGGATCAGCCGATCTGGATTGATGTTTCCATTCTCGAAGCTGTCCGATCCAAAACGCCATGTTTGAATCATATGCGCTCGATTCAGGATCTATTATCCGCTCAATAACTTTATCTTCTGGTGTTGGAGCTGGCATCATCATATTTGATTAAAAGGAGCGAGATTGTACATCTTATTCGGTTTAGCGAGCAATAAAAAATCTTATTCAACAACATCGTTGCAAGTTGGTATCAACAGGCTCAGATTCAGGTGAACATAACAAAAAAACAACATTGTGTATTTCCTTCCCTAACATTAGGATATGCCTAATGGCAAATTCATCACCATATAAAGATTTCACGCACAGACTTAAATTATTGATCGGAAAACATCCTAGTCTGATCACAACGACCTTAAGCAACATTTTTACGATGAGACTAATTGGCAACAAAACACATGGAGATTTGGCTGAAATAGGAATTGCAGAGTTCATAAACCAATACATGTATGATTATCGTTCAATTCATGTCGGCAAGGATTTGTATAGGGCAAAATCTAAGGAAGAAGACATAAAAATCATAAATGAAGTAACCAATGATGAATTCTCTGTGAGCCTGAAAGCATATGGAGATGGACCCTTGCAGTTATCAACTGATAAATCATTCAAAATGTTTCCGCGTTTGCAGCAAGAAAATTCTGAGATTACAGGCAAGAGAAAAATTCAAGCGATACTAAATGACAGAGCATTCTCTGAATTTAGGAACATAAATGTATTGCCTCTAATATACGATGAGAAAGCAAAGAAATGCAATATTCTTGTGTTTGATTATGTACGTGCCAGTGAGGCCACCAAAAGGATTGTTTTAGAACACAAGGGAAATGGCAGAAAACATCCTGTCTATAGATTTTACGATGCAAGTGGCGATTATGTTTGTGAGGTCAGGTATGGAGATGCAGTTGCAAATGCCTTACAGCGCGGCCTTTGGACTCATACGAAGAATGGACTGCAATATTTTGACAGCGTTACGCATGGGTGGATTGATTATTCACATAATGAGATGCTTGTTCAATTATTTTCTCACGCGCTAGTTTCCTCACGTGCAGGGCATACTGCTGCTCTGGAAAGGATTAAGAAGGATATTGCATTACTTAAACAAAATTCCGGATTGAGACAATGACGCAAAACATGTCATTATTTGGCGATATTGTCATTGATGCACCCAAAACGGAGGGCATAAAATACGCAGGTTCGAAATTAAAATTGCTTCCTCAAATTTTGGATTTGGCTCAAAAAACAGGGGCAAAGACCGTTTTAGATGGATTTTCCGGCAGTACCAGAGTGTCACAAGCGTTTGCTAAAAGAGGTTATAAGGTTATTGCAAATGACAATTCTGTATGGTCTGAAACACTTGCAACCTGTTACCTACTCAACGATTTGCCGAGAAAATCGTATGAAGGATTGATAGATCATTTAAATTCCCAGAAGCCTATTGATGGCTGGTTTACCGAACACTATGGCGGTCTTCCAAATGGAGGGAGTTCTGCACAGGGTGATGGATTAAAAAAACCATGGCAGGTGCACAATACTCGTAAACTTGATGCCATTCGTGAGGAAATAGATAGGATTTCTTTATCTCAAATAGAAAAAGCAGTAGCAATAACAAGCCTAATTTTGGCATTGGATAGAGTTGATAACACGCTTGGTCATTTTACTTCCTACCTAAAGGATTGGTCACCAAGGTCATACAACGATCTTCGTCTCGAGGTCCCATTGTTGGAAACGCATAAAATAAAACATGAGGTTTCAAGGAGGGATATTTTTGATATTGCGGATTGTGAGGTAGACCTTGCGTATTACGATCCGCCGTATGGTTCCAACAATGAGAAAATGCCGCCATCAAGGGTGAGATATGCGGCTTATTACCATCTCTGGACAACGATTTCTCTCAATGATAAACCTGAATTATTCGGGAAAGCCCTTCGTCGATCTGATACGTCAGACACGATTGCATCCTCAGTATTCGAAGAATTCAGGAAAAATGATTCCACGGGGAAATTTATTGCAGTTGAAGCTATCGAAAGACTTATAAATGAAACAAGGGCACCGTGGATTATTCTTTCATATAGTTCAGGCGGGAGAGCTACCGCTGATAACTTAAATGAAGCTATCAGCAATGTTGGTGAATTGGTTGAGGCCGTTGAAGTAAATTATAAGAGGAATGTTATGGCAGGAATGCGATGGACAAATGATTGGATTCGTGAGGCTGAGGAGCCAAATAGAGAATTCCTGTTTCTCATCAAAAAGTCACCGAAACACATCAAACTTCGTGAGCCAACATCGTTGAGCGAGATATACAACCCAGTTGCTGTGCTTTGAAACGGAGGTGCGAGTACGGTGCGCCGATGAATTATGCCGAAGGAGAGAGATGAAAAACCAATGTCATACAACTGTGCATCACTTGCATTCAAATATAACTCCTCCGCCTATCACTTCGTTTCCATTGTATAAGACAAGCGACTGGCCGGAGGCGGATGGGGGGATTGGGCTTTCAGTTGAAAATACTCCTTTTTGGCCAGAATACTTAAAAAAGCCAGTTTTGAAAGGGGATAGGGAGCGCGTGCGGCACTTGAGTTTTATTCTCGAATTTTCCATAGGTTTAGCGGCAGTCCACGACAAATCCCGAACAAAAATTTTATTCACCTTTGCGGATCCTTTTTCGCCGACAATCAGCAGATTATTTTTGACATCCTTCCCGATTACTTCCTGCGGTTTAGAAAATCCTCCTACGCCGATCCTTCTTTGTCCGATTGTATAAAAGGGCAGTCCTCTATGTTCTCCTATTTTTATTCCGTCAGGTTTTACCATATCTCCGTGCTTTATTGATCTGCCGAGATAGCGTTTGATGAACTCATTTGGTTCCTTTTCAGGGAAGAAACAAAGGTCCTGGCTTTCCCTGTATCTCTGCGCATCCAGTGGGACAGAGTACTTTTTCGCGAGCGAATAGACTTCTTTTTTTCGCATCTTTCCGAGCGGGAAAATAATCCTGCTCAAGTGCTTCTGCGTTAAGCGGTAAAGAAAATAACTCTGGTCTTTAAGTTCGTCCTTTCCCTGCAGAAGGGCGAAATAATCTGAACCCGCGGGATCTTTCTTTTTTTTAATTCTCGCGTAGTGCCCGGTAGCGAGTTTTTCGCATCCAAAATCGTCCATGAGTTCCAAAAGCGCTTCGAAACGAATTATTTTGTTGCAGCGCACGCATGGGTTTGGAGTAACGTTTTTTCTGCATTCATCAATGTAATAATCAACGACTTCCCGTTTAAACTTTTCAGACAGGTTGATAGTGTGGAGAGGGAAGCCCAGGTCTTTTGCGATCCGTTTCGCGCGAGCCGCGCTTTGCGCGTCACAGCATTTGTTGGAGAGTATTTGCGCCTCTGCGGGAGCTTTGGGGTCCATCCAGAGAAGGAACCTCACCCCTACCAGATCATGGCCTTGTTCTTTAAGTAAATATGCTATGACGCTTGAGTCTATGCCGCCGGACATTGCAAGAAGAATGCGCATTGATTAATCGTATCTCGTATCTAGTATCTCGTATCTCGGACGCAGGCGACACCATATATTTATTAAACTTTTATATTCCCGGTATACGAAATACGAAATACGTGCATAGTTTTGCAATTGACTTTCATATTCGTGTTTAACTATCATTGCTAACGTGAGTAAATTAAGCGCCGAAGACGCACTGGGAATCTGGCAAGAAAAAGGATTGCTTTCGCGCGAGAAGGCGGGAGAACTTAAGAATGCTCTGAAAGGAGTGCAGGCGCATGACGGAATAGGGAAGGGGATTACGATTTTTGCGACCATCGGCGTTGTGCTGGTTGGATTGGGAATATTGTTGTTTATCGGGAGCAACTGGAAAAACATGGGGCCCGCGCAAAGAATGCTTACCGTATTCGCCGTGTATATCATTACTGCTCTTGGCGCTTTCAGTTCGCAGAAGAGGGGATATGAAAAAGTTTCCGAGTCTCTGTGGTTCCTTTGCTCTCTCATGCTCGGCGGAGGAATATTTTTACTTGCCCAAATTTTCAATTATTCTCTTACGTACTGGCAGGGGCCGTTCTTATGGATGATCGGGATACTTGCCATGGGGTTCGCGCGCCGGAAGCAGGCTTACGCGGCGGCGGCGGTGCCGCTCGGCATTCTGGCGCTCGGATGGCTTGGAGGAGGAGAGGGATGGTTCATGGATGATGAAATGGGATTCCTGTTTTCCGACAGGGGACTCAAGCCGATTTTGCCTTTGATGGGGATCGCGCTTATTTCCCTTGGAACCGTTGTACGCGAGCGTGTTGATTGGATGGAGCAAAGCTTTTTCAAGTGGGGCGCTCTTTTAGCCGCCGTTCCTTTGATTGCTTCCACTGTTGACGAGTGGATTTTAAAGGACGTTTTTTCGGCGGCATTTACGCTAAAACAGGCGGTGATCATCTGTTTAGCGTTCGTTGTCGTTGTTTTGGCCGTCATGAAGGGGAAATTGCGCAGTGACATGTCGAGGTACGCTCTCATAGCCTCCGCGATTTTACTTTTTGCGCCCGTGATTCATGTCGGAGGAGAACCTTATCTTGGACGCTTGGTATCCGAACAGATTCTTGTTTTTGTCGCATTCATAATCGCGGTATTTGCGCTGTTCCTTCTTTCCGTCTGGTTCGGCGTCCAGACTTCGAATAGGAATCTCGTAAATGCCGGGGTGCTGGGAAGTTCGGTCGTGATTCTCATACAATACTTCTCATGGTCGTTTGAGATGCTTAACAGTTCCATTGCTTTCATCCTCGGCGGCCTTGTTCTTATAGCGCTTTCCGTATTCATGGAGCGCACGAGAAGAAAACTTCTTTTTTCGATGAAATGAAAAAAACTTTTTTCGCCGTCGGCCTTCAAATTGCGATAATGATTCTGGTGATCATTCCGCCTTACATTGTGCGGGCGATTGGCGAAACGGTTTATCTTGAAACCGAGAAAATGGATCCTCGTTCGATATTCAGGGGCAATTTCGCGATACTCGGCTACAAAGCCGCTCAAGGCATTGTTTCGCAAGAAATGTCCGAGGAATCCCGCAAGTTCGGCAAGCCCGTCTATGTTCAGTTCACGACGGACCGCCCCGCAAAGTTTGTGAGTGTGAGTCTTGAAAAACCTGAATATGAGGAAGGGCGCGTATGCATTGCAGGCCGTGTAAGGGGATGGGGCGGCTGGAATCCGGATGGAAGCAACAATGAGTCGGTTGATTTTCCGCAAATCGCGCAGTTTTTCACGACTGCCGAAGAAGCAAAAGCAATTGAAGACGCAAGAGGCGAGAACCTCCTTGCGAAAGTAAAAACCACGAAAGGGTGCAATGCTCAGCTTGTTGGGATGGAATTGAAGTAGCATTATTTGTTCCCCGCTTTCTTTTGTACCGCCAAAAGAAAGCGGGGCAAAGAAAAGCTCGCCGCCTGGTGAAAAAGTTCCTATGCATCAGCCGCGCCGCTCGCTGAAAAGCGCAAACTCCCCCGCACCCTTGCCGTGCAAGGATGCGGGGTCAAACAGTGCGCTTTTCCGCGCTCGCGGCGCGGGATGCATGACGGAACTTTTTCAACGGCGGCAATTTTGTTAATCATACAAGTTATGTAGAATGTTGTGTGAATTGATTGAAAAAGCACGAGCTATGGCAAATGAATTTCTTGATCTGCAAATGCAGATTCAGGATCTAAAGGTTCTTTCTAATCCGAAAAAAATCGCTGAAATCGGCAAAAGGATTTCTCAGCTTGAGCCTTTGGCGGAGCTTGTCGCGGAATACGACAAGTGCAAATCCGCCGTTGATTATGTCCGGCAGGTTGCGAATGACCCGGAACTCAAAGCTCTCGCGGAAGAAGAGGCGAGAGAAGCCATGAACAGGATAAAAGAATTGGAACAGGAAATAAAAAAGCATCTTATTCCGAGGGACCCTGATGACGGAAAAAACGTCATTCTTGAGATAAGAGCCGGAGCCGGCGGCGATGAAGCCGCGTTGTTTGCCGGGGAGCTTATGAGGATGTATCTGAGGTTCAGCGAGAACCAAGGATGGAAATCGGAGATTCTTGATAAATCAAATGCGGAAGGAGGCGGGGTCAAAGAGGTTATTTGCAAGGTTAATGGGAATTGTGCGTATGGCCGACTCAAGTTTGAATCCGGCGTACACAGAGTCCAGAGGATTCCCGTTACCGAGAATAAAGGGCGGGTGCACACATCCACCGCCACGGTTGCGGTACTTCCGGAAGCGGAGGAAGTAGATATAAAGATAAATCCTCAGGATTTGCGCATCGATGTTTTCCGTTCAAGCGGGCCGGGAGGGCAGTCGGTAAACAGGACGGATTCCGCCGTTCGCATTACTCATTTTCCGACAGGAATGGTTGTTTCGTGCCAGGATGAAAAAAGCCAGCTTAAAAACAAAAACAGGGCGATGAGCATTTTGCGCAGCCGCCTTTACGCGCAGGAACAAGAGAGGCTCTCCAAGGAAAGAGGGGAGATGCGCAGCGGCCAGATAGGCTCCGGCGACAGGAGCGAGAAAATTAGGACATATAATTTCCCCCAGGACAGGGTAACAGATCACAGGATTAATATGAACTTTTCTGATCTTCCGGGAATTTTGGAAGGGGATTTGGGAGACATTGTAGGTGCATTGGAAAATAAGAAGATGGAGGAGATGATGGCTGGATGAAGGGGTAAAATTTGAACTAGAAAGTAGTACAATTAATCGAATATCATACAATTTCTTTCTTCTCTGGCTCGACAGATGATTTAATCGCTGCTTCTAAAGAAGGTGTTCCCTCATAGATGATTTCATTTGCGGCCCTTATATCCGGCAGTTTCTTAAGCAGCGGCATCGGGAGCAGGCTCGAAAGTATTGCAATCCATAATACCTTGTCCAAGTGCGTGTAATTCGCCGCAATCGTTTCGGTCGCCTGGTTGACATTAAAAATGGAAACAAGCGCCGCTCCGCCGAGATCGGATATCGCAAGTCCGATGTTCATAACGCTTGCGAGTATCGCGAACATCGTTGCCTCAATTCCTTTGGGGCATAGCCTTGCGGTCAATACCATAAGCGGAATGAACGCTATTTCGGAAAGGGGTGCGGATATGAACGTGTCTGCCATTGCGAAAAGTTTCGGGCTGACCCCGATATATTCATACCATCCGTACACAAGGCCGATCGTAGGCATGGAAAGAACTATGCTTGCGATTATTATCCAAAAGAAGAGCTTATTAAGAGGAATGTTCAAAAGGAATTTGCGGAATATCAAAACGCCGGCGATTCCCATTGCAGAGCTGATCAAACTCAGCCTTCCGAAAAATTCCGGGCTGAATTTTATTTCGTCTATCATAAAGTAACTAAGAGCCCCCCCGCTGCTTGGCGTCGCCCGCCAAATGAACATAAATAGAACCGCCCACAGCAGTGCCGGCGTCATTGCGTTTTTGAGGGAAAACCACGTCTCTTTAATTGATATTATTTTAACGTCGGCAGTTGTTTCTTTGATTATGATCGCAAGAATGCTTGTGAACAGCGGAAGGATGCCGGTAATCCAAAAGACGTTTCTGGCGCCTATCGCTTCCACAAGTATCCCGGACAGGTATGCGACCAAAAGCGCTCCGATCATTATCGCGGCTCTGCAAACGCTTTGGAGTTTTCCGGCTTCTTTCTGCGTGCGGCTTCGCTCCGCGGCGATTCCGTCGACTATCACATCTGCCAGTGAAAATCCCATGGCCGATATGAATACCGCGAGTACGGCGCTCCAGAAATTAAAAACCCATGAGGCCATCGAGAAATATCCTATTGCTCCGAGCAAGCCTGACAGAAAAAGATAAGGTTTGCGCTTGAACCCCCAAATAGGCTGCCTGTCCGAAAGAATTCCGTATATCGGTTTAATACTCCAAGGTATTATTGATATTGATCCGATGAGTGAAACCTGCGCGATGCTTAAGTTTAAATCCTGTTTGTAATAAAAGGTCGTTGCTACTCCGGCGAGGCTCGTCGCACCGGCTATAAAATAAACGAATGGTATTAACAAGATGGTGAAGTCGCGTTTAGGCATTGTTTATGACCTTATCTTTTTAAGCATATCACATCTTTTTTTAATGATTTCCGGGGTTCCGATGTCTCTGCGGTATCTTACAGGGCCCTTAACATTCTCGCAGAAGGACTGCGCAATTAGTTCAGCCTCAAAGATCGTGTCGCCAATTCCGACTATTCCTGCCGTTCTTGACCCGCCAAGCTTGAATTTTCCGCCGTCTTCGGATATGTCTCCGAAATACAGCCTCGCGTTTTTGGGGACGTCCGGGAATTCAACGGCTTCCCCTCGCTGGTTTTTGTTTTCCGGATAACCGTTTGGTGATATGTATTTGCATACGGTGGCCATATTTTGAAATCTCACCATATTGTTATTTAGTTCGCCTGAAATAATTCCGAGGCAAATATCCACGAAATCGGTCCCAAGCAATGGAAGAATATTCAGGACTTCTGGATCTCCGAATCTTGCGTTAAATTCGATGAGTTTAATGCCATCTTTTACGCAAATGTATCCGCCATAAAGTATTCCTTTGAAAGGTTCTCCGCATTCTTTCATGAGGGCTTGCGCTGTCAGCCGATTAACTTCACTTGCTCGTTTGAGGTCATTGCTTTCAAGAAACGGTAGAGAGTGGTTTTTGTCACTGTAGGTACCCATGCCACCCGTATTCGGGCCTATGTCTCCTTCGTATGCTTTTGTGGTCCTGGACAGCCGGCATGTCAATTGTAGTTTCGCCGGAAGCGAAGCTCATCAGGCTGAATTCCTGTCCTACAAGTTTTTCTTCTATGACTACCTGCCCGCATTCCTTGATGCAATTTTTCGCGTATTCAACTCCCTCTTCAATTGAGTTTAAGTGTTCACCGCTTATTTTTACTCCTTTACCCCCCTTTAGCGCGTCGTACTTGATAACAAATTCGCCTTTAAATTCCTGATCAATAAAATTGATCAAGTTTAAGCCCTCTACGGAGGTAAAAACTCTGAATTTGGGCGAGATATCTATATTATGCTTTTTGAGCAGATTTCGGGTGAAGCTTTTGCTTGATTCGATTCTTGCAAGCTTTTTCTTCGGAGCGACTGTTGGGATACCCATTTCTTCCAAAATATCGGTCAGGCCCGCTCCCATCGGGTCTTCTGGTCCTATGATCGCGAAATCAGGTTTGGATTTTTTCGCGATGGAAGTAACAAAATCAAAGTCCATGATGTTTCCCGCATATTGTTTTGCGGCAAGTTTTTTTATGCCCGGATTATCCGAAGCGCATACGGAAATAATTTCCGGTTTCTTGGTGCTTCTTGAAAGTGCGTCTGCTATGGCATGGCCTCTTGCTGACGATGTGATAAGCAATATTTTCATAAATTGATCAAACAAGCAACATCATTTTCCCAGTGTCCTCATCTTCTTCAGTTTCATGAAATGAATCCCTTGTTTTGTTCCTTGAATCTCCGAGGTTCTTAAGAAGCTGAGGCGTTATTTCTTTTGTTGGGTATCTGCAAGTAAAGCATCCTTCAGAAAAATATTTGATATTTCTATTTCCGTATTGCACCGCCTTTCTTATATTCTCGATTTTGCCGTAAAAAAGCCCGTCTGCGTTTATGTGTTTTCGTATTTCTTCAACCGAAAGGTTCGCGGCGATAAGTTCTGTCTTTGAGGGCAGATCAATCCCATACGGATCCGGACACACGATTGGCGGCGCTGCTGTTGCAAAATATACTTTTTTGGCTCCGGCATCGCGCGCAAGCTGAACAATCTTTTTACTCGTATTGCCGCGTACGATTGAATCGTCAACCAGAAGGACGCTTTTATTCTTGAATTCCAGCTCTATAGGATGAAGCTTGAAGTGCAGGCTTCTTTTTCGGATGCTTTGTCCGGGCATGATGAACGTGCGCATTATGTACCGGTTGCGTATCAGTCCTTCGCGGTATCTGATTTTAAGCCTGTCTGCCAGGCCCGCCGCTACCGGCCTCCCCGTATCAGGCACGGGTATCACGGTATCTATGTGTATTCCGGATTTCCTTATTTGTTCCGCAAGATATTCTCCCATTCTCACTCTGGCTTTATAAACGTTCACTCCGTCTATCGTGGAGTCCGGCGCCGCAAGATATACCCATTCAAATATGCACGGATTAAGCACGCCGTTTCTTATTTGTTTCGAATGAAGCCTGTTTTTTGAGTCGATAAATATCGCTTCTCCCGGACGCACGTCCCGTACAAATTCAAAATCCAGCGCTTTGAATGCCGTATTTTCCGATGCGATGATGTATTCCTCTTTCATTCCGAATTTACGTTTCCCAAGCTGAAGAGGCCGTATGCCGTGAGGATCGCGGAAACCTACAATTCCTTGGCCGCCGATAAGCGCCACGGCGGAATATGCCCCTTTGCATTGCCGGAACACGGAACTGATCGCGCCGAATACATGATTGGGATTCAGCTTTCCCTTGGGCTTTTGGTTCCTTAGCGCGACTGAAAAAATATTCAAAAGCACTTCTGAATCTGAATTTGTGTTTAAGTGACGATATTCTTTTTCTATGAGCCTGCTGCGGAGCTCTGATGAATTTGTGAGGTTTCCGTTGTGGGCTAATCCGATTCCGAACGGCGTTGAAACAAAAAACGGCTGTGCCTCGAATTCGCTGGCGCACCCCGCCGTCGGATAACGAACGTGCCCGATTCCTACTGTGCCTTTAAGCCGCAAAAGAGATTTGTCGTGAAATATGTCGCGGACCATTCCGTTGGCTTTCTTAAGATGGAATTGGCTGTTAAATGTGATAATTCCCGCGGCGTCCTGGCCCCTGTGCTGGAGAAGAATAAGCCCGTCGTAAAGGTCTTGTATTACGTCGTGGAATCCGGAGACAGCAATTATGCCGCACATAGGCAAGAGGGAAAAATCATGGAACGGCCAAGCAGGCCTGCGGGATCAAAATCCTGAAAGCCAAAACTTGCTGGAATGTCTTCCACGGAGTCATTCTACAGAAATTTGCTTGCTGTGCAAGAACATGAAACATGAAACATAAAACATGAAACTTACTAAAGCGTAACGAGCTAACGTTCATGTTTCAGGTTCCAAGTTATAAGTTACAAGTTTCAAGTTTCATGTTTCATGTTTCATGTTTCAAGATAATTGGTACAATACACCCAATGAAAAAACTTGCCTTTCTTTTCCTCATAATTCTTGGGATTTCTGCCGCCTTTGCTTTGTATTCGATGTTGAACGGCGCCGGCAAGGATTCAGGCGCCGAAAAGAATGCGACAAGCGAAACGGGGAGCGGGGACATCCACGGTTCGGCTAAGGGCGATGAATCGGAAGCGGAAAACGAGTTGGAAGATCCCTGTCCGGGAGAAAAAGGCATAGATTCGGACCATTGTTACCAAAAGAAGGCGTGGGATACGGCCGATCCGCGTTATTGCGATTTCATAAAAGGCGGGAGATTCGCATACGATGAAATCAACCCGCCCAGAAACAAGTGCTTATCCATGGTCGCGCTCAAGCAGTGCGACCCCGGCATGTGCGATGCCATTGAAGATGACGGATATTTCTCTCCTGTCGACTGCAAACAGAGGATATCGAGGATTTGTCCTTAACCTGAAACATGAAACATGAAACATAAAACATACTAAAGCGAAACGAGCTAAAGTTCAGGTATTATGTTTCATGTTTCATGTTTCATGTTTCAGGTTTCATGTTTCATGTTTCAAGTTGCCTTTGTTTCGCCCTTACACAGTTTCTTATCAGGCTTGCGACAGTCATCGGCCCCACTCCGCCGGGCACGGGAGTGATCGCAGATGCGATTTTTGAAACCTTTTCAAAATCTACGTCCCCGCATAGGCCGTCCTGCGTCCTGTTTACACCCACGTCTATTACGACGGCCCTTTTTTTTACCATAGCGGCAGTTATCAGGTTTGCTTTTCCGACTGCTGAAATGAGGATATCGGCTTGTTTGGTGAAAGATCTAAGATCTTTTGTTTTGCTGTGGCATACGGTAACAGTTGCGTCCCTGTTGAGCAGCATTACAGCGAGCGGTTTGCCTACAATGTTACTGCGCCCGACTATCACGGCGTGTTTCCCATCAACGGTGATTCCGTAATGTTCAAGAAGGCGTATTATTCCAGCCGGTGTTGCCGGCGGCAGGTGCTCGAATTCTGTGGAAAGGAAAGTTTTTCCGAGGTTATAAGCTCCGAAACCGTCAACGTCCTTTTTCGGATTTATCGCTTTGATGATTTCAGGGACTTTTTTTTCAAGGTGCGAAGGGAGCGGCAATTGGACAATGAATCCGCTCACGTCAGAATCATTATTGAGATTTTCAATCTTATCCATCAGTTCTTCGAATGATATTCCCTTCGGGAGATGCATGTGCTGGTGCCGCATCGAAACTTTTTCACAGCTCTTTATTTTTTGTTTTATATAGCTTTCGCTTGCCGGATCGTCTCCGACTTGAATGATCGCAAGTTTTGGATCAAGCCTTTCTATTTCGGGCTTAAGTTCGTTTAACCATTTGTCCGCCGCCTCGCGGCCCGATAAAATTGTTGTTTTCATAATGGTATTATAACCTTATTGGAAAATCCGAAACACGAAATCCGAAATCCGAAATGTGTTTCAATATTGTTTTTCACTTACATATTTCAAAAAACCTTCATAAATAATCCTTGCGACGTTGGATTTTTCTCCAGATGTATCTATCTTGGCAATGGATTTGTCATCTTCCGCCATTTTCAGGTAGTTATTGTAAACGACCCGCTGAAGCTCCTCTTTTTCAAGGGAATCGAGTTTTTCCCGCCTTTTCATTCGCTCAGAGCAAACCTCAAACGGAGGCAAAAGAAAGAATGTAAGATCTGGCTGAATAAATTTTTTGTTCATGTTTTCGAGGATTTCTTTATCGATTCCCAGAGCCATTCCGTATGCGATTGTCGAGTGGAAGTACCTGTCGCTTATCACAATCTTATTTTTTTGGAGAGCCGGTTCTATCACGTTTTCGATATGCCATTCCCTGTCCTTTACGAACATTTTCTGGAGCTTAACGGGATCGATAGGGTCGTTTGACGAGAGAATTTTTCTGATCCTGCTCCCCTGAGGCCCTTCCGTCGGCTCGAATGTTGATATGGCATCCAAGCCGTTTTCTATGAGTTTTTCATAAAGCAATCGCGTATGCAGAGTAGTTCCGCTTCCATCCGGGCCTTCAAGGACTATGAAAATGCTTTTCATTGCCATTTCTAGTGTCCTGTCCCCAGCATAGCTTGTCAATGGAAGCGCAGGATTCGCGCCAGGTTCGAGGAACGACGACGAAGGCGTATCCTCTGCGATACGTTGAGGAGGAGTGACGAAGAAACTGGCCGAATCCTGCGCTTCCCTTCGGGCTGGCATTCTTTGCGGCATCTGCGTCGTTGCTCAGAGCTTGCGTATCTGCCGATACGCGGCGCTCTTCGCGCCTAGCAGATGCCGCAAAGAATGAACCAGCCATTGGCAAGCTATGCTGGGGACAGGACACTAGTATTTTCCACTTTCCACTTTCCATTTTCCACTTATTTCGAGTACGAAAATCTGGTATAATCTACTGAATGCAGTATTTATCGATCATCAGGTCTCCGGACATCCTTGGCTCTACTTTAATAAGGTTTTTAGCGTGGTACTTCACCGAAATGCCGGTTCGGATAATCAAAGGCGGATTCAAGTACGTTTCCGCGTTTAACGAAATATTCTCGTTTTTCTTTCTTATAAAAACGTTTTTCAAGCCGTGGAAAAGCATTATCGACAGATATCCTTCAAGGGGATTTGACATCGGCAAAATCGCGCAGGCATTCACTCTTAATTGCACATCAAGGATTATCGGGATGATTTTCCGTACAACCGCGTTTGTCATTGGAACGGTATTTGAAGCAATAGTCATCGCCATACTCATTGCCTATTTTGTTCTATGGTTTTTTCTTCCGGCATTGATGGCGTTGGATGTTTTTTACCTGATTGGAATCTTATAACAGATGGATGATAAGACTGTAAGCATTGGCGGAACGCACATCGCGGTCGGCGTCGCGCTTTCCAGATTATTGTTCGGCCGTCTGGCGGCCGCGGTTTACGGGATTGCCGCTATATTGCTTGGAACGGCGATTTATGTTTCCGGCGGATTGCCTCCTGTCATTATCGCCGCAATTCTTTTGATTATTCCGCTTGCCGCTTTTCATATGTTTTTGCGACGGGAGTTTGCGGATGAACTTGGAAAGAAGACATGGCAGGTAAACATTCCGGAATATTTGTCTTTTGATGTGGTTAATAACCTTGATGATTTCAATTCGGTTTCGATATCTGATTTGATAGAAGCTTCTCTGCGGACGCGGAGAGGCAGATTTATCGTTCAGGAAATCGGAAAAGACCCGAAGGATTTTGCGATTCACGCTCGTTTTGCGTCAAAAAATACTGATGGCGGGAATGCAAGCGTGTTTTTGGAAAAAGCTTTTGATGTTATGAAAAAAACCAACAGGAGCAGGATTGATGCGGCAGTTATATTATTCACGCAGTTTCGCGAAGATATGGGTTTCAGAAACATGCTTTACGAGAATAATCTTTCGATTGAAGATCTGGAATCAATACTTAAACTGGAAGCTTTTCACGCGCGTTTCATAAGAAAACCGATTTTGTTTTCTCCTGAATCGCTTCTCAATATGTTCGGTTCGGTGGGGAGGTCATGGATCATGGGATATACGGATGCTTTGGACAGGCTTACGGCGGATTTGAGTTCCAATCATTTTGATTTATCGCGATCAGTCAGAGTGCATTCCAAAGAGGCGGAGGAAGCGCTAAGGATTCTTGAAAAATCCACATTGCATGATTTGCTTATAATCGGCGATGCCGGAATCGGGAAGAGAACGCTTGTTGATAACATTGCTTGCCTCATTCGCAGTAAGGAAAGAAGTTCTTTTAGGGCATATACCAGAATCCTCTCTCTTAAAACAGCGGAGCTTATTTCAGGAACTTCAAACCCGGACCAGTTTCTTTTGCTTGCGCTTAAAAAAGCGCAGGAATCCGGTCAATTCATTCTCGTTATTGAGGATTTATCGCTGATGCTTAAGTCTGGCGGAGAAAATATCAGGGGAATACTGATGAAATTTGTTCGTGAAAAAAATATTCAGTTGATAGGGATAATAAGCACGCGAGATTACCACTCACTGATAAAAAATGATCCTGTATTGGACCAGTACTTCGAAAAACTGTATCTGGAAGAGCCTTCCGATGAAGAAATTTTGGCTATTATGATGGAGCATGCGTACAGGTTCAGGAGAACTTCGTCTGTGCATGTGACTTATAAGGCGTTCAGAGGAATATTACAGCTTTCAAGGCGGTATCTTCCGCACAGAGCGTTTCCCGGCAAAGCGGTTTCCGTTCTGGAAGACTCCATGCTTCTTGCCAAAGAAGCAAAAGACGAATTCGTGTCTCAGCGTCATGTCAGGGCGATAATTTCACGCAAGAGCGGCGTTAATATTAACGAGAAGACAACGGATGACCGCGAGAAAATAATGAATCTTTCAGCCGTGCTTGGGAGAAGCGTAGTCGGGCAGGATAGCGCTATTTCCGCTCTTTCCGGCACTCTTAAGCGTGCGGCGGTTGAGCTTAATGAGGGAAACCGGCCGCTTGGCACATTTTTGTTCCTAGGGCCGACCGGAGTCGGTAAAACCCACACTGCGAAAGTGCTTGCGAAAGAATATTTCGGTTCCGAGGAAGCCATGATAAGGCTGGACATGAATGATTATGGAACGGAGTCGTCGGTTGACGGTATAACAGGAGGCGGCTCAACGGACAGTTATCTGGCCCGCAGAGTTTACGACAAGCCCTTTTCGCTCATCCTGCTTGATGAAATAGAGAAAGCCCACCCCAAAGTTCTC
>Ga0209211_10005049_pt1 | contig 19992 bp, 18 predicted proteins | sample RifGroA2_FD_183992 | JGI IMG/M metagenome (GOLD analysis project Ga0209211, IMG submission 183992) | Groundwater microbial communities from Rifle, Colorado, USA - Groundwater A2 (SPAdes) (version 2) | ecosystem: Environmental > Aquatic > Deep subsurface > Groundwater | place: Rifle, Colorado...
CACAGACCCGCCCCTACATTAATTTTAAAACCGCTTCCACAATATGTTTGGCACTTACACCAAAATGATCTCGCAGCTTATCGCGTGACTCGCTCAAACCAAAACCATCCGTTCCCAAAACAGCAAAAGGCTGTTTTATATAAGGGGCAATGCAATGGGGCAAGGCTTTCACATAATCGCAAACACTCACCACCACTCCCTTTTGGTCGGACAAACATTGCTCCAAATGGCTTTTTTGTTTCATTTTTGGCAAAGCATTTTGATTTAAACGTTCGCAATGAAGAGTATCATCATAAAGGGCTTTGTAGCTGGTTACCGACCAAACTGATGTCGCTACCTTGTGATCGGTTTCCAAAATATTCTTGGCTTTAAGCACCTCTGTCATCAGGGCCCCGCTTCCCAATAAATGGGCCTTTTTTCTCGATTGAATTCCTTCTTTGGAAAAACAATAGAGCCCTTTGATGATGCCCTCATCCACATCATCCCCCGCAGGCTTGGGAGGCATGACATAATTCTGGTTTCCCACCGTTAAATAATAAAAAATGTCTTCTCCTTTTTCATACATGCGTTTCATTCCATCAGCGATGATGACGGCCAGCTCATAAGCAAAAGCCGGGTCATAGGCTCTTAAATTAGGGTACGCCAGGGCATACAAATGGCTCTGGCCATCCTGGTGCTGTAAACCTTCCCCCTGCAGAGTGGTACGCCCCGAGGTGGCTCCCACCAAAAAACCTTTGCAACGCATGTCACAAGCCGCCCAGATAAGATCCCCCACACGCTGAAAACCGAACATCGAGTAATAAATGAAAAAGGGAAGCATGGGTAAACCGTGAGTGGCATAGGCTGAACCAGCAGCAATAAAAGAACTTGTAGCTCCCGCCTCATTAATCCCCTCCTCCAAAATTTGTCCGTCTTTGGATTCCCGATAATAAAGCAGACTTTCGGAATCGGCAGGTTCATAGAGCTGCCCCAAGCTTGAATAGATTCCATATTGCTTGAAGAAAGTTTCCATTCCGAATGTGCGGGCCTCATCGGGAATAATGGGAACAATGTATTTTTTCCAGGCCTCATCGCGCAAGAGATTTCCGAGCATTTTAACAAAAGCCATGGTTGTTGAAACCTCGCGACCAGAGGTTCCTTCCATGAATTCCTCAAAAACTTTTGGTGAAGCCGGCTTGGGAAGAGTGAATTGGGCTTTTCTTTGTGGAACAAACCCACCCAATTTTTTTCTCTGATTTAAAAGATACCCCATTTCAGGGCTATTTTTTTGGGGCCGATAAAAAGGCATCCTGACCACATTCTCATCGGAGACAGGGATTCCAAAACGGGTTCGGAACTCAAGCAACTCTTTTTCATTCAATTTCTTCTGCTGATGCGAAATATTTTTCCCTTCGCCTGATTCTCCCAGACCATACCCCTTGATGGTCTTGGCCAAAATAACCGTGGGGCTTCCCTTGTGTTCACAAGCGGCTCTATACGCGGCATGAATTTTTTGAGGGTCATGCCCTCCCCGGCGTAAAACGCGCAATTGGTTATCTGATAGATTTTCTACCAAACTTAAAAGTTTCGGATCAGTTCCAAAAAAATGGTTACGGATATAATCCCCACCAGACACCACATATTTTTGATATTGCCCGTCAACAACTTCATTCATGCGTTTTACCAAAAGACCCTCTTTATCCTTTTGAAGCAAAGGGTCCCAATCGCTTCCCCAAACAAGTTTGATGACATTCCATCCCGCGCCACGAAAAAGAGCTTCAAGTTCCTGAATGATTTTTCCATTGCCACGCACGGGGCCATCTAGGCGTTGCAAATTGCAATTGACCACAAAAATAAGATTATCGAGTTTTTCTCGTGCTGCTAGAGTCAGCGCTCCCAAACTTTCAGGCTCATCGGTTTCTCCATCCCCCAAGAACACCCAGACTTTTCCCGTGTTTTTTTCCTTCAGTCCCCGATGCTCCAAATACCGGTTAAACCGGGCCTGATAAATCCCCATGATGGGTGCCAACCCCATTGACACCGTGGGAAACTCCCAAAAATCAGGCATAAGCCAGGGGTGTGGGTAGGAAGAAAGTCCTCCCTGGGCACTTAGTTCGCGCCGAAAATTTTCAAGATGGACTTCATCAAAACGGCCTTCCAAAAAAGCACGCGCATAAATACCAGGAGAAGCATGTCCCTGGAAATAAACCTGGTCGGCATTCACACCCGTTTGTTTTCCCCTGAAGAAATGATTAAAGCCCACTTCAAAAAGGGTGGCGGAAGAAGCAAAGGTAGAAATGTGCCCCCCCAAACCGGAAGTGCGCCGATTGGCACGAACAACCATGGCCATAGCGTTCCAGCGGATAAGACTGCGAATACGCCATTCGATCTCGGGATCACCTGGATAAGAAGGCTCATTTTCTGCTGGGATGGTATTAATGTAAGGAGTGTTTAATGGTGACGACATCAGGCTTCATCATACGCCATGATGGCTGGAGGATAAAATACTAATTTCAAATCCCACCTGATTTACCTTCCAGAAGTCACCATCCTTCAAATTTCAAAAAAAGATTGGCCTGTTTAATATTTCTCGTAACTGTCACAAACAACCTGTCACAAACAACCTTGACAACCTCTAAAATCCTGTTTAAAAAACCCACCTTGACTAAATATCACAAATTTGGTGATATTTATGGTGTTCATTGAGAAGTCGCTCGTTGCTTGTCTCTAGTTGCTAGTAAACACTTGATATCATTATTTTTATTATAGCAACCAGCCACCAGGAAACAGTGACTTAGTGATTATGAAAATAACTTCAAGAGCCGGTGATTATGCTCTTCTTTTAGTGATGTATTTGGCGCGCCTTGCTGTAGAAGAAACCACTTCTATTAAAAAGGTGACGGAAGCCCTTAAACTTTCAAACCGGTTTTTAGCCAACATCGCCAACAAGCTTTCGATTGCCCGCATTGTAGTTTCTCACCGTGGCATCGGAGGAGGGATCAAGCTGGCGCGCCCGGCTTCCCAAATTAAAATTCGTGAAGTCATTGAAGCTGTCGAGGGCCCCATTCAAACCATGTTTTGTCAAAACACCCTGGAAATGTGTGGGCTGGAAGCCGCCTGCACGATGAAACATTTTTGGAATGATTTGCAGGATCTTGTCATGAATAAACTGACAACCACAACCGTTGAAGATTTGATCAAACATCATGGAGCCAGCCCCGCCTTCGGGCCGTACAAATCATCCCCCCATGAAATCACGATGGTGTAAGGAGATTTTTTTATGAGTTCACAAGCTACAATCAATGAAATTACCAGCCAGGAATACAAATACGGCTTTATCACCCCCATGGCTCTTGAAGAGTTTCCCAAAGGGTTGTCTGAAGATATTGTTCGCCTTATTTCCCAAAGAAAAACCGAGCCCAAGTTCATGCTGAATTTGCGTCTGAAAGCTTATCGCCATTGGCTTACCATGAAGGAACCCGCATGGGCCCACGTAAAACATCCTCCCATCAATTATCAAGACCTCTATTATTACGCCGCCCCCAAGAAAAAACCCAAACTTGAAAGCTTGGACGAAGTTGACCCTGAATTGCGCGACACTTTTAACAAACTGGGAATTTCACTGGATGAACAAAAAAGACTTTCCGGTGTTGCTGTGGATGCCGTCTTTGACAGTGTTTCGGTGGCTACCACCTACAAGAAAAAATTGGGCGAGCTGGGGATTATTTTTTGCTCCTTTTCGGAAGCCGTTAAAAATCATTCCGAGCTGGTTGAAAAATACATGGGATCGGTTGTTCCCCTTACTGATAATTTTTACGCAACGCTTAATACCGCCGTATTTTCAGACGGATCCTTTGTCTACATCCCCAAAGGAGTGCGCTGCCCCATGGAGCTATCCACCTACTTTCGCATCAATGCTTCTGAAACGGGCCAGTTTGAACGCACCCTTATCATTGCCGATGAGGGAAGCTATGTCAGTTATTTGGAAGGTTGCACGGCTCCCATGCGTGATGAAAACCAGCTACATGCTGCCGTGGTGGAATTAGTGGCTCTTGATAATGCTGAAATCAAATATTCCACTGTTCAAAACTGGTATCCGGGCGACAAAAACGGCAAGGGGGGAATTTATAATTTTGTCACCAAACGTGGAAAGTGTGCTGGAAAAAATTCAAAAATTTCATGGACCCAAGTCGAAACGGGTTCAGCCATTACCTGGAAATACCCCAGCTGCATCTTGCAGGGCGATAATTCCATTGGTGAATTCTATTCGGTAGCCATTGCCAACAATTGGCAACAAGCCGATACCGGGACAAAAATGATTCATATTGGTAAAAACACCCGCAGCACCATTATTTCCAAGGGAATCTCAGCCGGCCATGGACAAAACTCCTATCGTGGTTTGGTCAAAATAATGAAAAATGCCGATAAGGCCAAGAACTACACCCAGTGTGATTCATTACTAATGGGGGACAAATGTGGCGCCCACACTTTTCCCTCTATCGAAGTCAAAAACAAAACCGCCCAAGTAGGGCACGAAGCCAGCACGTCCAAAATCAACGAAGACCAACTTTTTTACCTGCGTCAACGCGGTCTTTCGGAAGAAGACGCTGTTTCCATGATTGTAAATGGATTTTGTAAAGAGGTGTTAAAACAGCTCCCCATGGAGTTTGCCGTCGAAGCGCAAAAATTATTGGGCGTGAGTCTGGAGGGAAGTGTGGGGTGATTCGTCACTCGTGAAAAACGTCGCTCGAGGACTCGTCGCTCGTAATACGGAGGCCCCAAATTACGAGCGACGTTCCTCACGAGCGACGAGCAACCAGCGACAAAATCTATGTCATTACTCGAAATAAAAAACCTACATGTCTCCGTTGATGGCAAAGCCATTTTAAACGGACTTAACTTAACCATCAACAAGGGCGAAGTGCATGCCATCATGGGCCCCAATGGATCGGGCAAAAGCACTCTCTCGTATGTTTTGTCGGGTCGCGAAGGATATACCGTCACCCAAGGAAGCATCTTTTATAAAGGTGAGGATTTGTTGAGCATGGAACCGGAAGTTCGAGCTCGCAAGGGAGTATTCCTGGCATTTCAATACCCGCTTGAAATTCCGGGGGTCAATAATCTTTATTTTCTGAAAGCGGCCACCAATGCCGTTCGAAAAGCAAACGGGCAATCCGAATTGGATGCCATGGATTTTTTGAAATACAGCAAACAAAAAATGAAACTGATTTCGCTGGATGAAAGTTTTTTAAACCGCAGTGTCAATGAAGGATTTTCCGGCGGCGAGAAAAAACGGAACGAAATCTTTCAAATGGCCGTTTTAGAACCCACCCTTGCCATTTTGGATGAAACCGATTCGGGGTTGGATATTGATGCCCTCCAAATTGTCTCTAAAGGAGTCAATGCCATGCGTTCTTCTGAGCGCGCTTTTATTGTTATTACACACTATCAGAGACTGCTTGATTACATTGTGCCCAATAAAGTTCATGTTCTCTCGGGCGGAAGAATAGTGAAATCAGGGGACAAAAACCTGGCCCTGGAACTTGAAGAGAAGGGGTATGGATGGGTAGAACAAGAGATAAGATAGGAACGTGACTCGAGCGCTCGCGGACTCGTAATAAGGGGTCACGAGCAACAAAATGCAAGACGTCATTCAAAATTATATCGATTCATTTGAAAACTTTCTCCCACAGGTTGAAGGAAAAGAGCCGTTTTTGCTTACCCAAAAAAGAAAGAATTCGATTCATTTTTTAAAACAACATGGTTTCCCCACAAGCAAAAACGAAGAGTTTAAATATTTAAAGATGGGCGAATTAGCCAAGCAAGCCTTTACAACTCAAAAGAAACCAATACAAAACTTCCCAGATATCCAACCTCTTCTTTTGACCAAACAACAAAGTATTAATTTAGTTTTTGTAGACGGAATATTTAACGAAAATCTTTCTGACTTATCCCATCTTCCGGAAGGCTTGGTGGTAAGCAAACTCATTTTAACCGATTCAAATTTGGCCACTCTTGCCAACCCCGAAAAAGACGCTTTCACTGCCTTAAATACCGCTTTCATCAAGGAAGGGCTCTCCCTGCGTATTACTAAAAACACGCGCATGGTCCAGCCCATTCACATTATTCATGTAACGACATCTGCTGCCAAGGAGCTCTTGATACCCCTTCATCATTTCATCCATTGTGAACCCCATGCTGAAGCTTTTCTGGTCGAAACATATACAGGGATTGATAGTGCCTCTTACTTCACCAACGTCATCACTGAAATCAAGATGGAGGCCGATTCCAAACTCACTCATATTAAAATTCAGGAAGAAGGAAATCAGGCCCATCATTTGGCGACCACGGCATTACTTCAGGAAAAATCAAGTTCTGTGGGTTCATGGATTTTTTCTAGAGGAGCACTGACCCATCGCACAAGCATCCAAAGTACTTTAGACGATGTTGATTGTTCCTTTGATTTAAAAGCTCTTCTTTTGGCCAAAGAGGGGCAGCAAACCGATATCCATGCCAGGGTGGATCATCTAAAACCTCACGGAACAAGCAACATGGAGTTAAAAAACATTGTCAACGACCAGGCCCGGGGAATTATCAACAGCAAAGTGGTCGTTCACCCCAATGCCCAAAAAACAAAGGCCCATCAGTCTTTGAAGCACCTCATGCTTTCTGAAAATGCCGAGGCTAATCCCAAACCCGAACTTGAAATTTATGCCAATGATGTCCAATGCAACCATGGCGCCAGCATCGGTCAACTAGATCCCCAAGCCATGTTTTATTTGCGTTCACGCGGTATCGGGCAACAAGAAGCTCAGACCATGCTGACCTATGCTTTTGCCGAGGAACTCATCCAGACAATACCTTTAAAGTCCCTGCGTACAAAGGCAATGGAATCGGTTTTGAAATGGCAAAAACAGGAGAAAACCCAATCATGAAACAATCTCCCAATAATGTCCTCTCTCTTGAAAGTGCCCTCCCCTTTGATGTTGCCAAAGTGTGCCGTGATTTTCCCATTCTTTCAGAACATATAAACGGAAAACCCCTTGTCTACCTTGACAATGCCGCCAGCACACAAAAACCAAAACAGGTTATTGAAAGAATAAAATCATTCTACGAACACGAATATTCCAATGTGCACCGTGGCATCCACACCTTAAGCCAGAAAGCGACCGATGCCTTTGAAGAAGCCCGCTCTTTAGCCAGGGAGTTTCTTCATGCCCGTTCAAACAAGGAAATTATTTTCACACGAGGAACCACTGAAGGCATTAATCTTGTGGCCCAGAGCTTTGGCCGCAGAACACTAAGATCAGGGGATGAAATTATTATTTCGGCCATGGAGCATCATTCCAATATTGTCCCTTGGCAGATGCTTTGTGAACAAACGGGAGCCGTCCTTAAGGTTATTCCCATGAATATGCGTGGCGAGCTTGTCATGCCCGAATTTGAAAAATTGCTTTCGCCCCGGGTAAGGCTCATCTCGGTGGTCCATGTATCCAACGCATTGGGAACTGTCAACCCAGTCTGGGAAATCATCGCACTGGCCCACAAAAAGAATATTCCAGTTTTGCTTGACGGAGCTCAGTCTGCGCCCCATGTACCTGTGGATGTTCGGGAACTCGATTGCGATTTTTACGTTTTTTCTGGCCACAAACTTTATGGGCCCTCCGGCGTGGGAATATTATATGGCAAAGAACACCTCTTAGATGCCATGCCCCCCTACCAAGGCGGTGGCGACATGATTGCCTCGGTCTCCTTTCAAAAAACAACCTATAATACCCTTCCCTACAAGTTTGAAGCAGGAACTCCCAATATTGAAGGCGCTGTGGGACTTGGCGAGGCTTTTAAATACATCAAAAAACTGGGTTGGGAAAAGGCCCTGGCTTATGAACACGGCGTCTTTGAATATGCCCAAGAACAAGTGGTCAAACTTGAAAAAGTCCAGATTATCGGTCAAGCCGCTAAAAAAACATCCTCTCTGTCTTTTGTGATTGAAGGAGTTCATCCACACGATGCCGGGACCATTTTGGATGGAGAAGGCATTGCCATTCGTGCTGGGCATCATTGTGCCCAACCTGTGATGGATTTTTTCCACGTGCCCGCCACCCTCCGCGCCTCTTTTTCATTTTATAATACAAAAGAGGATGTAGATCGTTTGGTGGAAGGGGTTAAAAAGGTGTTGGAGATTTTTAAATGAATGCCATCCCCGTTTAAAAAAGGGGGGCCGAGGGGGATTTAATCATGTACGACCTACGTGACCTATATCAGGAAGTTATTTTGGATCACTCCAAACATCCGCGTAACTTCCACAAATTGACCAATGCAAACCATCATGCCGAGGGGTTTAACCCTTTGTGTGGAGATAAACTGACCCTTTATCTTTTTGTGGATGGCGATGTCATTAAAGACATCAGTTTTGAAGGAAGCGGTTGTGCCATTTCAACAGCCTCTTCTTCCGTACTTACTGAAATCTTGAAAGGAAAAAAAATTTCGGAAGTAGAACCCATTTTCGAACAATTTCATGAATTGGTCACAGGTCAAAAAGAGGCAGGAAAAAACCATACCGGCAACATCCCCCTTCCGGAAAAATTGGAAGTTTTCCAGGGTGTCAGTGAATTTCCATCACGCGTAAAATGTGCCACCCTCCCCTGGCATACGCTAAACGCCGCGTTACAGGATAAAAAAAAACCGGTGTCGACGGAATGAAGACCGTGGTCCCTGAGCGGAGTCGAAGGGACACCCCGCCTTCGACTCCGCTCAGGCATCACAATAAAATTATGTCAGAAGACCTTCGAACAAAAATCATCGCAGCCCTTAAAACCTGCTACGATCCTGAAATACCCGTTGATATTTACGAATTGGGGCTTATTTACGATATCATCATCAGCCCTGAAAAAGACGTGACCTTAAAGATGACCCTTACCTCCCCCAACTGCCCAGTGGCAGGCTCCCTTCCCGGTGAGGTTGAAACCAAAATAAAATCAGTTGAAGGAGTCACCAGTTGCCATGTAGACCTTGTTTGGGATCCCCCATGGGATAAGGACAAAATGTCAGAAGCCGCAAAACTGCAGCTTAATATGTTTTAAAAAAAAATTGTAGGATCAATCATGATTTCAGCGACACAAATACGCGTTGGACAAATTTTAAAGATTAACGAAATCCTTTTCAGGGTTTTAAAAGTGCAGCACATTACTCCAGGCAAAGGAAATGGCCGTCATTCAAACCGAACTCAGAAACTTAAAAACTAAAAACAAGGACAATGTCCGGTTTCGTTCAAGTGAAACAGTCGAACAGGCCAATCTTTCCATTCGCAACGTCAATTATCTCTATCAAGATGGAACGACCTACCATTTCATGGATCCCCTCACTTTCGAACAGATTGAAATTTCCGAGGACGTGCTTGAAGACGCGGTCAAATTTTTGGTCCCCGAAGCAAGCCTTACTGTTTCAAGCTACGAAGGAGCCTCCGTCAGCGTAAGCCTGCCCCAAAAAATGAACTTTGAAGTAGTTGAGTGTAACCCCCCGTCAAAAGGAGCCGCAGGTGCGTTCAAGGACGCACGCTTAAGCAATGACATGACGGTAAAAGTCCCCCTCTTCATCAAAACAGGGGACCTTATCGTGATCAACACCGCTTCAGGGGATTATGTTGAAAAGGGTTAACAGGGCGTAAACTAATTACGAATCTCCCCTCTGCTTACCAAATTCAATGTCAAAATCGACAGGGTAATCTCTTAAACCACGCATAGTTTGAAAACCATGCGTAAGCTCTTGATCGTTAGATCGCGTCATGTGAAGCGAAAGGGGAAAAGCCCCACCTAAACCAGGACAACCCTCAAACTGGATTTCAATTTCATTTCCTTCCCGTGTCACACATATAATAGCAGCCGTCGGCAATTCGTGTTCGCAAACACTTGTTCCCACAACACCCATTAAACGGTCCCCTTGCCTTATAATTTCAAATTGATTTGTATAAGGGGAACATGCGGGCATGATGATGGAGGGGCAATTAATTCTTATATCAATTCCTTGAAGGTTACGCTCGCATTCCTCAGCTCCAATCTGGGCTGCTTGGCAGCCCTCGCGAAAACGGGCCTCCGCCTCCTCTCTTTGCCGGCGTTCACACGCAAAATCAGGGCCTGTTTGATTGACAGCGCACCACTGCCCAATTAAAAATCCCGCCTCTCCCGCTGAAGTGGGATCACAGGCCTCCCGCCCCGCAAAAATATTGACCTGTTTTGGTAGATGAACAATGGCATAGGCCCCGTCCGTTGTTGTGACTTTGGCAGCCATACTAAAAGCTCCACTCTGTTCAAAGAGATGGGAGTAAACGTAGCCATTGTCCCCAATTTCGGGAAGATCTCTCACCGCTAAGAATTCTCTGGCCACCTCAAAGGCACGCCCCAAATAAAAATCAACCTTTTGCACAGATACGCCATCAATCTTATCGATCAACGCATCAAAGCTTGCTTGTGCCGGAAGATTGGGAACCACAAGTTCCATCCCCAGTTGATTTTGATAATGCCCCGTGAGTCCGATGGTTAGCTCATCCCAAATGAGCTGTACACCTTCACTCAATAAGGTATCGATGGTCTGCCGTGAACGGGACATCTCGCTTAAGTCTAAAGGATTTGCCGAAACAGCGACAATGGCTATTGGGTTACGAAGGCTACTCATTCCTAATAGGGGGCGGAGATCCGTAACGCGATTTTTGTATAGGCCCAAACTTGTGAGTTGATCCAAAAAAGCTAAAGCACGGATGTCACGGATGGCATTAAGCCCCAATTCCAACCCAACGAGCCCAGTCAGATTACCCAAAACAGAAATATCCACGAGGTTGTCTTGGGATAAGTTAAGTGATTGGAGTTGGGTTAAATTACTCAAAGGGGTCAGGTCATTGAGGGCGGCATTTCTTGAGAGGTCCAACGTCCTTAGTCCTATCGCGTGTTCAAGTCCTTCTATGGAATGGATATTGGCTGCACTTGCCAGAAGCGTCCGAAGCTGTTGCAATTGGTCACAAGGGACTAAATCCCCCGCTCCCGGATTTAGCGGTTGCTGGCGGAGAGCATTTTTGATTCTTTGCCTTAAGTTTGCATCGGGAATTTCCACGTTCGTTCCTGGAAGGCATGCCTGATTGATTATCACCGAAACCTGAACATCATTACTAAAACCCCGGGGAATATTATTACCTTCCACAACTGTCGCGTAATAAGTATGGATTCCATTTTGGGCTTCACCCAAATTTAATACCCGTGCATAAGGCGATGTATCGTCCGAGCCCACTAGAACAGGAGGTCCATTTTCGGGTCTCTCATAAAAATTAACGGCACCAATCCTTTGATCATCCAAACTACTTGCCTGTAAAATAATATTTCCTGGTTGATTCAACGAGATATTCTCTCCCCGTATATCTATATTATTTTCCCGTGATACCTCTAAAAAAAGCGCAAAATTATTATTAGCAACACCAACTCCTGAAAAATGTTGAATGTGCCCGGTGCATGTAAAAACCACAGGATTAGGCTCACAAGGCACTTCTTCCCACTCTTTATTTTCCTGATTGTAAACGAGAAGACTTAAAAGACGGTTAATATCTTCATTGACAAGAGCCGCTTGCCTGCTCTTGGGATCATAGGGAACTGTCACCGTAATCGGCTTTTGAAATTGTGTGCCAGAAGGCCCAAAATAATAAAATGTTCCCGCTAATTCAGAACCGCCCGGAGTACTTGGTTGCGCTTTATCATTGTAGATTCCGATTTCAATGGGTGTTAAACGATCCAGAGCCCCCGCTGGAATTTCCATGACCAACCCTTCCATTGCTGAACCCATCGATCCCAAAAGGGTTCCTCCCTGCGGTCCTACTTCTTGAGTTGTCGTAATGGTGAAATCGGGCAGCTTGAGGTTATTGCCATTCTTACCGCCTGATCCACCGCTACATGCCAACAAAAAAAATAAAATAAAAAATAATAGATTTTGCATAAATGGTCTTTATTTTAACCTAAAGCAAAATAAAGGCCAAATGCTAAAACACAATACGCTGGATTTATTTATTTTTTTCCCTATAAGACAAAAAAAAGAGCTATCAGAATAGCCGTTTATCAAAAAGAGAGATAAAAGCCATGCAACGCCCCCTTTATCTAGACCATAATGCCACGACCCCCTTAGACCCACGTGTCTTTGCGGCCATGGGACCCTATTTCACTGAAATTTTTGGTAACGCCGCCAGCCATTCCCACTTTTTTGGCTGGGAAGCGGCAGAGCATGTAGAAGAGGCCCGACAAAGCATTGCTACAGGGCTTGGGGCATCAAAAAAGGAAAGTATTATTTTCACGAGCGGGGCCACCGAATGTAACAACATGGTCATCAAGGGCCTGGCCTTGGCGGCAAAAGACAAAATTCACCTCATCACCCAAAAAACCGAACACAAATGCATCTTGGATTCATGCAAATTCATTGGGTCACAGGGACATGAAATAACCTTTCTCAATGTAAATGGTGAAGGGTTGGTCAATCCGGAAGATATAAAAAAATCCATCAAACCAAATACCGTTTTATGTTCAATCATGGCGGCCAATAATGAAATTGGAACCCTTCAACCCATAAAAAACATTGCAGCAATTTGTCAGGAACGCGAAATTTTATTTCATACCGATGCCGCCCAAGCAGCCGGAAAAATGAGTCTGGATGTGGAAAAAAATGGGATTGATCTTTTAAGTATGTCGGCCCATAAAATGTACGGACCCAAGGGCACTGGCGCGCTTTATGTTTCCTCAAAAGCTTTTTCCAAATTAAAACCCCTGTTCCATGGAGGTGGACATGAAAGAAATTTGCGATCAGGAACTTTGAATGTTCCCGGGGTTATTGGGCTATCCAAGGCTTTCAAAATTTCGTTGGAAGAAATGGAAAGAGAATCGGAGAGATTATGCGGACTGAAAAACCATTTATGGCAAAAAATTAAAAAAGAAATCCCCCAAGCCATTCTCAACGGGCATCCGACACAGAGACTGGCCAACAATTTGAATATCAGTTTCCCAGGGCTAAAAGCCGCTGATATTCTCATGAAAACACCTTCCCTGGCCATCTCAAGTGGCTCGGCATGCACTTCGGGAAACCCGGAATCCTCCTATGTTTTAGGAGCCATCACCGATAACAAAGCGCGCATCGAATCGGGCATTCGCATCGGATTAGGACGGTGGACAAGCAAGGAAGATGTTGATAAAGCAGCTTTGACTTTGATCGAAACTGTAAAAAAATTAATGCATCGTTAACTCCTGTCCCTTCAACGAAGCTCAGGGACCGTATTCCCTATCCGGTCACTGAGCGGAGTCGAAGTGTCCGTGAAAAAAAATTATGCCTCTTCCCAATGTTAAAACAATCATCGCTGTGGCCTCCGGAAAAGGGGGTGTGGGCAAATCAACTATAGCTGCCAATTTGGCCTGTGCCCTGGCCGCCCAAGGTAAAAAAGTGGGGTTGCTTGATGCCGATATTTACGGCCCAAGCCAACACATCATGTTTGGTCTGAAAAATCAGGACCCCATTATTGATATCGATAAAAAAATCATCCCCATCGTCAAACATAATTTAAAACTGATGAGCTTTGGTTTTTTTGTAAAGCCCGATGAAGCCGTTGTATGGCGTGGCCCCATGATTTCGCGCCTGTTTCAGCAATTTGTTGATGATGTAAAATGGAATGATTTAGACGTGATGGTGGTAGACCTTCCTCCAGGAACAGGCGATATTCAACTCACCCTCGCCCAGCATTTACAGGTAACAGGAGTGGTGATTGTAACCACCCCCCAGGATGTGGCCTTGGCTGATGCCATCAAGGGCGTAAACATGTTTCAAAAAGTGAATATTGATATTCTGGGAATCATTGAAAATATGAGTACCTATGTCTGCTCCAAATGCGGACACGAAGAGCACATCTTCTCTCACCAAGGGGGTCAAAAAACAGCCGATAGAATGAAAGTTTCCTTTTTGGGTGAAATTCCTCTTGAACTTGAAACTCGTATTGCAGGCGATGAGGGCACTCCCATCGTTATAAGAGCTCCCCAATCGGCCCAAGCAAAAAGATTTTTGGAAATAGCCTCTTCCATCCTGAAAAAAGCCGAAAACATCCAACCCAAAATGCCGGCCATGCCCTCACTTGAGAATTTACAAACAACAAAAAGTTTTGATGTGTAATTTGAAATAATTAAAAACTTTGTAACAAAAAATACCAAAGCGGCGCCAAGACAAAACAAACTTTATTCAACCAACAAACTAACTGTTGGAAGCACCTCTTGTATGAGGGTTGGTTCTGGAGCAGGAACCTCAAAATCCAAAAGTTTGAAATTAATATTTTGTGTACCTAACGCAATCGCTTCACGGGCCACCTGGCTATCATCAAAAAAAACCAGATTTTGACTACCATTTTCTGAGATAATGCCTGCACGTTTACGCCCTAACGAATCAAAAAAAGTCATTTCAGTTTCATCATTTTTAATGGATCCACGAGCACGAACAAGATTATTTGAATCCATCAGTAAAAGATGCACTCCCTCTACATCCACCCGAGCCTGCGTATTGACACGACCTTGTTCATCCAAAAAAGAAAGAACCGCTGTACTTTCATCTAATCCAAGTGAAATACGAGCCTGATTATGACCATCCAAAATCTCAAAACCCATCTTCCCTTCAGACTGCACGGGCTTTAAATTCAAGCGCGGCCCGGCCCCATAAAAACCAAAATTGGGACCAAGATTTTCAAGATTTAAATTGACTGCCGTTTCTTGAGTTTCTCCTATAGATAATGTGGGTAAGGACCTACCACCGGACAAGATAAAATGGGTCATAGCATGGGAATTCTTCAAAACCATAAGCGTCTTGTTTTCCTTCACATGAAAATTGATTCGTAAGATACCTTGAGCATCTGACAAAAGAATTTCCGGACCAGATTCATGTGGATCCACAATCGCTTTGATGCCCGAGCCATTTTCAAAAACCACTTTTTGTAAATCTAATAAATTTTGGGCCCGCTGGTTCTGACACACAAAGAAATAAACAATAACAACAGCCAACCCTGTCACCAAAAGAGCAATCAACTTGGCCCCCGCATTTTTGTGAACCATGGTCGCCAAACGTGCCCTGACTGTACACTCACCCATTTCTTCAATCTTCATAAGGTTCCTTTCTTAAGATCAATGGATTCAAAACCTCTATTTTCGATTCTCCATTTTCTATTTTCTCGATTTTCCGCCAACATCGAAGGCAAAATACCCCGAAAATAGAAGAATGGAAAAACGATTTTGCCTTACGGAAAATCGTTGCGCTCCCAACGGGATTCGAACCCGTGTTACCGACGTGAGAGGCCAGCGTCCTAGGCCACTAGACGATGGGAGCGAAAAAACTCTTTCCCTTTATCCTGCCCTTCCTTTTGATTCAATCAAAAATTATTTTTTGGGGGCGTCCTTTAGTTTTTGGCTCCCTTACTTATTATTTTGGAAAATACTTCTTTAAATTCACCCTTAAGTCATTGAAAACTTTCATACAATATTTATGGGCTGATGCGTCAAGATTTACTTTTTAAAATTAACGCAATGCATTGAAATATATAATATTTTTAAATATTTTTAATCCAATTTTATTTTTGTTTTGTTACAATGTTTATCCAGATGCTTGCCTCAAAAAAGAATATTTTAGTTATCGGGCCAAAAAGCCTCAAAGAGGTTTTTGCGTCTTTTACACTATCCGATCTTGAATTTAATTTTATACTGCCTGAAAACCTGAAACCTAATTCATCCCATTGGCTTTCATATCAACTCATCATTGTCGATTCCCAAATAAAAGGACCCCAGGATGCCTTCTTTTGGATAAGAACAATCAATCATGTCACCAACAAAAAAATGCCCATCATTTTTCTTACAAATGAAGGGGAAGAAAAAAAGGCTGTGAGTGCTTTAAGCGAAGGGGTAAGCGATGCCCTTTCAAAAGAAGAATTGGTTCCCGTCATTTTACATATGGCCATTCACCGCGCCATTGAGAAAAAACGTTGGCAACAAATTTATCAAAATCTCTCAAACAGCGAAAACACCCCTTTCTTAAAAGACCCTCTTACAGGAATTTATAACCTGGCCTACCTTAAGACACGTCTGGCTGAAGAAAAAACAAGGAGCAAACGCTATCATTTTCCGTTGTCTCTTATTTTAATAAACATCGACCAGTTTTCTGAAATCAACAAGAAATATGGAACCCCTGTGGGGGATCAAATTTTAAAAGATTTGGGTCAAATGCTTTCACGAAATACAAGATCAAGTGATCTGCTTGCCCGCGTTAAAGACGACTACTTTGCCCTGCTGCTTACTCATACGGGCTTGGACCAAGCAAAAGCTGTTTGGGAACGCATGCAAGGGCAAATCATGAAATTTCCCTTCATGATCAAAGAAGACAATTATTTCCTTACAGCACGTGCTATTCTTATTTCATTAAACGAACACCATGAAAGCTTAGACAAACTCATTGCACAAGCTGAAATAATGCTGAAAAAAATATCACCCAAAGACAATGACAACAACCTTTGTGTTTTTTTAGCTTAGAAAAAATTCTATTAGTTTATCATGATGAGCCCTGGCATCTTCAAAACCCAGTTCCATCATTTTGCTGATATAAGCTGGAGCAAACAAAATAAAACTCAAAAAATCCTTGCCATGGGCCAAATCAACATCCATTATTTTTAGAAGGGATTTTTCCATGGTGCTCATCAATTTATTCACCGATTCCATGTTATAAATACTATCAGAAAAAATTTTACGGATATCCATACTGGGAAAAATACTCATCATCTTAAGTTTTTTAATCCCCCTGGCCTCAAAATCCTGACGCAAACGCTGCTGGGCCACATAGTCGTTTATTTTTTTTACAAAGTCGGCCCCATAAATATTCTCTGCATAATTAATGACACGATTAATACGGTTAAGCTGCTCCACATCATATTCCAGGCGATCAACAAACAGTGTTTTGAGAAGCTGACCAATAATTTCACCCATGGTGGGGGGCTTGTCATTGTCAACAAAGGTTTCAAACTCCCCCTGCTCGGCACGTTCAGAGGTATGGTGCAACCCTATCACCAAAATCTTATCCGCTCCCAACTGAATGGCAGGGGACATGGGCGTGTTTAACCTTAAGCCCCCATCGCAATAATAGTTGCGCTGTATTTTAATAGCCGGGAACAGGATGGGAACGGCCGTTGAAGCCATGGCATGAACAGGATCAAGAGAGGTAAAATGGGTTGTATGACGCCCGGTGTATTGAATGCTGGGATGTTTATCAATAAACAATTCCAGTTTTCCTGAATGCACATTGGTGGTGGTAATACTAAGGGCTTTGAGTGAACCATTCGAAATATTCAGCGAGATCTGTTTCCAGGCAATCACTTTACGCAAATAATGTGAAAGGGGCGTGGTATCCATGACTCCCCGGAAATAAACCCTCGCATCCTCATCTGACTTGTCTTTAATAGAACTCATCAGGTTACGAAAAACACCGTATAAGGTACGTTTTAGCAAGTGAGTCAGACTTCGCATTCCGCGGGCATAAACATCCTCCTGCCTTAAATGCGACCAGAAATCATGAATTTTTTGCCCTTGGTATTCCAGATTATGGCTGGTGGAAGCCAAAAAACAGGCGTTAATGGCCCCTACAGAGGATCCACACAAGATATCAAAAGGTGTCTTTTTTGAAATTTCAGTGGGAAGCATCGTTCGTATGTAATGGACCACGCCAGCTTCATAGGCTCCACGGGCACCCCCCCCTGACATCACCAAGGCTAGTTTCTGATTTTGTTCCATAAGTTTTTATGGTTGATTCATATTTCGTGAGTACATTTTTAATGGTTCAATTATAAATAGTGTAGCAAGTTTATTTAAAATCGAGAAGAAAGACTTTTAGATGACCCCTAAATTCAAATACGATGTGCTGGTTTTAGGTGGAGGTGCCGCCGGGCTAATGACGGCGATCACAGCGGCAAAAAAAGGGAAAAAAACGGGCATTATCGAACACAACAAAAAAATGGGGGCCAAAATCCTTATCTCGGGTGGGGGTCGCTGTAATTTTACCAACATAGGGACAAGTCCCCAGAATTATGTTTCTCAAAATCCCTCTTTTTGTATTTCGGCCCTTTCACGATACACACCCTTTCATTTCATTGAATGGGTCGAACAATACAACATCCCTTATCATGAAAAAAAATCGGGCCAACTTTTCTGTACGCGCTCGGCCAAGGATATTTTAGGAATGCTCCAAACAGAAAGTATCGCTGGCAAGGTAGAATCTTGGCTTGAAACAAAAATAAAAGGACTTGAAAAAACCGTTTCCGGTTTTGAAGTGGACACCGACCAAGGAGTTTTCCTGACCCAAACCCTGGTCATAGCCACTGGGGGACTTTCCATCCCAAAAATGGGAGCTACAGGTATAGGTTATGATATTGCCAATCAATTTGGATTAAAAATAACACCTGTGAGCCCAGCGCTTGATGGCTTTGTCCTGCCATCGATTCTTTTGGAAAAAACAAAAAACTTATCCGGTGTATCTGCCGATGTCAGGCTTGATACAAAATTAAAATCTTTTGAGGAAAGCCTGCTCTTTACTCATGCAGGACTAAGTGGGCCGGCAGCCCTTCAGGGCTCGCTTTATTGGAATGCCAGTGAACCCATCATCATCGATTGGCTTCCCGGTAATGATTTATTTGAGAAACTAAAAAAACAAAAAAACAAAAAAATTGAACTAAAAAATTTTCTTTCGCTCTTTTTTCCCCAAAGTTTGGTTTCGTTTTTCTTGGACACATTGGAAATAAAATCGATCCCATTAAATCAGGTCCCGGACACCCTTTTCAAAAAAATGGCGAATATCATCCACCATTGGTCAGTCGTTCCAGAAAAAACAGTGGGCTATCAAAAAGCGGAGGTCACCAAGGGTGGAATTGATACGAATGAATTATCATCGAAAACCATGGAATCAGCCAAAGTACCTGGGCTCTTTTTTGTGGGTGAAGTTGTTGATGTGACGGGCGAACTGGGAGGCTATAATTTTCAGTGGGCCTGGGCCTCGGGCCATGCCTGTGGGAAAGCTTTATGAATGTTTGATTGACAAGCCCTTGTTTTTATCTAAAAACCCTCAAGTCACTCTTAAAATTCGGGGAGTAGCTCAGCCCGGTTAGAGCACCTGCTTTGGGAGCAGGGGGCCGCAGGTTCGAATCCTGTCTCCCCGACAAAGGAGGCCGCCCCGCGTTGCGGGGTCTCCCCGACATGTTTCTGTATAATGAAAACACCTACTTTCAACAAAAGTCTGGCAGGTTTTGTATTGGCTATTTTTCTATGCGTGTTTTTGGCTTGGCCAAGCGTTGATGTTTCGGCCCAGCTATGGCTGGCATTCGCTCTTCTGACCGGTATTTTATTCTGTTTTCGTGCGCCTCAAAACAAAACAGCCCATTTTGTTATGATGGGCTTGGCTACTTTTCTCACCCTTCGTTACCTTGCATGGCGCATCATGCACACCATGGTTTTTGACTCGTTTGTTGGACTTATCATGGGCACCCTTCTTTTTGCTGCAGAAATTTATGCCATTGCTGTCTATCTGCTGGGAATTTTCGTTAACATAAATCCCCTGTGGCGCAAGCCCGTTCCTGTGGATCTTGGGTCCAAAGATCTTCCAAGTGTGGATGTGCTCATCCCCTCCTACAATGAGGGCTGGGCAACACTTTCCAAAACACTCTTGGCGGCCATCCAAATAAACTACCCCAAAGACAAACTAAAAATTTATTTGTTGGATGACGGAGGAACCTCTCAAAAAAGAAATTTGCCCGACAAAAAAGAAGCTCTCGAAGCCGAAGCACGCCACTCATTTTTGAAAAAGAAATGTGATGAAATCGGTGTCTTCTATTTAACCAGAGAGCAAAATCTTCATGCCAAGGCCGGCAATATCAATGAAGGACTTAAAGCCTCACAGGGTGAACTTGTTGTTATTTTGGATGCTGATCATATTCCC
>Ga0209211_10005054_pt1 | contig 19981 bp, 20 predicted proteins | sample RifGroA2_FD_183992 | JGI IMG/M metagenome (GOLD analysis project Ga0209211, IMG submission 183992) | Groundwater microbial communities from Rifle, Colorado, USA - Groundwater A2 (SPAdes) (version 2) | ecosystem: Environmental > Aquatic > Deep subsurface > Groundwater | place: Rifle, Colorado...
CTCCATATTTGTCTTTCAAGTAAACTCTAAACCTTTTGAAATCTAAAATCCATCCCTGATTGCGAATGTTCAGATTTAAATTTTGGCTATCTATAAAGGCGTAATTATTGTGTTTCTGTTTTTTCATTTTTCTTTTACAAACACAAACCTTGGGACTTTTTTATCATCAATCTCGACCAACTCTTCAAACATCGAATATTTGTATCGTTTATTAAAACTGATTGACTAAACGCAAATCGCCGGAATAAAGTTGGCGAATATCGGGGACGCCATATTTCACCATAATCAATCGGTCAATGGTGCTGCCGAAAGCGAAACCAGTATAACCTTCAAGTCCGATTGATTTAAAAACATTCGGATGAACCAAACCGGCGCCGGCCATTTCTAACCACTTATTTCCATATTTAACATCCACTTCCACTGATGGTTCGGTGAACGGAAAAAAACTGGGCCGCAAGCGAATTGCTGCGTCTTGGCCAAGATATTTTTTGAAAAAATAAAGCAAAGTCCATTTAAGTTGCGCCAGCGATACTACCTTGTCAACGTAAAGCCCTTCGCATTGAAAAAATTGCGCTTCATGAGTGGCGTCAGTGGCTTCATTTCTGAAAACTTTCCCCGGCACGATAATCCGATAAGGCGGCTTAATCCCCTCTTTGATTTTTTGCTCCATATAACGAATTTGAACTGGCGAAGTATGTGTCCGTAAAAGCAATCTTTCATTTTTAAGTTTTAAGTTTGTAGTTTTAAGTTTATTTTGGCGGAGCCAAAATGTGTCCTGCATGTCTCTGGAGGGATGGTCTTTGGGCACATTTAACGCATCAAAGTTGTGCCACTCGTCTTCCAATTCCGGTCCACTGGCGACTTCAAAATCTAACTCGACGAAAATTTCGCGAATATCTAAAATCGCACGGGAAATCGGGTGCCAATGGCCGGTTGCCTGATTTTTTTTCATAGGGAAAATATATCAGAAAATTTTATTATTAGCCACCCGTCGGACTTGAACCGACAACCTACCGCTTACAAAGCGGTTGCTCTGCCGTTGAGCTAGGGTGGCGTTTTACAGGTCTAAGGTTTCTTTGCGCGGCAAGTGATTTTTATAGTCGGTGATGTCTTTTAAGAAAAACGATGTTGCGCCTTTCGGTTTGTTTAGATTATGATAACGGACTTTTTTGGTCAAGATTTCCGACCAGCGCCGGATTTTTATTTGTGTCGAAAACAAAAATTTTTCTATTGTTCGCAAAGTGACAATAGTCAGCAGACCAACGCGACGGATATTCAAATGACCAGTCAGATTATTTTTCGCGCCGGCGGCAATTTTTTTTATAACTGGTTCGGCGGCGATATTGAATTGCGCCAAAATTCTCACGCTTTCATTTTGTTCCAACCATTTAAGCGCGACCATCAAGATGATTAACACCAAAGAGCCGTAGAAAATTATTGAGATAACAATCATTTGATTTATTTTATTGAAAAGCGGGAAAAACGGCCAATTGCTATTTTCTCGCCGAATTTTTGAATTGCCCCGTCCAGCAAATCTTGAATTGTTAAATCTGAATTTTTGATGAAGGATTGCTCCAGCAAAACCCGTTCTTTGAAATAAGCATCTATTTTACCCTTCAAAATTTTTTCGCTGATAGCCGCTGATTTACCTTTGGGGTTACCTTTGATTTCTTCAGCGAATAATTCCGATACTTTTTTCAATTCATTTTCAGAAATGTCAGCCCGAGCCAAAAATTCTGGACTGGCGGCGGTTATATGCATAGCCAAATCGTGTGCAATTTTCCGAAATTCTTCATTGCCCGAGACGAAGTCGGTTTCCGATAACAATTCTACCAATGCGCCGACGCCGGCATTGCTGTGAATATAGGAAGAGATGACGCCGGCGCCGAGCGTCCGGTCTTTTTTCTTGGCGGCAATATCACCGCTTTTTTTGCGAAGAATCAGAATGGCTTTTTCAATATCGCCCTTAGCTTCTTCCAGCGCTTTTTTACATTGCATCACTGAAACGCCAGTTTGCTCGCGCAGATTTTTTATTTGTTCGTTGGTTACCATAAAAGAAATTTAAAATTAAAAGCTAAAAATTCAAAATTAAAATTTAAATCTCAAAGCTTTTTGTTTTTAGATATAATTTTACGCTTTTATTTTTGAGTTTTTAGTTTGCCTTCCTTATAGGCCTCGGCGATTTCTTTGGCGAAAAACGAAATACTTTTAATGGCGCTATCGTTGGCGGGTATCGGATAATCAATTTCAGTAAAATCACAATCGGAATTAGCCAAAGCAATCACGGGAATTTTTTTACGACGCGCTTCAGCTACGACGGTTTTTTCTTTGACCGGGTCAACAACAAACAAGGCCTTGGGTAAGGTGGTCATTGATGTCAAGCCGCCAAAAAGTTTTTCCAGATTATCTAATTCTCGAGCTAACAACAACTGTTCTTTTTTAGTATATTTAGCGAATTCGCCGCTCGCTCGCTTGGTTTTCATTTCTAAAAGTTTTTCTACTCGTTTGCGGATTTCGTTGAAGTTAGTAATGGCGCCGCCAATCCAGCGGCCGGCGACGAACGGTTGTCCGGTTGAGGCGCCAGCGTTTCTGATGGCGTCGCGAGCTTCAAATTTGCCGCTGACCAATAAAAGCATCTCTCCCCGACTGGCCATTTCCGTAACTAATTTTTTGGCATTTTCCAAACAAGTTTTGGTTTTTTCCAAATCAAAAATTTCCACCGTGTTTTTGGCGCCGAAGATATAAGGTTTGGCTGATGGGTGGCGGCGGGTTTTGGATAAAGCAAAATGGGCGCCGGCATTAAACAGCGCTTCAATTACCAAGTCGTTGATTTTGGCCGTTTTTCCTTCCTTTATTTCCATAGCCAAGCAGTCTAGCAGATAAAAGCTCTTTAGGCTAGTGTATAATATCAATATTTTATGGAGCAAACCGCGCTATTAGAGAAAATTTTCCGATTAAATTTTTATCAAAAACGGGCATTGGCAAAGCTCGGGCTTTTTACGGCAGGAGATTTACTGCGCCATTTTCCCGCTCGCTACGGCGATGTCGCGATTATAAAAAATATCGGTGATTTACAGAAAGGAGAAACAGCCGTTATTTTCGGTAAGATTTCTAATTTAAAAACCAGTAAAGCTTTTTACAAAAAAATTCCCATGGCTGAAGCGAAAATTACTGACGAGAGCGGCGATATCAAAGCAATTTGGTTCAACCAACCCTATATTGCCAAAATGTTTTCGGAAGGCTCGTTGGTGCGGGCGGAAGGAAAGGTTTCAGAAAAACGAGCCAAGCTCCGGCAGAACCTGCAAAATTTTTCCGCTTCACCCTTCCCCGCAAGGCGGGGCGGGCTCCGACGCGATAAAAATTTTGCAGGTTCTGCCTTCGTTCCAAAGCTTTATCTTTCAAATCCCAAAATTGAGAAAGTGGAAAAAATTCCCATTAGCGTCGGCGAATCTCTTTTTGGTTCAGCCTGCTATGCTCATCATCTTTATCCGGTGTATCCCGAAAGCCGCGGCGTTACTTCTAATTGGTTTTATCATTCCATACAGAAAATTTTTCGGTCCAAGACCAACCAGCCTTGGGCTGGAAAAATCAGTATTCTAGATCAGCTAGAAGATCCCATTCCCAAGGAAATTTTACAAAAATATAATTTACCCGGTCTCAAAACTGCCCTAGTTTGGATTCATTCGCCGAAAACTGAAAATGACGCTTTGGCTGCCCGCAAGCGCTTCGCTTTTGAAGAGGTCTTTTTCATTCAACTGGAACGGCAAAAAGCGCGAAGCGAATACGAGAAAAATCCTTCTTTCAAAATTATCGCCAATAATGACGATTTGGCCGCTTTTAAAAATCGTTTTCCCTTTTCGCCAACTGCCGCCCAAGAACACGCTCTTTCTGGTATTCTTAATGATTTTACCAAGAATCGACCGATGTTACGCTTGTTGGAAGGCGATGTCGGTAGCGGTAAAACCTTTGTTGCCGCCGCCGCCGCTTACGCTGTCGTAATTACTCGTCCCGAACGGCAGAATTACGGCAATCTCCAAGTCGCCTATATGGCGCCGACGGAAATTTTAGCCCGCCAGCATTTTGAATCATTTACTGAATACTTCTCTCACCTGCCCGTCAACATAGGTTTAATTACCGGTTCCGGTTGTCTAAAATTTCCGTCTAAAACTAACGCCGGCGTAGCCGCCAAAATTTCTCGCGGCCAGTTATTGAAATGGGTGGCGAATGGTGAAATTCCGATTTTAATCGGCACTCACGCTTTGATTCAAAAAACCGTTCGTTTCAAACATTTAGCTTTCGCCGTGATTGACGAACAGCATCGATTTGGCGTTGCTCAAAGGAAAAAATTGATTCGCAAAGGCGAAGCGGCTCCGCATTTGCTTTCCATGACCGCCACGCCGATTCCTCGCACTTTGGCTTTGACGATTTTCGGCGATTTGGATTTGACTTTGTTGGACGAAATGCCGCCCGGCCGCCAGCCGATTATTACCGAATTAGTTTTACCCAATGAACGGCAAGCTACTTACGAAAAAATTCGCGGGGAAATTTTAGCTGGTAGGCAGGTTTATGTTATTTGTCCAAGAATCGATGAGCCCGATCCGAATAAATTATTGGCCTTGCAAGCCAAATCAGTGAAAGCTGAAGCCAAACGCTTGAAAAAAGAAATTTTTCCGGAATTTGAAATTGGTGTTTTACACGGCAAATTAAAACCGGCGGAAAAAGAAAAAGTAATGGCGGACTTTAAGGACGGAAAAATTAAAATTTTGGTTGCCACTTCGGTGGTGGAAGTCGGGGTTAATGTGCCCAATGCGACGGTTATGGTGATTGAAGGCGCCGAACGATTTGGTCTCGCCCAACTTCATCAGTTTCGTGGTCGGGTGCAAAGAAGCAATCATCAAGCTTATTGTTTTGTTTTTGCCGAATCGCAAAAAGGCAATGCGGTCCGGCGATTGAAAGCGCTGGAACAAGCCGCCAATGGTTTTGAATTGGCGGAATTGGATTTGAAAATTCGCGGCGCGGGCGAGTTGTCTGGCGCGCGGCAGTGGGGTTTGTCCGATATCGCTATGGACGCGTTAAAAAATCTCAAAATGGTGGAGGCCGCCCGCGCCGAAGCCCAAAGAATTATCGCCGAAGACCCCACCCTCAAAAACTTCCCTACCCTTGCCGAAAAAATCCAGCGAGCCGAAGCGATTCATTTGGAGTGACAAATGAAGAATTAAAAATGTAAGTAGATAGGTAGTCTGCTCTAATTCCCGCGATAGCAAAAGTTAGAGCAAAATTGTTAAAATTAAATTAAATTACTGCCCGAAAAGTGCAAAGATGGGTGGCCTTATACAGCTGGTTGCAACAAAAACCGGCTTGTGCTAGTTTAATAAACAGGAAGACACTAAAGGTGTATCAAGAGTGTGGAGGAGGGCCTGGCCCGTTATTACTCCATCGGCAACTTGTCCTAAGTGGCTAAGCATTGGTGCTTTTGCGAAGCCCCTAAAGGATAAAGTGCCAATTCCAGCCCGCTTTGCGGGAACGATACTTGACTGATTGGGTCTGTTTGACCATCAGTGAATATATGGGAATATCTCTTGATACACCTCGACATTAATGTCAAGGTGTTTTGTTCGTTGAAATGTATGAATGAAAACATAGAACTATATGATCTCAGACCATTAAAAGACACCCGTATAAGTCAAAGTAATCATCCGAAAAACAAAGGAAACACTTTCCGCACTCTACAGGTTTTTGAATGCCCCATTTGCGGTGCTCTAAGCAATAAAGTTGAAATTGGCAGGAGAATATTTGGAGGACTCTTCAGGGGAACGGTATGTCCTTACAGTGCCGATTGCTGGCATCATGAACTGGAAGAAAAAATTGAACAACTCCAAAGATTACAAAAAGAGATTAAGCATGATCGAGAAGAACACGCGGCACTAATTCAGAATGATATTGCTGGCCAACCTGATTTCTTACAGAAAAAAATTATCACGCATACGAAAACTTTTAGAAAAGGACGGTGTAAACATTCTGAAAGTAAGTGCCCAGGATTTTATTTTAGAGTTTTGGATTAAAACCAATTCCTAATGATTTCTCGTATACCGCCTAGTAGCTCGCGCGAACGGCGGTTTTTTATTTATTGACTGGTCGATAGAAAAAAGCCAAACCGGTCATCGTGGCAATGACTATTCCAAGAATGATATAGAGAATTATCGTAGTGGTAGTCATACAATTTTCCCAAATTTAAATCACGCAATCTCGCAAACTCCCGCGACACAAGCCAATTCTTTTTTCAAATCGGTTTCATTTTGTTTTTCGTAAGAAATGATTTTAGAGAAATCCAAGTGCGCCAACCGTTTTGCCAATTCATAGTATTTCTTTTCGTCAATCGGTTCATAAGGCGCTAATTGGTAGACATGATTGTCGCGCGGCAAAAATGACAAACCGCCGATGATGTCCCAATTTTTGTAAAGCCAATCAGCCACCGCTATCCATTCATCATCCCCAACCGAAATTGTAACTGACGGATTGTGTTCGGTGTATTTAGTTTTGACGATTTTCCAATGTTCCAATTGTTCAATGGCCGTCAAATCGTTTTTGAAAATGGAACCGGCCGGCGCTTTGACCGGAAATTCCAAAACGAATGTCGTGGCGCTCTCCATAGCTTGGCCGACTTCAGGAAAATATGGCACCCCTTGGTCCTTCAACATTTTAAACAAAGAATCGGTGGCGGCGATGCGGATGCGGCGAATATAATATTGAGAATGGCGCGGGTGCATGCCTGATGAGCAGTCTACCATTTGGGAAAGCGTGCCGGACGGTTTAACGCAAGTGATGGCGGTGGAAGCACTGATACCGAATCGCTTGGCGTAAATTTGATTGACTTTTATCGTTTCCTTGCGCAATTTTTCCAAAACTTCCGGTTGGCGAACTGTCGGGCAATCCCATTGGCCGGTAATGGAAACGCCAAGCAAACGCTCTTCATCGCAGTGTTCTTTCCACTCTTTAGAAAGATAAGGAAAATTAGTCAATGAAGATTGATAAGTGCCGAGAATAGTGGCCACCCGAATTTTTCTTAACAACGATTTTTCGTCATCTTCGGCTCGAGCAACCACTTCCGACAAATTACAAAATTGTTTGCTCTGTAAAAGAATTTCGCCGCAAGGGTTAGTGCCGATGGGGCCAATTACATTACCATCCGGAGAAAAATAACCGACATGTTTTTGTTTTAAAAGTTTTAAGCGTCGTTCCGGTAATTGTTTTGCCAAGCCGCCACGATTGAAAATTCCCCGCTCGCCGGAACCGCTCATGGCCAAAGCCAGCCATTCTTGGAGAAATTCGGCATTGGTAGGTTTTTGATTATAGACGGCGGAATTGTTGGCTAAGCTTCTTTGCGGGTCGGTAATGTAGAATTGGCCTTTTTTGGAATCGCGGATTTCCTGGTCGTCAAAATCAGAAAGCGAAATCATAGCGCTCCGGCGAACGCCGCCGGCCACCACGCAATCGCCTATCATACAAATGACATCATGAACATCCAAAGTGGTTAGTCGTTTACCTTGTCGTTTTAAAATTTTGGTGCGAGTAAAATCTAATAAACGACGCAACGGGTCGGGCCCCGAGGCCTTACCGCCCATCGTTTTAAGTCGCGCGCCGGCCAGCCGGATTTGCGAGTAATCAAATTCCACATCAGAACCTTCCGCCCAAGTTTTCATGCCAAAAGTCAAAGCGTCAGCCCAACCCTCTTTGTTGTCGGCAATGGTGTAAGCCGGTAATTTTTTGCCGGTTTGCTGATTGATTTGGGGAAACTTGTGAACATTCTGGCTTTCTACGCTCCAACCGGCGCCGGTGCCGCACATTGACACATACATTATTTCCGCTAAATCTTGGAACGATTGCGGGGCGATGAAAGAGCAATTGTAAGCGCAAACATTGGTTTTGGCCGCCGCATTGCCGGCAAATTGCAAGAGGCGCATTGATGGCATCGCTTCCTGTCGAAGAATCGTTTCGCGAATTTCTTTATATTCACTTTCTTTAAGTTTTTTGCCTAAATTTTCTCGCATAAAGTTAAGGTAGCGGTCAATCGTTTCTACCCAGGTCTCGCGGCGGTTTTCATTATCAATCCAACGGGCGTAAGTTCGGTAATAAACAAATTCGCCGAGCGAATTCCGGAAATATTTCTTGCTTTCAGACGCTAAGCGTCGAATTTGCGGTGGCACTTGCAGACCTTTTTCGCGCAAGCGGGCGCGTTTTTCACGATAAAGAATGTACGCTTTGGCAGTTTTAACATAATCGGAGAGAATTAATTCCTTTTCCACTTCATCTTGAACGCCTTCAACGGTCGGAATGAAATTTTTGTGCTTTTTGGTGATGCGCAAAAGTTCAGCGTAGATTTTGTTCGCCATTAAACCGGCTTCTTTCTCGCTACCTTCGGCCGTTTGAAGCATCGCTTTATACACCGCCAGTTTAATTTTGTTAATGTCAAAAGGAACAATCGAGCCGCCTCTCTTCTGAATTCTTTTTACTAACTCCACGTCTTTTTCCGAGTCGCGTTTCGTTTTGGCGATCATCATAAAAGTGAGAAAAATTATTTTATAAAGGTCAGATAATTTTAATACAAAAACTTTCCAAAGCCAAAGGTGGATAAGGCACGCGGGAACACAATTTTGAAAATGTCTATATCAATTTTTGAATTTTATCGTTTTACCGACAAAAATTTTGTGTTTTTGGACGAAATTGACGGGAATTTCTAAAACATAAAGCGCTGGCGTGGTCGGAGTGAACACCTCGGGATAAGAATCGGGCTTAGCGTTCTCTTTAATGGCGATAATTTGAAAATTTTCGTCTAACCAAATGATGTCAATGGGAAAATTCATCTCTTTCATCCAAATGCCGTGAGTGTCGGCATAAGGGAAAATAAAAAACAAACCAAAATTTTCCGCCAAATCCGTCCGGCCGCTTAATCCCCTGGTCAGTTCGGCTGGAGTTTTGGCGATTTCCACGGAAATTTTAGTGTTGCCGACGGTCAACGAGGAAGTGTTTGGGGTGGTTTGAGCGGTCGGTCGCCAAAAAATTATCAATGGCAACATCAAAACCAAAAAGATGAAATATTTTTTAACTTTTTCTCGATTCATCAAATTATTTTAACACAATACCAGTTATCCACAGTGTTCGGCTTTGTTATCTATGATATATTATCTCGCTTGTTTTTGTGAATTCATGAAATTAACGCCCAAAATCCAAAAAGCTATAAACCTTGCCACCCGTTTGCATCGTGAACACACGCGAATCGGTTTAAATTTACCTTACATTGTTCACCCTTATTCAGTCGCTTGTTTGGTGTCAGAATATAATGATGACCAAGATTTGATTTGCGCCGCCTTGCTTCATGATGTCTTGGAGGACGTGGAAGGTTATAATTTTAGAGAATTGCGGCGCGACTTTGGTGATAGGACGGCCAAATTGGTAAAAGAAGTGACAGAAGATAGAACCGATTTGGAAGAAAGTTGGACTTTGCGCGACAATTGGAAAAAAAGGAAAACCGCCTATCTAAAAAATTTGCGTTCGGTCTCTAAAGAAGCGTTGTTGATTTGCGCCGCTGATACCACTCATAATTTACAATCGCTTAAAGAAACCTATTTGCTCAATAACAAAAAAGCGCTGAAAAATTTTCACGCTTCGGTGGAAGATAAAGTGGTTTTTTACGGTAAAGTTGCGGCGATTATTTCCAAACGCTTAAAAAGCGGGATGGTCGCTAAATTAAAAATAGCCCACCAAGAAATTCACGATATTTTGGCGGAGGGACATTGATGAAAGATTTAGGCGATGGGTGTTTCAGCCACTGGCGTTGGAGTCGGAGGCGAAACCTCCTCTGATGGCTTGGAGGTTTCGCCGCCAAGCAATTTTTCTTCTTTCGCTTCTTTCTTTATGGGTCGTTTTTTCGGCAAAACATTGATTTTTTTGCCAGTAATGATTTTTTGAGTAATTAAAAAATTGTGGAGTGTGCCGGAAAGTTGGGCGCCCTTGGACAGCCAGTATTTTATTCGTTCGGCATTCACGTTTCTTTCCTTGTCATTTTCAGCATTAAAAGAACCAAGCGTTTCTAAGGCTTTGCCGCTCTTGGTAGAATTTCTTTTATCAGTCAAAACCACCCGAAAACTCGGAATATGTTTCCTGCCAGTTCTTTGCAAACGAATCATTAACATAGCGAGAGGTTAGCACAGCTTTTCACGCTTGGCAAATTTTTTTGTCTTTGCTCAAAAATTGATTCAATGGTAAACTCTACCCATGAAAAGAATGAAGAAAATCAGGGTAGCCAATAGCCAGCGCGTTTTTCCAGTGATTGTTCGCGAAGAGCCGGAAGGTGGCTTTGTTGTCAGCAATCCCGCTATTGCCGGTTGTCATAGTCAAGGTGATACCATTGAAAAAGCTTTGAAAAATATTACAGAGGCAACCGAATTGTGTTTGGAGGTAATGGAAGAACAAGAAAAACCTATTATTTCTCCAGCCATCAGTTTGCACCTCATTCATGCCTAAATTACCCGTTGTTTCTGGCGCCAACGCCGTTATCAATTCCCTTGCACAAAACTCTTAAACCCGCTTTGCTTTCTGATTTAATTAAAGACGCGAATCTTACCATCCAGGAATTTATAAATCTCTAACATTTTCGGGCATACACCTACCGCCTTTTCTTTTTATTTTTAATTGTCCCTTGCGCGATTTTTGGGATATGCTAAACTATCGCCATCTATGGAAATTGCCTCGCTTTTGCCTTACATCCAGATTTTTCTGTCCGTTATTTTAATCGGGGTGATTTTGTTGCAACAAACCGGCGCGGGGGCCGGTGGTGCTTTCGGGGAAAATGCCAATTGGAGTTCGGCTTTCCATACCCGTCGCGGCGCTGAAAAAATTCTGTTTATCGCCACTATCGTTATTGCCATAATTTTCGCTCTATCGGCTTTCATTTCTTTGGTTATTTAATCTTTGGTTATTTAATTTTTTCCTTTTTATTATTAATTAAAATCGTTTTTGTCTGAAAATCTTTTCAAGAAGGAGTGGCATATTCCTTTTTTAACCAAGCTTCAAAATGCCTTGGCCGGTTTTGGTTTAGCGGAAAAAATTGTTTTCACGATTTTATTCGCCGCTTTTTTTGTTTCGGCATTATTTCTTGTCAAAAAAACAATGGAAGTTTTTTTGACGGAAATTCCCGCCAGTGGCGGCAGTTTGACTGAGGGTATAGTTGGTTCTGTCGGCATGATTAATCCCCTGCTCGCTATTTCTGACGCTGACCGCGATTTAACCGCCGTAATTTATTCCGGTTTGCTTAAAGCCACATCCAACGGCGCGCTAATCGGCGATTTAGCGAAAGGCTGGGTTGTTTCTGAAGATGGCTTACAATATACTTTTACGCTTAAGGATGGTGTTTCTTTTCACGATGGCGCGCCGGTTACCGCCGATGATATTCTGTTTACCGTTCAGAAAGCTCAAGACCCGTCATTAAAAAGTCCGAAACGCGCCAATTGGGAAGGCGTAGCGGCGGAAAAAATTGGGCCCAATCAAATTAAATTTACTTTAAAACAGCCCTATTCGTCTTTTTTGGAAAATGCCACTTTAGGAATTTTACCCAAACATTTGTGGAAAGACATTGATTCCGAGCAATTTTCTTTCAGCCAATATAATGTTGCTCCGGTCGGTTCCGGCCCTTTTGCGGTTGACGCCGTTAGAAAGAATTCCGGCGGTTTGCCGGTTGCTTACGAGCTTAAGTCGTTCAAAAAATACGCGCTTGGTCGACCCCGGTTAAACAAACTAACTTTCAGATTTTTTGGCAGTGAAGAAGCTTTGTTGGCCGCTTTTAACAAGGATGAGATTGAAAGCATGAGCGCTATCGCGCCGACTACGGCCGAAATTTTAAAAAAGCGCGATATCCGGGTGGAACAAACGCCTTTGCCCAGGATTTTTGCTTTATTCTTTAATCAGAATCAAGCGCCGATTTTTGCCAATCTTGAAGTGAGAAAAGCCTTGGCGTTGACGGTTGACCGTTCTAAAATAGTTGATGAGGTCTTGGGCGGCTACGGCACGGAAATTTTCGGTCCTTTGCCGCCCGGGATTTTGCCAGAAAAAACAATGCCGGATAATTCAACGACAACCGATACCGCCGCGTTGGCCGAAAGTTTGTTGAACAAAAACGGCTGGAAGAAAAACAGTAACGGCGTTTTTGAAAAGAAATCCAAAAAAGAAACTTTGGCTTTGGCTTTTACCATTACCACTTCCGCCGCGCCGGAACTTAAAAAAACAGCGGAAATCTTGAAAGCCGATTGGGCAAAAATTGGCGCTAATGTTACGGTGGCGGTTTTTGACCCGGGCGAATTAAATCAGACAATTATTCGGCCGAGAAAATACGACGCTTTGCTTTTCGGTGAAATTATCGGCCGTGACCCGGACTCATTCGCTTTTTGGCATTCTTCGCAAAGAAACGACCCGGGCCTAAACATCGCGCTTTACGCCAATATCAAAGTTGATAAACTTTTGGAAGAAGCTCGAACGATTGCCGTTCAAAATGAACGATTACAGAAATATGTCGCCTTTAATGAAGAAATTAAAAAGGATGTGCCGGCAATTTTTCTCTATTCACCCGACTTTATGTATGTTTTACCGGAAAAAATCAAGGGCTTCGCTTTTGGTCGTTTGACTACGCCCTCGGACCGATTTGCCGGTATTCACCAGTGGTACACCGGGACCGATAAAGTTTGGAATATATTTAAATAAATAATAAATTATGTATAAATCAAATATAAATAGTGGAAGGCGGCCGTTTAAACATCGGTTTTTGGCGCCGCTTAAACCTAAGTTGGAGAAAAAAATATTGACCGCGCCGATGCCGTCGCCGTTGCCGAAATTTTCGAAATTTTCCCAGAGGAAAATTTCGGCTCCCGGTAAATCAAAAGCCTTTCCCATTCGTCAGAAAAATATTATCCCTATTCCTCCGTCTGGCGACAATATCAGGATTATTCCTTTGGGCGGTGTGGAAGAAATCGGCAAGAACATGACAGTGGTGGAATACAAAGGCGACAATTCGCGCTGTGATTATTACTCACGGCCACCTGGATCACATTGGCGCCATTCCTTTTCTGATAAACCGGCTCGGCAATCCGCCGATTTGGTGTCGCGAATTCGGCGCGCTCCTGATTCAAAAACGCCAGTTGGAGCATCCCCATTTACCGGCGCTTAATATGAAAATTGTCGGCGCTGATGATGGCACTCTGCCTATCTCAGCTAACTTGAAAGTTTGTTTCTTTGGTTTAACTCACGCTATTCCCGATTCCACCGGTGTAATTATTGAAACACCCGAAGGCGATTTGGTCTTCACTGGTGATGTGCGGGTGGAAAATAAAAATGGCGTGCCTACGGAAAAAGAAATTAAACAGTATGAAATTTTCAAAAACCGCAACATTTTGTTTTTGGCGATGGATTCTACCGGCGTTGATCGGCCAGGTTTTTCAATTCCCGAAAGCGCCGTGATTGAGACGGTGGATAAAATTATCACTGAGGCGCCGGGTCGGGTTATTATTGCTACCTTTTCTTCACAAGTGGAACGGATTATCAGTTTTATTGAAATTGCCAGAAAATATGGTCGCAAGGTGGCGATTGATGGTCGCAGTATGAAGACCAATTTAGAAATCATCAAGCAATTACGGTTGTCGGAGATCAAGCACGCTATCTCTATTGAAGAGTCCAATAATTATCCGCCCCATAAAGTATTGATTTTAGCGACAGGCGCTCAAGGCGAAGAATTCGCTTCTTTGATGCGGATGGCGACTGGCGCTCACAAGCAAATTAAATTACAACGAACTGATACGATTATTCTTTCTTCCTCGGTTATTCCCGGCAATGAGCACGCAGTTATCACACTAAAAGATAATCTTTATCGCCATGACGCTAAAGTTATTACTTATCTTGATTCCGATGTTCACGCTTCGGGGCATGGCAAACGCGGCGAATTGGAATGGATTCATAAACAAATCAAGTATAAGTTTTTTATGCCGATGCACGGTTATCATTTTATGTTAAAAATGCACGCCGAATTAGCGCGGACTTTAGGAGCGCCGCGAGAAAATGTAATTGTGCCGGACGATGGCAGTATTATTGAAATTGAAAAGGGTGGTAAGGTCATCAAAAAATTGAAGGAAAAAGCGCCGGCTACTTCAATGATGGTTGATGGTTTTTCGGTTGGTGATGTGCAGGAAGTGGTGATTCGCGATCGGCAATTGATGGCGGAAGACGGGATGTTCGTGATTATCGCCAGCGTCAATTCTTCTACTGGTCATTTGAAAAAATCGCCGGACATTATTTCGCGCGGTTTCGTTTATTTGCGCGAGTCGCAAGCCCTGCTTCAAGAGACGCGATTGGTGGTCAAGCGAACAGTGGAAGAAGCGACTGCCGGTATGCGGCCCATCAATTTTGAATATGTGAAAAACATCTTGACCGAAAATGTCAGCCGTTTTCTCTATCAAAAAACCGCCAAGCGCCCGATTGTCATTCCGGTAGTGTTAGGGGTGTAAATTAAATTTATGGCTTACAAAAATTACCACGAACTTATTAAAGAAAAAAGAACTTGGTACAAAGCCGTCGGTAAAAGTTTTTGCCCTATTTTGAAAGAAGATGTGTTTTTTATTTCCAAAGGATTCCAACACCTACTTTATGATGGTTTAGGACACGCCCGTTCAAGAAAAGAGAGAATGTATCGGGTCGGTCTTCTGCCATTAGTTATACCGGTTTTGAAATTTGCCACAAAGATAGAGGATTACAAGTTGCCGATGTTCTCAAAATCATTGAGCAAGATGGTTGAGTTTTGGACTTTGCAATCTGTGGTCGGGAAACGAAGAACTTTGATTACGGTTATTTTGCGAAAAGTTGGTACCGGTAAAATCCACTTTTACAGCGTTTGGAAAAGGAAGGAAAAGAAAACAAAAAAGCCGTCAAAATGACGGTTTCTTTGTTGTGCCCACTTTCGGCTTATGGAATTCCTTAGCCGAACAAAGCTTGCGCTTCATGGACACATGAGAAGTATAAGCAAATGGGTGGCAAAAGTCAAATTTTTCTGGGGATAGTAATTTTGGTAGTGTTAGGGGTGTAACGGTTGAAAATTTTTAGTGTTAAGACAAATGCTTGGTGAGATTAACGATGTAGTCAGGATTACTCCACTCAAGGTTCTTTCTCATGTTTATCTCCTTTCAAGAGATTTCCCATTACCTTTATGGATCACGCGACCGATTTGGTTCGAAAGCTGTGATGTGAGTCCGAGAAGAACTCACTAATGGCCCAACAAACTTTTTGGTTTATTGATGCAAATAGGTTATCATAGGTTTATATTTCTGTCAATGTCATTTTAATTTTCTTTTGCCTACCGCCAAAACACAGCTCAGTTTAGGGGTTTTTAATCCCCCTTTGAAAAAGGGGGTGGCTGGAGCGAAGCGGAAGTCGGGGGATTTTCCGGAAATTAAAATCCCTCCCCCTCGCGGACTCGGGTACTCCCTTTTACAAAGGGAGATTTAAAAATTCGTGGGATTCATGATAAAATAATTGGCATGACTGCACCAAGAATTTCACGGGCGTTGTTTGTTTTATATTTAGTCGGTTTTTTGTTTGCCTTGAATCAGGCATTGCCGGCTTATATTAATTCCACTTTCCTTTCCGGTTTTGCGACGGAAAAAGCTGTTGGCATGATTTACGCTGTTGCTTCCGCCATCACCGTTATTTTGTTTTTCCTGTTGCCCCATTTATTGCGTCGGTTTGGAAATTACCGGTTGGCATTTTGGCTTTTTGTTTTGGATGGAATTGCCATGCTCGGTTTGGCCAACGCGCGTTCGTTTTGGCCGGCAATCGGTTTTTTTATTTGCGTTTTTGTCGCCACTTTTATGTTGGCTTTCACTATGGATATTTTTCTGGAGAGCAATTCGCGCGATAGCAAAACCGGTTCCATCCGCGGTATTTATATGACCGTTATCAACAGCGCCTGGGTGTTCTCTCCCCTGTTGGTCGGATTTATTTTATCCGATAGCGACTATTGGAAAATTTATCTCGCCGGAGCGATTTTGATTTTGCCGGCACTGTTTTTGTTGCGCGCCGGATTTAGAAAATTCAACGACCCGACCTACAAGAATATCGCCATTAGGGCGACTTTGAAGAATATCTGGCGCGAGCGCGATTTGTTCCGGATTTTTTCGGTCAGTTTCTTGCTCGGTTTTTTCTATACCTGGATGATTATTTATACGCCGATTTATCTTCATGACCATATTGGTTTTTCTTGGCAAACCATCGGCCTAATTTTTACCATTATGCTTTTGCCTTTCGTTTTGACGGAAACACCTTTGGGAAAATTGGCGGACAAGAAGTGGGGCGAAAAGGAAATTCTTTCTTGGGGCTTGGTAATTATGGCTTTATCCACGGTGGTGCTCACTTTTATCAATTCAACGAGCGTGGTGTTTTGGGCGATTCTTCTTTTTATCACTCGGGTTGGCGCCAGCGCCGTGGAAATAATGAGCGAGACCTATTTTTTCAAAAAAGTTCAAAGTAGCCAAGCCGATATCATAAGCTTTTACCGCGCGACCCGTCCGGCCGCTTATGTTGTTGGACCGCTTGTCGCCAGTGTGTTATTTATTTTTATTGATTTCCGAATGATTTTCTTGGCGCTTGGCATTATTATGTTTAGTGGTTTGTGGTTTTCTTTGCGGTTGAAAGATACCTTATAATTGTGTTTACAAATTCTTTCTCGGCAGTTTCGCCGCAATATCAAAATTTTTGCCGCTTTACCCGTTTGCTGACGGGCTCCGACGCGGACGAAAATTTAGACATTGCGGCTTCATTTGTGTTTATGCTCGCAAAGTTTTTATTTTCCCGTTTTGTAATTTTATTAAGGTTGATGGTGTGCCGACGATGGTGCCGCCGTCTTGGTAAAAATCCACTTGGTCACCAAAGTATTTTTTGGCTTCGGCTATGGTGGTGGCTGGCGGTAGGCCTTCCGGATTGGCGCTTGGTGCAATCAACGGCCCGGTTTCTTTGAGAATTTTTTGTAACCATTCATTTTTAGGCCAGCGGAAAGCGATAGTATTAGTGCCTCGATGGAGATATTCAAAATCATTCCCCGTCACCCTATTATCTTCAGTTGGGTAAACTGGCAAAATCACACTCACTGGTCCCGGCCAGTATTTATTCAAAATTTTTTTATCAGTGGCGGAAATTTTTACACCGAATTTTTCCAAGTATTGCCAACTACTAATCAAGACAATCAATGGTTTTTTCGGGTCACGTTTTTTCAGCTGATAGATTTTTTTTACCGCTACTGGTGAAAAAGCAGAACCGACTAAGCCATAAAGTGTATCGGTGGGCAACACTCCCACTTTGTCATTTTTTATCATCGCAAAGTTTGATGATTGCCAATTCCAGCGGCAGAGATGGAACGGCGGCGGCGCCTAAAAATTCTTCAGCTTTCAAAAATTCTAGAATTGTTGATGAGGAGATTTTGGTTTCTTTGCCACTGGCGATTTTCTGAAGCAGAACGAAATCCTCTTCCGATACCTCTTTGGCAATCGTTGCTTTCATTTCCGGCGCGTGGCGCAAGAGCAAAACAAAACGCAATTTTGCCAACAATAATTTCAAAAAAACTTTCATATCAATGTTTTCTTCGCTGGCGCGCCGCAGAATGTCTATTCCTTTACTTGTTCCACTTTCATTTAAAGCCGTTATCATCTCATTAATCAATTCTGCCTTGGGCGCGCTGGCGGCTATGGCTATTTCGTTAGCGGTGATTTTTTTGTTGGATGAAGCGCCAATGACTTTCTGAAGCATCCCCAAAGCGTCGCGAAACGAGCCGTCGCCGAGCAAAGCAATTAATTCAGCCGCCGCTGATTCCAGCACAAAACCTTCTTTTCTAGCGACATTAACGGTCATTTCTTTCAAGGCATTTTGGCTCGGTTTTTTGAATTTAAAAACCTGACAACGAGATACCACCGTTTCCGGCAATTTTTCCATTTCCGTCGTCGCTAAAATAAAAATCACATGAGCCGGCGGTTCTTCCAAGGTCTTAAGCAAAGCGTTGAAAGCGTCTTTGGTCAACATATGGGCTTCGTCCACGATATAGACTTTGTATTTTGATTCAAACGGCGAGGTATTGACGCCCTCGCGAATAGCTCGCACATCGTCAATACCTCGGTTGGAAGCGGCATCCATTTCGTAAATATCGTTTTTGCTAACACCGGCCGCTTCCGCCAGAATTCGCGCTACCGAGGTTTTACCAGTGCCGCGCGAGCCGGCAAAAAGATAAGCGTGAGCGATGTGTCCCAACTTAACCGATTCAGCCAAAATTTTGACGATATGGTCTTGACCCAACACCTCCTTAAAACTCTTCGGCCGATATTTTCTATATAATACTGTTTCGGTCATGTTTTTTAATTTAACTTTAATTTAACTTTGGCGGGTCCATCCCGAATTGCACGGGGAACTTCGGTTTTGCCAGCCCGCCGAACTTGCGGGCGATGGAGGAATCGAACCCCCGAATGCGGTTTTGGAGACCGCTGGTATACCACTTACCTAATCGCCCATAAACCAACATTGCCAGCCCGAGGCTGATCCGCCTTGGTCGGGAAACTATGGACCCGTAGCTAAAATCTATCATATTTTTTCCCAAACAAAAACCTCCCGAAATTCATCGAGAGGTTTTTGTTAAGAGTTCCCGTTTACCGTCTCGGCGCTCTTTCAGCCATCGGCCGAGCTTCGTTGACCACGATTTTTCGGCCATCCAGTTCTTTACCGTTCAAGGCCTCAATCGCTTTGTCAGCGTCAGCGTCTTCCATTTCCACGAAACCAAAACCGCGAGAGCGGCCGGTCATTTTATCCATCAAGACATTGGCGGAAACAACTGTGCCCGCTTGTGCGAACGCATCGCGCAAGCTGTCATTGGTGGTCGTGTAGGGCAGATTGCCCACATACAACTTCTTTGCCATGTGACAAAAATAATAGCTACTAAATATCGCTACGACCTTCTCACCTGGCTAAGAAGATGTCAAAAAACTTCCTATCCGAGAGAAATGCTAACGACCCTGACACTATACCTGAAATCAAAATAAAAGCAAGGGGTTGGTAAAAAGAAAACATTAGGTTAAAATATGCTTATGATTAGCAAAGAACCATACAAAGGCGTGCGGGATTTTTATCCGCCGGAGATGGCGATTCAAAATTATATTTTCTCCGTTTGGCGAAGCGTGGCGGAAAAATTTGGTTACGTTGAATACAGTGCCTCAATCCTTGAATACGCAGAACTTTACAGAAACAAAGGCAGCGATGAAATTGTCAATGAACAAATGTATGTTTTTAAGGACAAGGGTGATCGTGAAGTGGCCCTTCGTCCGGAGATGACCCCCACTCTAGCTCGTATGGTCGCTGCGAAGCGCAGGGCGCTTAAATTTCCTTTGCGTTGGTATTCTATCCCTAATGTTTTTCGTTATGAGCGTCCGCAACGAGGCCGCCGCCGAGAGCATTGGCAGCTTAATTGCGATCTTCTAGGCATTGCTGGTGTTGAGGCGGAAGTGGAAATAATTTCGTTGGTCCATTCAATTATGAAAACGTTTGGGGCGAAGGACGAAGATTTTGAAATTAAAATAAATAGCCGAAAAATTATTGCCGCCGCGCTGGCGGATAAAAATTTTTCCGAGGAGCAAGTCCGCGAATTTACCAGAAAATTAGACCGGGGTGAATCGACCCCAGTTGATATTCACCTTGAGCCAAACGAAGAAATTAATAAGCTGATAGCCGCGTTGGAAGAAAACGATGTTAAAAATGTTCGTTTTGACGAAACTCTGGCGCGCGGTTTTGATTATTACACCGGAATGGTTTTTGAGGTGTTTGATACCAATCCCGAAAACAAGCGCTCACTCTTCGGTGGCGGCCGCTACGATAATTTACTTGAAATTTTTGACGCTGAACCAGTGCCCACGGTTGGCTT
>Ga0209211_10005055_pt1 | contig 19977 bp, 17 predicted proteins | sample RifGroA2_FD_183992 | JGI IMG/M metagenome (GOLD analysis project Ga0209211, IMG submission 183992) | Groundwater microbial communities from Rifle, Colorado, USA - Groundwater A2 (SPAdes) (version 2) | ecosystem: Environmental > Aquatic > Deep subsurface > Groundwater | place: Rifle, Colorado...
TTTAGTTGGTGACTATCACCAACAATGATTTAGAATACTTTTCGCTTAAAGAGAGAAAAAAATGTCATCTTTAACTCAGACGAGAATTGCATTTTTGCTTGGCTCTGGCATTTCAATTCCCGCAGGAATGCCGTCGACTCAGGCAATTACAAAACAGATTCTCTCTGGCGAAGGAGTTATGCACAACTCGGTTGGGAACTATTATTTTGACAAACCTCTATACGGAATCCCGGACGAATATGTACCGCGGGTGGTGGTTTTCCTAAATAGGTTAAAAATTGAGATAGATCACTACTATTTATACGAGACTGGGCATTTCACAAATTATGAAGATCTTTATTATGTAGCAAGTCAGATTCACGATAGCGAATCGAAAGAGTATGATAACCCAGTAGTTCAACCTTTTATTGACAAAGTCTTGCCTGAGATCGGACCTCTTTTAGTCAGCGAGGAAAACGAAATCAGAAATGAATGGCAATTTCTTGAAGGACTTGCTAACGAAGCGGCACATTATATCAGGGATGTAGTATGGTATTTACTTTCCAAAGAACCGAACAGTCTTGACCACTTAAACTGCATAAAAGATGCCTGTCTAGACGACCAATTGTCAAACATCGATATATTTTCGCTGAATCATGATACAGTTTTAGAGCAGTCTTTGTCGCAGAATGACATCCAAGTAATCGATGGTTTTGGTCAACCACAGAATAAGATTCGATACTGGAACCCAGATTTATTTGACATCGGAGATTCAAAGATTCGACTATTCAAATTACATGGCTCTGTGAACTGGGTTCGATTTCGACCCGATAGTGGAGGCAGGAGCGACGAATCAATCGGTATTCCTTTAGATCGGGATATTTGGCATACAAAAAGTCCGCAAGGTCAAATGCAATGGCCAGTAGATGGCCGGCCCATGTTATTGGTCGGTACTTTCAATAAAATGCTGCAATATACAAGCGATATTTACGCCAACCTTCATTATCAACTATATCGTTCTTTGCGTCATGCTCGGCAATTGGTAGTATGTGGATACAGTTTTGGAGACAAAGGAATCAACACAAGAATTATTGAATGGATTTATTCCTCGTCCAATCGAAAAATTACTGTTGTTCATCCTGAACCAGAAAAACTCAAAAGAGCAGCTAGGGGTGCTATCTCAAAGCAATGGGATGAATGGATAAAACAGCGTAAATTAACTATATTAACAAAGACAACAGAAGAATCCTCTTGGCAAAATATCAAGGATAGTCTGTTCTAACCTAGAGGATAGGTTTGCAACTTCACATAAAGAAACATCTCTCTTTTGCCCCTTGTAACGTTCTACTCAAACCTTCAACCATTCATTAACGGTTCCCTAAATCGCAGACTTTACGTGGTAATTTCTACTTTCCCAATTGATAAACGAAAGAAAAAAGTCGTATGATTAAATATATAAGGTAATATTTTAAATTTAATGACTGGGTTATGGATATATTAAGTTAAATCCGATTTATCAATTCCTGAACATATCGTTTTAAACCATCATCTCCTGCATACCGCACACCCAATGACTTGGATTGGGTATTATCGATAGTATTGACAGGTTGTCTGGGTGTGCCGCTGAGATTGGATTGGGAGGCGCATATCTCTTTAGCTATACGAGCTACGCTCATGTTATCGACGTAAAAGTCTACCAGGTTATAAATCTTTCCTGCGGCTTCTTTGTTGCCAATCGCCAGGTCTATAGCCTGGACGACATCTTCAACATTAACGATCTTTCCACCCTCAGAAACTTCCACGTTACATCCATGTTTGATGTCTTTTATGATATTATACCAGGCAGAATGCGCCAGATGCGGGTTTATGCCATAGATACCTACAGGGCGAAAGATGGTTGTATCAAAGGACTTTGAGAGATAATATGCATGACAGAATGCCTCCACCGATGCCTTGTAAGCGCCATAATTCGAATCGGGTATCAAGGGGTGTAATTCATCCAGCTTGATATTGGGAAAGATGCGCCCATACACTGCACAGGAACTGATAAAGATGAATTGCTTGATGCCCGCTTGTTTAGAGGCATCCAGCAGTTCTATACTGCCCAGGAGATTTGCCTCAACAAATCGTTTAATATCCCTATTTGCCGCTTCATGAAACGTAGCCCCCTGCCGCTCATACGCCATGTGGATAACAACGTCTGCGCCCTGCACAAATTGTTTTAAGTTTTCCTTATTAGTTAAGTCGCCTTTATGAAATGTAATTTTCTTCTGATAATCCTCGAGATGCAAGACGTTGCTGCTGTCCCGTATAAGCGCCTGGATGTGAACGTCCCTCCCGAAGATCTTTTTTGCCACGTAGTGACCGAGGAAGCCTGTTAGACCCGTTATGGCAATTTTCATGACTTATCTCTCCAAACCAAAATAAAAAAACCACAAAGACGCAAAGGCACAAAGAAGTTGCAAGTACACAATTAACAGGACAGCTTATTGCCCGCTGTTTATTGTCTCTGCTCTTATTTTCTCTTTGTGTCTTAGTGCCCTTGTGGCCAGACAGCTACATAAAAAAGCAAATCAACCTGGTTTTCTAACTTATAATTCTCTGCGTCCTCCGTATCCTCTGCGGTGAACTCTATTTTAAAGTTGGTGGAGACGAGGGGAATCGAACCCCCGACCTTCTCGTTGCGAACGAGACGCTCTCCCGGACTGAGCTACGTCCCCACATCGAATAGGAAGAAGACATCACAGCTTCTCACGAAGTTACACTCAGTGTATTTCTGTGGTGAAGCGCCATTTTTATTATATATACCTTATTCCAAATTGCAAAATAATTCTTTTGCCAGAAATCTCGTGAAAACATCCGTCAGAGTACAATATTTCAAAATCGTCTTTTCAGATTGACATCTCCAAACACCTCTGTTAATCTAATCCACACATAGAATCATAGATAGATACTACAGAATATAGAAGCCAGAATTAAGAAGTCGGATTTCGAGCTTAGTATTTCGAATTTTTTCCTCTGCGAACTCTGTGGTTACATTTTAATATGATATATTTTTCCTTAGCAATTGGTCTTATCATGATTATCTTCCTCAGTTATGCAACGTGCGGACTGTGGATAAAGCATGCCAGTACCAAAATGATACAGGGGTTTCTGCTGCCCGGCGCCATCGTTCATGAACTCAGCCATGCGCTCCTGTGTCTTGTTACCGGGACTACGATTAAAGAACTGAACCTATTTACATCCAATAGCACGGGAATTAAGTATGATAAACCCAAGATTCCCTTCCTCTTCGATTTTATCATTGCGGCTGCCCCTATGTTTGGCTGTGTCTTTTTCATCTTTTTTATATCAAAGCTGCTTTCCAATCCCATCCACCTCAGCAATGAATTCCCCCAGGAAATTCATTTTTCGCTCAAAGGGCTTTTTGATTTACTACGTCATCTGCTCGATGCGGTATGGGTCACTTTTCATGCCTTTAAGAATCAGTTCCGTATCACAGAGATACACCATATTTTCTTCTTGCTGGCGCTTATCATCTTTACGGTTTCAATGTCGCCCCACAAACAGGACATCAAACACCTCGTTCTTGGGTTTGGCATCATCGCACTCATCCTCTTCTTTCTCGAAAAACTCGGCGTGCACTTGCAACAGTACAAATGGTGGAATTTTTGCGTAAAGGAGTTGTGGGTAATTACTGCCCTAACTATTTCTGTGCTTGCCACCTTACTTTTTATCACGCTCATTATGATGGGTATCATTAAAGGATACAGGTTGACGTTTGGACAGAAAAGTTCTCCTAAATAATCCGGAAATACTTTATTTCAGCAGCTTTTTAACACCGTTGGGTTACGTGTACATCGCAAAGAGCGCACATGGTATTTGCCAGATATCATTCCCATACTCCACCGAAAAGGATATTGTGCGCCTCATTCAAAATAAAGTAACAGTTCACCCCCTCCTATACCTCCCCCATCAAGGGGGAGGAATACAAGGGGACAATGAATATTCCCCGCCCCTTGTGGGAGGGGTTAGGGGAGGGGGTGAACTGTTACAAAATAACAAACTTTCCCGTCCAGTGCATGGAAGAACACGGATAAATATCCAGAGGAACGATTCACTGCTAAAGCATGAAATAGACCTTTTACAGGCATATTTTAAAGGCAAACAGGTAGACTTTGATTTCCCTCTGGATTTAAGTAGCGGTACAACATTCCAAAAAAGGGTATGGGAAAAATTGCGGAAAATTCCGTATGGAGAATGCCGTTCCTATGGGTGGGTTGCCGAACAGATTGGAAATCTTCGCGCTGCCAGGGCAGTTGGCATGGCAAATAATAAAAACCCCTTGCCGCCCGTCATCCCCTGCCATCGTGTCATTGGTTCCGATGGAACACTCACGGGCTACGCTTCCGGGCTGCATATCAAAAAATATTTGCTGGAAATGGAATACAATACCATATCCCGAACGAAACGGAATTTGCAGCATGGGGTTTATCCCCCGTTCAATGTCGGCCACAAGGAAGCTATGTAATTGGCTTAGTCGGGTTTCCTTGTCAGAAGCCAGGATAAACGACTGCTATATTTTCTGTAATTCCAGTAAATCAGGTCTAACCCTTGTAAGCAAACTGAGTGTTGCAATGGTAATGAACCCTTCGCCAATGCCAATAACGGCGTGGATACCAGCCATGGCAGGTAAAACAATCTTTAATGGGGCTGTGCCAGAAATGCTTAATTCTACTGCACAACAGGTTGCCGATAACACAAGAGAACACCACGCCGCTGTGAAAATGCCGATAAAAAGGCCTTTCCCACCCTGAATAAAAAGCCGGATAATGGTGTTTATGTAATATCCGAAAAATCCACCCACAACACCCATATTGAAGATATTAGCGCCCAGCGCCGTAAGACCACCATCCTGGAATATCAGGCATTGGACGGTAAGCACCGTTGTCATTATGAGCACAGACACCCATGGGCCAAGAAGGATGGCGATGAGGGTAGCGCCCATGAAATGACCACTCGTTCCACCGCCAACGGGAAAATTGAACATCTGCGCAGCAAAGACGAAGGCAGCCATAACCCCCAGGAGGGGGATGTGTTTTTCTGATATCTTCCTGTTTGCTGTTCGAACAGCAACGCCTATGAATAGGGCAGAAATACCGCCCATCCCGATCCATGTCTTGGTGTCCAGAAATCCGTCAGGGATATGCATCGGCGTCCTCCTAAAAGCAATATATAAATCTACGTAATATACAATGAAGCAACAAAAACTTTAATGTTTTATTTATCGGAGATATCTTTAATAATTTAGTAAGGTTACGCACTGTAAACCTGTATTACCCATAAAAAGCCTTAATATGTGGACTTTTCTATGATAAATCTACTATCCTTGAAAATTAAAAATAAGGATCCCAGAAGGAATATTGAAAAGTTTTACATCTCTTCAGGTGTCTTAATACCAAGTATCTTAAGGCCATTCTTTATAACCTGGCGTGTAGCATATACCAGTAATATCCTGGCCATTGTTAGTTCTTCGTCATCCGACAAGACACGGTGGGCATTATAAAATCTGTTCAAATTACCACACACATCAATAAGATAATTGCTAATGAAAGAGGGTTCGTAGAGTTCCGCTGCCTTTAATATAATCGAGGGAAATAGCCATAAATTTTTGATAAGGATGATGGCCTCGTCTTCATTCAATAATTCAAAACGTATATCCATTGTTACAGGCCTTCCGTATTTTCTCAGGATACTACAGAGGCGCGCATGGGTATACTGAACATACGGGCCTGTTTCGCCTTCGAAGTTCAGCGCCTCATCCCAATCAAAGACTACGTCTTTATTACGCTTAGTGCTCAAATCGGCGAATATGACTGCTCCAATACCTACATCGTTAGCTACAACTTCTTTATTCTCTAACGAAGGATTCTTTTCTTCTATAATTTTTTTAATGCGTTCAACGGCCTCCATTAACAGGTCTTCCAGTAAAACGACTTTCCCTTTTCGGGTAGACATTTTGCCGTCTTTAAATTTCATGAGACCGAAATCCACGTGCACACAGTGGTTTGCCCAGTCGTATCCCATCAGCTCTAAAACCTTAAAAACCTGCTTAAAATGGAGCTTTTGCTCAGAACCAACTACGTAAATCATCTTATCAAAGCTGTACGTCTTCTTCCTATATTCTGCGGCTGCAATATCACGGGTAGCGTAAAGGGTGGCATCGTCTTTTTTGCGTAAAAGGCATGGAGGCATAGTGTAAGGCTCTAAGTCGACAATCAACGCCTGTTCGCTAATCCTGGTTAATCCTTTCTCCTTAATTCTCGTTACTGTATCCTCAACCATCGTATTATAAAAACTCTCGCCGATAAAGGCATCGAAGTGTATCCCAAGCATATCGTAAATCTTCTGGAACTCTTTTAAGCTAATGTCCTTGAAGCGCTGCCACAGCTCTTTTGCCCCAAAGTCTCCTGCTTCGAGTTTCTTGAACCATTCCCTTGCCTCGTCTTCCAGGGTAGGATTCTTTTCCATTTCATGGTGGAATTTTACATAAAGATTATTCAGGTCTGTAACGGTATAAGATGTATGGGTGTCTTCGCCTCCCCATTTTTTATAGGCAACGATCAATTGTCCAAATTGAGTTCCCCAGTCACCAAGGTGATTGATACCAATACATTTGTATCCAAGTATTTTATAGATATTGTAGATTGCGTTCCCGATCAGTGCAGAACGGAGATGGTGAACGGCAAGGTGTTTGGCAATGTTTGGGGAAGAATAATCAATGACAACACTCTTTCCGCTACCTATGTTTCTGCTGCCATAGCAATTTCGCTCTGCATTTATTTTTTTCAATACCATCTCTGTGAATATTGTTTTGTTCACAAAGAAGTTCACATAGGGGCCGATGGCTTTTATTTCTATAATTGAATCGGTAGTACGTAATACCTTGGATAACTCCGTAGCAATATTGTTTGGAGAATTTTTGAGTGTTTTTGCGAGGCTGTGGCAGGGGAATGCGTAATCACCCATCTTGAAATCGGGCGGTATTTCAATAAGTTTTTCTAACTCATCTTCCTGAAGGTTTGTTTTTTCTTTTAATAAAGATACGATAGTTTTTACGAAATAATCTTTTAACATGCTTTGTAAGACACCTGTTGACTAACAATTTCGGTCCATTTTAATTTATGCTCGTACTTTATAGCGGTGTCTCTTTTTAGATTTTCAATATAATTATCAATAAAATCAGATGGGTCGTGTAAAAGTCTTAGATAATATTTTAGAGAAGGATAGATACCGTTTATAATTACTTGGCAACCATGAATTTTAGATATCTTGGAAATCTCAGTGGCAACATTTTCAATATCTGTTAAATCTTCCCCTACAGTAGATAATAAATAATATCGCTGTATCGGATGAGATTTAAACTTTTCGTAAGCATCTCTAATTAACTGAGTATTTATTGGAATCCCATGTTTGATTTCTACAGCTTCAAACACTTTAGTTTTCGTGTCTCTAACTTCAATATCACCAACCCTACCGGAGCTTTTATCGGAAGAAGTATGTTCTTCCAGAGACATTAATATTTTGTTCTCAAATCGCTTTAGCTCTTTAATCATGCATTGATACACAGCATAAACTGCTAAGGTAGGTAATCTGGATGCTCCGCGAGACGAATAATTGAATTCAAAGTGTTGCTTCAGGTAGCTAATGATTGTTGATATTGGAAGATTTGTTGGCTTTGCCAGATCAATATTTTTCCGTTCTCGATGTTCAATAAGTTTTATGAATAATATTAATAGATAATTTTCTGGAGATTTACTTTGATTCTGGATTTGCTCAAGTAGATAAAGAAATGATGATTTTAATTTTTGCGGTGTTATCTTACCAGGGTATTTAAAATCGTAAGGTCTATTTTGTTCTAACGACCTAGTCAACCAGCCACTTTCAGACATGGAGGGAAACCCCATTGTTTTCATAAATGGTGTTATATACTTTGCATCAACACCCCTGCCTGAATAACCTCCATCCATGTTTTCCTGGTGAAATCTAATATCTCGGTCAGGATTATGTAACTTATGAACAAGGCTTGTTATTAAAACAGTTAAAACCCCCTTTCCTCTTTCAAAATTATCTACTATATTTGTAAATTTGATTTTTCATACTCATCTAATTGATTGAATATCTGTTGAAAAGTCCCTTTATTAAATGCAGCCAATGCCTTCTTGTATATTTCTTGAAGTATTTCCGTGTGCGGTTTACCTTTGTGTTTAGTTATCTCTATCATACAAAAAGCCCAAGAGGTTTTTGTATACAAACATAAGTATTTTCAAGTCTCTCTCTGGCGTATTTGCAATAATCCTCATTTATTTCTATACCAATATACCGCCTGTCGATCTCTTTTGCAGCAACTGCAGTAGTTCCGCTTCCAACAAATGGGTCAAGAACAATATCATTCGGTTTTGAAAGGAGTTTGATTAATTCTTTTATTATAGACAATGGATAAATGGCTGGATGCTTGCAACCCTTTATTGTTTCAACTGCACATTCTATTATATCCCTTTTTATTGGCTCACCTTTAATTTTTATAATAGTAAATCCTTTTTTCAAAAGCTGATATTTCCTGCCTCCATCTTGTCCACCAAATGGCTCGGAATGAATACCTTTTATCTTCATTCTAAGACTCTCTATCTTTCCACCTTTTACTTCTTGAATTACGTCTTGAAGCTCGCAAAGTGCAATTTTCTTTTGTTCCAGAGTAAGATCGGAATTTTCTATAAGCCCAAAATACTTCTGCCCTATGTTGCTTCCATTATTTCGCTTGTTTTTTATTTCATTATTATTCATAAAATCTTTCAAATCGTAATAGTAATCTTCACTCTTTACAAAATGAAAAAAAGGTTCCGTGCTACTTACAAGTCTTCTACGATATTGTCTTGGTGTCGGATTGAGTTTTACCCAAGTAATATTATTTACAAGTTTTACCTGGCAACTTTTTAATACCTTTAAGGCGAATCTATATGGAATTAGTTGCAGGCTTCCCTCTAAATATTTATCACCTAGATTAAATATGATACTTCCATCAATTCTTAAGACACGAATACACTCTGAAAAGATATTAATCAAACTATCCATGTATTCTTCAACAGTTTTTTCATTACCTATACCACAACCATAATCCCTTTGCCTGAAATATGGTGGCGAAGTAATTATCAAATTTATTTTATTATCTGGGATTGATTTTAATGTATTTAAGTTGTCTCCATGAACTATGTTATCTAAAAATAGTTCAGGTAAAATAACCCTATCGCCATATATAACTGCGGTTTCTTTTACTCCATCTTTATTGTATTTTGTAGAAAATTTTTTCTTGATTTTAACTTTCACGTAACAATAATCCAAAAACAAAATTGTTACCTTGTATAAAGAGGCAAATACGTTTTTTTAAAAGTGTAATAATGTTACCAACAAAAGTATTAAATATTGTTTTTTATGTTTGTCAATTGTTTTCTATTTTTTGGTTATATCAAACCCATCTTCTTTTTTACTTCGATCATAGTATTTTCTGCAATATTTTTACATTTCTTTGCGCTTGTATGCAAGAGGTCTAGCAGATAATCTGGATTCTTAATTAATTGTTCGTATCTATAGCGAATGGGGGTTAGGGCTTCAACGATATTGTCTGACAGAATCTTTTTACATTCAATACAGCCAATCTCGGCAGAACGGCACACCACATTGATGCGATCAATCTGTTCTTTTTTAGAAAAATACTTATGCAGGGTGAAGAGGTTGCAGATATCGGGATTTCCCGGGTCGGTGCGCCTTTTTCTGTTCTCATCGGTTACTGCTGTTGATAGTTTCTTCCATATCGATTCAGGAGATTCTACCAGCGATATATAATTTCCCAGGCTCTTGCTCATTTTGGTTTTGCCATCGAGTCCCATAATTCTTGGGGCTTCGGAGAGTATCTCCATAGGATCGGGGAATGTTTCACCATATCGCATGTTAAATTTTCTGGCAATTTCCCTGCATAGTTCAATATGCTGTACCTGGTCTTCACCAACTGGCACTGCCTCACCCTTATAAAGCAAGATGTCTGCTGCCTGCAAAACAGGATAGGTAAATAAGCCGGCATTGATGTTTTCTCTGTGCTGTTTTGACTTGTCTTTAAATTGGGTCATACGCTCTAAATGCCCTATAGGAGTAACTGTATTTAATATCCATGCGAGTTCTGTATGTTCAGGCACGTGTGATTGGACAAAGATAATGCAACGGTTAGGGTCAAGGCCAGCTGCAATATTGACGGATGCTGCGTTGAGAATGCGCTTTTGCATATCTTCCGGGTTGTATTCAATGGTGATTGCATGGTAATCCACGATGCAGAAGATACAATCATATTGGTCAATCATCCGCACCCAGTTCCTAATCGCTCCCAGGTAATTGCCGATGTGCACGTCCCCGCTGGGTTGAATTCCGCTAAAAAGTCGCTTTTTCATGAAATAATCCTTACCTTAATTAATATTTTCATCGCAAAGGATGCAATATTTTTTTGATCCGCCTGGCTGCCTCCCTGGTATTTTTGACACTGGGAACCAAGGCAAATCGTACGTAACCTTCGCCGGGATTTAATCCGCTTTCTGTCTTATCGCTAATCCATGCTCCTGGTGTCGTTACTATGGCGATGTCGGGGGAAAGTAATTTTCTGGCAAAATCGACAGAGGTCATTCCCTGCGGCGCCTTTTGCCATAAATAAATTGTGGCTTCCGGGGTACAGTCGGGGAGTTTGATGCGCTTGAATGCATCCACCAATAAATCCCTTTTGATCTTATATTCAGCCCTCATCTTTTCGACATGGGTTTCATCGCCGAGGGCGGCAATGGCTCCATCCTGTATAAATGTTGCCGTACCAGAATCAATATTTGTTTTAACCTTTTTAAATATATCTACAATCTGCTTATCGCCAGCTACCCAGCCCACCCGATAGCAGGTCATGGCGCTCCTCTTGGAGAAAGAATTAAAGACAATAACCCCTTCTTTTGTAATCTCCAGGATGCTGTGAGGCGGTTCATTAAAATAAATTTCACTATATGCCTCGTCAGAAGCGATGATGATATTATATTTTTTCCCAAATTCAACAATTTCTTTTAAGTATGATAAAGGCGCGGTGGCGCCCGAAGGACTGTTGGGGTAGTTAATCCAAAAAATCTTCGCCTTCCTGCATATCTCTTCTGGAATGGCTTTTAGATCTATCAGGAATTTATTTTCCGCAAGAAGCGGCACGTAATAAGGAATACCTTCAGCGAACAATGTTCCCCGTGTGTATGGTGGATATCCTGGCGAAGGGATAATCACATAATCGCCCGGATTGACGATTCCTTCCGGAAAGTTGAATACGGCCTCCTTTGAACCAATCGTGGAAGAAATTTCTGTCGCAGGATCTAACTGTATTCCAAATCTTCTTTGTATCCACTGGGCAACGGCCTTCCGGAATTCGGGTGCACCAATATAACTCGGATAACCCGAAGATTTACGCAACGTTATTCCTTTTTGAGTCGCCTTCCGCACAATTCCAGGCGTCGGTACAGTAGGGTCACCCACACCAAAATCAATAGGTGCGATACCCATTGATTTTAATTTTTCTACTTCTTTATCGACTTCTGCAAAAGCATAAGCACCAATAGACTGTAATCTCTTCGATGCTGTAATTTCCATAAAATTTAGTTCCTTTCTTGTAACAGTTCAGCACCCCCACCTGGCCTCCCCCATCGTTCGACTGAGCTCACGACGAAGTCGAGGGGGAGGAAACGTTTTTCCCTCGCCCCTGGTGGGAGGGGTTAGGGGAGGGGGTGAACTGTTACACATTTTCATTTTTTCATTATTCTAGCTTATGTAATCAAGCAATAGTTACTCTATTTTTTTGATGGGTCTGTAATTGCAGGTTTAACAGGGCTTCTTTTTGCAGTCATCTCTTTGATTTCAATCTCGAGGACATTTGTTTTATTCAACATTGCTTCGGTAAAAGGAACTTTGGGATTCTGAGGCGCATATTTGTTCGCAAGTTTCTGGAGGGCTTCGTTTTTCGCGTGTGGATCAGTAAGTATTTTTATGTTACCAAACAGAATTACAGACCTGTATGCAACGGAAGAAGCACAGGTAGGCTGCTTGACAAGCACGTTTGTGACTTCTTCTACCTCGAAACATACATTTTGATTGGCACGGATATTTTCAATCTTTCTGCCTTCATTCGCGCAATGGAGGTATATTTTGGACGTTTCCTTATCATACGTAAAATTCATGGGTGTGATGTACGGAACCCCATTGGCGCACGTCCCCAGCCTTCCCACCATGCTATTTGCAAGAATGTCTTCGATTTCATTCTTAGCGGTTATTTCTTTGTCTTTTCTTCTCACAGATTATATTTTTCTTCCAACTGCTTCTGCTACGGGCTTGAGTTCCTGCATCAGTTCTTCAAAGGCTTCAAGAGTAATTGTTTGTGGTCCATCCACGAATGATTTTTCAGGATCCGGGTGGGTTTCAATTAAAAGGCCGTCGGCGCCAACTGCTATAGAGCCTTTGGACATCGGGTTAACAAGGCTTCTTTTTCCTGTGCCATGACTGGGGTCTACAATAATAGGCAGATGTGTCATCTCCTTGAGTTGTGGTACAACGCTCAATGACAAGGTAAAACGAGTATGAGTCTCAAAGGTTCGAATACCCCTTTCACATAGAATAACATTGGGATTGTTTTGTGCCAGGATGTATTCTGCCGCCAGGAGAAACTCTTCAATGGTTGCGGACATTCCTCTCTTTAAAATCACCGGTTTTCCTGATTCACCCACAGCGCGCAAGAGCAAGAAATTTTGCATATTGCGGGTTCCGACTTGTAATATATCGCTGTATTTACTTACTAATTTTACATGCTCAGGGGTAAGCACCTCTGTGACGATAGGCAGGCCAGATGCCTCACGGGCACGTGCCAGGTGTACGAGACCCGCTTCCTGTAAACCTTGAAAGGTGTATGGATTGCTACGGGGTTTGAATGCCCCGCCTCTTAATGCCGTTGCACCAGCATCTCTAACCCTTTTAGCAATTTCAACAATTTGCTCTTTACTCTCTATGGCGCATGGACCTGCAATAACGGCGATGTGGTCCCCGCCGATTTTTTTCCCATTACTGAGGTGAATAATAGTTTTAAAATCCTTCCCTTCCTTGCTGGCTAATTTATATGGTGCAAGAATTGGGACAGTCTTTTCTACGCCGGGCATTACATCCCAAAAATCAGCGGGTAATATCCGTTCGTCACCAATAACCGCAATCACGTTCCGGTTGGTGCCTTGTAATAAAACCCCTTTTAAGCCGGCCTTCTCAATATTTTCAAGGATGTGGTTAATATCCTTTTTTGTAGATTCGACCTTCATTACAATAATCATAAACTACACCTCTTTTTAAAATTTATAGACAAAAAAAAGCCCTAAAACTATTGGTTTTAGGGCAATATATTAATTTTAATAATTTAATATCGAACCCTAAGACCACCCTCTTTTGTAATATCTAAAGTAATAGAAAATAGTATAATATTTCATAGTATTGTAACTACCACAAGGTACAATCCCTTCCTGTCAGTACTCGTCTCTGTGGAAAGGGAATATTGGGGTTAAACATTTTTTGGCAAAATAATTTCAATAGCAGATTAATAGCAAAGTTTACATAACAGGATATTTATTGTCAAGTGTAATTTTAATGTGTTATATTTACTAATCTTACGTTAAAGATAATGTGGAAAGTCATACTAAAGGATTAATAAAATTGAAGAGATACCACCGTGTCTATTTCCTGTTATTGCCGTTTGTTATATCGATTATTGTTTACTTAAACTGTTTGCAAAATTCGTTTGTTTACGACGACGACACTACCATTATCAATAATTACTTCATAAGGCACTGGAGTAATCTGCCCGATCTTTTTACTATTAAATACTTCGTCCTTTCAGCCGAATTGACCTATCGCCCTGTAGTGACTTTATCTTACTTTATTGATTATACCTTTTGGCATTTGAATCCTTTGGGATACCATCTTACCAATATTTTACTTCATTCTTTGAATAGCGTCCTGATTTTTATTTTTGGCTTTCAGGTATCTAAAAACAGAACGTCGGCTTTAATTTCTGCTCTTTTCTTTTCTTCATATCCTCTCTTTTCTGAAGTGGTCAATGCCGTTGGATTTCGAGAAGACCTCCTGGCATTTCTGTTTTTGACCCTGGCATTCATTTGTTATCTGAAGGTAAATCAGCATAGAAATATACTTTATTATTCACTATCACTATTTTGTTATTTTTTGAGTCTCTTTTCCAAAGAGATGGCGATTACTTTACCCATATTGATAATCTTGTACGATGCGGTTTTTAAGGGTACTTCATACCTGAAAGCAAGGTATCTATATTATTTGGGATATTTCTTTATTGTTTTTTTTTATATCCTGAATCGTTTCTTTTTCCTCCATAACCCATTGGAATCACAAGTTCCTTACCCACAAAATAGTTTTTTTGTCAACTTTCTGACCATGAGCCATATCCTGGCTTCTTACGTAAAACTTCTCTTCCTGCCTTTCCACCTGAATGCCGACTACGTAGTTCCTTTTTCCACATCGCTTGCAAGAGTCTCATTTTGGCTGACGGTTCTGCTCTTTATTGCTGTCGCTACAATTTCATACCGACTGCGATTTCAGTACAGGCACATGTACTTTTTTATCCTCTGGTTTTTTGTCACGCTTATTCCTGTGATGAATATTATTCCGTTGGGAAACATTATGGCAGAGCGCTATTTGTACATACCGGGGGCTGGTTTTAGTATGATTGTGGCCTGTTTATTATCAAAAATGCAAAGTAAACGCGGCGTTGCAGGCTTAATCCTGGTAGTTCCCGATAGTTCAAATGCTTTTGCAGGGCGTATTATAGATCCATATCCGTCTTTGTCTCTCCCCTTTATTTTTGTAGTGTTCTTTATCCTTCTGGGGAATGCCTACGTAACCTGTAAGAGAAACTACGACTGGAAGGATGGGTTGTGGTTGTGGTCAAAGACGACGCTAACCTCGCCAAATAGTTTTCGGGCGCACATTAACCTGGGAAATGCTTATGAGAAAAAAGGGCTTAACACCGCAGCCTTTGAAGAATACCAAAAGGCATTATCGATCGATCCAAACGATGCAGATATTTATAATAACCTTGGTATTTATTATAACAAGATAAACCTTTTTGACGATGCTATCCAGCATTTCATAAAATGTCTGAACATAAATCCTAAGCATCCAAGGGCGTACAATAATCTCGGCATTGTCTTTACAAAGCAAAGACAATTAGATGAAGCAATCCAAGTATTCAGACAGGCTATCTCCATTAATCCTCTATACCCTGATGCACATAACAACCTGGGCATAGCTTACTACAGAAAAGGTTTGATGGATGAGGCCGAACGTGAATTCAAATTAGCCATTAGTATTGAATCTTACCATGCAGAGGCGCATAATGACCTCGGCATTCTTTACAATGACAGACACCTGTTTGCCGATGCTATCAAAGAATTTGAGACGGCAGTACAAATCAAGCCCAATTATGCAAATGCCCATATGAATTTAGGGGCTGTTATCTTAAAACACAGAAAGGACAAAGATAGGGCATTGTTTCATCTGAAAGAAAGTATAAAAATCGAACCACAGCAAGAACAGTCTCTTGGAATAAACAAACTCATACAGCAACTGGAACAATCTGCTAACTAATTTATTGGAGGGAGAACATGTCCGAAATAAGGTTGAATACAATAACACGTGAATGGGTGATTATTGCCAAAGAAAAAGTCAAGAAACCAGAGGATTTTATCATCGTAAAGGAACAGGAAAGACATCCTGCGTTCCTTAAAACATGCCCCTTCTGCCCTGGAAATGAAGCAGTAACGCCTAAAGAAACATTCAAGATTTGTGATGAAAAGGGATGGAAGATACGAGTCGTGCCGAATAAATTTGCCGTGCTGTCAAGAGAAGGCGAAAGGGCAAGGACGCATACAGGGTTGTATAAAAATGTTAACGGAGTAGGCACACACGAGGTCATCATAGAGACGCCTGTTCATAATCTCACAACAGCAACCATGCCTTTGGAACAATTAAAAGAGGTCATACAGACATACAGAGACCGCTTCCTTGAGGTATACAGAGATCAGAGGGTGGAGCACGTCATCTTGTTCAAAAACAGTGGGTCAGCATCCGGCACTACTATAGAACATCCTCATTCCCAGATAGTCGGTATTCCCGTGACGCCTCTGCATATAAGAAGCAGGATCGAGAATGCCATGAGATTCTTCGATGATACGGGAGAGTGTTTAATGTGCAGGATGATCAAAGACGAACTTAATGAGGGAACAAGGATTGTAATGGATACAAAGCATTTTACAGCATTTATTCCTTACGCTGCGTTATCACCATTCCACATATGGATATTTTCCAAAAGGCACTCAGGTTTCTTTGCTGACATGCAATCTGAAGAGATATGGGATTTAGCATCAAATCTTAAATCAATCATGGGAAGGCTCTACCATGGACTGAATAATCCCGATTTCAATTATGTGGTAAGGTCTGGAAGTTCATGTGAGGCGAATTCGGGATTCATTCATTGGTATCTCAGTATCGTACCGAGGGTGGCTATGGCATCTGGCTTTGAACTTGGTTCGGGCATGTATATCAATCCACTGATACCTGAGAGTGCAGCAGAATATTTGAGAAATGTAAAAATACCTGAATATACCCAGTGAAAATATTCTTAAGCAGAAAATGACCGTTTTGTCTTATTTTACTAAGATTATAAAATTACTTCGTTAAACGTATTTTAAGTATCCCATTCTTATAAGTATGAATTATCTTGTCTTTTGTAAAACTTTCTTTCAGAAGGATTTCTTTCTGATAATTCTTGTCGCTGGTCTTGGTCGAGATTTGCAATATATCGTCTTTTAAATCAACATGAATATCTTTCTCATGTACTCCTGGCATATCGGCAATAATCAGGGTATGATCCATTTCTTCAAAAATATCCACCAGAGGCTCTAGCAATTCAAATACAGTAACATCATACTTTTTACTATTGTACGTATTACTTCCCAGGGGTTTTACCTTTACACTATTGGCATCCAGACTACCAACCTTTATAGAAAAACCGAAATTTGTAAAAAACAAGCCTGTCACCTCCTTTCATAAAAGTTAAGACCTGTAAATACCGCTATGATTTCTGATAAATTCACAGTTTGTGAAGATATCCTTAAAACAAAAAGGCCTTACTGCAAAGATATTCATCCAAAACATCTTCGGCAGTAAGGCTGTCTTTCCCTGATACTTCTTGATCTTTTAAAGACACTTTACTTTGCGTCCCCCCGATTGCTTTAGGTTCGCCTTTATCGTAATGCTTTGCTTATTTTCATTCTTTAAGCAACTTAACCGTTTATGAAAATTACCAGCATGTGTTAAGTATTACAGTATTCCTCCTTGTATGTTTCTCTGTTAAAAAATCTCACCTAATATAAGCATGGATGGTAATGGATGTCAAGAAAAAACATAAACAAAAAACCCCAATATCCTTTTACCGATATTGGGGTTTTCAGGTTGTAATTATAACTATAATTTACGTGACTACTCCATATTTTTATACACCATATCTATTGCAATTGATTATCTTTAAATATAAGAGTGGCTTTCTAATAAATTTATAATTTGACAACTTTTGTGGCTTTGAATCCCTTTTGGTCCTTCATGACCTCGAATTCTACCTTATCTCCTTCGGCAAGGGTTCTAAACCCTTCACCCTGGATCGAAGTTTGATGTACAAAAACATCATCTCCGTTATCTTGGGAAATAAAACCGAATCCCTTCTTGTCATTGAACCACTTCACGGTTCCTTGTGCCATTCTTAAATCACCCCCTCTCACATTAAAAAATTACAAAAAAAAAGGCTACAAAGTTGTAACCTTGTAGCCTTAATATAACACGAAGATATAATACGACTTTACAATACAACCGAGCAACACAATCAAATAATATCAAACATCGTGTAGTAAAGCAAGGGAAAATAAAAATAAATGTTGAGTTATTACATTTTTAATGTGAGGCAGATTGTAGTTTCGCCATTTCAAGCTGGCCACACCATGCGTAATCAATTGCTTCACCCAGGATGCGGGCAGCTTCTTGCGGGGCGTGGAAGCCCATTGAGTTTTCAGCCGCTACAAAGTCCAACCGCCACTGCGCCTTACGCTGTAAGTCTTGCGCAGCTTCCAGTTGTTCAGCAGGTATGTCAAATTCCTGCGCATGCTGCAAATCGTGGACGAGGGCAACAACCGCTTCCTCTGCCCGAATCATTAAGGTCTTTGTGCAGTCTCCTGAATCGATGCGACATGGACTTCGCTGAGAAAGGGCAGTTGGCACGGTATAATACGCCATAGTCATACACCCCAAAAAACCGCCTGTGCCTCGTCACTCCGTCGCATCACCTCACGATGATACCCTGTCTTTCTACAAATACGGATTGCGCCATTGTATTTGCATAGGTACAGACTTCTGTACACGGGTTAGGTTCGCACAGGTGATATTCCCAATCACTCAGGTTTCCCATACTTCGAGGCGCACGCCTATCTCTGCGCCAAGCATCTATACACTTGGTGAGGTTTTAAACATAACCGTTTCTTTCAGTAACTCCAATACTGCTAAACATGGTTTTGAACTTTCGGCATTAGATGCAAACAGTATTCTGCCGGTACATTCACTAATGTTGATAGTAATATTACAAAAGGATCCCTTTCATTGCCTTCCTTATTCGCTCTTATAACAGTATATTATTGGCAGCTAAATTATACACCATTATCTCTATACAGTTAAAAATAATAGGGGCAATCCGCCTCAGGCGGATACGCCCCTATATGCTTTCCATGGATCGCTTAAGTAGGGGCAATTCATAAATTGCCCCTACAATGTTTTATTGTAACTTGTTTACGGCAGTACGTGCATAAGTCCAAACGCACCTTTTGCCACGCGGAATATGGCGTGGTCAACAAGTACGTTAGCCCCGCCTTCAGACTCTTTTACTAAGGGCTTGAACGCCCATATGACAGTACTAGCCGGAGGAACGGTTGAAGTCTCGATATTGTTGCGTGGTGGGGATAGCACATCACCTTCCTCATATTCCCTGTCCCATATCTCCCCTATCATGTGAGTTCCTGAAATAAGGCTTGGACCCATATTGCCGAAGTAAATAATCACATTGTCGCCGAGGTTGACGTCTATGCTTACAGGTGGAGCGCTCGAAGCAATTGTTGACCTCGACACCCCTGCCCTGCCATTGAATACGACATAATCAGGATGCTCAGCGAGTCCCTTCCCAAGAAGGTCAAACGCATAGTTCCCTGGTGTATATGTAGATGTAAGACCAGGATCTCCATCTAAGTAAAATTCACACTGCATGATATAAAATTCCTTATCTGCCTTCTTCACGTCGCCCCTGAAGGATTTTCCCCCTTTTTGTGGTTCAACCAGAATCATCCCCCACATCCCATTAGCAATGTGGGTTGCTATATTTGCTATCACTCCATCGGCGGCACAGTGATACACATAAAGACCGGGATGCAAGAGCTTGAAGGTGGCAGTTACAGTGTCTCCGGCATCAGCAGTCAATTTAGTCATCCCTCCTTTGTAACCTTTTATGGCATGAAAGTCTATGGAATGAGTTTCATTACCAAGTGAATTATTTAGGGTAACATTAATTGTATCACCCTCTAAGACCCTTATGAAGGGTCCGGGTATCCTGCCTGTCTCAGGGTCACTGCTGGAACCAAAGGTCATTGCATTATATGTTATGTCGTCTGCAGTACCTACAACTTCATCCGAACCTGCGTCAATGGTGCCAGTGCGTTCGTGTGCAAAAAGCGTTACATTTACTGTCGCTGGACTTGTACGCCCTAAAGGTTTACCGTAAGG
>Ga0209211_10005057_pt1 | contig 19972 bp, 19 predicted proteins | sample RifGroA2_FD_183992 | JGI IMG/M metagenome (GOLD analysis project Ga0209211, IMG submission 183992) | Groundwater microbial communities from Rifle, Colorado, USA - Groundwater A2 (SPAdes) (version 2) | ecosystem: Environmental > Aquatic > Deep subsurface > Groundwater | place: Rifle, Colorado...
AAAACCTTAACTTAATGACATTGGGACGGCTCCTACGGAGATGTCTGTCCTCAATAAATACCAACAGAGGCGAGAAGACGATAACGCTTCAACTTCAGAAAACTGAAGTATTACTAAATGCCGACTTAGTAGAAAAGTCTCGTTCGCACCCTCGCTTTCTGATGTTTCGTATTTTCTTTGACTATTTACCCGAGAGCGAGGGCATAGTAGTCTTACAAATCGTTCTGTGCTCACTGGCCCTCTTGGCGACTTTTCTACTAAGCCTAAATGGCCCATTCATTTCTTAATCTCCCCGCCGCCGGCAGGAAGAAAAGCGATGATGTCATCTAAATCTCCGCCCTTGAGTTTGGCCCGGATTTTTTTGGCTAAACTGCTTTTCTTTTCGTCTCCAACTATAACTATAAGGTAGTTAGTGGTTTGTTTTTTGACGGCAGAGACTGGACCGCCGATGATCTGGTTATCTATCAGTCCAATGGCATATTCCATTTTGGGATGCAGGTAAGTGGTTTTTCCGTAAACCATGAAGCTTCCTTTGGCAACAAACTCGCCGGAACGGGCTTCTTTGGTGACTTGGTCCGGCTTTACGTAGAAGACATCGGTGGTGGCATGCCCGAGCTTCCAGGCTTTGGAATAGACGGCAACGGCTTGCGCAGTTTCATCAAGAGTTATTTCGCTGGCTTTTTGGCCGTCTTTAATGACAAAGAAAGGAGAGCCGGCCATATCGGTATGAAACACCAAATCCTGCGGTTCAAGGTGTTTTTTTATGACCAATTCATTGGACGTGGCATCTTTTCCACCGAGGCAGAGGAATCCTTCGGAGGAGATGAACCAGTGAAATTTTTCGTACCATTCTCGCTTACGGTCCTGCTTATGTCGTTTTTGTTCATCTTCTTTCCAAAAAGCTGCTTCCTGCTGCTGGAGCTGGACGAGCTTCTTTTTACTTTGCTCGAACGCATCTTTGGCGCCTTGCAGCTTTCTCTTGGCCTTTTTTGCCAGGTCAAAATAGACGCCGGCATTCTCGTCCACGGATTTCTGAAGGTCCATCTCAATGTCCATAGGCTTAGGAATATCAGGCTGCATTAAAAAGGTTTAGGAGGAAATTATGAATGAACTCATTCATTTAATTACTTAAAAATAGTTATCATAATAAAGCTTATAAATTACCACTTCCTGCGTCAGAAAATGAGTGATTTAGAAGAAATATTGAAGACGTTTGATACCGTTAAAGATATTTTTCGCAGGCCACTGGTTCTCTCTCAAGAGAATCCTGACATCATCATTAAGTATCCGATATCGATGCTGCAACTCGCCCCCCGTCTCGAAAAAAAAGAAGAGATAATGGCATCATTTGCGCAACGCTTCCAAGCTGATGTGGGACAACTTACCTCTTTGTTGCAGGATGAGCATAACTGGATGGATTATCTGTTGTACACGGCTTTTTCAGTTCACTGCCAGCAGCAATTAGAACTCGATGATGATTCTTTTTATACTCAAACTGCCCGAAAAACCTTTCTGAATTATCAGGATAGCCAAATCCAAGCTGCTCGTTTTATCCCTTTAAATATGGTGCTGGGGGGAATGTCCAAGCAATTCAAAAACTGGACGAAGGTAACGAAGGTTGAGGTTGAAAAGCTCAAAAAAGGGCAGCATTCTTTCCGCATCACCCGACAAACCAAGCCAGAATATCGACAGCGAATGGAACAGATAGTGGGTAAAGATATTACTCAAGAAATTCTGCTTCGTGATTGTTCCTTCACACTCCGCGCCTTTGAGGTATCTTTCCAAGAACTGTTTGGACAGCAGGATCTGCGGGTAGAAAGGACTAAAAGCGAGGGTGAAGCGGATGAGTACAGTGAGTACGTGGTTCATCCTTCCCGGTCATACCAATCAATCCTAGAAGAGAAATGGGAAAAAGCGAGAAAGTACTTTATGAGGGTGTTCCTGCCTTGGAAAGAAAATAAACGTATCCAAGTGGAAAATGATGGCCTTAAGCAAGACTTATTTGAACGAGAGCAAACCATCCAAGGTCGAACCGATGCTTTAGCCAGGGCAAATGCGCAATTGGAACGAAGGCAGGAATTAATTGTCCAGTTGTTAGGGGACCTGCAAAGGATTAAATCATCGGGACAAAGACATGCTATTGTCAATTTTTTACAGAATAGGGAAATTAGTGTTCGAGCTACTGTCAATCACAATATCGCTGAGCAGCTGTATCAAGCAGCACGACTGTATGCAGCTGATGAACCGGCCCAAAAATATCTCCAACACCTTTGTGAACCATTTGGCATACCACTAGAAGCACTCCTGACTTCCCACCAAGTTGAACTTCTGCTAAGCAAGATTAAAATGGGGCGTAGTGAAAGATCCTTGCCTGTTGATGATCTCTTTGCTGATTTTTTTGCACAGGAGATTTATCTAGCAAATGCCTATGAGACTATGCAACAGGCCAAAACAACATACGCTTTACCTTCTCTCCATCCTCTCTCCCAGTTCGATCCGTTTTCATTGTTATTTGCACTGGAGTCCATGAAAGAGGTCTTTACAGAAGTTAATGCTCGTTTTGCAAACCTAGGACAGATCTCTATTCTTGATAAAAGTAAGTTTTCTGACGCGGTGCGGCTTGCCAAAGAGTACGCTCAGAAAGAAAAAAGAAGCCCACTTGATATTCAACTGGAACTGAGCTATGATCCGGTTTTCAATACCAATGGTGATGCTCTGGTGTATATGGTCCGGGATCTTATGTACAATGCCATTGATTCTGGTGCTTCTGCAATACGTATAATCGGAAAACGTCCCGCACAGGAAGAAGCAAATTTACCTCATCTCGAACAATTTTGTTTTAAGGTCTATCCTTCTTTTTATGCGGTATTTGAAGACAATGGTTCGGGAATTCCTGATGAGAAAGCCAAACAGCTCAATGACTATCTGGAGGGAGCTGCTTTAAGCACTGATGAATTGAGCACCAAAGGAAAAGAAAAGGGAGGATTAGGAACCAAGAACATGAAAGATTTCTTCCGATTGCACAACGGGCATGGATTTTATGAGCGGTATGAAAACGGGACGAGGGTTCATACCTATTTTGAGCGACTAGAGATATAAAAAATCTAGGATTAAAATTGTATGCAGAACTATTTTTTTCTTAAAATAGCGGCTAAATTGTACTGAGAACTTTCTGCCCGTGCTCTCAGACCTCTTGGACCGGTAATTTTGTCTGGAGAGACGGTTTTGAGGATACGAACGACTTCATCAGGAGTAACTTCAACTTTTTCCGCTATCAGGAGTGCTACCTTAGGATATACTCTGGGAGTGTCCATAATGACGTCAGACTGTCCTACCTGTTCTGGATACCCGGAATACATAATGACGACGCCTCCGTTTAGCAGATACCGTTTAAATGTAGAATCATAAAATAAACTTTCCGTCGGCCGGCGATTTCCTTGCGGATTATGCCCCATGTTAAAATCAAGAACAGCATACAATGAAGCCTGAGGAGACTGGCTAAGACAGGATTCTAGCCCTGAAATAGCTTCACTGGTGCTGGAAGCAATAATAACCTTGGCAGTAGGCTCATTGGAAAAATATAAGTCTGCTGAATTTTTTAACGCGAGCAGCTGCTCAGCATTATCCTCAGTCAAAAGCACGATACGCTGGTATGGTAGTTTAGGAGTATCCATCGTGGTTACTACTTTAAAGTTGGTATTTAAAAATATTTGTATACTGTAGTATATATGTTTAGACGTTTTCTAGCTTTTTAAAGAACAATTTATGGAGGGATTTAGGAAGGTAGAAAACTATCTTAAAATCCTTTATGTTAGAGTATAACAATATTTAAGAATATACCTATCTATTTTTTATGCTGGGTTTACCATGGCAAATATCTATTTATTGGAAGATGATAAGAGATTCATTGCACAGGCGGAAGATAGTTTTCAAGAAGCTCATGCCCACACATTATATCCTCTTGAAGCCCAGCTGTCCAATAAAGCTGAGTATTGGAGAAATTTAGATATAATGCCTCATGACTTAGTCGTACTTGACCTTAATCTGCAGCTTGCTGGTGCACGCTGGACGGGATTAGAAGTACTTCAGCTCCTTGATAACGAAAAAAAAGCGGGAAGATTACCAGGCCTCGAACGAGTGTTGATTGCAACCGGCGTTCCGGGACAAGTGGATCCTGAGAATATATATCCTGAAATTGGATTTGTTAGTAGATTTAAAGTATATGGAATGGAAAAGGGAGAAGATTCTGCTGGGAGGACCAGTGCAGTTGGCTATGGAGCAAGCTTAGTAAGAAAAGTGGAGGCTATTATTGCTGGAACCGAGGAAGAACTCAACAATAAACCTCTCGATGATCATTTTGATGATGTAGAGTGAAGGTGTTCATTTTTTAGAATATTACTCTCACCTTGGCTCTTTGTTCACCCCGGGAAAAATATTCTATGGAGCCACGATGATGATCTCTAATTATGTTATAACTGGCAACTGCGCCCTGGCCATTGCCATCGGATTTCGTACTGAAAGCTTCACGGGAATTAAGCTTCGCGGCATTTTCAGGTGATAAATATCCACTCTGAAAGATATCGATTATCGTAAAATCGCGTTGAGCACGCCTAGTTTTTCGCTCCGTAATTTCTATTTTTCCTAAGGGGAGGGAGGCTTCAACGGCATTTTTAATTAAATTGGTAAAAGCTACTTTTAACAAATGCAGATCTCCTCTCATCAAAATATCAGTGGGGACATACTCTATTCCAACATGAGGATAAACACGGGCAACGCTATGTACGATAGGAGTAAGAACGCTGGCACCAGAAAGTGTTTCTATTTTTATGGGTATACCACCCCTCATATTATTACGTTCATTTTCAATAATGGCATTCATGGTCTCAATGGTTCCTTTCGTATAGGCAGCGATACGTCTGAGATCGGGTGGTGCTGCCATATCCTGAAAGATTTGAACCATTGCAGCATGGTTATCTATTGGTACAACATACTGCGAATGGAGAAAGAGCGTTTCTCTGAAAAGAGTAGCTGTATCAGCCTTAGTAACCAGTGCATGATTTATAGTATCATGAGCCTGAGCCCTCATTTCCCCGAAGACTTTATTCACTGCACTTACTTTCTGCTCTAAGGTTAACTTTGCTTCTGCAGTATCCGCCCGGGCTTTTTCAGCATCAGCGATGGCTTGAACCCGTTGCATTGCTTCATGCTGTGTGGCGTAGAGAGATTCGGAAATAACCACTTCCGGCGGACGGCGAACAAGGATGCGATAGGCAGCATCTTTATTAAATAGAGAACGCCAGGCAGCACCGGCAGCGTAGAGCAATCGCCTTCCTACCCCCACGGTTGGCAAAGTAACTTCATAGCGATTGCAAGGCATGCCAAATCTTGTCCCTTTGGCAAAAGTTATGCCATCGAGCGTGAGATCTTCACTTAGTTCGCTGGGGTGATAGCTGGATAATTCTTTGCTGAGATACTCTTCCTGCGGTGAGTAGCCAAGAATTTTCTGAGGATTATCTTTTAAGGAAAATATTTTTGCAACAGGTTTCTGATTCAGGAGAATAGTATCATCATTTTCCTGATATGGCAAATGGAGGTAGGCATAATCACGCTTTATCAGTTCTTCCAAGGAGAGCTGCACTTCGCGCAATACGGTTTCTCCAAACAGGGGGTATCCCCAGATTAAGGGAATACCTTCCCAATACCCCAGAGCTGCAGTCACCATCTCAAAGTAAGGGGGATGGTCAGGGGAGCGGGGAAGAAAATAGTGTTGAATGGCAGCATGGACTTTGAATCCTGAAAGTTCTATTCTTTCGACGACTATCTTCTGGTCATTATTCAGATCAGCGTTATAACGTGGACTTAGTTCAATCACCCATTCGGGACCGGCGGCAGTGGATGCTAATTGAGAAAGTGCATCTCCCACGGCCGGGATGACTCGCCCTAACTCTCGATAATGGAAAGGATTGCGGATTCCACTGATTTCCTTAAAACAATCTAAGATGCGCTGATAGTCCTGCTGGGGCAAGAAAGTTTTAGTATTCAATAATTTTTCTTCAGTGTAGGCCGGAACGCGCTGGGCAACCAGGGCAATGAATTCATCGTAGAATGATCCACGTTGGGCGAATTCCCGTAAGAAAGGATCGCCGGCTGACTGGAGCAAATTGGGCTGCTCAGCATGCGCTATCAGAAATTGCAGGGAAACACTTTTACAGATGGGGACAGGAACGAGTGAGGTTACCAATACTACTTATAAATGATTAATCATATTTATAAGTGTTTAGAGTGTAGAAGATATATAGTATAAACTCAGAGAGTATAAACTAACACCAGAAAAGATTAATAAACTATCAAAAGGAACTCTCATTAAAGAGGAACGATGGCCAGCCAAATTATTTCACGTCTTCCAGTGCTCCTAGTAGAAGGAATGGAAAGTCTAATCCTTTCACATTATTCGCTGACGAAGCAGTTCCTGAATACTATTGACCCGGACCTGCTGGAAGAGATTTCTAAGAGAAAAGCTTTGAATATATTTACCATAGCAGCATCGGAAACGCCGGCATATGCCAAGTTTCTCCGCCGGAACCGAGTCAAGCCAGAGCGAATAAGGACTATCGCTGACTTTGAATCACTGGTGCCAGCTACGGACAAGGTTAATTATGTAAAACAGTTTCCATTTGAAGAGCGGTGCCGGGGCGGGCATCTTCCCACCCGGGGAAATGTTGATGAAAGCGGGGGAACTTCAGGGATACCCACTAACTGGATCCATGATTTCAGTGAAGAAAGCCTGCTGTTCAAAGCAGTCAATTTTGAGTTTAATTATGTGTTTGGGGGACAGAAGAAGGATTATTTTGTGTTGAGCGCCTGGTCTTCCGGACCTTGGGCAACTGGTGTTAAATTCTGTGAGCTGATGGAACGGGTGGCCTTAGTCAAAAATACCACTACCGATCCTTTGGATATCATCAATACCTTGAAGATGTTTGGCAACAAGCGAAATTACCTGATCGGCGGGTATCCGCCTTTTGTACGCAACCTGCTGTATGATTACGATGATCAGATTTCCTGGAAAGATTATACCATCGATATCATCACCGGCGGAGAGGGAGTGACTTTAGAATGGGTGTATCACCTCCGCAAAAAGCTACAGAAAAAAGCGAAAATAGTATCCTCCTACGGCGCATCGGACATTGACATCGGAATCGGATTCGAGAGCCCGCTGGCTTTTTTCATACGGGAGACCATTGCCAGGAATCCGGCTTTAAAACAAGAGCTTTTCCCCCATAATGACCTGCCGATGATTTTCCAGTATAACCCGACGACGCATTATATTACGGAAAAGAAGAACGCCGAAGGATGCCCCGAATTTGAAATCACGCTCCTGGACAAACACTCGGCGCTGCCGAAAGTAAAATATAATCTCCATGATGCGGGAAGAAAGTTGAGCTTCAAGGAGATGATACGGGCTATTGAAAAACATCGTCCCCATTTCTGGCCTGAGTTTAAGTCCAAAGCTCAGGGGAAGGAGGAGGATATTCTGCACCTGCCTTTCTTATGCGTATTTGGAAGGAGCGATGGAACCTTAAGCTTTGATGGAGCTAACGTGCATCCTTCCGATATCCAAGAGTGCACGGAGCTGCATCCAGAACTGCAGCGAAAGATAAACCGCTTTAAAATGGAGAAAGATTTTGATCGGCAGCATAACCCCCTTTTTATTATCCATATTGAGCTTAAAAAGAACTGCCGGGGAGAGAAAAGACTGGGGCAGAAATATGAACAAGTATTAAGAAAGGAACTGCCAAAAGTAAACCGTGATTTTAAAGAATCGGTATCAAAGAATCCCAAGCTGGCGCCAAGGGTAAAACTCTATGCCTTTGAGCATCCACTGTTTCGCAAAGATGATACGAAAGTTAAGAATATCTATATCGTCAAAAAGCAGTAATCTTATTTTTTATTCTTTCTGATGAATTCTTCGATGAGGGGGCTGATCTCATCGGCATTCCAGATGATGGCTTTATGGCGGGCTCCTTTGATTATTTTTAATTCTGCTCTCCGGTTCAGTTTTTTGAGGTGCTGGGAGTATCTTAAAGGAACGACGTCATCACGCTCACCGGCAAGAATCAGCGTGGGAACACCCAGATGCTGGACCGTTTCATAGATTAGTTTTTGATTCTTATGGACATATTCTTCCATATTATCTAAAGTTTTAACGATACTTTGCAGGGGAGTCAAGCTCATAAGATGGCTCAGCATATGAAACTCGGCCTTAACGCCTTCAACGGAAAGGTCTACATCCTGTACCTGGGAAAGATGCTGCAGCAAGGCAGTAGCCCGCCGGCTAAACTTGTAATTAGCTAAGTATCGTAAAAATCGGGTAACATGGGGCCCAAAGTTAAGCAGGCGGTTATGGCGAAAAGGATAGGTACTGGCGCTCTCTACCAGCACCAGAGAGTCAGGATACTTTTTTTTATACAGCATACAGTAATTGATAGCAATCGCACCGCCTAAACTATGGCCCAGCAGACAGAAGTTCTGCACCCCCTGCACTTTCAGCAGATTATACACATCACGGGAAAAATAAGGAACCTTATATCTTTTGAAATCTTCCGGAGCGCCTGATAATCCATGCCCCCGCAAGTCTAAAGTAAGAGTGGAATAGCCACGGCGCTGAAAGTATTCTATCTCTCTTTTCCAGACGGTCCAATTGGCGCCAACACCATGCAGGAAGACTAAAGTAAGAGGATTTTCACCCCGATGATGCAAGCTATAAATCCGCGTTCCGTCAAAGGATGATACTATCTGCCTCATTTTAAGAGAAGGAGTAGAGCAGGATATATAAAGATTGTTCTTAAAGAATTTAGCACGCTTTAATGTTTTCAGCTATCAGCGCTTTTTCCACGCAGATTTGCTCTTCATCGTACATGATGACTTTAGGGATGATCTTGATTTGGCGAAGGTCGCCGCTGATGCTGGAGTCAAAACTGGCATGCCCAAGATAGGTTCCGGTCTTTATTATTTTGGCATCGTTTAACTCGGTAGACTTGGCTTCCTTACTGCCGATGGCATTGAGAATCAAGCCTTCGACGTTGATGTTGACACCGTTTTCTACGGTAAAGGTGACTTCTTTTTTAGCTAGGTCGTAGCAAATCTGATTTTGACCATTGATGACCGCTAGTTTTAAGCCGATGTTGATAGGGCATTGGGCTTGCAATTCCACTTGGGCGCGCCCAAAATTCATGACTACGACGCCGAGGGAGACAGCAAAGGAAAGCAGAAGCATGGTTGCTATCAATGGCGCTATCCCTCTTTTGTCTACTAGGTACATAGGATAAGGTAAAGAAAGTGGGTATATAAAGATTTTGGAGAGAATTAGGGGAAGGAGTTTCGTACCCAGAAATACAAATTTAAATATTCAGTTATGGTAAGATTCTAAAAAAGATATGGGTTGGATTTAGGTCTGGAGCGTTCTGGCAAGAGGATTGTAATTCATCACTATTAAGTAATTTTTAAGTAGAAACATTTATAAGTACTTTGTAATATAGATATTGTAAAATCTAAAAGTGGTGAGTCGCCCATGGACTTATTGGAACTGAAAAAAGAACAAGTGAAATTAGCACCTAAGGTTGTGCTACGGGATGGTTTTACCAGTGTGAAAACTATCGGCGGCATGGCCTGCCAGCAAGCAGGGAATAAATTAATCGGCTGTGTGGTGGTATGCGAGTATCCTTCTCTGAAATTTATCGAAAAGAAAACGTATGTGTTAGCAAATCCACTTCCCTATCATCCGGGCTACACGGCCTATCGGGAAATGCCGGCATTGATGGAAGCGTATAATCAATTGGAAGAAGAACCAGATGTTATCTTGGTGCAAGGGGAAGGGGTTTTGCATCCGCGCCGAATAGGAATTGCAGCGCATATTGGGTTAGCACTTAATAAGCCAACCATCGGGGTGCAGGATGCCTTGCTTTTAGGGAAAGTTGAGAAAGGGAAGATTATTGCCTTCAATGAAATTATGGGTTTTGAAATCAAGACCCGGGAGCATTCTAATCCAGTGTACGTATCGCCGGGGCATTTGGTTTCGCTGGGAGCAGTACTGCAGATAATTACGGGAGCGATTTGTTATCCTCATAAAATGCCGGAACCGATTCATATTGCCCATAAGATCGCTAAGAAGAAGGCAGGGGAAGAAAAAGAAGTTGCGAAAGAAAAAGTGAAATACATTGCGCCAGATCGGAAACAGATGGGAGTTCCTGCTATGAATCATTCAATAGAGAAGTGTCCTTAAAATGCTTCTGGGAAAATTGGAGGACGTGCTGGGACTGCCCTCACTGGGTATTCTGGTTATTGATGTCCAAAGCGATGACTCCGATGAAGAATTTGATCTATTCGTGAAAGGTAAAATTGGACGAATGAAAGAAGTGCTTTCACAGGGCAGAAAGTTATATAAACGTTGTAAAAATTACTAAAATAGGGATCAATTGCGGGTTTCTGATTGGTGGGAGCAGGCTGAAGCAGATTTACAGGTAGGAAAAGAATTTCTTAAACTTGCCAAGGGGGCTCTCTGATGGACTCACCAGAAATTAAACCAATAGTCCCTTTTTTAAAACGGTTACGAGAACAGTATCATCCAGAAAAAGTTATTCTTTTTGGATCTCGGGCTAAGGGAACTGCAAGAAAAGACAGTGATTATGATCTCTGGGTAATATCTAAAGATTTTAAGAAGATTGAATTTTATCAAAGAATGGTATATCTATATCGTTTAAAAAGAGGGCTTAATGTTTCCATGGATATTATTGGTCTTACCCCAAAAGAATTTAAGCAGAAGAAACAAAAGGAAGGGGTTATTTAAGATGCTGTTAGAGAAGGAAGAGAATTAGCAATTTTGTAGCACAACTGCGAATCAGCTTGATTTCATCAACTCTAACATTACTATATTTAATAATCAAAATTCCTATTTTTTGGCTGAAACCAAGTATAATCCTGTTGCCAGAAGAATCAGTTTCTGCGGGTCTACGGATACAATCATTCTTTCTCGTACCAGTGCTTCATATAGTCTAAAAATAGCTTCATCAGAAATCCCTTAGTATAATTGTTATTTATTAGGAGTAAATTTTTATTTCAGAAAGTACGAGTACGGAATTAATTTTGGACTATAGCAACCTTTATAAACCAAAAATAAAACCTCGGTAGAAAGAGGAACACTGCTGTGACGAGAATTAACCGCATATCAATTCATGGATTTAAGAGCTTTGCGCATAAGACTGATATCCCCTTCGATACTAAGTTTAACTGCATTCTGGGGCCCAATGGATCGGGGAAAAGCAACGTGGGGGATGCCATCTGCTTCGTCCTGGGAAGGCTGTCGTCCAAGTCTCTGCGGGCGGAGAAAGCGGCTAACTTGATTTTTAACGGCGCGAAGAGCAAGAAGCCTTCCTCAGCGGGAACGGTGGAAATCGCTTTTGATAACAGCGGAAAGGTTTTTCCGAATCCTGCACCCGAGGTCGTGGTAAGCCGTACTATTACTACTAATGGCAACAGCATTTACCGTGTCAACGGCAAAAAATTGACCAGAACGGAAGTGCTTGATTTCTTAGGCGCGGCTAAGATTAACCCAGAGGGCTATAATATCATCCTGCAAGGAGATATCATGCGGTTTGTGGATATGCATACCCTGGAAAGGCGAAAAATCATCGAGGAAATCAGCGATGTGACCATTTACGAGGAAAAGAAGCATAAAGCCCTGCTGGAATTGCAGAAAGTTGACGAGCAGCTGAATAACGCGGAAATCATCCTCAAAGAGCGAAAAACCTATCTGAAAGAATTAAAAAAAGACCGCGATCAGGCTCTGCAGTTTAAGGAACTCCAAGATAAGATCGATTCCAACAAAGCAACCTATATTCATCTTCAGATTCAAGAGAGGGAACAAGTGAAGGGTAAATTTGATGTGGAAAGCGCTGGATTTCAGGATAAAATTAATGTGGCGGAAAAAGAAGTGGTGGAACTCAAAAATACTATCGCTAAGCATAAAGAGACCATCATCAAAATCAATCAGGAAATTGAACAGAAAGGTGAAAAAGAGCAGGTCAAGGTCCATCGGGAAATTGAGGACTTAAAAGTAAGCCTGGCCAAAGAGAAGGCCAGAATTTCAACCTTGAAGGATGAAATCAACAAAATCGGGCAGCGAAAGGACCAATTCAAGGAAGAAAGCAAGGAATTGATGGACAAAGCAGCCAAGCAGCAGCAGCAAGCACAAGATCTGCAGCAGAATCTCAAGCAGAAACAGAAAGAACTGCAGGACCTGGAGCAGAGCATTGCTGCTTTTAAGAAGAAAAATAAGATTGAATCTTCTCAGGATATCGATATCGAAATTGAAGAGAAAGACCAGCTGATTGAGAAGAAGCAGGAAGAGGTGCAGCACCTGCGGCAGAAGCAACAAGAATCTCTGAGAGAGAAGGATAAGGTGGAATATCAACTGCAAACTCTCGATGACCGCATCAAGAAAGTGCAGGAAGTGGAAAAAGGAAACCAAGAGCAGATCAAGATTTTACAGCAGCACAAATCTAATTTTAAATCGGCGACGCTGCGATTAAACCAATTGCTCGAACAGGACAGCAGTTTTGCATCACAAGTAGCTAACGCCCGGCGCAAAGTGGCAGAACTTCAGGAACAGCAGGCAAAATTAAATGCGCAGACCATGAGCTATAAAGCCGGGCTGGAAAGCAACCAGGCTATTCGAAACATTCTGGAAAACAAAAAGAAGTTCAAGGGAGTGCATGGAACGGTGGCAGAGTTAGGCCAAGTCAATAAAAAATACTCTTTAGCGCTGGAATCAGCTGCCGGCGGAAAAATGCAGCACCTGGTGGTGGATGATGATAAAACTGCGGCAGAATGCATTCAATTCTTAAAAGAGAATAAATTAGGAACGGCGGCTTTCATTCCACTCAATAAGATCAAGTATCCGGAAATCAGCGCCGAAGACAAAAAACTGCTGAAGCAGCCGGGAGTGCATGATTTTGCACTGAACTTAGTTTCGTTCAAGCCAGCTTTTCAGAAAGCGTTTGCCCATGTCTTTGGAAGCACCATGGTCGTCGATACTATTGAGACGGCCAGGCAAGTGGGCATCGGGCGCATTAAAATGGCGTCCCTCGATGGAAATCTGGCGGAAAGCAGTGGAGTGATGAAAGGAGGATTCATCTATCGAAAAAATGCTTTAGGATTCAAAGAGAAAGATTCGCTGGAAGAGTTGGAAAAAGTAGACAATGATATTTCTGAACTGCAAGGAGTGGTTGCTAACCTGGAAATAAAGCGCGAAGCCAATGAGAAAGAAATCGCCTCGCTGCGCATCAAGAAAGGAGAATTAGAAGGAGAGATCATCAAGCTGGAAAAAACCCTGCATTTAGATACGGCTGATCTGGATGCCTCCACGGGGATGAAGAAAGAATTAGGACAGCAATTGAAACAAGTTACCGAGAATCTAGCTGCCATCCAAAAAGATATTATTACCATCAACAAGGATCTAGGCGAGTTGAAAACCAAGAAACAACTGCTGCGGGAACAAGTGAGTGAGCTTCGCAATCCGCGGGTTTTAGCGCAATTAAGCGCCTACGAAGAGTCAAAACAAAAGTGCCGCGAGGATATGTTGCGGATGGAGTCGGACTTCAAGAATATTTCTTCACAGGTAGAGCAGCTTATCGCGCCGGAACAGGAGAAAATAAAAGAAATCCTGAAACAGCACGAGAAAGAAGAAGGGCAATTCTTGGGAGAGATTAAAAATTTGAATGCTTCTATTGGACAAAAGGAGAAGGAATTGGAACTCAAGGAGAAAGAAAGCAAGGAATTCTATTCCAAGTACCGGGAATTGTTCGCCCAGCGGGAAAAATTAAGCGCTGATATTACCAAAGCGGAGAATGCCATGGAAAACGCCCGGGAGAAAATGCGGGTCCAGGAGCGGGAAATTAATTTAGTCTCGTTGAAAAATGCGGAAGTGAAAGCCAAATTAGCCGGGCTGCAAGAAGAGTTTAGCAAATATAAGAATGCGGAGATCATCAAGAATAAGAATGCGCAGGAATTACAGCATGAAATCAATAAATTTGAATCGATGCTCACCTCGATGTCAGCGGTGAATATGAAAGCGCTGGAGATCTATGAGCAAGTGGAAGGGGAATATACTAAATTAGTTGAAAAAAAAGAGGGGTTAGACAAAGAGAAGATCGATGTGTTGACGTTGATGAATGAAATCGAGACCAAAAAGAAAGACCATTTCATGAAGACTTTCACGCAAGTCAATGAGAACTTCCAGCGGATCTTTACCAGCTTGTTCAATAAGGGAAAAGCATACCTGCAATTAGATAATGCGAATCAGCCATTTGATGATGGGCTGAGCATCAAAGTGCGATTAGCCGGCAATCGATTTTTAGACTTGAAATCGTTATCGGGCGGGGAGAAGACGCTGACGGCATTGTCATTCATCTTTGCCATCCAGGAACATCAGCCGGCATCATTTTATGTGCTGGATGAGATTGATGCGGCACTCGATAAGCATAATTCTGAAACCTTGGCAAAATTAATCCGAAATTATGCTGACCAGGCGCAGTATATTGTCATTTCCCACAACGATGCCTTGATTTCTGAAGCGGATACACTCTTTGGAGTGAGCATGAATGAAGGGGTTTCTAAGGTAACGAGTTTGAAAATCTGAGACGAACATTTTAAATGGTGGTATTGCTTTGAGTATACAATGGCTAGACCAATTGAACCTACCCCAACCTTAGAAGGTGTGGATGCGGAAAATTTCTATCAAGAATTAGAGAGACCTAGGACTCGTGAGGAGATTGAACAAAGAAAAAAAATGTTTGCAGAAGCAGACAGGGTATTTAAGCGATTAGGGAAACATATCATTCAGAAGATGTCAGAATAATGAATATAAATTCTTTGCCAAACATAACTTCCTCTGAAGTTGCAGTGCAAGAGGTTTCCTCATTATACACTTTACATCATTTTGACTTGTGGTGATGAAGACCTCAATGAATTTCTTAAGATTGATAGTCTCAATTATAGAAACCAGCTCATAGCCAAAACATTCCTGGTTATTTACAAAGAACAAGTGGTTGCTTTCTTCAGTGTCATGAATGATGCGATAAAACTCAAACAGGAGGAAAGCAGTGGAACACAGAACTTAATACGCTTGCATGAATATCCAGCGCTCAAAGTCGGGCGACTGGGGGTTGATAAACATTATCAGCGCAGGGGCCTGGGAACAATTTGCTTCAACTTCATTCTAGGACCAGCAAGAAAAATAAATGATGCCTCGACGTGTCGGTTCATTACTGTTGATTCCCATCCTGAAAGTACAGCTTTCTATGAAAGACAAGGTTTTGTTAGGAACCAAAGGTATGGAAAGAAACAAAACTTTGTGAGCATGAGGTTAGATTTATTAAATTAAGTTTTTCTGTGAATATTCTTTGAAAAAGACAGGGACTGAGTAAAGCAAGAAAAAAATTAGAAAGCGTAGCTTCCAGCACCAGTTACTAAATCAGCAAGATCAATGGTGGCTCGAAGGTATCTGGTGGGATCAAGACTTCTTTGACTTGCTAAGTACTCTGATGGGGGAATAGATTTTCCACACTTACTTAATTCAAGCAAGTGATTATATAAAGCTCTTTCTGCCGTTTGTTGTAGCTTTTCCAACGATAATCCCTGAAGGGGAGTTGCTTTTACATCGCATTCGGGAATATCCGGAAAGGTTACTTCATATCCATCTGGCAGGGAGATAATATTTCCTATATAGCTTCTGGTTGCTTGATCTTCCATTTTTGTGGGTATCGTTGTTGTTTAGCGCAGGGAAATTTTTGTCAGATTCACAAAAACTTCTTGGCTTTTTCCATGAGAGGCATTATTTTCTCAACTTCGTCTTTGGTTAAACGGCCTAGTTTGGCAAAGGAATACTCGCCATCCATGGTCTTGGTTTCCCTCGAAAGCTGCAGTTTGGGTGTGCCATTATTGTAGGCAAACACACTCACGGTGATTCTGCTCTTATCAAATCCGAGTGCTTCGGAAAATAATTCTTGGTCTAATGATTTGTCGAATCCTGGCATGTGAAAACCTCCTGATGTTCTAAAATAGGTTTTGAAGCAGGTACTTTAAAAAGATTGTGTTAAATTTAAGAAATTTAGGAGGATATTCACACTTTTCTTCGCAACAAATCATATTCCTCTTTTGAAATATCTATCTGCTTGAGAATTTCTAAGAGTAATCCTTTCCCTAATTCCTCACCACCATGTACGGGAACGACTGTTTTTCTGCCATCAGGATGAACATATCGTACATGGCTTCCAACCTGATGAACTTTCTCAAAACCTAATTTTTCTACAATCTTACATAATTTCCAACCAGAAATAGGAATTAATTTAGGCATTGGCTTTTACTTCAAGCTGTTGGATGCCCACAAATTTCAGAGGAAGGAAAGCTTCTTTTTCAGATTCCAAACAAACCTGAATCGCTTCTTTGACTCTTTCCATGGCCTGTTCAATGCTTTTGCCTTGGGTGTAACAACCCTGAAGATCAGGAACTTTTGCAACATATATTCCATCTTCATCTTGTTCAATCAACACAATAAAAGTTCTATTTTCCATATTTATAGGGATAGCCATACTGGCTATATAAACTTTTTTATAAAAATTATGAAATTACTCACACATCCAAATTAACCACTTCTTTGGCGTGCTTCTCGATGAACTCCCGTCGGGGCTCGACTTCGTCGCCCATCAGAATGGTGAAAATTTGGTCGGCGACGATGGCATCTTCAACGGTAATCTGCTTCAGCGACCGCACTGCCGGGTCCATAGTAGTTTCCCACAACTGGATGGGATTCATTTCTCCCAGACCTTTGTAGCGCTGAATGGTAATACCTTCACCCCATTCTTTGACGAGAGCATCTTTTTCAGCGTCATGGTACAGGTACTGGATATTTTTCCCTTTCTGTAATCGGTACAGAGGAGGCATGGCGATGTAAATATGGCCTTGCTCTACCAGCGGTTTCATGTAGCGGTAGAAGAACGTCAGCAGGAGGGTCATGATGTGGGAGCCATCAACATCGGCATCACAGGTGATGATGATTTTATGGTAACGCAATTTTGATATATTAAATTCTTCTCCTATTCCGGTGCCCAGGGCAGTAATCATGGTGATGATCTCTTTATTTTCCATCATTTTGTGAATGCGGGCTTTTTCAACGTTAATGATTTTTCCTTTCAAAGGCAAAATGGCCTGGAATTCACGGTTGCGGCCTTGCTTGCAACTTCCACCGGCAGAATCGCCCTCGACGATATATAATTCGCACTGCGCAGGATCGCGGTTGCTGCAGTCAGCCAATTTACCGGGCAAGCCAGCGCCTTCCAAGGCGCCTTTACGCCTCGTTAATTCGCGGGCTTTGTGGGCGGCTTCACGAGCGCGGGCGGCATCAAGGCATTTTCCTACTATCAACTTTACGATTTGAGGATGCTCTTCTAAATAGGTCTTCAGATTATCATGGACGACGGAACTGACGATGCCAAACACTTCGCTGTTGCCTAATTTGGTCTTGGTCTGGCCTTCAAATAAAGGCTCCTGGACTTTGACGGAAATAACGCTGGTGAGCCCTTCCATAGCATCTTCACCACTGAGCTTGAGGTCATTTTTCCCGTTTCCTTCCTTAGCCATGGAATTGAGGACTCTGGTTAAAGCAGTTTTGAAGCCGGATAAATGCGTGCCCCCTTCAATGGTATCAATGTTGTTGACAAAGGAAAAAATGTTCTCCTGATACCCGGCATTATAGCGCAGGGCAATTTCAACTACGACGTCATCTTTGGTTTTTTCAAAGTAGATGACTTCATGCAGGGGAGTTTTATTTTTATCAACGAAGATGACAAATTCTTTGATACCTCCCTCGTACTTGAATTGGTCACGTTTATTTTCCTCTCGCTCATCAATAAGTTCTATGTCAATGCCTTTATTTAGGAAGGCTAATTCTCTCAGCCGTTTGGCAAGGACGTCGTAATGGTACGTTCTCTCGGCAAAAATCTCGGGATCCGGCAGGAAGCGGACGGTGGTGCCTTTGTCGGGGGTTTCTCCACGCTCTTCTAATTTGGTAACGGGCTTGCCCTGAGAATATTTTTGATAATGGATTTTTCCCTGGCGTTTGACGGCTATCTCAAGGTCTACGGAAAGGGCATTCACGACACTTAGCCCCACGCCGTGCAATCCCCCAGATACTTTATAGGAATCTTTGTTAAACTTGCCCCCAGCATGGAGTTTGGTTAAAGCTACCTGCACGGCGGGAATGCCTAATTTAGGATGGATATCAACGGGGATTCCACGGCCATTGTCGATAACGGTAATGGAGTTATCTTTATGGATAATAACAATGATCTTAGTGCAGTAGCCAGCGAGAGCTTCGTCAATGGAATTATCGACAATTTCGTAGACTAAATGATGCAGGCCGCGCATACTGGTGTCGCCAATGTACATACCGGGGCGTCTGCGTACTGCTTCCAGACCTTCGAGTACGGTGATTTGCGCTGCGCCGTATTCATTTTGGGGCGGAGATTCCGGTGGTTTTTGGTCTGGAAGTGAAGTCATGGTAGGAACATCAGCGGGATATTTTTAGACGATTTTATAGGCGGGCTTATTTTTATTTTATCGTCGATAAATTGATATATTTTGGAGAATTTTGTGGTTTATAAAAGTATCGGTGTTTTACGAGTAACCATTAGTAAATAACAAATCTTTAAGGCTAGGGTGGGGAGTAACCCTTCACTTCCATTCCTTCTCTATTCTTCACAACCTTTAAAAGATGATTTTCTACTTATTCTTCCGAGGTGATGAGCATGGCATTAGACGAATTGGAAGATGAAAGCAGGGATGAACAGGTATTCTCTACCGAGAAAGAAGAGGGCCTGCTGGGGGCGGTTGAGAGCACGCTTGCTGCCTTTGCCGAGCGGTATTCCCTGCAGCGGCAGGACAGCTCTCCCTTGACCAAGAAGTATCATTACCGTAATGGTTCACCAACCCGCTATGCCCAACTGGAAGTTTTTCCGCTGGCAAAAGGAAACGGGCTGATGATTAAAGGAGCACTCTATCTTTCCTCAAATTCCCCACCGCGACCAATACCAAGCCGCATCGAAAGCAGCGATACCTTAGAGCGAGGGCTGGAAGAGATGTTTAGGAAGTTGCATCGGGAATATGTAAGCGTAATCTGAGTTCATTCCATAATATTTATAAGCTCTTTTAAAGCAGTACATATTATGGACCTAGAAACTGTTCTGAAAGAGATTGTTGCACAGAGAACTGAATTTTTTCAAAGCGGTGATGCACAACAAAGAGAGCGGGCTTTGCAATTAGCATCACAGGCGCATGAATATGCCCCAAATGATCCACGCACCAATTATGAATTGGGATGGTCCTATCGCGTACTTGGTAAATTTCTCGATGCTCTGCCTTTATTCGAGCAGGCTGCCTATCTTGATTCTCGCAATGCGAATTACCAGATGGAGTATGCCCGCATTCAATTTGTTGCCAGCCGTCAGGTTGACGATCATATGATTCAGGAAGAGTGGAGAAGAGGGGCAGAGAGAGCACTCAAAGAAGCAATAAAACTAGAACCAAATGAAGGACGATTTTATCATTTATTGGGGCAGTTGTATGAAGAAGAATTCAGAACACTGTGGGCCATTGATAATTATGAGATAGCACAGCGTACATTAGCGTCTATTCCAGAAACACAATTAACTCAGATGCAGAGATTCTATCGTGATGATGCTCCTCAGGCGATAGAACGATGTCGTTCTCGTCTTCCCTATATATGGGTGCCAACTGGTGATGGGGGAGTTCACAGTTGTGGGATAATGGTGTGATTAATTAGACTTCATCTACCCGCCAATGCGGGTTGACTTCCATATCTCCATAAGTATCTTTTCTCAGGAAGCCTTCCCAGGCGATCATG
>Ga0209211_10005059_pt1 | contig 19968 bp, 14 predicted proteins | sample RifGroA2_FD_183992 | JGI IMG/M metagenome (GOLD analysis project Ga0209211, IMG submission 183992) | Groundwater microbial communities from Rifle, Colorado, USA - Groundwater A2 (SPAdes) (version 2) | ecosystem: Environmental > Aquatic > Deep subsurface > Groundwater | place: Rifle, Colorado...
ATCCCACCGCTTCGGCAATCTTGCGCAAGCTCATGCCGTGTTTCCTCAATATTTCAATTTCCACATACACCTCGTCTGTGATCATGGCCGCTTTCAAAATCGGCCATCTTCTCAAATCGGTGTATCAGTTTTCAATCGGCGCTCTGTATCAATTTACATCCGGCAGTGACAGCAGTGCCAGAAACGCAGCTGGACGTGAGCCAACATCTGCTCAATAGCTTGCTCGGTGATGATGATCCGCTGCTTCGGCGTAACTCGGAGCACAAGCTTCACTTGGCCTCCCGGCAACGCTTGCACGGGCGACCAAATACGCGTTGCGAGGCCTCGCTGAGGGTAACGCGCTTAGCCTCTTCCCGCCATGAGGTAGTGCGCAAGCCTTGCTCACGCGCGACCGTGCCGTCACCGACCCAATACCTGTACGACGGGCCGGCGTCAGCCATCGAGCTCAACAAGTGTTCCGCTGCCATCAGCCCCGTTCGTCTGGACTGCAGGGCGCCGTAGGGTACGAACACGCTAGAGCATCCGGTCAGGTTCTTGGATACCGCTTGGTTGGGTTCGAGAAATGCCGTGCGAGCGGCTAGAGATACTGCACCCTCGTCATCTCGGTACAAGCAGTCTATGCACCCTGGGCCTTCAGTAAAGAACACGACGGAATGCCCACCGAGGTCCAGTGGCTCAAGCCATGTAAAGGCCATCGGAAGCCGCTTGCCTGCCGTTTTTCGAATCGCACGAGCAAACCAACGCTCTAGGCTGGGTAGCCCGAACGCAAACACAATCCCGTCGACATCAGCGAAGTTCGCGGTCTTGAGCCACTCTTGGGCCCAGTCGGCTACCGCCTGGACCTTGACCCCAGGGTAGCGTCGCTCAAGCTGAAATTTGAGCCCGAAGACCTTGTGCAACTCCACAAGACTGGGGTCGATGATGTGGCGGAATACGTTGTCCTCGCTGTACACGTCGCCGTCGACCAGCGTCAAGCGTCCAACGCCAGTCGCTGCGAGTGCGTCGGCAAGTACCGCGCCGACAGAACCGCAACCGAGCACAACGATGTGCTTGTCAAGCAGGCGTAGCGAGGCTCCTCCGCGTTCCCGCATGTACGTCGGAGTGAAGCGGCGAACAGTCAGCGGCGTGATTAGTACCTTGGTGGCGACAGATCCATTCTTGGCGGTGAACGAGACACCAACAAGCGACCGCCCGCCCGCAGCTCGCGGAACCGACAATAGAAGCGCAAGTCTCTTCGGGCCGTTCTTAGACGGGCCAACCAGCTGCTCCCATAGTTCCGTTTGGTCCAGAGACATCCGCTGCCGAACGGCGTCAAGGAACTCAGGGTCGAGCCGATTCGGCGCAAGAGGTGGAGGAATGGGCTCTGATAGGTCCATGTACAGGGCGCGGTGGGCATCCAGTCCCTTCGTGTCGAATGACAGGAGCGCCTTACCATCTCGCTCCGTGAAATACCACTGCGTATCCCTCTTCCCAGTCTTGATGAACGCCCGGATGAGCCTGTCCCTGCCGTCTACCTCAACCGTTGACCTCGCTCGAACTGAACCAGGCAGCCCTAACCAATACCCCTCGAGTTCGTTGTAGAACTCAACGGAGTTTGCGGCATCGTCGGCAGACCACTTTTCCAACAGGTCAAACGCCGCCAGCACGGTGAAGGCGACAATTTCTTCATGGCGTTCCGGGTCAAGCGACAAGCCTTGGTTGTCACTGACACAGACAGTGCCCTGATAGCCAACATGCGCGAGAAGCCGGCCCGGCGTTCGAAGTTCAATGCTCGGCAGCCTTGTCAGGGCATCGCTTTCACAGTAAACATCCAGTTCCCAAGACGTCTGCTGGCCGGTGACCGAAACACCCAGCCAGTCCTTGTGCTGGCCGGGCAACCGCGCGACCGCAAGGCCGCGCGCCAAGCAGGCCTGTTCAACTGCCGCGAAGCACTTGTCGACGGTGGTCGGCTCCGCAATTGGCGAAGCAATCAAGCCGAGTTCCCGGTGCTGATGACGGAGGCAACGGCAGCCTTGGCCGTCTGCGACTTCTCGGGCACCTTGAAGTCACCTCCGAACTGTTTATTCAACAGCTTGCACGCATCCTCGGGCAAGTCTTCATCGTAGGCATCACCTAACGCGTCGCGCAGGGCTTCCAGCTTCTCCTGGAAGGTCTCCATCTGCAGTTTGGTCATACCATCCATGAGGTCGGAGTACGGAGAGACGGGCAAGTCAACACGAAGACGCTTGTGGTAACCCTCGGAGGTGGTCGCACCCACGAAGTGGTTCAGGATGCTGTTGACCCAATCCAGCAGCGCCCGCAAATCGGCAGGTTTGCCTGATGTCTCGAACTTTGGCGTGAACCACATCTTGGCTGCGACCGTCAGAGCGATGCTTAGGGGAGCGCCGCCATTGCGGAACTGGATGTCACGCCAGCGCTTGATGTACCGGATACAGCGTCGATACTGCGCAAGATCCTTGGTCTCCGAGAACGCCTCACAAATGATTTTTGTCAGCTTTTGAGGATCGGATACTTCCCACACTCTGTGCTCGGCAGCTGAGTTTTCCTTGCCCTTGGCGATGTCGAGCAAATCGTCGCCGCGCTTGGCGTAGATAGCCATATCGACGTGGTACTCCGGCGAGCCGTTGCGCATGTAGTTGACCGTGACGCAGGGGCGCCGAATCAGCAACGTGCGTCCATGCGTGCCCAGTGCGTCACGAACCTTCTTCTTGAGTGTGACCGGATCCGGATAGCGGTCCTTGGTGCAGTCGAACACCAAGCCAACATCGATGTCGTAGTTGTCATCTAGAGGCACGACACCGGTACTCATGGAGTAGCTGCCTTGGTTAAAAGGGGTAAAGGCAGGAACGTCGTCCGGCAGGCTGGCTTTCAACGCGTCAATAAGCATCTCTCGCTTCTCGCGAAGCTTCGCCTTCTCGTCGTCGTCATCCAACTTGATGGCGTCATGGAATTCTTCGAACTGCTTCTGCACTGCTGGCATGCGTCCTCCTGATTTGTCGTTATTCGGCCGAGTGAGGGCCGGACTGGCACCTCCAATATTATAAAATGGAGGCGCGACCGAAATTTTCAAGGCGCCCAACGATTAAAAATCCCCTTGGGACATCTGGTAGCGCCAGCGTCAGCAAACAGGCATATTGCTGACCTTATCCAGCAGTCTTCTAAACATCTGCTATGGCCGATTATGCAAAGCTCGCGATTATGTAAAGTTTTGGAGCTGATTACGCTGAGAGGCAGAAAGTAAGCGGCATTGCAGTGTTTGATGCAAATGTGAGCTGAACATAATTTCTGCCTTAGCCCGATGTGGCAACCCCACTTCAGCAGACCATTATGGCCCACACTACTACGCAAAGTGCCGTGTCAGATGCAAGTTAACCGGCTGAATGTCGCCTGACTCGCTGATCAACTCCTCCAAGACGCCTTGATTATGCAAAGCTCGGGATTCGCACCGGGCGCAGCCAAACAGCTCTTGGCGCGTGTTCCGGTTTGCCACTTTCCATAATCAATGACTTTGCATAATCGGCCTGAGCGGACTGTGGGAATTTTCTGAAGCGTCTGTCAGTTCGGGCTGTAGGGATGTCCGCTTTCAATATTTTGATCGTCACTTTCGACACATTGGTCGCTCAGTTGCTTCAGCTGAATATTTCAATAAACAAGCCTTGTAGATACGCATGTCACAGCGTCAATAACCTGACCAATACGGTCGGCCGCTTTCCCCGAAACCAAGAGTCCGAGTTCAAGGGAATACTGAAACGACCATTTGTTCATGTTGGCTGACCCGACATACGCCTTTGCATTGTCAGCAAGCACAACCTTCGCGTGAAAGGTTTCCATTCCGAAGGCATCCCCTTTATCTAGTCGGAAATTGAATGCTTCGACGCCGAGAGCGGACAATTGGCCAGTAATCGCCAGATACCCCGCAGGCAAGAGGCCATCCGCAGTAGCCCTTATGATGAGTTGCTTTCTCACAGATGGCCGGACGTGCTGGAACAGCGCAAGCAAAATCTCTCCCCCGACCTCATCAAGGAAGGGCGTCATCACAACAAAACGCTCAGACGCATTTTCGGCAATTGACGGTAGAACCTCGCGGGTATCGAGAAGACCCCAAGTACCCAGAAGCATGCCCTCTAGCGATTTCGCCAACTGGCTGGGGCTGAGTGGCTTGGTCAGGACGACATCAACTGTGTCAGCGTCTTGGTGGATTTCCGTGCGATAGACGTGGATTGCCTGAAGCATAGGCGCCAGTTCGGCCAGTATTGCGGCCTGGGCCACTCTCCAGTTCAGATCGCTTATTTGCTCGACCAACCCAAGGCCTTTTGCGGCCATCAAAAAACTCAGCGCTTCCCCGGTTCGTGCTTGGGCGATGCCAGACAAAGAGCAGATTCGACGAACATCCATCGTTCCAGAGAGCTGCCCGTCGGACACGGCACTACAAATCAGGCTGCCCGCTGCGCTGTGCGCAGACAGGACCTTCAACGCCTCATGTAGCTGTAGACGAAGCTGCCCCATTCACAATCTCCAAATAGCCCGGAATCTGCTGATCCTTGTGGGTAGTGTCCTCACGTGGAGCAACGCCGCCGCGCAGCACCGCTCTGGATAAGAGTCTGTTCTGCGCGATGCACGAAGTTTCAGGAATCATGATGCAATCAGGACAGGCGCCGCCTCCAAAATCACATAAGCTTCCTGAGTTACAACGATGCGTCGAAGGCTCCAGCAAGTGTGCCAGAAATCGGTTATTTTCGTTTCTCCATAGCGAGGATAGGTTACCCAAGTCCATGGTCGTGCCATTACGATAGATGACGAAAGATAAGTCGGCAGGAAAGATGTATTCACCAAGTGAGCCGAGATCAAGCCCGGAGAACTCGGCAACTGCCTTCATGAACAAATGTGCGTAGCTGTGTAGGAGCGTATAGACGTACCGATACGTGGCTGCATCTGCGGGGTGTAATTCGGAGAAATAGCGACCAAACGGCTCGGCATGTTCAAGAATCCGGCCCCCAAGTTTGACGTCATCCGTCGGAACCCAGGCAGGAAGGTCGCTAACCTCGATGGCACGTAGCCACTCGTAGACCTGCTCTGGCTTCAGGCTGACATAAATTGCTTCGTTCGCCTGCGTAACCACATAGATTGGACGTTTGTTGCTTCTCAACGGCTCGAACAAGCGAAGCCGGACGGGCACGTCTTGCCCGCGCTTTTCCATTACAGGAACTGCTGATACTCTGGAGTAGCCATGTGTGAATCTACATAGCTCGAACTCGCGGATTAGGCCGAATTCAGAAAATCCCAGCCGATGCATGAAATCGATTGTCTTGGCCTCCTGCGCGGCTTTAGCTTCGGCATTCTTTGGCGCCAAGTCCTGATCGAGGCGATAGAATCGCACAAAGGGTGCGCGTAAACCCTCTTCGGCAGTCCGGCTGACCTTGCTACGCAGGAGCGCTTCATGCTCGACTGCCAACACGAAAGGATCATATCTGCTGGAAAAATCTGGTCTGCGTACCATCAATGTCCGCAGCCCTGCCGGTAATTCGCTTTTGACCGGAACCAGCGGTGGCTCTGAATGTAGCCAGCGCTGGACGAGCTTTCTTTGCTCGGCCTCCATCGCTGCAATTGCCCCAGTGTCGTTCATTCCCTTGGCAAGGCCAAGCATCTTCTCAAATGTTTCGTAACTCTCCCATTCCTGGTCATGCCCTCCACGGAAGAGGATTTCTTTCATTTCGTCCTGTGTCGGAAGAGTGCCACCAAAACCATACTTTTTGGCAATAAAGTTTTTGAGTTCGGATTCGTTACCTTCCATGAGTAAGGTCATCAAACCTTGGTCACGTTCTGAGAACACGACGAACTGTTCGGCCTGCGCATAGAATGCGGACGATGCGCGATATGAAATGGGTTCCATACGTCGCTCGCCAACACGCTTGCCGCCGTTCTCGCGGAAAACTTCTGTCGTGAAGGGATCATTCTGTAGCCAGCTTGCCCGTTCACGGTGTCCGCAAGAAGCGCACTCGAAGCCCCATTCACCGATTCTGGGTGACTCGGTGTGCAACAGGAAATGCCTGCTACCGCACATGGCGCAGCCTTCGCCAAACAAGCGCTTCTCGTTTTCCTTGCTACTCCATTCAAACATGCCCGGCGTGGCTGGCTGCCATTCGCCGGACCAATGCACGAATATCACATCAAGTTGCCGCCATTGGCACTTGCCTTTTTTCTTCGGGTTCGGACAGTGGCCAGATTGAAACGTACTGAAATCCTTCGATACATCTGAGACTGCCTCATAGGCTCTGAACATTCCGCATGTATTGCACACAAAAGTTAGTGGCGCTGGCGCATAGCCCATGCGAAGCGGATTCAAGAACTCTACGCGGTCTCCACCCAACGGATTTAGCGTTGTGTCCCTGAGCAGCATGTCGTCAATACACTGCCTCGCGGCAATTGGTCTAGCTGCGCTATTCAAGGCATATGCGCGCATAAACCAACTTTGCCAAACCTCACGCAGGCGAATCATAATTTGCTCGCGTGTCTGGTCACTGATAGGTGCTTTGTCAGGCGTATCCGATTGGTCTGGAAGGGAAATACATGAACCCAAACCGCCTTCGAATGTGAAAAACGAGCCTGGTGCATAAGCCGACGCAAGTTGGTTACGTGACCGACTCATGGTAGGCGCCTTCAACTGCTTATCGTCCTCGTCAGAGAAATAACTACCGTTTGCCATATTAGGCCTCTTCGTCATCAGTTTCGGCGACCCCGTGGCGTACGAGATCCATCACATTGAGTACCTCCACCGGTTTTTGGCGCCGACCATTGGAGTCTTTAAACGACATCTGTATCAGTCCACCTTGATCCACGTCTCGAAGGGACGTCATTGGTTTGCGCATTGGGTCGCTTTGCGCTTTGAAATAGGCGTCAAGAGGGCCGTTCCCATACAGCTTGCTGCTGGCCCACGTACTCAGAAACTCGCGCGTCGTATCATCAATCATCTTTCGATAGTGGTCGGCACCTTCAGGACAATAACCATCTCTTAATCCAATCGCGAGTTCGATAAACAATGTGATTTCATTAACGAAGGCTGTGCCGCGCTCGTTGAACTCTTTAGTGATATTCGGGATGTACGTAAAATCCGGGACAGACTTTTTCTTGTCTTCATCCAGCTCAATCAACTTGCGGCTCGGTACGACACCGGTAAGGAAGGCTTGAAACAGGCTCGGGAACACGCGCTCCACCGCCTTTTCTGCCCAACGGTCAATTGCCGCAGGCTGAACCATGCGCTCCAGAAAACGGTGGAAGATGTCGAAAACTTCGACGATATAGCGATCCCGTCGCCGCTGAGGAGTCGGTACAAGGACGATAAAGCCGATGTGAGTGCGGCCAACACGAGACGATGCCTGAATGTACTCGGCAATATCGGATGGCATACCGGCGAAGAACATAGAGTTGAACTCTTCAACGTCAACGCCGTGTGAAATGGCAGAAGTGGCGATGACCGACCGCAGTACTTTCGAAAGTGGCGTGAAGGGCTGTCCCGGTGCATCACGCTCCTGCGCCAAGCGAACAACCTCTTGAATCTCTCCTTGTTCAACGGAGCCTGTGATGAGTCGAGTATCGAGGTTATCCAGGCCAATGCCCGCGTTGAGATGTTTCTTGCGGGTTTCCTCGACCTCGGCGGCCATAATCTGGTCGCCGCCTTTTTTGTTCGTGACATACGTTAGGGCAATGCGATGCAGGTCAATGACCGTCGCCAGCTCGCTAGTGCTCGCAGTTGCCAGTACGTTTCTGTGCAGCCCTTGAAGCGGCCCAGGACTGATGCAATCAACGAGACTATTTCGAATCAGCGCAATCTCTGTATCGCTCCCCTTTACCAGCCCATCGAACAAGCGGCTGATGCAGAGATGGAAGCTGGACAAAATTGCAACGCTAGTCGCGGTGTGCGGCTTGCCATTTGTCATAAAGGCACAATAGATGCGTGCTTGCCGCGCTCTTTGTTCTGGTTCTGCCAATTTCAACCGTTCGACCTCTGAAGAATCCGGCTCTTCCGGAGCCGCGTAGAACGATTCATAGAGTGATGGGCCTGGATGTGGAAACTGAGATGCGGGAATCTCGCGCTGATACAGGTGCTCGAGTTGGCGTTCTGGCTCGGAGACCGTTGCTGATGCGGCGACGACCTTGGCACGACGGCGTCTGCCCGTTTCATCCTTGGCGACGATGTCGGTCAACGAGCGTGACAGGTGCGCAAAAATCGCATCGAGCGTTGACTCGAACAACCCGGCAAAGGTGCCAAGAGACTCATCAAGTAGATGTGCCTCGTCCTGGATTAGAAGGCTAGGGAACGGATCGAGAAAAAGTTTTTCGCCTGAGGGGTAGGCTGGATAAAGTGTTTCGCAGCCACATGCAATCGGCCCCCGTTCTAAATCCTTGGCGGATGGAATTCGCAAGCGCCTAGTGGCGGTGTCTCGCCACGGGGCAGTGCCCAGCATCCCGTATACCCGGCGAATGGTTCCAGCGGAGTGTCCGATCAGTGCGAGTTTATCGACTGTGCCCAGCAACACGGATGGTGCTAAATCATAAATGTCTTCATCGCAAATCAGGAACGGCAGGGGCTTCCAAGCCCCTTCATTGCTAGCACAATTGATGCTGGTACAAACGTGTGCGAGGGTTCCGCCCAGCTTGGGGAAAAGACGCAGTGCTGTAGGGGTGTCGCAGAAGGGGCAACGGGGTATCTTATTCCAGGCGCGCACTGCGGCAGCGTACTTGAGGTCATTCTCTCGCAGTTTTAATTCCGAGGTGGTGTCCGTCGCAACGCTGTCAATTTCCTTGATGCTCGAAACGCCCTTGGCATTAAGTCGGTTTGGCGAACCCCCGCTGCCGACCCAGAAACCGATAGCAAAGGCGTCCCCGCCGTAGCTGTGCGTGCGGCGCACTAATTCCGCTTGCGCCAACACGCGGGCACAACGCTGGGCTTGCTGAATCGTTAGCAACCGGAGCGGATACCGCAGCATTGCAGTGACACCAGTTCGTTTTCCCCGCAAGCGATCCAACATCAGATTGAATACCAGCAATCCGAAGAACGCTTCTGATTTTCCGCCGCCGGTCGCGAAATAAAGCAGGGTCACCGAGTCGTCACGTGCTGCATCATAGTGATGTTTGAGTTCAGGTATTCGGGACGCAAGGGCTGGAATATTGGCGATAATGAAAGCTAGTTGGAATAAACGCCATTCACCATTGTCACTGCCAAATCGGGCCTTCATGAAATTGGCCATGGCTTCGTTCATGCCTAGCCAGGCTTCGAAGACGCACGCCAATGGGTTGGACTGCGGACCGCGCGCAGACCAAACGGCCTTGGACTCTTGCAGAATAGCGAGTCCTGCAGAGATAGAGGCCAATTCGTTGCCCCACTTCTGCATGTCCTCGTTGAACTTGCTTGTCTCGCGTTCGATGCCGGCGGCATCTGATGTATCCAGCCCGTCTGCCGGATTGACCCTTCGGGGCTGCTCATCCAACCATTGCCTCATTTCTTCGGCAATCGGTAATACTCCATCCAGACCTTCTGGTGCGCTGAGCTTGCGCACTCCGCACAAAATGGAATTGCTGGCGCTAGGCACAATCCGTGGTTGAACGAAACGCGGAGTCCAGGTCGTCCTCAAAGAAATGCTTGTCGAAGTGCGGTTCGTGACCTCAACGCCGCCGTTGTGTCCCATTGCCGGATATTGGAGGTAACGGTTATAGCGATAGGACGGTTGAACTCGCTCAAGCCTCAAAAACCTGTGCAGTGTAGGCGCAAGGGTTGCCGTTATGCTCACCAAAAACACGGCTGGTTCAGTTTCATCCTTGTGCTGGTGAGGTTCCTTACTCTTGTTCTCCAGAGCGAGCAACATATTGGCTTTTTTGGAGTCGAGCCAATCCGGCGCAAGCTCCAAATCCCACCCAAGCTCGATACTGGGTAACGCGATGGGATTGGAGGACTTACGCGCATGCTCCAGAAACTCAGGCCACTTTTTGTACTGGCTGGGGCGAATCTTGAGTTGCCCCCTATATCCCCAAAGTTTCCCACCATGGTCAGGGTCGGCGCTATTCGCCCAAGTAGCCAGGAATTCGGCAATCGCCTTGTTCATCAATGCGGCGTGAGCTACCGCAGCCTGTTCAATTGCAGAGCCGCCCTTGCTTGGGTCGAGGCGCAGTTCCGGCAACGGAATATCCAGTCGTAACCACTTATGGGGAACTGCCAGCAGTTCGAAGTGTTCATCCTGAATTGTCAGTTCAGATGCGCCTGCCTTGACCGCGAGTCCTTCTTGTACTTCTTCCGCTTGTTCCCCCTCTTCTGTGACCTCTCGTGGTTCTTCGCTATCTAGTGTTACTAGGTTCTTGGGAATCCCCTTGGTCTTGTATATTTCCTCTCGTATCTCTTCGCGAATTCGACGCCATTCAGGATGTTTGAACTTCGAGGTATAAGTGCCTTTGATCTTTTCCCATTCTTGGTCTTCGCGCGCCTTCCTCATCTCCTTTAATTCGTCCGCAACGTCCCGTTTCAGTCTGAATGTTGGGTGACAGTTGGTTCGACTGAGGTCCTCTTCCTTGGGAAGAACGCGAACATATACTGACGCCTGTGGTTGAACCGAAATCTCGGATGCCACACCAGAGGCAACCTGAACCTGCAGACCGTGAGAAGAAATCCAGATAGGCGAAGTTACTTCGTCGCCGCCTTCTGCTTTCAGTTCTGGCAAGAGAAAGGCAGAGTTGAGTAGGGTTCTGGGGCGCGCGCCGAACAAATATTTTCCGAACTCGCCCGCCCCGCTAACCTGAGCATGCGTCATGTTGATGAGCGCATCGACAATTGCTTCCTTAACCGTTGTCGAAATTTGCGACGGATTCGAACGAAGGATGGGACTAAGCATCAGTGCTTCTCCCTGATGGTGGTGTTACGTTCTCAACAACGACTATGCTCTCGCGTGCTTTTTGAAACAATATTTTCAATGTTTGCAGCGAAACTTTTGAGTGAAGCATCGCGGCCTCAGGCTGCAACAGCATGTAGGAATACAGGTCGGATACATGACGCCCATCCAATCGCCTTGCGTTGCGAATGGCCATGATGACCCGTTGCCAGTAGTAAGCAGTCTGTAGGCTATTAAAGCCCAGTGTTTCGGCGAACGCTACGAAATGTGCTTCCCTCATCGGCGCCCGTGGCTTAAGTTGGTCGAAAGGGGTGTCGGCTGAATCACCAAGGCTGACCCAGTATCGGACGGCCTGCTCGCCAGGGAATTCGTCAGCCAATTTCTCGTTGTTCTCCAATATTACCATCCGCAACTGACGAACCTGTTCTGCGAGTTTCATGCCTTGGAAAAGACGGTTCAAACTTTTGATCACCTCTTCGTGGTAATCGCGTAGCGCAGCTTCAAAGGTCTTGTCATGTTCAATTGGAACGCCAGCCTCCTTGAGTACAGCCTCAACTAGCTCACGTAAATCCGCTGACATCACAAATAGCTTATCGCCGGGCTGGAGCGAGGAAACTTCGCAGGTGCGAAACCCTCTATCTGTCGCGTCCCTGCTGGCAGGGTCGTACACGAAAACGTTGTGGGTGGGCTTCCAATAAAGCGTAGTGCCGCCCTCTAGGACAACGCTCCATGCTTCCGGGTCCAATGAGCCATCGGAGTTACTAACTTCTGACAAAAGTTCCGTGCGGAAAGTCGGTAGGACAAAGTCGTCCAGAAACATCGTTTGGTCGTCTGGCAGGCTACTGAGCTGCCGCAGAAATGATTCCATTCGAGGTTTCAGCACCTTGAATTCAGCAAAATTCTCATCCAACGGCTTGAGCATGCCGCGCAAGAACTGCCCAGACCTCTGCGTCATCAACACAATGGTATGCTTGGGCACCCGATTGTCGGTCATGGTCAGGCGTAGACCTTCTTCGTCGAGCCCAACAAAAATGAGTTGGGCGCCATCGAGATATGTCAGTTGTTCTTCCAATTGAGAGGACGAGGTAAAAATGACCCTGTCCGAGATTTGTTCAAATCTGCCACCGTCTGGATAATCAAACTGGGTGAGAAAGCGCTCTGCAAGGCGGCGGTAAATTGCGCTTGTGAAGACGATTACGGTGCGGTGCCTGCTAGATTGGGCATTTTGTTCCACCAGCTTAGCTAATCGCAAGGCTAGCGGCGTTGCCGTGTGATAGTTTTCATAGAGCTTTGTGCCTAAAGCAAGGCATTCCTGAATGGCGGCGCGTTCTGCTCCCGCGTCGTCGCTTCGCTCAAATTCGCGCAACGTAGCGTGATACGTGGCCCAACTGTAGATGCGTCTGGCATGTTCAGATACAGCAGATTGCGTGAGCCACTCAACCAGAGTAGAGATGCCGCATGGCAGCGCGGCCAAGCGTGAGAGGTAACTTGCGGCTTCATATACCGGTCGGCCAGTGTCACGGCCATTTGGCAGGCGACCGGCAATTCGATAAAGGCGGTTGATAACGCGGGCCGCCTCGGTATCAACAATTTCGAGTTTGAATTCTCGAGGTACAGGAACCGGCAGTTCTGTCACCCCCGGAGGAAGTAGCCCATCCTCTTTAACGCCGTTGCAGACACCCGTTATCCAATAGTCCCTCCGGCTATTTTGATGCAGACTATTCGTTCGTTGCGCGCTATGCTCGGTAAGCTTATGGCGAATTTGGAAAGCCGCATTCGGATCATCAGTAACAATCAAAATACCTGGACCACCTGTACCAAACGCGTCATCAATCTCCATGCAAACATGGCTAATTAGATTAACCCATCCTCTGGTAGATAGCCGAACAGGCCGGGTAGCGTTTACAAGAACGACTTCTGGTAATCCAATTTTCTTTAGCGCATGGAGCGCGGCACGGCGCTCTTCCTTTGACATGCGAGTATCTAGCGCAAACAGCGCGTCAGGAGCAGTTTTTGGAGCACCTAAAATGTCGCAATTTGAGCGCAGGGCGGCCTTGTGCGCGCGTTTAAGTTTTGCTCCGATGTGTTCGAGTAGATGTTCAGAGCAAGACTCCCATCCTTTGAACCCTTGCCCAGCAAAAAAATGAGGAATGAGTTCGCTCATCGTCGGGTTAAAGGCTTCACTAACCGTCGGTTTAAGGCTGGCCAAAGAAAAAAGAAAGCTATCTTTTTCTTGTAGCTTTCGCATAAGGAAAGCGTTTTCTTCGCCCGGCATCTCGTTCAATCTCTGGGCATGGATACATAGCGCTTCACGATTCAGATACAGGTGGTTCAATGGGTGAAACGCATTTGTTTTGGCCGGAAACGCCAGCCCCCGAATTCCCTGCTTATCGCCAATTGCCCAGCGCTCAAGGGTTGCCAAGACATGAACGATGGCCAATGATCGTGGGGCCGCAGGCCAAACTAATGCCACATGCTTTGTTTTGTTTCTGGCCGCTTCCAGATACAAATCCACAAGCCCGGTTAGACCGGGCGAGGGCGTGCTGGGTACTGATTCATCCTCTCGATACACTGGCACACTTGCTTGGCCATAGTGCTCCACGGGTGGTGCTGGGGGCTGCGATTGGAGGGGGTGGGGAATGTCGGCAGGTGTTTCTTTCGCAGTAATTAATTTCTTAATGGGCTTGGTGCGTTCCCTATGAAATTTCCGAGCAAGCTCCTCGCGTTTTTCGAGTGCTTGCTGGCGTTTCTCTAAGAGAGTTGGCAACCCCATAATTCTGATGAAATATGTTTGATATTCGCCTTGTATGGCACAGTCTAACAGGCTTCTTCCGTGAACGCCGCGATGACTGCAGCATCCATGCTTAAGCCTTGCTCAAGAGCAGCTCGCAATCGGCTCGGCGCCGGAAGGGGGAGCTGCGATAACTCGAAGATGGAAACATTTGTTGCTCCTGAAATGCATCGAAAATATCGCTCGATGGGCAACGAACTAATTACCGCCATAAGAAGGTTCGGTGGGATTCCACAATCCTCGATGGCTTCAAGAATGACTGTATGATTTTCTCCGACAAAGCCGCCATGCTGTTCGAAAAGATTTGTCGGCACGACAGCCGCGACTAGCCGCCGTGGTTGATCGTTGGAAGTTACGCGCTGCAGAAGCACCGCTGGTCGCTTTATGACACTAGAGATGTTTAATCCGGATACTTCGATAAAAGCATGCTCTCCGTTGGCTTTGGTCTTACCCAAGAAATCAACTTCTCGGCCTTGTTGTATATCGCTCGACCACAACAGAGGAACCACATTCGATGACTTAGCTCGTTTTGCGTCTTTCATGGAAAGAAATGTTCGCCGTTTGTCCCGGTTCCATACGACGGCTCCGATTCTCGCGCGGTAGCCATAGTCGGCTAGACGATAGTGGCTGGTGCCAATGAAACGCAACATCTCTGCATCGCCCTCTGCTCGCGGAACCGGCCACGCACTGCCCGAGTTGGGTAGTATGCAAAGTCCCATTGACTTCAAGCTTCCGTCCCTTGAAACAACGGCCACTTGCGCGGTGGTTTCAGCGGCGTGTTCAGGTTGACGTTGCCGAAGCAGAGTTAGGGCGGTTTCCTGCTCAACATTGATGAAAACGCCAGACCTGTCGGCAACGATACCGATATGTAAAATCTCCGCGTTTTCCATCAGGAAGCCGCGAAGCTTCACAAATGATTGCCCGGACATGAAGCTTGTTGGCGTGACCAAGGCAGCAAGCCCCCTTGGTCTCAGGAGGCGCAGGCACAAGGCAATGAATAGTCCATACAGATTGGGTTGGGCCTCAATAACATTCGCAAAGCTCTCCCGATAAACAGAAACTTCATCGGCCACCATTTTACGGTAGGGTGGGTTGCAGACGACTACGTCAATGGTTCCGGCAAGTGTATCTATCTCCGTTAGAGAATTTGCTTGTGCGATATGAAATGCTGGTTCGAATTGAGCATCTGCAATTTCTTCGGCTAGTACCATGCGCAAGAAGTGGCGGGACATTCGGCACAGAACTTCATCGAGGTCTGTGCCAAAAAGTCGCTGCTCAACTTGGTCCAGAATCTGGCGAGAAGTAGCGCCATGAGCAAGCAGCGTCGAACGCATGCGTTGCGCAATAGGCGCAAGGAAAGCTGCTCCCCCGCATGCCGGATCAAAAAATGTATGCTCCGTAAAGGACACACCAGCTTGCTCAAGGTCGTCCAGGAGGCGTTTGGTTATCGAGGCCGGTGTAAAGAACATCGCCAGATTTTTTCGATATTCTGCGCCAGTCCAAATTGCATAAGCAGAGCTAAGCCAATAGGCTGAATCCAACATCGGAAATTCCAGAAGCCACGCAACGAAACTTTTCAATTTCGGCTCAGATGCTAGTTTCTTGGAAAATGCCAAGCCTGTGCAGCTCAAGCTTGGACACTGTGCCTTACTCCAAAGCGTAAGAACAGTCTCCGCAGCCATGCCAGCCCCATACCCGCCAACCTCAATGGCGCAGGACAGATCTATTACGTGTCGATGGAACTGTTGATTTTCTTTGCTGGTCATTCTGCTTGATAAGCCATTTTTATTATCCGTCTAGCCATACCATACACAAAATACCTTGAGATTCATATATGCCAAAATGTCTACATATTTCAGCCTAGTGATATTAACCTGACAGTTCGGTCTGAGATTTGATAAAGACTTGAAGTTCCGCTGTCACGCAGCGGATATAAGCATGGGTGGTGTTTGAACACCAGGGAGAGCACGAGTCCCAGTGGGCGGCAATTGAATCGATAGCCTCGAAGATAGGTTGTACGCCGGAGACCTTGCGTAAATGGGTGAGGCAAGCCGAGACGGATCAAGGTGTTCGAGGCGGTGCGTCCAGTTCGGATCGTGAGCGTCTCAAGCAGCTGGAACGAGAGAATCGCGAGCTCAAACGGGCCAATGAGATTCTGCGTAAGGCATCTGCTTATTTTGCCCAGGCGGAGCTCGACCGCCGACCGAGATGATGGTGGCGTTTATCGACGCGCACCGTGCCGAACATGGGGTCGAGCCGATCTGCAAGCAATTGCCGATTGCCCCATCGACGTATCACGAATGCAAGGCAAGAGAACGGGAGCCCGAGCGGATGCCGGCCCGAAGCAAGCGCGACCGGGCGTTGTGCATGGACATCCACCGCGTCTGGGAGGATAACTTCCTGGTTTACGGTGCTCGCAAGGTATGGCGGCAACTCAATCGTGAAGGGGTGATTGCTGCCCGCTGCACGGTCGAGCGGCTGATGAAGGATTTGGGGCTGCAAGGTGTCCGGCGCGGCAGGAAATGCCGGACGACCATCGCGGATGATGCATTGTTGCGGCCGGTTGACCGGGTTAACCGTCATTTCGTCGCCACGCGCCCGAACCAACTATGGGTGGCGGACATCACTTTCGTGGCAACCTGGGCCGGGTTCGTCTACGTTGCCTTTGTAACAGATGTTTTTGCCAGACGCATTGTGGGCTGGCGCGTGAGCAGATCACTGCATACGGACCTGGTGCTTGACGCGTTGGAGCAGGCACTTTGGTCACGCAAAAAGGTCGAGGGGCTGATCCATCACAGCGATCACGGTAGCCAATACCTGTCGATCCGCTATACGGAGCGCTTGGCCGAGGCCGGCATCGACGCCTCGGTGGGGAGCGTCGGTGATTCGTATGACAATGCGCTGGCCGAAACGATTAACGGTTTGTACAAGACCGAAGTCATCCGAAAACGAGGGCCTTGGCGCAACATCGATGCTGTCGAATATGCCACGCTGGAATGGGTGGATTGGTTCAACAACCGCAGGCTGCTGGAGCCTATAGGCAACATCCCGCCCGTGGAGTTTGAAATGGCGTACTATCGCCAAATGGAAGAGTCGGTTGAGGTTGCATGACTCAAACTAACGAGCCTCCGGAAAACCCGGGGCGATTCATTACAGAGGTTTTTTCTTGCATGGGGACTTGATTGCATCCCTGCGCAAAAAACGCCTCAACCATTTCAGCGAGTTTCACCATGCCATCGATCCACTCGGGCAGTTTGCCTGTCGCGCAAAGCGACCCAGCAAACCATGCGCCAAATGGTTCGGTGACTTCGTAGTGAAAAACACCCGGAAAATCTCGTTCTTCATTGTCGAAGATGGTGGCGATGATTGGCACATAGCTTGTCAAGGCTGCAACCAGTTCAATCTGCCCACCTTCCTCAGACTCTGCATAACGAGCTTGAGCACGCTCAAAATCAGCATGCTCTTTCATACCAATGGCCAGAAACGCAGCCGACATGGCAACCGTCGTGGATTTAGAATGATTGCACACTGTCGCCTCCCTCGATGATGGTTGCGCAGTAATCAACCGCCGCACAATCAGGCTCCCACGTATCGTAACGCGCTTTTTCTATGGCAATTCGTTCAGCCTCCTCCTGGCTGCTTGCCTCTACCTCATAGTCGCGACACATTGAAGTATCGCGAGTAACCGCTATTGTGTAATTCTTTGCTGTGCTCATTTCAAGTCTCCTTCCAAAAAAAGAAACCCTGGCGGACACTTCCCCAACGGGAATGGTTGCCCGTCAGGGTATAAACAAAAGCTAATGTGCCTCTGTGTTGATGTCGCCGCACTCGCTACAACAGCATCCTGGCTCGGCTTCTTTGTCCTCGATCATGTCGATCAGGTCGGATACCGAATCAGGGTTGCCTGTAAAATACAGCGTGCCGTTTGACCATTTAAAGCAGTCATCTGGCGCATCTGCGTCAGCACCGGCTTCTGCGATATTCTTGAGTGTGACGACGCTCATGCCCCTGGTTTCGACGTTGTAATCCGCGTACTTTGGATGCGCCTCGAACCAGAAATCATCACCCCACACCCGAAGAGAGCTTCCATGAATGCGAAGATCCTCCTCGTTACCCCATCGCTCAGGTGCTTCCGCCACAGCGACCGACTCAAGGCTGTTGTCAAAACAGACTCGACTCAGCCGCACAAGACGTTCAATGAACGCATGATCGACCGTGATTTCGGCGTAAGACGGTCCCTCGCCGAACTCGCTGGCCGCAAAGGCATCAACAATGAGTCTGAAGGGGTTCATGCTGCACCCCCTTTCGAGACATTGGTTCCGGCTTTGAGTATCTTGTCGGCGACTGAGAAAACCCGTGACGCGCTTTTCTTGCTGAATTCATCGGATCGCTCCTTTGAACCCAGCCAGCCCTGGATGTAGTCACGACTTTCTTCAAGCCCCGGTAATCCAAGTGTCGCGCAGCACAGATAGGCCACCGCTTCAGCTTCGGCCTCCTTGATGTCTTTCTGCATCAAATCGCCGTCTGCCATCTGCGCCTCTTTCGAGTGCATCAGGCAGTGAGCGATTTCGTGGAACAATGTCTTCCACGGCATCGCCGCAAGCGGGTTGATCGCCAAGCGCTTCTCGTTCGGGACAGCGTACCCTTGGGCATTGCCATCCGTCAGATCAAAACGCCCCTCCGTGACCCCTAAACCGGACAAAGCTTGCGCCTTATTCCATTCGGGAATCGCCACCTCGTTGGTGTAGTCCGCTCCATCTGTCTGGTCTAAAGAAAACCAGTTGTTTTTCAGCACAAAAATCGTGCGTCCTGAACTTCTGACTTCCTTGTCGTTGTCATTGGATCCAGCACCGTTTTCAACCTCATCATTGGACTTGGTTTTGACGGTCACGGGCATGACCAACGCTATTGCCTTCTCGCCCTTTTTCACGCACCGCCCCAATTGCTTCCATTTGTTGAAGGAGGCGATCGGAGACAGTGGCAGCCCCTTGACGGTTAATTGCATAGCGGCGAGGATGGCATTGCCGAGGCTGTAATCGTGGAATACCGAATACGCCTCAGAAACTTTTCCAGGGCACGAAAGTGCATCCGAAAACAATTTGCCCCAGTTGGCGCGATTTGATTTTTCTTGCATGGTGTTCTCCTTTTCATGAAAAAAAGCGGAGACACCATGCCCCTTGCGGGGAAGTGTCCCCGCGTGGGTTGAATTTGCCGGATTAACCGACGAATTGCTTATTACTTATTTCAAGATGCGCGGCAGCATTCAATCCGCTTCACTGTCCTGGGAATCATTACGACCTCTTCGACAACCTTGCAGTTGTCGATGATTTCGATGAATGCGCTCCGAATATCGTCGCAGGCACGGTCGAACCGGCATACCAGTTCAACTTTGTCGCGCAGCCCGGACACCGGCATATCCATCAGGTCGCCGGCATCCATATCGATGCCTCTGCCAGTAATGCGATGCCAGCGGAGCGGGTGCGCCAGGTTGACGCGCTCCGCCTTTCCGCAACGGCCGCACTGACCAACATCGCCGCTGACCGGCTGCCAGTTCAATTGCCCGCAAACACGGCACCGGCTCCTGTATCCCGGGTCGTAATACTCGCCCCGGTACAGAACCAGGTAGCCGCCTGAACGGCCATTGCTACCGATCGTGTAGCGACCGTCCATCTCCGACGTAAAGTCGTCGATGACGAACTGAAGCTCATCCCAGTAGTCAATGTTGAGGAAGTCGTATGCCCGACTGGCCTGCTCGCGCGTCAGTCCAAGATATGGAATCTTGACCCTGTTCGCGTAGCTTGTTATCCGGTTCCACGAGTTCATCGTGTGATACCGGAAATGGCCTTGCAGAAAGCCGGTCATTGCCTTTTTGCTACGCCTGTCCAACGTCTTTTCAAAAAACATTTTGTGCCTCCTTTTTAATAACAAAAAAGGGGACACCTTCCCTGACGGGGATTGTGTCCCCGCCAGGGTTTTTATGACGATTGCTCGCCTTGCTCTTTTGCTTCTCTATGACGGTTGCCCGTCCCTGCTTGTTTTGATTGGCCAGTCACCAATATCAGCTCAAGGCATAGCCTTGAGGATGAATTCTCTTTTTATGGCGCACTCGTCGAATGCGCCATAAAAAGCCACCCCTTGCCAGGGGTGGGTGAGCTTCAGGCTATTTCCTCTGTTTCATCAACAGCGGTGTTTTCGCCCTTGCTCAAGTCGAGCTCGGCTTCGATTTCTCGTTGCCGTTGTTTCAACCACTCCAACCGCGCGGCCTTGTCAAACGGCTTTGCGGCTTCGGCCTGAATGTCAGCC
>Ga0209211_10005060_pt1 | contig 19965 bp, 26 predicted proteins | sample RifGroA2_FD_183992 | JGI IMG/M metagenome (GOLD analysis project Ga0209211, IMG submission 183992) | Groundwater microbial communities from Rifle, Colorado, USA - Groundwater A2 (SPAdes) (version 2) | ecosystem: Environmental > Aquatic > Deep subsurface > Groundwater | place: Rifle, Colorado...
ATGCTTTCGCGAGCTGATATGCTTTCTCGACAATGGTCGGCAAAATTTGCATGGTTCTCCCGACGTGTCGTCGGGAGAAAATTTTGCGACCCCTTAGTGAATTTTTTCGCTGGAAAAAATTCACGTGTCGAGAAAGTATATCAGCGAGCAATTTCTTTAACGCCTATGAAAATGCCGCCTCCCTCCACCTTGGGTGTGAGGGTGCTGACCAAAAGAATGCGAATATGACGGAGCTCGCGGGTAGCGCGGTTCATGAAGCGTACCATCCGAACTTGGACGTGGCGCAGGAGGAAGCTCCGGAAGTTTTGAGACCTTGATAAATGTTTTTAGCAAGCGCTCTATGTCGCGAACAGCATTTCGCTGGTCCGGCGTCGCAAAAGAAATCGCGCGTCCCGCAGCGCCCGCGCGGCCTGTTCTCCCAATACGATGAACATAGTCACCCGGATCGTCCGGTATATCGAAATTTATAACTAACTCGATTCCCACGACATCAATTCCGCGGGACGCAATGTCTGTTGCAACAAGCACGCGGTACACCCCACGCTTGAACCCTTCAAGGGCGTTCCGGCGCTGTCCGAGCGAACGGTTTGAATGGATTTCAGCCGCGGTATGCCCCATTCCCTGAACCGCACGCGTGATTTTTCGCGCGCCGTGCTTTGTCCGCGAAAACACGAGCACGGTCCCCCGATATTCTTCAAGAAGCTTTTTGAGAAGCGAGAGTTTGTCTTCTTTCTTTACTACAAAAAGTTCCTGCTCCACGCGCTCTGCCGCGGTCCCGGGCCGCGCTATCTCAACACGAAACGGCAATTTCATGTGTTCCGTTGCGATGCGAACAATATCGTCCGGCATTGTCGCGGAAAAAAGCATGGTCTGGCGATCTTTGGGAACCTTGTGAAGAATCTGTTTTATCTGCGGGGCAAATCCCATATCGAGCATCCGATCCGCTTCGTCAAGAACAAGGATTGAAACGCCGTTGAGAGAAAGCGTCTTTTGATTCAAGTGGTCGTTGATGCGCCCGGGCGTTCCGATAATGATATGGGGACGTCTCTGGATCGCGGACATCTGCGGACGCATTGACATCCCGCCGATTAAAAGCGCGGTTTTGAGTCCGAGCGAGCGTCCAACCCAATGAAGCATTTCCTCGACTTGAAGCGCCAACTCCCGCGTCGGAAGAATGATGAGACCTTGGGTTTTCGTCTGTCCGATCCTCTGAATCATGGGCACTCCAAACGCAAGGGTTTTGCCGGTTCCGGTCTGCGCAATCCCGATAATATCTTTTCCCTCAATTGCGACGGGAATCGCTTTTTCCTGAATGGGGGTTGGTGTCGTAAACTTCAAACTCGCGATAATATCAAGAAGCCGTGGGGCAATCCCAAGGCCCGTAAATGACGCGGAAGAATTTCGTTCAGACATCGTGATGCGTGGAGAGCCAGTCCATCAGCCGTTTTCGGTGCTTATCAATAGACCATTCATTGCCGTGTTTAAACAAAACCGGATGCGCGACCTGAAATTTTTTCAATAACTCAACTGAAGCGCGTGGAAATCCCAACGGAAGCATATTGTTGTACGTCTCCAAAAAAGACATAGACGTTGTCCGGATTTGATTGCGCTCGTATTCAAGATTCTTCGATTTCATGGTATGTCAAGCATACCACGGTTCCTCAAAAGAAGCAACCCGATCGTTATAGTTCAATAGCTTGGAATCACCTAAAGGCGGGACTATGGAAAAAAGAAGCGGCACGTGGTCATAGCGATCGCTTTGCGATCTCCCACATGCCGGTGTTGCATGAGCTCTAACTCTCGATGATGTACTTCATCGATGGATGCTGCTTCACAATCTTCATCACGTCGTCGAGCAACGCGAAGCTCTCGTCGTGGGTTGTGACAATCTCAAGAATGACCTTGACCTTCCTCTGCGGTTTCGGTGGCTCGGGTTGGAAAACCCGGCCGACCCACGGACTCCGCATAAGGCGGTCCTTGTAGTTTGCGAGCTCGACGAATTCGAACTCGGTGCCGAGGAGTTCCTCAAGCACCTCGCCGATCATCCGTCTTCCTTCTTCAGTTGGTGACTTGGTCGCCACCCAGTATATCTTTATCCCTTCCGCCTTCTTGTCTCGAAGAACTGGGACAAAGTCCTGGTCGGCGCTCACAAGAACGATCTCGGAGACATCCCCGGGCTTCAGCGTCTTGATCCGATCAATGATGAGCTTATCATCCTGTCCGTTTTCGGTTTCGATGATCGCGACCTCGAAGCCACGGGAGCGTATGGTCTTCACCCACGTACCCTCTGACGCCGCCTTCGAGATCGTGTAGAAGGGTTTGTTGAAAATATCCTTACAGGTACCAACCTCTTCCGTGAGAATCTGGTAGAGCGCCTTGAACTCGAACAGATTGATGCCGAGGCCTGGGCGCATCCGTGCAAGCGATGCACCGTCTACGAAGATGGCCTTTGTCATGTGTCCCTCCTTGACGGGATTTTGTTCCAAGAACAATATAACACAAATCTATATAAAAATCAAGATTTCCTAGAAAATCCCTCTTTTTTCAGAATCGCGCCCCGCACTCTCCCGCGCTACGGCGAAGACGTAACGGCGCGGAAACTATAATTCCCTTACCTCGAGCTTGGGCGGCGCGGTCGTTTCGATAACTTCGAATGTCGTGCGGCCGAGGAGCTCGCCCCGCTCGGTTCTGACCTCGACCCTCCATTTCCCCGGCGTTATTGCTTCTTTTTCGCTGTACCCGCGATACCCGGTGTCACGTCCTCCCTTCATGGTAAAACCAATAATGTTTCGCTCCACCCACGCGCCAGCCGCCTCGTCATAATACAGCCAGCGGTGGACAATTTTCGTGTTTATATCGGCAGGAGCGAAAACGGCGGAGAAAGCAATCGCTTTTGTTCCCCGCACCCAGCGAAATATCGGGTCCGTGCCGCTCCATGGCCGGTACCACGGCGCATCCTCATACTCGAGGCGATATTTCCCGTTGTCCAGACGTTCAAGCGAATGATAGATTTCGAGGTGTTTCAGCACAAGCGGAATCGGCGGAATGATGTTTGTGAAATAAAAAAGATTGAAGAGAAGATATACTCCACCGATCGCGCCCATAAGCCGGAAGCGATTCTCGCGAATTATTGCCGGAGCGACAAACGCGAGAATCGCCGCGAGGAATGCGATTGCGAGAATACTCGCGATCCCACTCAGAACAAAAATCCACGGCCCGATGTCTCGCAGTAAAACCGGTATCGCGATAATCGCATACGAAAAAAGCGCAACGAAGTAAATACCGATATGGAATATAAAACGCTTGTACCGCTCACGGAAAAATTCATTTCCAACGAGAATAAGAGCGAGAAAAACAAGAAACAGCCAGCTTCCCGCGAAACTTCCGCTCCGCACAAAAAGAACGGTAAAACCGCTGAAAAGCGCACCGAACGAAAACTGGATCGCCAAGGGATAAAACAGCACAAATCTTGCCATGAATTCCTCCCGAAGTCGTCCTTGCGCATACGCGTTTACAAGGACGATCCCCGACGCCGCGATGAGAAGGTGCCCGATAAGTATTACGTGATCAAATAAAAAATCAACGCGCGTAAACGTAATGCTGTCAAAGATAAAACCAATGACAAAAGCGACTGGCGCAAGCCGCCGTTCGTACCATTCCACAATTTTCTGCGATCTCGGAGAAATTGCTTCTACCATTTCTTTACTGCAAAAGCCCGGAGTACGTGCTCATGAGCGTCGGTATGACAAACGCCATCCCGATAAGCGGCAAAATAATCACCGCAACGGAAATTATCAGCGTCCACATAAACGCCCGGCGCGTTTTTTCGGTTGAGATGTATATCCTTTCAAGCAATTCTTTTTGTTCCGCTAATTGTTTTTGTATATCGTCCATACGTTTTAAATTAAATAGTAATTCCGACCATACAAATTATGCTTTGTATTTCTCTTTTGCGAGCGCGTTGAGAATCTTCTTTATTGCCTCGACGCTCGCATAATCGTGAATCGAAAAAGCTTTGACCGGAGATTTCAATTTCTGGAGGGCGCGAATTTTCTTTTTTAATTCTGCCGTACTCACCGTATCGCTCTTCCCCAAAAAGATATATTCTTTTTTGAGAAGAAGCGCCTTGTTATACGTGCCGAGTTCTTTTCGGACGACCGCGTAGTCCTCTGCCGGATCTACTGCCTCTGCGGAAATAATATGGAAAATGACTTTCGTGCGCTCGATATGGCGCAAAAATTTCATGCCAAGGCCCTTTCCCGCGGACGCGCCCTCAATGAGCCCGGGAATATCCGCAAGAATGAGCTCGTAATAAACTCCCAAATTCGGCTCGAGTGTTGTAAACGGATAATTCGCAACCCTGCTTTTTGCGTTTGTAAGCTCGTTTAACAAGCTCGATTTCCCGACATTTGGCAAGCCGATGATCCCGACATCCGCAATCAATTTCAATTCAAGCCGGAGCGTAAAATTTTCTCCGGGCGTTCCGTAATCAAAGCGTTTCGGCCGCTGATTCGTCGAAGAACGGAAATGAAAATTCCCTCTTCCTCCTCTGCCGCCTTTTGCAATGAGGGTGCGCTCGCCGATTGCGGTAATTTCCTGATCAGTGCCAGTCGTCAGATTGTGCACGACCGTTCCAACCGGAACCGGCAATAATAAATCCTCTCCGCTAACCCCGTCGCGAAATTGCCCGTGGCCGTTCTCGCCGTCATCTGCGGCAAACTCTTTTTTGAACCGGTACGCAGCAAGAATCCCGAGGTCAGACGACCCTTCGAAATACACGCTCCCTCCCCCTCCACCAGTTCCTCCCGCGGGGCCGTACTGATTCAAATTTTTATTGAATGCGACGGCGCCAGCGCCGCCATTCCCCGCCCGAACTTTTATGGTAATGTCGTCAATAAACATAATCGGTCTTAGTATTGTACTCCCTTAGCGCCGCCACATCATACCACGAAGAAACGTGCGGCGTCTGTCTATAGTTTGCGTCGACGAAGAAGTGCCGCATTAAACGCCACGATAACCGTGGATGCGCTCATAAATACCGCGGCAACCGCGGGCTCAAGGAGCACGCCCCGAGACGCCAGGACGCCCGCCGCAAGCGGTATCGCGACAATATTATACCCGGTTGCCCAGAAAAGATTCTGAATCATCTTTGCATACGTAAATTTCGAAAGGCGGATGATTTTTGCGATATCGCGAGGATCGTTTCGCACTAAGATAATTCCCGCAGATTCAATGGCAACATTAGTGCCCGCGCCAATCGCGATGCCGAGATCCGCCTGCGTCAAGGCGGGCGCGTCATTTACGCCGTCGCCCACCATCGCAACTCTTTGATTTTTTTTCTGCAGGAGTTTTACTTTTTCCGATTTTTCATGCGGCAGGACACGCGCAAAATACTCGTCAATGCCGAGCTCTCTTGCAACCCAACCCGCCACGTCCTCGGCGTCGCCAGTAATCATTGCGGTCGCGATACCCATGTCGCGAAGATTTTTAATCGCCTCGCGGGATTCTTCGCGGATTATATCAACAAGAGCGATTGCGCCGAGTGCTACCCCGTTTTTTATCACGATATTTATGGTTTTCCCTTGCCCGGCGAGCGCATCGGTTTCGGTTTTCATGGTGCCCGAAAGCACTGCACCACGATCTTGGGCAAGCGATACGCTACCGACAAGCACTTCCGAGCCGCTCACATCGCCTCTCACGCCTTTTCCGGGAATTCTTTGGAAATTTTTTGCCTCAAGAGTTTCGATGCCTTGTTTTTTTGTTTCCAGTACCATAGCGCGCGCGAGCGGATGCTCGGAATGGATATTTACGGACGCGGCATATTGAAGCACCGTACGTTCATCTCCGGCTGCAATCGGAATAATCCGATCAATTCCAAACTCCCCTTTGGTAAGCGTTCCGGTTTTATCAAAAAGTACAACGTCAATATTGCGCGCGGCCTCAAGCGCCATGCGCGAGCGCACAAGAAAACCGCTTCGCGCGGCTTTTGTCGTTGAGATCGAGGCAACAAGAGGAATCGCAAGGCCCAAGGCGTGAGGGCAGGCAATAACCAAAACCGCAACCAAGCGTTCAACGGCAAACACGATGCCAGCTTCGCTAAGCGACCACGCGACAAACGTCGCTGTTCCCGCAAAAACCGCGATACCGGTAAGATACAGCGCGGCTCGATCCGAAAGCATCTGCAGGCGCGACTTGGAGGCCTGGGCTTCGGCGACAAGGCGCATGACGCCCGCAAGAAACGTCTCGTCGCCGATTTTCGCCACCGCGATTGTGAGCGAGCCGTCGCCGTTTATCGTGCCCGCGATGACCGCGTACCCTACTTTTTTCGGCACGGGTTTTGATTCTCCGGTCGCGATTGATTCGTCTACATCAGATATTCCATCTTTGATAATTCCGTCCGCGGGGATTCTGCCGCCGGGCTTTACAATCACGAGGTCGCCTTTTTTGAGATCTGAGAGCGGAACCATTTCCGTTTTCCCGTTTCTCACCACCTCCGCCTGATCAGGCAGCAATTTCGAAAGTTCTTTCAAAGCGCCCTGCGCGCCCGATACCGCCCTCATCTCAAGCCAGTGCCCGAGAAGCATTATGGTAATCAAAGTCGCAAGCTCCCAATAGAGCGTTTTGTCGCCGCGCCCGTCGAGCGCGCGCGCAACAAACAATGTCACCGAAACGCTGTAAAAATACGCGACCGAAATCGCAAGCGCGATCAGGGTCATCATGCCCGGCAGTCGCGCTTTGAGCTCCCGATACGCAGAAACGATAAATATCCAGCCGCCGTAAAAAAAGATGATCGAGCTAAGAACAAATGGAAGATAGTCGGATCCTGCGAACGCGGGCGCCCGGTACTGAAGAAAGTTTTGGGCTATATCGGAATACGCGACAATCGGAATAGTCAAAAAAAGTGACGCCCAAAATTTTGCCTTGAAAATGTTCGTGCGGTGCCCCATATGTTTGTCGAAACCGTCTTTTGTTCCGTGCTCGTGTTCTTTGTTCTGCTTTTGGATATGCGCCTTTGCACTACCCGGAATCAATTGCATTCCGCATTCCGGGCACATGCCCGGCCTCGCGGAAACGATTTCTGGATGCATGGGGCAGGTATATACCGTCCGCGATGCATCGCTGTTGCTGCTTTGATGTGCATGGTCCATGTTATTCACGATTCCATATAAACAATCGCTCGGCAACTCCGCCGACATCTTTGATCTTTAGTTCCACGCCAAGCGCTGCGGGATTCGGCACATTAAATATGAGTATTCCTTCGCGGTGGTGGCCGCCGGGTCCGGGGCCTTCCCATGCAACCGGCTGCGAGACACCGCCCTTGTCATCAGTAATAGACGCGACTTGCATCGGATCAAAATCCAAACTTCCTGAATGCGTAGTGAAGATAACATTAAATTTCCATTTGCTTGCGGCCTGCCCAAACTCGATTGGCGTAATCTCAATCGTAACCGGCGGCTCTTCATCAATTTTCGTTTCCCATTGTTTTTGTTTGACCTCACCTGCCTGCTCTTCACTCTTTGCAAGCTCTTCTTGTCGATTAAAAACCATTACATAAACCAAAAACACCGCAGCCAAAAGAATACATATAGATAGTAGGTATTTCATAGTAATAAACGCCGAAATGCAAAAATCCTATACGCCATATATGCAATACCGCCGAGATTGAACAAAAGTCCGACCCAGAAAAGCTCGGTTTGATACTGGGCGACAAAGGTGACTACTCCCGCAACGCCGAGGATTGAAAGGAGATTCGCAAGGTAATGCGTACAGCAGGAAATCATTGCGGCAGTCGATGTCGTGCCTGTCACACCTAAAACCCTGCCGCTGCCTTGTCCACCCCGTATGAGTTCTTTCAGATAGAAATAGAGGCCTATTTGAATGCCAAAACCAAGCGACAAGCTCACGATAAAATACCAAAATAAGGCAAATTGATTTTGAGCAAACCCCCATCCGGACACGAACGAAAGCACTGCAAAATAAACTCCCAACAAGATTGCGCTTGCGAGTGCTCCGTAGAATACCGATGCTACACTAATGCGCTGCATCATTTTGCGCCGTAGGCCTCGGGACTTTTTTCAAACTGTTCTCTACAGTGCTCTGAGCAAAACGAGTATGTTTTACCGTTATACGCCTGCGTAATACCTCCACGCGCTTGCATGCCGCACACCGGATCGTCTAGAGATTCTTGCTGCAAACCCTCTTTTACTTTTTTGAAGAATGAATCAAACATATTATTTTTCTTATTTCTGTCAGAATCGGCTATGCCTTCATCAAACTCGAATTGTGCATCCAGACGTAGTACCACGCAAATGCCCACGCAAAGACAAACATATAGACGGCCCCCACGATCACGCTTCCCGGAGTAAGCCAGGTAAATCCCGGCAAGGTTTCGAAAAACGAATGGTGCAATTCGATTCCGCGCACAGAACGGATCGGAAGAAATCCTCCGATGAGGCATATACCGTATGCGGCTTCAGCGCCCAAAACGCACTTCCATCCGTATTTTTTAAGCGAAAGTATTTCCATATTTTTTGCTTCGTGATAAATTCCGCAACCCGAGCTGACGCGGACTCTATTAACCGATTAAATCTTTTTTCTTCTCCTCGAATTCTTTTTTGTCGATTTCACCTTTTGCGTAACGTTCTTTGAGAATATCAAGGGGCGACTTCTCGTTATCGCGCCCTCTTCGGGACTGACCTGCGAGCCACTTGATAAGCGCTACAATCCCGGCAATTATCAACGCCCACCACATAATCATAAAAATCCAGCCGAACCAGCCGAACGGCGTAAATCCAAAATTCATCATAGAGTTATCATACATTTGATTAAATCCGAAGGGAGACGACCACCCTCCCGTCATCATGTACGTCATGGGCATCCCGCCGTCGCTGCCTCCCGGGAATGCCGCAGAGGCATCACAACCGGAAAATCGCTTGCCCATCACAATATGTGTTTGTTCTTCCCATTCCTCGCCGTGCATCTGAATCATCATCGCGTTCATCGAGGCGTGCGAATCGCCCATCATAACCCCCATAAAGTATTCGCCGAGAGTTCCGAAATTTTCATCGGACACGTCTGTGCATGATATTTCTTTTGCCTGCAATTTTTCCCACACGATTTTTCCCTCTGCTTCTTCGCGCGCCGTATGATCATCCGTCGTCGTCACTCCCGTCATCATTCCTTGCGCAAAAACAGCGCCGCTCATCACAAGTGAGAGTCCTACTATGCCTATGACACTGAAAATGAAGCTCCACGGGCAAGCCCATGATTTCTCTCTGTTACGGTCAAGCCCGGCGGGCTTGACCGTGGAGCGGAATCCCGCACCGAAGACCATTAATCCACTGGTAAACCCGTGGTCTTCTGGTGCGTGGATAAATTTTTTCATGATTCTCTTAATTATATCTCTTAGTAAGAACTATTCCCACTGTTTAATATCTATACTCCACAACCGCTTCCGCCTTTTTGCTGATTTTGCTGCTGGGGCGCGGCATCAACCCCGCAACCAGATCCTTGGGGCTGTGCTTTTGCATCAACACTATCGAGAATGCGGCGGTATCCTGAAATGCTCGAAAATCCAACTCCCAAAATTTCTTTCGGGCTTGCCTCTTGCCAGTCAATGCCTTTTGCGTTCAGGTATTGGGCGATAGTGAGATAGGTATCGGGAAACCAGTATGCGTTCACTTGCAGAGCCGCACGGTACATTTCCTCTTCGGAAACGCCTTGGGACGCCATGAGCTCAAGAAATCCGAGCATTGCCATGCCGTGGTTACAATCGGGAAAATAGGTGGAATTATCACAGCACGGACGATAAATATTACGGCTCACTCGTTCTACCATCGCCTGCTGTTCGAGCGTAAGAGTTACGAAAGAATGTTTGCTGTAATGGTCCATTGCGCTCCCTTTTGCAAGGGTCCACCCCGCGGTCGAGGCAAAGTTGCCTGCGCCGCCGTAGCGCGCGTCAGCCATCGGTCCACTCTCAAGAATATCATTTTTTGTACCAAGCCCCAGCGCCCAAAAAAGATTAAGGATAAAACCGGAATTTTCTTTCGTGATTTTTATGTTTCCATTGTCCGCAAGATCGAGAAATTTTTTCTCGTCTTGACCCAAGCCGCCTCGATTTTCATACAATTTCTCGAACTTTTCCTTGTCAATGACGCCCGAGCGAACCATTTGTATTCCCAAGTCCCTCCATGCAACCGGAAGCACGACTCCCTCCGAAGGCAACACTACTTCTTCAAGCGCGCTTCCAAACACACGCTCCTCTGGCTTTGCCTGATTTTCGCGGTATCCAAGCCCACCCGTATAAATCCAGGCGCTCGAAATCATTGCCGCGGCAACAATGATGCTCGCGGGCAACAATTTGTCTTCCTTTATTTGTCGGAATGGTGACTTGTCCGGTTGTATTGGTGTAACATTATTTTCCATATGTTTTTTGTTTAACAACAATCTTTCATTTTCTTTTCGAGCTCATCTATGCGCACGCTTTTTTTCTCCGGCCCGACCAGGGGAGAGCCGCCGCCCGCGAGAAAAAAGATATACGCGAGCGCGCCGAGGATCATTGCTTCGGCCGCAAGCAATCCCGCGTTCGGCCGGGACGCGGCCCAGAAAGCAGCAGGCATCCCGGCGATTATGACGAGCGTCTTCCACAAAAGCGGATTTTCCCGCGCCCAGAGGAGCGCGCGCTCGCCTTGATAGCTAATGCCCACAACCGTTCCGCCCATAAGAAGAAGAACAAGCGGCATGAATGCTTCGCGCTCCAAAAACCCCGCGATCACAAACGCCGTGAGAAAAAGCCATGTCGCGCTCACTCCAGAACAAATAGGACAAAGCGGAAACGGCAAAAATCTGTTCAGTGCCGCAACAACTGCTGTGATGATAAGTATTGAGCTAACGGTGATGAGAACTGCCATACTAATTGGCTACAAGAGAAATATAATTATTCCAAGCGCGACCATTGCGCTTCCTCCCCAGAACCGCATACGCCGGGATTGTTCGCGCTTCCACGCCGCGACTTTATCCATTACCGCCGCATCGCTTGAGATCAGCAAAATGACAACAAGCGGCAGAACAAAAATCGCGTTATAGAGGAGGAGATATCCGATACCACGAAGGTACGTCGCCTGATCGTGGAGAAGCCCAAGCACCATGAGGTACGGCCCGCCGGTACAAGGAAATTCGCAGAGCCCCACGAGCGCGCCAAGGCCGAACGCAGTCGCGATTGACCCTTTTTCCATGAGTTCTGCCATTTTGCGATGAGCCAAATGCGGAATTCGCAGTTTAACCGGAAACGCAGGAAAAAACTCATTGATAACGTTTATAAGACCGAGAACAATAAGAAGTAAAGCGCCGACTTTTGCCATGAAGTGAGGCGTATTGAATATATGAAGCGTTTGAAGAATTCCAAGACCAATCATCATATATACAATAAAGATCCCGGCAATGTAGGAACTGCCGATTGCGAGAACGCTTCTCTGAATCTTCCCGATCGAGAAAAGAAACGCAATCGTAAGAAGAAGAATCGAAAACGCGCACGGGTTTATGCTGTCAATGAGCGCGGAGACCGCAACGAGCGGCAAGAGCCACGCCCCGCCTTGGGAAAAATCCCAAAGCGCGGCCGTTCCAGCGCCGCTCAGGCGAAAAAATAGAACCGCTCCCAATAGCAAGACGCCGACAAAAACCAGAACTGTGAGTTTATTTTTCATGCCTACGGGGTTACGGTCGCCGAAATTTTAAGCTCGAGCGGCTTTCCGGCGCTATTTTCAATAAACACCAATCGTTCGATCCTGCCGACTCCGGCAGGACCGTGCGCCGCAGGATCAAAGACGACCTCCACGCGAGCTTCTTCTTTTGGCTCGAGCGCCTCATCTATTCGCGGAACTAATCCATGCCCCGGCATGCCGAAGGGCCCAACTGTCCGTTCACCTATCTTGAGTGTTGCGGTCGTGCACATGCAGGAAGTATATACTTTTGTAATGGTAATCGGCGACTCGCCGGTGTTTTTTATTGTAAGCGTCCGCGCCACGTTGCCTCCCGCCATTGAAATCGCTCCGAAATCAAAACTCGATTCCTCGGCCGCGAGCGCGCCGGATAACACGGAGGGCGTGCCGGAATCGGTCGCGTCAGGAGAGTCCGGACGCGCAAACCATATGACGGCGCCGAGGACGATTATAGCTCCGATGGCTGTGATAGTTGTTTTATTCATGAATCAAAACGTGAAGTAAATAAAAAACCTCTTTATACAGAGGGTAAAAAGGCAGCGAGTATCGCTCGCAAGAAGGCGACTTCCGCTGCCCTAGCGCTTTGAAGGGCTGTTTGTGCGGCGCGCGAGCCATTGCCGGAGTTCTTGTTCCGACGGGATGGAAAATGGTATATGCGCTTGGCGAGAAAACGAAAAAGCAATTTTGCTTGCTAAAAAAATCCCTGCTCTGACAAAAATCCGAATTCCCGCAAGCGCGGCGAACATGGTGACAATGAAAAGCGCGGCTTGAGCGCCAAAAGAATCAAAAATTGCCGTAAGAACGCTCGTAAATGCCTCAACGTGCGAGCGCACAATCGCAAACGCGTTTTCTCCGCTGCATAACGCGCCTTGGGGATTTGCAATAACGCACCATCCGTTGCCATGCCCGGCGTCGTGGCCCATCGCGAACAAACCAAAACCCGCGAGCGCGAGAAAACTTACCATAACCAATGCTGAAACTGTTGATTTCATTGTATCTAGTATACTCCAAAGACCGGAAAAATGCAAAACACAGTATTCCGAGAATTAAGCGATTCGTTTATTCCCGCTGGAGACGAATAGACACGCGAATGAGGGACTAAAAAACTTATTCATAGTACATACTTAAAATACTGTGAATGCTCATTATCATAGATAGTAATAAAATCCCCGTTGACAGTTCCTGAAAAGAATGCGCCCGAGTCCTTGTCATGCCCTTTAAATGTATTTCCTTCGATGGTTAATTCTATCCAATTCGCGTTCCCGTCATGGTAAAGCGAGATCGATTTCTCGGAACTGTTTCCGCGAATAAAACAACTCTGCTCATAGTCATACACCGAAACGCCGTTTTCCACACTCGCCTCGCCTCCAAAACTAAAATGTTTTCCCTCTGAATCATCGCGCAGCGTAGTCGAATATTTCCCGCTTACCAGCCGCCCCGCAATATACGCTATTCCGCGCCGTGTATGTGCCTTCATCCCCGTTTATTTATATTGCTAATTGAAAATCGGCTACTTTCCCTAGCAAAAAACAAACAACACGATGCGTTGAGATTGGAACATGAAGAAATTAATAATTTACGAAACGCTGAATTTTGGCTTTCGACTTCAAGTTAGCTATCAAGGCCTGAACTTCGGTATTTAGTTTCTGATTTCTTATCTCGTTTTTTATTTGGTCAGCTATTGTTGCTTCCTGCCCTTGCGGAATTGGAATTTTATTATCTTCAATATATTGTCTAACTTCCTCATCGGTAACGTTTATTTTATCTGCAAGCAGCTTTTCTATCTCCTTTTGGAATATAATTTGCTTTTTTAAATCGTCCATGCTCATGCCCGCTTCGGCAAGCGCCGCATCAAGCGTATTGCCTTGCGTCGCGACTTGATTTTCAATCGCCTTTATTTGGTCATTGATTTCGTCATCGCCTACACGAATGTTTTTTGCGCGCGCCTCGTTTTGAATCAGCTTTTCATTGATAAGGGAGTCCAATAAGTTTTTGCCGGATGTCTTTTCCAGTTTTTGAATAACGGCGAGGCGCATTATGGGGCTCCCATCGACTGTCGCGGCGATAAAAATACCCTTATACACATATGCGAGCACTCCAATTATTATAATAATAGCGATACTAATGGCGGTTTTTCTGCTTATTTGTATCGTTTTTTTAGCGTATTTTTGTGAATACCCTTCTGTATATGACGATTCTTTTTGAATTGTATCGCTATCCATAAAAAAGAAATTAAAATTATTAAAACCGCTCTTTAACCAATTCACGATAGCATAAAGTCAGCGGCTCGTCTACTTATATCACAAGAACGCTCCTCAGACATTTAAAAAAACTAACCCGCATCAACCATTTTCTGTACCATGGGATGAAAATGCCCTTGATATCGCTCCTGTAAATCGAGGATTTTCCAATCGTTCTCCGTTAAAATATGTCGGCAACTGACTGTCCCGCAAGAACACGGCTCCTTATTGTCGGTATAGGCACTATCCTCAAAATTCCAGGTCCCCTGATCAAGTGTTATTTCTTCCTCCGGCTTAATTTCTCGCAGAGCAGTCAAAGTTACCTCGTCTTCAAGCCACGTATTCGCATCGCAGGAGTGGTTTAAATTCTCATCTAAACTAATGTGCGTATCGGTCTTTGGTAGAGCCAAGAAAAGATCTTTATTGATCATCCATACTGAACGGCTCCGATAGTTTCCGGAAAATGCTTGCTCACGCGAAATGCGTTCCCCGCCAAACTCCATCACTTTCTCCCCTTCGGCGATTTTTTGGTCGGCAAAAACGCCGTCGCCGTGAATAGCAGATTTTCCGGATTTGAGTTTTGGGGAAACCCATGTGTAGGGCAGGTATTGTCTTGGCATATGAATACTGGATTTATAGCTCTTCAAACTTCGAACAGTTCGATATTACTCACTGCGGGCCTATCTTAAACTATTGATTAAATTTAACTTTTTCTCTCTGGGCCAACCCTTGATTTCTGCTTCACGTTTTAGGGCGGCGCTTTTATCTTTATATTGTTCAGTATGAATTATCTCAATTACGCCAGTTGATTTTGTATAATGTCCGCCCTTTCCGTCACGATGCTCCTTAAATCTACGCTTCACAGCGGTTGTAATCCCTGTATAAATGCTGCCATTCTTACATTTTAATAAATACACAAAATACATAGATTTTTGTTCTTCGGCTTCGCTCGGTGCAAGTTAAAGGAGTATTCGGACTCTTTCAGGATACCAAATTGAGGCGCCTCAGTCATCCTGTCCCGAGCTTGGTCGTATGTATACTTAACTATAAATAGAAAATCCGCACGTTGATGCGCGGATTTTCTATTCGGATTCAAACCACTCTTTTTTGTTTTTGCTCCCCTGCATCAACTTGATACCAATCAATGTTCCGCGTGAGATACATTGTTAAGGATAAGAGTACGAACAGTAAAATTGAACCGTAAAGAAGCGCCAAATCCTCAAGCTGAACGATTATGTAAAGATACGAGTAAAGTAAGAATAGAAGTCCTGAAACGATGAATGCCGTCTTATTTGCCTTGAGAACCTTCGCGCTGTAACTGGTAATAAGGCCTATTATGGCAATTGTCGATATCACGTATGCAGGAAGAAAACCGAACCTCTCAGACAACGAAAGCAGGAGCAGATAAAATAGAGCAAGCGCAAAACCGACAAGAAGGTATTGAAAAGGATGTATTCTTATTTTGCTCAATACTTCAAACAAGAAGAATGCCAAGAATGTAATCGCAATGAACATAACAGCATATTTTATCGTGCGATTTATTTTCGTATAAAAATCAACACCTTGAATAAGTGATACTCCGAAGCTCGAATCTAAAAGCATCTGCTCATTCACTTCCGAATCTGTCCATTGCTGCGGATATGATCTGCCAAATGACGACACGGACCAGCTGGCGGAAAAACCATCAGTAACATCGCGCTCGTTCGGAAGATATGCCCCCGTAAAGCTTGGGGAGCTCCAGTTTGATTTTATATCCACCTTTGTCTCGCCTCCGAGAGGAAGGAACTCGAGTTTTTCACTTCCCCGAATATCAAATGTGTATGTGAAGTCAAAAGTTTTCTTAGCCGTATCGAGGGACACAAACGCATGTACGCCGCTTGCTCCGGCGATAGGATTTTTTGAACCGGGTTCAAATGCAATATCAGCATTATTCCATTTCAAATTAATTTGCTGAGTAATTCCGCGCGTATCGGTGATACCCATTGATATATATGCTTTGTCCCACTGTATTTCGTTTAATCTGACGCTGGTGTATGAAAGATCCGGCATCTCAAATACCCCATCCCCCTCTATCCTGGTGTTATAGACGACCGCTTCAAAAATGCCTCGAAATCGTAACTCGGGCTCGATAGATGCGATATGGTTTAGTCTTTTAGGCAATACGCTGATAACCCCAGATGATTCGTGCGTGAAGCCCTGCGGATCAACCGATGATTTATGATATGGCAAAGAAAGAATCGGACCGATAATAAGCTGGCTAGAACCCCATTTGTCAGTGATCTCTTTTTTTGCCTCTTCCTGGCGATTGGTTCTCTCTGACAGCAAGATAAAAACGAATAAACTCGGGACTAGACATACAAATATTAAAACACCCACAACAAGAAGTTTTGTGGTAGTGGCGTTGTGCGATTTGAACGACAGATTATTTAGTGAATCCATATGACTAGCTAACTATAGAACGTTACAAAAATATCAATAGTTACTAAAATGTCTACAGGACGAACCGCCAAATTGGCAGCATTTTTTGAATTTAACCCGTCCTGGATTCGAACCGAAGAAACATAGTAAACATCAAGATTTTTAATTTCTCGATGATACTTGGATTTGAACTGAAAAATAAAGTTTTTACTCGATCGTCAGAATCAGTTCGGCATACGATAAAAAGCCGCCAACAGAAAAACCGCCTTAAATGACGGTTTTCTGTTCTGAATATGGCGCTCAGCCGGTATACAATTATACGGAACGACTCTACGCAAGTCAGTCACCTGACTTAGCATACGCGTGCTGGGGAGCTAGGGCTCGAACCTAGAGTTTCCTGCTCCAAAGGCAGGCGTGTTACCAGTTACACTACTCCCCAAAAAAACCATATTGAAATTATACGGTTTTTGTGCGAAAAATCAACTCACTATCCGACTTTTTCCCCTGCGATCAATTCGACAATCGTAATTTCTAACGGCAACTGCGGGATCGGGCTCCGGCGAAACGTCGCCATATTTGAAAAAATAACCTCGAGTCCGCGGGAGATGTCTGAAGCGGAAAACGCGGGAAGATTTTTCTCGATTGCTTCGAGCTCGTCCGGAAGAAAATCGCTCTCGATGAATTTTTTGAGCGCGGGGTCGGTTTTCAAAAAAAGCGCGGTGCGGAAATACTGAAGAAGCATTTTTGAAAAAAAGTTCATGTCGTAGCCGTGGTTTGCAATTTCCTGAATGAGCGCGAGCGCGGTCTTCATATCCTTTTTTGCGACGAGTTCAAAAAGCGCCTTTGCCGAGTCACGCCGCGGCATCCCGAGAATCCGCTCGACTTCGTCGCGCGTAATCTCTTTGTCCTCAACCGCCATGATCTGCCCCAAAATGCTCTCGGCGTCCCGCAACGATCCTTCGGCCGCAAACGCGATCATGCGCGCGCCCTCGGAATCAAGCGCTACGCCTTCTTTTTTTGCGACACTCGCCAGAAGCCCGGCAATATCCTTTATGCCCGGCCGGTGAAACGAATAATGCTGTGTCCGCGAAACGATTGTGAGAGGCACGCGGTCAAGCTCGGTTGTCGCAAGGACAAAGACCGCGTGCGCCGGCGGCTCCTCAAGCGTTTTCAGAAGCGCGTTAAACGCTTCTTTCGTAAGCATATGCACCTCGTCAATAATGTATGTCTTAAATTTTCCTTGGGCCGGGACGAATCGAACCGCGTCGCGGAGTTCGCGGATTTCGTCGATTCCGCGGTTTGACGCGGCGTCGATTTCAATCAAATCAACCGCGCGGCTTTCATTAAACGCTTCGCAGGATGCGCACGAATTGCACGGTTTTTCTCTTCCTTCGCAATTCAACGCTTTCGCAATGAGGCGCGCGACCGTTGTCTTCCCCACTCCGCGCGGCCCGGAAAACAAATAGGCATGGGCGGTCTTGCCCTGCTTGATTGCGTTTCGAACCGCGGAAACAACATGGTTCTGACCCACGACTTCATCAAAACTTTTCGGCCGGTATTTTCGATATAAGACAAGATGCTTTTCGTCCATATACTATGTTTTATTTTCGCCTTTTGGTTGGACAATATCAGGAGCAAACCTCTTCATGTGATATAAATCGATAAAATCGCCTACAAAATTTTCAAAATGCGGGCTTTGGTTCGGCATATTCTTGAGCTCAATCGGAATTTCACCCAACGCAATATGTATCTTCTCATCAATCCTTTGATCAAGAAGCTGTTTCAAACCCTCAAGGTCTTCTTTCTGGATATCCCCCGCGGCTATCCTGTCCAAAAGTTTATACTCTTCAAATCCTTTTTTTGAAGGGGACATCTTCATGTCGCGCATACGAATCAGCGCAGCCCTATGCGCTTCTTCGTCGCCATAGAGCCAGCGGATAAGATCTTCTTTTGTATATTCTTTTCGAAACCGCTCAGATGCGCGGAGCACTTTCTCAAACGCCTGATAGATCCTTGAATATACATGAGATGAATATTCTACCGCGTGTCCTTCATCCGCATTGTCTGCGCCATATCGCTCTCCTTGCACAAGAGTGTATCCTAATATCGCAAGAAGCAAGGCATCGTTCCCTTGTTTTGCCATCTCGTAAATCCGCGGCGCAGCCTCACGCGGATCAATCGATTCGATCATATCGGCAAACTCCTGATCTTCGGATCCCCCTGACATATCAGGGAGCGCCTCTTTGACATTTCTATTTTCCTCTACAAGATAATCGCGTATTGCGCCAAGAGCCTCTTCTGTGAACTCACGAATTTCAATTTCTTCCTGCTCGGTCATTTCCGCGAGGGGCTTTTGCTCATGGCCTTTCTTATCCGGAAATTCTGTACTCATGAAAGCACGCTATCATAAAACCAGAAACAAAAAAAGGGCGATATGCCCTCCTTATTGGTAGATCCACGCGCTACGTTTTCTCCCTTTGACGCTCCGTATCGCTAACTTCTTGAACTGGAAGACCTTCCTTTAATAGATCACCGATGCCCTTGCCTTTGTTCACAAAATCTTCAACTTTCTCAATCATCGCATATGCCTTTTGGGACTTTTCAAATGCAGTACGCAGCCATCCTTGCTTTTCAACCTTCTTTTTATCCTCAGGTTTTAGCTCGCCTCCAAGCGGCTGACTGTCAAAAGGGTCCCGAAATGTCTTCCATTCAAGCCAAAGCGCGCCCATAGCAAGCGCAAAAAGACCTTTTGCGGGAATTTCAAATTTTTCTTTTGCTTCGATTTTATGCCCATACCCTTCTCGTCTTCCCGCAATTCCACCGAGTTCTTTTTCTTTTTCAGGACCAAAACTCATAATGCAAACTACTTATATGACTGAATAAATTTTATATCCTCCCCAAGTGCATCTTCCCACGCCCCAAGCTCTCCTTTCTTGAGCGCATCGACTTTTTTGAAAAGGTTATCGGTCATTATTTTTAGTCCGCCTGGAACGGTTTCAAGAAAATTCAGGATATCGCCCGCAAGATCATCCGAAAAACCGTCAAGCATCTGCTCCCATAGAGCAACTGCTTCGGCAGATAACGATGCTCCATAGACTATATTAAGAATCCTTTCTTTCATAGTATCTATACTACTACACACCTTTCCGGAACACAAACAACTTATACCCAACAAAATTCCACAAAAACGACGCGGCGGTTGCGAGAACCTTCGTCGCATTGAGCCACAATTCCGGGCCGAGTCCCCCTGGCGCAGAAAACCCCGTGGCAATCGCGACAATACCGCTATTTACGAGGATCGCGCCCACAGAGACAATTATGAATTTTGGAAGATCGGAAACCGCCGTTTGCCCGCCCGCCTTAAAGACCCAATATTTATTCCAAAAATAGCTGTTTGTAAGAGCTACCGCAACCGCCGGAACATTAATACCCCCCAAATAGAATCCCGCAGTGATGCCGGTCGCGCCGCTCAAAAGATTCAGAATCCCGAAATCAATCGCGGTATTTAAAAACCCGACCGCGGCGAATTTTCCGAACTGGCTGAAAAACGCCATCCAGCGCGCGAGAAAACCTCCGATCCACACGCCGAA
>Ga0209211_10005062_pt1 | contig 19961 bp, 19 predicted proteins | sample RifGroA2_FD_183992 | JGI IMG/M metagenome (GOLD analysis project Ga0209211, IMG submission 183992) | Groundwater microbial communities from Rifle, Colorado, USA - Groundwater A2 (SPAdes) (version 2) | ecosystem: Environmental > Aquatic > Deep subsurface > Groundwater | place: Rifle, Colorado...
GTGCTTGGGTGGGGTAAATGCCTCACCCGGATGCACCACCTCCAGCACAAATTCCTGCGCCGTGCAATACGCCGAAACTTTGACCATGGCATGGTCGGGCAGACCTTTGGTGTGCCGCACAATGTTGGTGAAAACTTCCAGGGCTGCAATGTCGAACAATCCGGCGTCTGGTTCCGGGAGACCCGCTTGCAGTGTTTCTCTGGCGACAAAGTCGTGAAAAGCGCGCAGCGAGTCCAGGCCAATGGGGAGTTCGATACGCGCAACTTGCACGCACTTCATCATGAAACCTCTGCAAATGATCCGACGGCGTCATCACGCGACGTGTAGATACTGAACAAGCGATGCATGCGCATCAGTTCAAACAAGGCCCGGATGGTTTTGGACATGGCGCACAGTTTGAAGTCGCCATGCTGACTGTTGAGCAGGCGCAAGCAGGAAATGAGCGCGCCCAGGCCCGAACTGTCGACCACCTTGACCCCCGACATGTCGAGGACAACGCGTGTTTTTCCCTGGATGGCCGCTTGAATTGCGTCCTTGAATTCCAGCACATTGCCGGCATCCAGGTGGTCTTCGCGCAAGGTGATGACCAGCACATCATGATCCGACATGGCGCTTTCAAGTGAGAACTGTTTTTCCATTTGTGATCCGAGGTGAGAGGCAAGGGCAAAAAGACCAGATGCCGAATGGTAACGGGTGTTTTTCTCAGACGCTCCAGCGCAGCCAGCCCCACAGCAGCCCCAGCGTCAAGAGCGTCACCGGCACACCCACGCGGGCATGCATGCGCCAGTCGATCACAACGCCACTTTTTTGTGCCAGGTCCACGACAATCAGGTTGGCAATGGAGCCCACCAGCAGCAAATTGCCCGCCAGTGTGCTCACCAGCGCCAGCGTGACACCCGCTTCCGAGCCTTGCAGGTGCGGCAGCAGCAGCATCACGGCGGGCACGTTGGAAACCAGGTTGGACAGTCCGACACCGGCCACAAACAAGACGCCGGGGTCGGCCAGCTGCACGCCTTGTGCTGCCAGCCAGGCCACTGCCTGCGCCGCCAGACCGGTGGACTCGAACGCATGGTTGACCACAAACAGGCCCATGAACAGCACCAGCAGTTGCCAATCGATGAAGCCCATCACGTGGGACGAGTGAAAGCGTCGGCTCAATAACAGCACACCCGCGCCCACCAGAGCCGCGACTTCGCGCGGCCAGTCGGTGAACAAAAACACCAGCAGCAGCGTGGTTGCCACTGCCAGGCCCTTGGCCGTCTGCCAGGCATCAAACGGTGGTGCTTGCAGTGGGCCGTAACCGGTGGGCAGTTCCGCTGGCAAGGCCCCTGACGGTTTGACCGACACAGTGGGCTCTTCATGGCCCGGACTCCACACCAGCCAGCCCCACAGCACCAACAGGCTCAACAGCACCGGCATCAGGGCCTGACGCACATAGCCGCCAAAGGGCAGTTGCAGCACCGAGCCGATCAGCATGTTTTGCGGGTTGCCGATCAGGGTGGCCGCCGATCCGATGTTGGCGGCACAGGCCAGCCCCAGCAAAAAAGGCACCGGGTTCAGGCGCCGCTGCAGGCACAGTTGCGCCACCACCGGTGTCATGGCCAGGCAAATGATGTCGTTGGAAAACACCGCCGACAAGGCGCCGGCCACACCAATGATGGCGCCCAGCAAGGCGTTGCGCCCCAGCGGCAGGGCCGCCACCTGGCGCGTGACGGCGGTGTAGAAGCCGCCCAGGCGCATTTGCGCCGACACCACCATGAACGCAAACAGCAACAGCACGGTGGGCAAATCCACGGCGCTTGCCGCTTGTGTGGTGCTCATGGCGCCCAGGCCGATCACGCCAATGGCGCCCAGCAGCGCCACCCCGGAGCGGTCGACTTTGAGGCGCGGCAGGCCACCCAGAATCATGCCGACATAGACGGTGACAAAAATCGCCACAATACCCCAGTCGAGCAGGCCATGTTCAGGTGTCATGTGGTGTGTTTGGCGGTCCGTAAAATTGCACCAACTTTAACCTTATTAAATTTTCCCCATGACTTCAAAACACCTGCAACGTGGCGCCTTGAACGGCGGTGTGATCGCCTTGCTGATCGGTGCGCTGGCGCTGGGTGCCTTCTCGTCTATTCAGCCGTTTCGGGCTATGAGTTGCCTTTCTGGCCGGCGATGGCAGTGATCGCCGTGAACGTGGTGGCTGCGGGCCGCCTGGCCTGGACCGTGATCCAAGCCAAAAAACGCCGTTAAGCGGCTGGCTGGTGCGCTTGGCGCAAGGCGGCCTGAAATGCCTGGGTCACACGGGTCGGCTGCGGCGAAGCCCGCACGATGCTGAAAAAGCTGCAATGGTAGGTGAACTGCTGGGGCTGCACCGCATGCATGCGGCCCTGGCGCACAAAACTCTCTGCGTAGTGGTCGGGCAAGAAACCCAGATAACAGCCTGACAGGATCAGCGTGGCAATTGATTCCTGGTCGTAGCCGGTGGCAGCGCGGCTGAGCTTGACCTGCTGGGTCAGTTCCATGTTGGGTGAGTGGTAGCCCAGGCCAGCAAATGCATAGCCCCGCAGGGCTTCCCAGCTTTGCGGCTGCTGCGCTACATCCGGGGTCAACAAGGGGTGGTCTGCGCTGGCGTAGAGGACCATGGTCTCGGTAAATAGCGCGTCATAGGTCAGCACGGCCGAGCTGCGGTGGCCGGGGATGATGCCCACCTGAAATTGGCCGTCGAGCACACCGCGCTCAATGCTGTTGAGTGGCGCCACGTGCAGGTGCAGGCGCACGTCTGGCGCTTGGCTGACAAAGCGCCGGATGGCGTCGCCAATGTGGGCTTCTGTGTTGCTGGCGGTTTTGTCAAACACGGCAATGTGCAGCTCGCCACCCATGCGCTGGTGAATCTCGTCGACACGGCAGCGAAAGGCATCGACGCCGGCCAGCAGGCGCAGTGTCTCGGCATAAATCTGCTCACCTTCCGGGGTCAAGGCAAAACCGGCGCGGCCACGGCGGCACAGGCTCAGGCCCAGGCGTGTTTCCAGGTCCTTGATATGGCGGCTCACCGTGGAGGTGCCAATGTTGAGCTCCAGTTCGGCCGCCGCCATGCCGCCGCAGTCCACCACCGTTTTGAACACGCGCAGCAGGCGGATGTCCATGTCGCTCAGCTGCCCCAGGGCAGCACGGGTTTTTACTTGCATAAATTGATAACCAAGTTGTGATAGTTAAGCATTTATAAGAGTAACAGAGTCACGCAAAATCGCCAAATTGCTTTTTTTGGAGACCACATGAACATGACCGATGCCCAAGTCTTGAACCGCCCGCGCACCGATGCCGCCTGGCTCGACGCCCACTGGATGCCCTACACCGGCAACCGCGACTTCAAGGCCCACCCGCGCATGATGGCTTCTGCCAGCGGTTGTTATTACACCGACATCGACGGCCGCCAGATTTTTGACGGGCTGTCCGGGCTGTGGACCTGTGGCCTGGGCCATGGCCGTCCTGAAATTGTCGAAGCGGCCAGCCGCCAGCTGGCCAGCCTGGACTACTCGCCGGCTTTTCAGTTCGGCCACCCGTTGTCTTTTGCGCTGGCCAACAAGCTCAAGGAACTCACGCCCGCCGGTCTCGACTACGTGTTTTTCACCGGTTCGGGCTCGGAGTCGGCCGACACCTCGCTCAAGATGGCGCGCGCCTACTGGCGCGCCAGGGGGCAGGCCAGCAAGAGCCTGCTGATCGGTCGCGAAAAGGGTTACCACGGGGTCAACTTCGGCGGCATCTCGGTGGGTGGCATTGGTGCCAACCGCAAGGCTTTCGGCCAGGGGATTGCGGCCGACCATCTGCCGCACACCCAGCCGCCTGCCGGCGTGTTCTACCGTGGCATGCCACCGGCTGAGGGCCCGCATGGCATGGTGCTGGCCGAAGACCTGCTCAAACTCATCGCCTTGCATGATGCCAGCAACATTGCCGCCGTCATCATCGAGCCGATGTCGGGTTCGGCCGGCGTGGTGGTGCCGCCGGTGGGCTACCTGCAGCGCATCCGCGAGATTTGCACCGCCAACAACATCCTGCTGATTTTTGATGAAGTCATTACCGGCTTTGGCCGCATGGGTGCCTACACCGGCGCCGAAGCCTTTGGCGTCACGCCCGACATCATGAACGTGGCCAAACAAATCACCAATGGCGCCCAGCCGCTGGGTGCGGTGTTGGCCAGTAAGGACATTTACGATACCTTCATGGCGCAGGGTGGCCCCGACTACATGCTCGAATTTGCCCACGGCTACACCTATTCGGCGCACCCGGTGCCCTGTGCCGTGGGCCTGGCGGTGCTTGACATCCTGGAGCGCGAAGCCATGGTGGAGCGCGTCAGGACACTGAGCCCCTATTTCGAGAACGCGGTGCACAGCCTGCAAGGGGTCAAACATGTGACCGGCATCCGCAACTTTGGCTTGGCGGCCGGTCTGAGCATTGATGCGCTGCCGGGTGAACCCGCCAAACGGCCGTACCAGATTGCCATGGCCATGCTGGCCAAGGGCTTTTATGTGCGTTACGGTGGCGATACCATCCAGATGGCGCCACCTTTCATTGCCACGCCCGCGCAGATTGACAGCCTGGTCAATGCACTGGGTGAAACCATCAACCAAACTGCCTGAACCTTGTCAACCATGTCACAACTTCCGCAAATCCAACACCTGATCAACGGCCAGTTGGTCGACGGTGGCACGCGTCAGGCTGATGTTTTCAACCCCGCCACGGGCCAGGCTGAAAAGCGTGTGTTGCTGGCCGACAAGCTTACTGTGGAACAGGCCATTGCCAGCGCCCAAGCCGCGTTTCCGGCCTGGCGCAATACGCCGCCGCTCAAACGCGCGCGGGTCATGAGCAAGCTCAAAGAACTGCTCGAAGCCAATTCTGAGGCCATTTGTGCGCTGGTTACCGCCGAGCACGGCAAAGTGCTGTCAGACTCGATGGGCGAGCTGCAACGTGGCATTGAAAACGTGGAATACGCCAGTTACGCGCCCGAACTGCTCAAGGGTGAGCACAGCAAGAATGTCGGCCCGGCCATGGATTCATGGAGCGAGTTTCAGGCGCTGGGTGTGACCGCCGGCATCACCCCGTTCAACTTCCCCGTCATGGTGCCGCTGTGGATGTGGCCGATGGCGGTGGCTTGCGGCAACACCTTCATTTTGAAACCATCCGAGCGTGACCCATCCAGCACGTTGCTGGTGGCGCAACTGGCGCTGCAAGCAGGCCTGCCACCGGGCGTGCTCAATGTGGTGCAAGGTGACAAGGAAGCGGTCGACACGCTGCTCACCGACCCGCGCGTCAAGGCCGTCAGCTTTGTCGGCTCAACCCAGATTGCCGAATACATCTATGCCACCGGCTGCGCCCACGGCAAACGTGTGCAGGCTTTGGGTGGTGCCAAAAACCACGCCGTGGTGATGCCTGATGCCGACATCCCCAACGCCGTCAATGCCCTCATGGGTGCGGCCTATGGCTCGTGTGGTGAGCGTTGTATGGCCATCCCGCTGGTGGTGGCTGTGGGTGATGCCACCGCCGACGCGGTGGTGGTCGGCCTCCAGGTTGAGATCGCCAAAATGAAGGTCGGCCCCGGCACCCATGCGGCTTGCGACATGGGACCACTGGTGACCAAGGCACATTTTGAGAAGGTGAAAGGCTACGTCGATCAGGGTGTCAAAGAGGGCGCCACGCTGGTGGTCGATGGTCGCGGTGTCAGTGTGCCCGGCCATGAGGGCGGCTACTTTTTGGGTGCCTGCCTGTTTGACAACGTCAAGCCCGGTATGGTGACTTACCAGGAGGAAATTTTTGGCCCAGTACTGGGTGTGGTGCGGGTCAAGACGCTGCAAGAGGCGATGGACATGATTGATGCCCATGAGTACGGCAACGGCACCTGCATCTTTACCCGCGACGGGGAATCCGCCCGTTATTTCTCGGACAACATCCAGGTGGGTATGGTCGGTGTCAATGTGCCGCTGCCGGTGCCAGTGGCCTACCACTCGTTTGGCGGCTGGAAGCGCAGCCTGTTTGGCGACCTGCACGCCTATGGCCCGGACGCGGTGCGTTTTTATACCAAGCGCAAAACGATTACTCAGCGCTGGCCGTCTGCGGGCGTGCGAGAAGGGGCGGTTTTCAGTTTTCCAAGCAGCCGCTAAGCGGACGCTTGTTCAGCGCCTGTCCGACGTCGGCAGGCGCCACATCCAGAGCGCCACCAGCGCGCAGCAGGCGCCGGGGATCCAGCCAATGCTTGAAGGCATGAAGCACCAGGCGAGTCCTGAACTGAGCGCCATGGTGCCCCAGGCGACCTGCTTGGCGCGCATTGGCACGGCGCGCTGGCTGCGCCAGTCCCGCACCATCGGGCCAAAGCGCGGGTGTCTCAGCAGCCATTGCTCGTAGCGTGCACTCCCCAGCGAAAAGAAATAGGCGGCCAACAGCACAAAAGGGGTGGTGGGCAACAGTGGCAACACGATCCCGATGGCACCCAAGAGCAGGCACAGCGCGCCACAGATCAGCCAGACCCAGCGTACCCAGCGCGGGCGTGACGGTGGTGGCAGTGACACAGTAGCTGGCAGGTTGGAGGGCAAAATATAAAGCGATATTGACAAACAGGTCGCCATTGTCAGGCGGTTTAACGCACACTTCGGGTTTTCCATTTCAAGGAGATTTGTATGCTGGTCGGACTGCCCAAGGAAATCAAGAACCATGAATACCGCGTCGGCCTGACACCGGCCAGTGTGCGCGAACTCAGTGCGCACGGGCACCAGGTGCTGGTGCAAACAGGGGCCGGTGCCGCCATCGGTTTGAGCGACGATCAGTATCTGGCCGCTGGCGCCACCCTGGCGCGCGATGCGGCGCAGGTCTTTGCGGCGGCTGAGATGATCGTCAAGGTCAAGGAGCCCCAGCCCCATGAGTGCGCCATGCTGCGCCCGGGGCAAATTTTGTACACCTACCTGCACCTGGCCCCCGACCCGGCGCAAACGGCAGCGCTGGTCAAGTCGGGTGCGGTCTGCATCGCCTACGAGACCATCACCGGCCCCGGTGGTGGCCTGCCGCTGCTCGCGCCGATGAGCGAGGTGGCAGGGCGCATGGCGGTGCAGGCCGGCGCCGCCCACCTGGAAAAGTCCAAGGGTGGCATGGGTGTGTTGCTGGGTGGTGTGCCCGGAGTGCCAGCCGCGCATGTGGTGATTTTGGGCGCCGGGGTGGTCGGCACACATGCGTTGCAAATGGCCGTGGGCATGGGTGCCAGGGTCACCGTGCTCGACAAAAATGTGGACCGGCTGCGCCAGCTTGACCTGGTGTTCGGCAACCGCATCAGCACGCTCTATTCAAGTACCCACAGCGTGGAAGAGGCGGTGCTGGACGCTGAACTGGTGGTGGGCGGTGTGCTGATTCCTGGCGCCGCCGCGCCCAAGTTGGTCACGCGCAGCATGATCTCGCGCATGAAGCAGGGCGCCGTGGTGGTCGATGTGGCGATTGACCAGGGCGGCTGTTTTGAGACCTCGCACGCCACCACCCATGCCGAGCCCACCTTTGTGGTCAATGGCGTGGTGCATTACTGTGTGGCCAACATGCCCGGTGCGGTAGCGCGCACCAGCACCTTTGCCCTCAACAATGCCACCATCACCCATGCTGTGACACTGGCGGACAAGGGCTGGATGCAGGCGCTGCGGGACAACCCGTACCTGAAAAATGGCCTCAATGTGGCGCACGGGCAGGTCACTTATGAGGCTGTGGCCAGCACGCTGGGCTACGCCTACGTGCCTGCCGATTCGCTGCTGGGCTGAGGTCTGCCTGATCCAGGCTGAGGGGTTCGCCGGGCAGGGGATAATGCGCGCCACATGGCACTTATCACACTACTTGACGGACAACTGGCTTTTGGGCACGTCCCGCTGCTGGATCACACCACTTTTTCTCTGGAAACGCAGGAGCGCGTCGGCCTGATCGGCCGTAATGGCGCGGGCAAATCCTCGCTGCTTAAGATTTTGGGCGGGCTGGAGAAACCCGATGACGGTACCCTGCAGGTGCAAGGCAACACCCGAATTTCTTACGTGGCGCAAGAGCCGCAGCTCGATTCCGACGCGACTGTGTTCGAGGCCGTCAGCGCCGGCCTGGCCCGGGTGCGGGAACTGATCGACGAATATTCCCAGGGCCACGGCGACCTGGACGCGATGCAAAGCGAAATCGAATCCCTGGACGGCTGGAACTGGGAGCAGCGTGTGGGCGAGACGCTGCACCGCCTGCACCTGGACGCCGATGCACGCATCAGCACGCTGTCGGGCGGCAACAAGAAACGCGTGGCGCTGGCCCAGGCACTGGTGGCGGCGCCCGACGTTCTGCTGCTCGACGAGCCGACCAACCACCTTGACCTGGACAGCATCGAGTGGCTGGAAGGCCTGCTGTGCGACTTCAAGGGCAGTATCGTGACCGTGACCCATGACCGCTCGTTTCTGGACAATGTAGCGACCCGCATTGTCGAACTCGACCGGGGCAAGCTGCTGAGCTACCCCGGCAACTTTGCTGCCTATCTGCTGCAAAAAGAAGAGCAGATGGCACAGGAGGCGGTGATCAACGCGCGCGCCGACAAGCTGCTTGCCGCAGAAGAGGTGTGGATTCGCCGCGGCGTGGAAGCGCGGCGCACCAAGGCGCAGGGGCGCATCAACCAGTTGGCCGTGCTGCGCGCCAACCGCGAAGCGCGGCGCGAGGCGCTGGGCAGCGTCAAGCTTGACGTGGCCAGCGGTGCCGTCAGCGGCAAGCTGGTGGCGGAGCTCACCCATGTGAGCAAGAGTTTTGGTGAGCGCAAAATTGTCGATGACTTTTCCACAGTCATCCTGCGCGGCGACAAGGTCGGCCTGCTCGGGCCCAATGGCGCCGGCAAGACCACCCTGCTCAAATTGATTCTGGGGGAACTCAAGTCCGACCCGGCCCCGGCCAACGCGCCCAAGCCGGGCCCGGGTGAGAGTGCCTGGGGCACAGTGCGCCAGGGTGCCAACATTACCGTGGCCTACTTCGACCAGATGCGCAATGCGCTGGATCTGGACGCCACGCTGGAAGACTTCATCAGCCCTGGGTCAGAGTGGATTGAGATTGGCAACCGGCGCCAGCACGTCAAAAGTTACCTCGGCGACTTTTTGTTCTCGCCGGCGCGTGCCAATTCACCCGTACGTTCCCTGAGTGGTGGCGAGCGCAATCGCTTGTTGCTGGCGCGCCTGTTTGCCCGGCCCGCCAATGTGCTGGTGCTTGACGAGCCCACCAACGACCTCGACATCGACACGCTGGAGTTGCTGGAAGAGCTGCTGCAAAATTTTGAAGGCACGGTGTTCCTGGTCAGCCACGACCGCACCTTTCTTGACAACGTGGTCACCAGCACGATTGCCTACGAGGGCGACGCCAAGTGGCGCGAGTACGAAGGCGGCGTAACCGACTGGCTGACCCAGACCAAGCGCGCCAACGAGATCGCCAAGAGCAAGGGCCAAAAAGGCGCACAGCCGTTTCACTATGAGCGCGAGTCTGTGGCAAAGGTCCTGGCGGCGACGTCAGCCAGCGCTGCTGCGCCCGTACCATCGTTTCCAGCCTCGTCTGTTGTCAGTGCCATCCCCGCCAAAATCCGCAAGCTCAGTTTCAAGGAGCAGCGCGAACTCGACGGCCTGCCCGACCTGATTGCGGCGCTGGAGACCGAGCAAAAGGACATTGCCGAATTGCTGGCCGATGGCAGCCTGTACGCCATTGACAATGCCCGCGCCCTGAAACTGGCCACCCGCAGTGCGCAGATTGACGACGCCCTGATGACCGCGCTGGAGCGTTGGGAAACGCTGGGTTTGTCTACCTGAAATTGCCTTGCTATAACTGTGCCAGTGGAATCCGGCCGGCGGCTTCATCAGCCTTGAGCAGGGTGATCAACTCGGCCAGATCCTGATCCAGGCGTTCCAGGGTTTGCGGGCTCAGCAACTCGAGTGCGGCGGGTAAAACCCCTTCAAGCGGGCCTGGCGCCCTGGCCAGCAGTTCCAGCGCCGGTGGCGTGGTGTACAGGTGCACGTGGCGTTTGTCATAGGCGTCTTTGTCCATGCGAATCAACTCTTTCTGCTGCAGGGCACGCACCAGGTTGCTGGCGGTGGACTGGTGTACATCCATGCACCGGGCCAACTCACCCATGCCAATGCCGGGTTGCGCGCTGATGACGCTCAGGGCCCAGACCTGCGCGCCGCCCAGACCCACCTGTTTCTCAATCTGTTTGAAGTGCGTCCGCACCGCGTTGAACACCACCCGAAAGCGGCGCAGCACCTGGTTGGATTGGGGGGATTGGTTGTGCGGTGCGTTTTTGCGCGTCATAAAAAACTCTTGGGGCTAAAGCGTTACCCCGGAATCATAGGGCCGAATGCGTCAGCGCGGCGCAAGTTTTAGCTGCTGTGGTCAATGAGCAATTCTTTTCGCACCATGCGCATCATCAGGGTGTCGAAAGTGTAAAAGCCGTTCTCACACTGTTGCAGTTCGGCCAGGGCAAAGGCGGCTCCTGTGCCAAAGGCGCGGCGTTCGATGGAGTTGTGAATCAGCCGCACGGTCTGGTACGGGAAGCCAAAAATAACCTCATGGTGCCCCACAATGCCGCCCAGTCGCAACGAGGTGATGCGATCCTCATCAACGTCAATGCTCTGTGCAATTTTGCGTGCCGTGCCTGAAACTTCGGGCTTTTCCCGAAAGTGCTGCTCGACAATTTCGACGTCGGCAAAGGGCGCGATCTTGCGCAACAAGCGCGCCGCCATGATCAGAAAGTTGATGCCGACGGTGATGTTGGGCGAGCACAGCACACGTGCGTCTTTTGCCAGTGTCTGGGCATAGTCCAAGTCGGCTTTGCTGTAGGCAGAAATGGCACTGACTAGCATGAGCCCGCGGCGACGCACGTGTTCACCGTAGAGATGCAGGCTCTCGGGGCGTGAAAAGTCCACCAGTGCGTCCACCGGATGGGCGTCCAGCCACTGGCCCCAGTCATCAGGTGTGGTAAGTGCTGTCATGGGCACGTCGAGGTCTGGTGTGGCTTTTTCAGAGGTGTTCACAGAGCGGCGCGCAATCCAGCACAATTGATAGCGTGGGTCGTCCTGCAGCACCTGGGCCACGGCTTGCCCCGCCTTACCGAAACCTACCAAACCTATTTTGATCATGACGCACCTCCTTGCGGTTGACTGTGGCACCTGTCCAACATGGTGGCCCACTTGAGGGCATTATCCTAAATGCGTTTGTTTCAATGTAGTTTGCCCACACAATGCGTCCTGATTTGCCATTTTCCAAACCGGGCCACCGACCTTACGTAGACCATGAATTCTGACGTCAACAGCGATGAAATACTGCATGCGATTCACAAAGAGGTGATTGACTGGCGCGCCTGGACCGGGCGTGTGCTGGTGATGGTCTTTGCCGCTTTGGCCGGGCTGACGGTGGTGGCGTTCACCTGGATGACCGAACTGGCATTTGGCACGTTTGAGCATGTGCAGCAGCTCTATTGGTGGTCGCCGCTGCTGTGGACGCCCTTGTGTACCGCCGCCATTGTCTGGGTCATGCGTCGTTATGCCATAGGCAGCGCGGGTTCGGGCATTCCGCAAGTGATGGCTGCGCTGGACGGCAATGTGTCGCCAGCCAACCGCAGTCTGTTTGTGTCGCTCAAGCTCACGGTTGCCAAAATGATACTGGCTACCTGGGGCTTGCTGGCCGGGCTGTCACTTGGGCGTGAAGGGCCGTCGGTACAGATTGCCGCCGGGGTCATGCACCATGCCCGGCGCTGGCTGCCCGACAAGTCGCAGGTGTCCGAGCATGGGCTGATGATGGCGGGTGGTGCGGCCGGGATTGCGGCGGCCTTCAATACCCCGCTGGGCGGCGTCATGTTTGCCATCGAAGAACTGTCGCGCAAGCCGGAGCAACGCTCCAGCGGCCTGCTGCTGGCAGCCATTGTGCTGAGCGGCCTGATGGCGGTGTCGATTTACGGCAACGCCACCTATTTTGGGGTCATCAAGGTGGATAACCTGAGCACGGCGCTGTTGCTGCCGGGCTTGGCGGTGGCCGTACTCTGCGGTCTGGCGGGTGGGCTGTTTGCCCGCGTCATGCTGGTGTCTGTTCGGGGCGAATCAGGCGACCGTTTCAGTCGCTGGCGCAAACGCAGCCCGGTGGCTTTTGGCGCCGCCTGCGGCTTGGCCATCGCCGTCATCGGCTTGGTTAGCCACGGCAACACCTTTGGCACCGGTTACGCCCATAGCCGCGCCATGCTGGAAGGCACCGACGACACCTCGCCGCTGTATGTCCTGCTGAAGTTCATGGCGACCTGGATCACGGCCTGGGCTGGTGTGCCTGGCGGTATCTTTGCGCCGGCGCTGTCGATTGGTGGCGCCCTGGGCAACGACGTAGCGCAGTTCACGGGCTATGCCAACGCGCCGACCCTGATCGCGCTGGGTATGGTGGGTTTTCTGGCAGCGGTGACCCAAGCCCCGCTGACTTCGTTCATCATCGTCATGGAAATGGTGGCGGGCCATGGCCTGGTGCTGAGTCTGATGGCCACGGCCGTGGTGGCCAGTGGCGTGTCGCGCCTGCTGTCTGTGCCCTTGTACAGCGCGTTGGCGCAGTTGCAATTGCAGCGCCTGCCCAAAGGTGACCAAGCCTGAAAAAAAAGGAGCCCCGAAGGGCTCCGAACTCGCTTGCTGTTCTGATCGCTAAATTAGAACTGCAACGTGATTGTATTTGATCAAATACATTTGCCGTTAAGGGAATACCCTTGGATGCGTATTGCGGTCCATTGCCTTCTTCGGTCAGGTTGTCCAAGTTGTTGCAGGTCCAGGCATCATTGGTGTGCCACCAGGGTCTGGTTCATCCAGCGGCGCAGGTCGCCCCACATCTTGTGCATTTCGGTAGCGCTGGGGGTGCGCAGGGCGTTGGGCAGTTCGACGGTCACTACCGGCGTGGCATTGTGTATGCCGCCGTAGTTGCCAAGAGAGCCAGGAAATACGCCCACCTGATCCAAATAAAGTCGCCCCAGCTTGCTTGGTGGCAGCACCGGGCCGTCAAAGTCAAGCACGCCATAGGGTGCATGGATGCTGACGATCACATCGGGTTTGAAGGCGGCCATCTGGTCAAATAGAAACTTCGACTCTGGCTCGCTCAAAGGCGCTTTGCCAGGCCAGCGGCGCGGGTCTTTATGCGTTAGTTTCTCCCAGTAGTGCTTGGTTTCAGTCTGCCAGTTGGGTGTGGGAAAATTCCGGTTTAAGTCCACGCCGTGGGCATTCATGCGCCGCGCGGGCCTGCGCAGCAGGCCATCCGGATTCAGCATGGGGATAAATCGCCAGTGGGTATGTTCCGGGTTGGCTTGCGCCAATTGCAGCCAATGCAGCGCCACCGACGCAGACGAAAACTCGTCGCCGTGCATGGCTGCCACCACCAGCACGCGCAGGCGCGGTGCTGGTGGCTGGATCTCGCGCATCAAGATCGGTTTGCCTTGCACGCTGCGCCCGCCACTGTGCTGCAATTGGGCTTGTTCACACAAGGCCAGCGGGACATTGGGCAACTTTTCATAAAAATTAATGCAGACCCTCGATTTATCAGCATTAGCAGCTATGGAAAATAGAGTGAGCAAAACGGCAAAAGAGAATCGGAGCAGCATGAACCAATTTTAGAAGACCCATCGTCAGGCCCAATTTGGCCGCTGGTATGTGGTGTGCTCGCGTTATCGGTTAAATTGCAGGGGATGTTTTTGAAATCCCAAGGCCTGAGCGCCCGCCCCCCCCTTTTTTCCAGCAACGAATTTCGCACCGCCTTGGGGCTGTTTGCCACGGGTGTGACGATTGTCACGGCGCGTGGCTCCGATGGTCACCTGGTGGGTCTGACCGCCAACTCGTTCAATTCGGTGTCGCTCACGCCACCTCTGGTGTTGTGGAGCCTGTCGCAAGCAGCCACCTCGATGGAGGCCTTTCGCAAAGGGTCCCATTACGCCATTAATATCCTGGCGGCTGACCAGCAAGCTTTGGCCCAGCGCTTTGCCACCCGTGGGGTGGACCGTTTTGCCGATGTTGATTTCAGGGAGGGCACTTGTGGCGCACCTTTGCTGGCCGGCGCCGTTGCCACCTTTGAGTGTTTTAACCGCAGCCGCTACACCGAGGGTGACCACGTGATTTTTGTGGGTGAAGTGGAGCACTGCGCGCACCGCGCCGGCATCTCGCCGCTGCTCTATCACGGTGGCCGGTTTTATACCGAGCATCCGCTGTAATGCGCCTGGCAGCAGGGCGATAAAGTGCCGTTTTACAGGAGCTGGTAGTGCAAACCTTGAAACTCGCAGAACTGATGGGCGCTTTGAGCCATGCGCTGGACATCACCGAAGGCCAGCCCGAAGGCCACTGTGTGCGTTGCTGCTGGATTGGTATGCACATTGGTGCCTCGATCGGCCTGGACAATGACGCGCTCTGGACCCTGTACTACACGCTGCTGCTCAAAGACCTGGGATGCTCCAGCAATGCGGCGCGTATTTGCCAGCTCTATGCCAGCGATGACCTGACGTTCAAACGCGATTTCAAGTGGGTGGATGGCAGCCTGCCGCAGGTGCTGCGTTTTGTCCTGCGCCACACCGGCCCGGCAGCGGGACTGATGGACCGGCTCAAGTCGCTTGGGGGAATTTTGAAAAACGGCAATGACATTGCCCAGGAGCTGATTCAGACCCGCTGCACCCGGGGCGCCGATATCGCGCGCCAGTTGCGGTTTCCGGAAAGTGTGGCGCAGGGCATCCATGCGCTTGATGAGCACTGGAACGGTCAGGGCAGACCGGCCCAATTGGTCGGGTCGGCGATTCCCATCAACGCGCGCATCGCCTTGCTGGCGCAAGTCATTGACGTGCACAACGCCGCCAGTGGCCAGACCACCGCGATTGCGGAAGTGCAGGCGCGCCGGGGCAGCTGGTTTGAACCGGCCCTGGTGGATGCCTTTGTCGCGCTGAGTCAGGGTGCTGCGTTTTGGGAGATGCTGAATTCGCCCCGCCTGGAGCCAGCGGTGTACGCGCTGGAGCCTGGCGGCCACGAAGTGCGCGTGGATGAAGATTATCTGGACGACATCACCGAAGCCTTTGGTCAGGTGGTGGATGCCAAAAGCCCGTTCACGGCAGGGCACAGCGCACGTGTCGGGCTGTACACCGCACTGCTGGGTGAGTCGATGAATGTGCCCGAATCGCACAGACGTTGGCTCAAGCGCGACGCGCTGCTGCATGATGTGGGCAAATTGGGTGTGAGCAACTGCATTCTGGACAAACCTGGAAAGCTTGACGACGCCGAATGGCGAGCGGTGCAGCGTCACGCCAGCTACACCGAAGCCATTTTGAGCCGGGTGCGCATCTTTGACGAGTTGGCCATTGTGTCGGTAGCGCACCATGAGCGCCTGGATGGCAGGGGTTACCCCAAAGGCTTGGCCGGCGCCGACATTGCGCTGGAAACGCGGATCATCACCACGGCCGACATTTTTGATGCCATCACCGCCGAACGGCCGTACCGTGGCGCTGTGCCGGTAGCCCAAACCCTGGCCATCATGGCTGAAACCGTGGGTACCGCCATTGACGCGGACTGTTTTGCCAGTTTGAAGCGCGTCATCGGCCAGAGCCCCGAGCTGTTTCCCCAGTAAATCCGATACGTCACTTGAGGCACCCCATGACAGACCCCGCTGCGCAACACATTTTGCTCACTTATGCCACGACCGATGGCCACACGCGGCGGATTTGCGAGCGGCTCAAGCAGGTGATGGAGGAGGTGGGACAACGGGTGACGGTGGCCGAGCTGGCTGAGACCGATGTGCTGGATTTACCCAGTTTTGACCGTGTGGTGATTGGTGCCAGCATCCGTTACGGCCACCACCAGCCCATCGTGGCCGAGTTCATTGCCCGCCACCAGGCGCTGCTGGAGAGCCGGCCCAGTGCCTTTTTCTCGGTCAACATTGTGGCGCGAAAGCCCAACAAGAACACGCCGGCGACCAATCCGTATTGCCGCAAGTTTCTGAAAAGTATCGCCTGGCAGCCGCACCTGGCGGCGGTGTTCGCCGGCAAGCTGGACTACCCCTGCTATGGCTTTGTTGATCGCCAGATGATCCGGCTCATCATGCTCATGACCAAAGGCCCGACCGACCCCAAGGCGGTGGTGGAGTTCACCGACTGGGCCAAGGTGGAGGCCTTTGGCCGCGAGGTGTGCGCGCTTACTGCTTGACGGCTTCGACCTGGATCAGCAGGCGCACGTTCTTCGGGAAACCCCAGTCAATGCCGTAGTTGACGCCAAACTGGGTGCGGTCGATGGTGGTCTCGAAGTCGCCGCCGCAGACTTCCCGCTTGAGCATCGGGCTGTCGTAGCAGTTGAAGTTGGTGGCCTTGAGCGTGACCGGCTGGGTTTTTCCAAGCAGAGTCAGGTTGCCGGTCACGTCAGCCAGCTTGTCGCCCGTGAAGTTGAATTGGGTCGACACAAAACTGATCTTGGGATGTTTGGCGGCGTCCAGCAAGTCGGCGCTTTGCAGGTGCTCGTTGAAGGCGCCAAAACCGGTGTTGACCGATTTGGTGTCGATGGCGATCTCGACCTTGCCGGTCTTGGCGGCGCGGTCAAATTCCACCTTGCCTTCTTTTTTGTCAAAACGACCGCGGTTGGTTGTGGTACCGAAGTGGCCAATCTCAAAGGTCACGTAGGTGTGGGCCGGGTCAATGGCGTAGTTGGCGGCTTGGGCTTGGGAACCCAACGCGAGCAGGCTGACAACAGCGGCAGAGATAAGGGATAAACGCATGGAAAACTCCAGTGAAAAGTTAAGGGAGGGGGCGAAAAAAATCTTTGATCGGTTCGATCAGGGCAGCTTGGGGATCCCGCTCAAGGCCAGCTTGAACTTGACCTGCACGTCGTCGGCCACCATCGAGGTGTCAGCCCAGTCGCCTTCGCCGATCTTGAATGCCAGCCGCTTGATTGGCAGCACACCACTCGCCGTGGTGGTTGCACCGGCTTGTGTCATCGTCAGCGGCACCGTCACGTCGCGGCTTTGCCCCTTGATGGCGAGCTTGCCCGTGACTTCATACTTGCCGCCGCCCAGGGCCTTGAAGCCTGAGGACGTGAACTGGGCTTGTGGGAATTTGGCGGTGTTGAACCAGGTCGCTTTGGGCAATTCCGAATCCATTTCTGGCGCACCCAGCGTGGTGCTGGCGATGTCCACGGTGAAATTCACCTTACTGCTCGTCAGTTTGGTCGCGGCAAAATTGACCTGGGCGTCAAATTTTTTGAAATGCCCTTGCACCGGCACCCCCATTTGCTTGATCTCGAAGGCGATGCTGCTTTGCGCCGGCAGCAGCTTTTGCTGGGCAGCAGCGGGCAGGGCGATGGCGGCCAGTGAGGCGACAAGCAAAGCGGACGCGACATGGCGAGTGTTCATGTGGGGGGCTCCAGAAAAAGGTGAATACAAGTTAAAAGGTAGCCCGGAAGTCATCCGGGATGTATTGGCTATCCCCTGCCAGGCAGCATGCGTGACAACAGTCCGTCACGGTCTACCCACTGGTGCTTGATGGCTGCCGCAATGTGCAGGCCGACCAAGGCCATCAGTGCCAGCGCCAGCAATTTATGCAGCGGCTTGATCAGCTCGGCCACTTCCTTGTTGACCGGTAGCAAATCCGGCAGCGGAATTTGTCCGAACCAGACGACGGGGAAGCCGGCGGCCGAGCTGTAGGCCCAGCCGACCAAGGGCACGGCAAAAAACAGCAGGTACATCAGGTGGTGCGTGGCATGGTAGGCGCGGTGTTGCCAGCCCGGCATGGTCCGCGTCACAGCGACGGGCAGCGCCGGTGGGCGATGTGTCATGCGCCATACCAGGCGCAGCAGCGTGAGCGCCAAAAATGTCACACCGGCCCATTTGTGCCAGTTGTAGAGTTTCAGGCGCTGCGGTGAAAACGGCAGATCGGTCATGTAGATGCCAATACCAAACATGGCCAGGATCACCAGCGCCAGCAGCCAGTGCAACACCATGGCGACCGTGTTGTAGCGCGTCGCTTGCGGAGTTCGTTCAGATGAGGACGGGGTCAAAATGCTTCTCCGGAAATGGGGTGATCAGGGTTTTTCCTGATGTCATGGGAAGAAGTTTAGAAGCTGGATGGTCCAAATGGATTCAATCTGATTCACGTTGTAATTCGATTAATTTCAACGATGGCGCGGTGCGTTCTTGCATACTTGGTGCCGCCCTACCTTTGAAACACCCTGGAAATTGCCATGAACACGACCCTGCCTCGCGCCCCCGTTTTTTTCATCTCGCACGGTTCCCCCATGTTTGCCCTGGAACCCGGGCAGCCTGGTGCCAATTTGCGTGCCCTGGGGCAACAACTCTCAGGAATCAAGGCCGTGCTGGTGGTGTCGCCTCATTGGCAAACCCGTGCGCTGCAGGTCTTGACCACACCCAAGCCCGAGACTATTCACGACTTTGGTGGCTTCCCGCAATCGCTGTACCAACTGCAGTACCCGGCGCCAGGTCAGCCTGAACTGGCCCGGGAGGCGCTGCGGCTGTTGACCCAAGCGGGCTGGCCGACCGCGATAGATGCCAACCGTGGCCTGGACCACGGCGCCTGGGTGCCGCTGTGGCATCTGTTGCCGCAAGCGACTGTTCCGGTTTTTCAGGTGTCCATGCCACACCAGCTCGATACGGCCGGTGCGCTGGCGCTGGGTCGGGCTTTGGCTCCGCTGCGTGACCAGGGTGTGCTGATCGTCGGCTCTGGCAGCCTGACGCACAACCTGGCTGATCTTCAGCCCCCCGCTGCACCCGCTGTGGCTTACGCGGTTGAGTTCGCCCACTGGATCCGCCAGGCCGTGACCCAAGCTGATGTTGATGCGCTGCTGGACTACCGTTTGCGGGCACCCCATGCCGAACGTGCCCACCCCACGCAAGAGCACTTTTTGCCTTTGCTGGTGGCGCTGGGCGCCCGCCATGAATCGGAGGCAGCGCAGGTTATTGCCGACGACATCACCTACGGCGTGTTGTCAATGGAGTCCTATGTTTGGGGGGTGAATTGATCCTAAAAACCGCAGTTGCCCAAAGTTGATCGCTGGCGTGTCCTGCTGGGCTACATCTGCGAGCGAATTACTCGTCTAACCGTCTTGCCATCTCCGACGCCCGCCCTCGCGGGCGTCGGGTAACTGCGGTTTTTGGGTTGAAGTCTCTTTGTGAAGTTTATTGCGTTTTGTTATTCATAAACGCAATGCGGGTTAAAAAACAGGGTGTTATTTGTCGGCGAACAAGTTTTCCCCGTACACCTTCGCCTTGCGAGCCCCTTCCAAGTGGCCTCGCATCAACGTTGCCGCAGCAAGTTGATCATTGGCAACAATTGCATTCAGAATTGCCAGGTGTTCTTGTGACTGGGTTCGTCTGGGCGTTCGCTCCTTTGCTGCTTGGCGATATTCGACGAGCCGTCTAAGCTGGTCAGCCCGACGCACGCCTTGAAGGATGAAGCGGTTGCCGGACCATTTGGCAAGAGTTTCGTGAAACTCTCTGTTGGACTCAAAGAGTTCGATTGCCGTCATGGATCCATAGCCACCATTGGCGATGAACTGTTGCTGACGACGCAGTGACGCCAGTTCTATCGGATCGGCCTTGAACGCTCCACCGAGCAAGCCCGTAGGTTCGATTGCCGTCCGATACACATAACTCTCCTCGTAGGCCTGCGGTGAATCGATCATCGGTTGGAAGCTCCAGCCATGCCCGACCGACTTCTCCAGCCAACCCTCTTCTTGAATTCGAGACAAAACCTTGCGCAATGCGCTTCGGGACGTCTTATAAAGACGCATCAGATCTGCTTCATTGATGAGATCAGGCAGTTTGTGGGCTAGTCGGTCGTCGGCGATTTGGAGATACAAGGGATCATCTGGTTTTGTCGAAAAATCCTGTACCAGTCCATCCAATGTTCCGGCATCCTTATGCATGAAGAAACCCCGGTTTGAATCATGGTTCAATACCCCCAGCTCAGC